>TBL_comb47_HYPODRAFT_10001638_pt1 | contig 28875 bp, 33 predicted proteins | sample TroBogypolimnion_40_FD_10682 | JGI IMG/M metagenome (IMG submission 10682) | reverse complement strand
CCGAGCATTTTCAAGCATACCACGACCATATGGTGCAAAATTGCTATCTGAAAGCAATCTAAAATGTGCTACTTGATAATTTTCAAGTTCTTCCATGACACCACTTTCAAATGCGACCTGATATTTTATATAATTTTTATTGGATGGATCACTATTTTCAACTCTGATTACATTATATGAAGATAACGGTTCAACACGATAGATTCCATATTCCGGAGAGATATGAAGTTTGAGATAGAAATCACCATATTTGAACATATTTCTGGACCATGACCACAGATTAAAATCAATATTCAATATATCGTAAAATAGGTTATTAAGAATTTGTTTAATATTGTCATCGTCAGATTTAATAGTCAATATTTGCCCCATCTCATTCTGTGTTAAACATTCGTCGGAATAAATGTCTAGTGCAGAAGCAAGAATTGGATCTTGATCCATTGTATTTGAAACAAAACAACTGTCTGTAGCAAAATTATGATATTCATCCACAGTAACATCATATACATCAATTGGTCCTATGGGTTCAATAGAAACTATCTTGTGATTGAGTGAAGAAACAATCTCAGTTTTAAATGAATTCCATGTATAATTATTATGTTTTAGTCTATTTTGAAGAACCGAATAATCACAATCTATATCATTAACAAATCCCCATGATGTTAATTTTCCATTTTGTTTATAATGTTCTATGGCCCTACACTTTAAAACATTTATGGTTAAATCCTCTCTATATTTTGGATTTTTATTCCCAGTCTGATTTCTATTTTTAAAAACTTCTTTTAATGTTTTTGATCTTTTTTCATTAGATTCTTTAGTATGTTTTTTTCCATAAAATGGATTATTTTTTCCTATTGAATGGAATAAAGAATGTTCTTCTTTATTCATAATCTTTAAATTTTCTGGTAAATTTATGGATGGTTGAAAATTTTTATGGTGCACACATTCGTCATCACGTAACGGTCTATAAAATTGTTCTGCTATAATTTTATGTTCTGTTTGCCATCCTTTACTAAAATTATATAAATTTCTATACCCGCGATTGAAGAAATCTTTCTGATAAAACGGCATCACAGAATCACCAACTACAAGGTCAAGAATCTGTTTATATGAACCATCTCTCATTAAAAATGGATGTTTAATACTTCCAATAATATATTGCCCATTATCAAATGTTACCTTATAACCAGTTCTCGGACCCTTTTTTCGTGGATGAAACGCTTTACCTAACTTAACAGAATCTGTTTTGTGGTCATATGAAAATACATGAAATCGTTCTTGTGGTTTATCCTTGTATTTTTCGGCCAATTCTTTGATTGTTGGGTACGTACCATCCGGCAATGGGACAATAGTATCAGGACCAACACAGTCATAATCTCTAAATAATTCAATTCTTGAGGCTTGATATGCCAGTGTAAAATCTCGACTATATTGACTATACCCAGAAGTCCTAACTCTATTAAATCTGTCCCGTAAAGAGTTTCTATCCGTGGCGTATTGATTTTGATCGGTATCCTTGATCTTTAATAGCTTACCACCAACATTACGCACCACAGCATCGGTGGATAGTAATCTCTTTAGTCTTGCGAATAGTGACTTTGATTTTAAGTCAATCGGTTCTTGATTTTTGTTAATGTTAGTAGCCATTTATTTATAATCTTACATATAAGTATAAGATTTCTCCCTTAAATCGTCATTTTATAGTTATAACAACCATTTCAAATCCTCTGCATTGTCATTGCCCATTTGTGTACTTCGTTTGCCATATGCATTTTGACCACCAGAATAAACCGGCATTTGCCATGATTTTTTTGCAAGATCTGTTCTGCTTGAATACATGTTCCCTATAGTAGATTGAATCTTTGCAATATTGTTTATGGCTGTTCTTGTCAAGTCATTTGCTTCTGTTTGTAATCTTAGCGCCGTATCTCTTACCCATAATCCGATTGCAAGAGACATAACGAGGTCGTCATTATATCCTTTCATTGCTTCTGGCTTACCGCCAGTATTCCAAACAAATGTGCTTAATTCGTCCCATGTCCTTGTCGATTTCAATCCGAACGCGTTCTGTCTAAGATACATTTCCAACTTTGAAATTACTAACGGTCTTGTTCTGACAGTTGTAGTAAATCCAGGAATCATATCTCTTTCCATTTTGTTTATTTTACCGACCAGTTGTTTGTCAGCATCTACATATGTCAAATCCTTGTGACTATAAAATATCCGAGGATATTCCAAATCAATAATTTGCTGTATTGTGGCCCAACCGATATTGTTGTTCTCAACTACCAACGTTGCATTATTATATTCTACGGCCGTACTAACAAGCATATTACCATATGTCTTTGTATCAATAATACCTTTATACTCTGCAACCTGTTCACAAGTATCGAGTCGTATCACATGAAATGCCGATTTGTCTGTACTGTCTCCCCTGGCAACATCTGCACATACCAAATAAGGGGCACCTGAAATCGCATACTCCCATATCCAATAAGACTGCTCTGACCATCGTTGTTCAATAGGGTCTTTCACCAATTTTCTACAGGCCGTCAATATTTCTGGGGCAATGACCGTGTTACCAGATGTAGTGAAATCACAATTATGTGATACTATACCATCTACATTAAAAACATTTCCGTTATTTACTTCTAATATATCAAACAAGTCTATTGGTATGAATTTCTTACATATAGATATGATAGTTACAAAATCAGAATTTGTTCCGTCAATCTTTGAACCAATTGACAATTCATTAGCTTTAATTTCGTGTCCATTTAATATAAACGGATGATTATCGGAACACTTTATACTCTTTCCATTGGATAACAATATATCATAATATGTGTTTTTATTAAGTTTTCGAACCCCATCAAATGATTGAAATCCAGTTGGAGTCAAAATTTTATATTTTTTATTAATCCTAATATTATCGGTATTATTCATATTTTAATCTTATAAATTTACAACCTAAAAAATCTTCTATTTCTTTTTGTCTAATAACGTCCCGTTCTTTTAATTTTCCATCTATATTAAAATGCAATTTTTCATCGATTTCCAATACCACATTTTTCTCTATATCATATGCATCTAAAAAATATCCCAATTCTTTTATATGATATTCTCCCCCATTTTCCGCGTGTCTAAAATTGTATCCATGATCTTTACCATAATTTTCTATCAACGGTATAGATTTTATATTATATCTAGGAATAACTTTTCCCTTTGCTTTCCCCAAATATTCCAACGCACTAATTCTTTGTTTTCTTTTTGTCTTTACTGTATGTCTTTTACCTAATGCGGTTCTATGATAATCAGGACATCTCCTGCAATTTTTAGTCCAACTATATCTCAATCCACATTGACATTTTAATTTTTCTAATATACAATTTAATTCAGTAATGAAAATCATACGATATTTAAAATTATAATTGTTATAACATGAACCCTGTGCCACAAATGCTTCTTTTAACACCTCCGTAAAATGATATATAGAATTATATAATTTTGGATTTTCCTTTGTCAATATTCTATTTTTAGATTTACCAAACAAAGTTTTATAATAATCTCTATTTAATAATATTTTTCTAGTATCATCATATGAATATAAATCGGTAACCGTTTTTAATTCATCTTTAATTTTTTTCCATCCCGCCTTTACATAATTAGAATTTTTTAAATGTTTCATAATAATTCCCACAGTCATACTCTTGTGTATACATATGTTCTAATTAAGCATTTCATACAAATTCTTCAAATTAATATCAAAAACCTTTCCGGTATCATCCATTATTGTTACAATAGAATCTCCCCATAAACAATCAAATTCTTGGGCAGCCTTTCTCTTGTCCCCCTGTTCTTTCCCGGCGAGTTCTCTCCACTTCTCATCTCTCTCTGGGTGCAATTGCCACGGCAATTTTATGGTAACAAACCCATTTTCACCAGCTTCGGCAGATGTCCACATTTTGTGAAAGAAATCACCAACTCCGTTGGGAGTACTGAGAATAATGGATTTACCACCAGTAGATGTTGTGGCATTTGCAGCAGTCCATACATCATTTGCATTCGGAATAAATGCAGCTTCGTCAAGAATAATCAAACTAGCGGCATTACCACGAGCAGCACCGGCAGAAGAAGATGCGGCTTTAATCTGGGAACCATTCTCAAATCTCAAAGATAATCTGTTATCTTCGGTAAGTTTAAGTCTAAGCCATTGTGGCAAGTTATCCAAAGAAAATCTAATCTTGGTAACAATATCTTTAGTAGCATCTTGGGTTCGACTAATTATAACAACATTTTTATCTGTATGAAATAACATTAACCACAACGAATATACAGATACAAGTGTAGAAATTCCCATCTGACGAGATTTCAATACTATGTTCTTTTCGTTATTAATAAAACTATTTAAAGTATCTTCCTGAAATGGATATAATTCAAATGGTATAGTCCCGCGCTCTGAATGTTGAATTTTGACATACTTCTTCATGAAGTATATCGGATCAGCAAAACACTTCTTATATTCTTCCTTTATTCTTTCTCTTAAATTAATCTGTTGTTTTTGTTCAGCCATTTCCAGTATTTCCGTTTAGTTCTGATAACCGGTCGCCAATATCTTTCAGGGCCTTTTCAACTTCTTCCAATTCCTTTTTTGCACCTTCCAAGATACGTTCTCGTTGTGTATCTGACCAATATTCCTGAGAACCATCCTCATTCATAAACTTAATCTTGTTACCTTGTTCTGAAAGACATTTAATAGTATCTTCCAACTGTTGTTTTAAATTAAGACAATAGCCGCGTTGGTTACTGAAAATCTTTTCCTTTTCATATTGTTCAAATTTCCCATCTACCTTCAATTTATCTTCCAGTTTAATCTGACAATCCATACATCTACCAGTCTTTGGGAAAATTTTATCATCAAGTCTATCATTAAAAAGCTTCATATTCTTCTTGCAATCCTTACACTCTAATCGGCAAGCATCAAGAATCTTGGTCTGTCGTGTCAATGCTTTCTTTCTACCATCCTTGTAAATCCACATTTGACCATTGGAACTGGTCCAAATTTCTCCCTCTTTTCTTTCAACACTATCCTCTGTATATCCCCACTGTGTAAAAGGCCTGCGACCCGCTACATAATCCTTAATCGTGTCAATATTGCTTTTACCTTGTAATCTTTTCATTTTATAACCTTTTCATCCTTTAATTTTTCGATTTTCCACGTTAGATAAAATTTTTTGAGTTCCAGATAGAAATCTGGGGGAACTATACACGAGAAGTATTTCCACCCATTTTTCTGTTTACCCATTCGATAATTCTTCTGATAAGACTTATTATCCATATTCATAAGTATCTGTAAAACACAGAAAAACACAGAAAATACTTAATATAAACAAAAAATCCCTACCGTTAAGGTAAGGATTTCTTGATTATTTAATTGTTTAATTGTTATATTAGAACGACCATCCCAATCTGGGCCCAATCACAACATCGGACTTATTGAAACGGCCATGTGCAAGATCAGTTGTGGGCATATACACTCCCAACTCAATCTTCAATGTGCTTGGACGAGTAGTAATAACAACGAAGTTAGACAACCACTTCGGTGCTGGCATAGTCTTTGAAAAACCAATACCAAACTCATCAACATCGCCACCCTTAGACGAGAAATAATTAGCATGTGATACAACCACATCTAAATTATTTGTTCCAACAACACCAACGCTATAAACTTTAACATCCTGTCCAACAACAGCACCAAACTTGCCTTGTAAGGTCAATCCGGGACCAGTGCTAACTGCGCCATGTTTAAGAATCCATGACACACCATCAGCCACAACGGTAGCTCCAACAGATGCCGGAGCACCAGTCAAGAGGTTTAGAGTTGTGTTAATAGTTCCAGTAGCAACAGGCGTAATCGCCGGGATAACTACCGAACTAGGAGCCGCAACATTAGTTTGTGCTTGAACAACTGTGCCCAAGACAAGGACTGCTGTAATCATACTTAATACTACTTTTACTGTTTTATTCATTTATTTATTTTTTCCTTTATTGTTTTGCCAAGTTGAAAACACTATCCAACTTAGCCACATAACATTACTACATTACCGTTTGATTGTCAATATATAGTAATTGTTGTATATAAAAACTCATATTTTACAGAGTTTACATATAATTAATCTTGGAAAATCCGTTTTCCTTGACTATTTCGAGTCTTATGTTCACAAAGTCTCGCATTGAATCCAAATGGCTGATAATCCATATGAATTCAAAATGTTCTTTTAGTATTGAAAATAGGGCAGATACTGATGAAATGTTCTCGGCATCCATTGTTGCCCATCCTTCATCAATGGCTATGAAATTACATTTTGGTAGATTTGATATATTGATTAATGCTACTCTTAATGCCAATCCTGTTAAGAATTTCTCCATACCACCGGCCAATTCAAGGGGCCATCGTTTGTTATCTTTAACAATATAAGTCATTACATTCTTACCATCTGTTTGAACATTAACTCCAAATTCGACGACTTGATGAAGAATTTCATTAACTTCCTTTTCAATAAGGGGAATCGCTTGAGAGATCAATTCAAATGGTATGCCATCACGACTTACGGCAGTAACATAATAATTATATGCTTTTTGATCTATTTCTAATTTCTTTATCATGTCCAATTCTGATACCAGCTTACCTTTCTCGGAATGGGCATTTGTTAAGTCAGTATTGATTTTCATTAGTTCGGAATTGCCTAATTTGATGGACCGTTCTAGTTCAACCATCTGAACGTTTAATTTTGACATTTCCTGTTCAATATTGTTATTATGCTCAATTGCCTCTTTCTGATCATAATAAATGTCAATTTTATCTGTAATTTCTTTCAATTTTACATTACATTTTGATATTTGATTCTCCAATTTAAGAATGTTAGATGTTTTGGAAGATATCTCTTTTTCCAACGAAACTTTTTTCTTCTCTGAGTCAATATACTCAGTATATAATTTTTCAATATATTTCAAATCTTCGATCTTCTGTATTGTTTCTTTGTTAGTCAACAACAGAGCATCAACATCCGTTTTATCTTCGAGCAATGATATTCTGGCCTTTTCAGCATCCTTCACAAAGGCATTGTCAATACAAAATTTACAATTAGGATCATATTTATGATTTTTTAATTTTTCAATTTTATCCAATTTGGATTGGACAATAATCTTTTTCTTATCCAAGACAATTTTTTCTTCCTCAAGCTGTTCGGACAGGGAGATATAATCTTCATACAATTTAACAACATTTTTATCAGTTAATGCCTTAATATTGGCATTCAACTCCCCCAAGTCTACATCATGCTGTGCATTAATAGATTTATTAAGATTGATAGAAGCATTGATATTAGCCACTTCTTGTTCTAATTTGGCCTTTTCGGTTTCCAACACTTCAACATTTTTTGGAACATCTGTTTCAAATGCCAGCAATTCTTTGTTAAGGGAAATGATTTCAGTATTTAATTTCGTCCGATTTGTCTGTAATCCGTCGATTTCTTCGGTTTTCGTTTTAAATTTGTCTGTTAATAATTTAATCTTGGTATTATATTCTTCAATGATTTCATCCTGCGTTTTATCAGTCGTTGAATTATAGTTTCTCAATAGAACATTGATTTCTTTGAGTTTCTCTGATGATGCCATATATAACATATCAAATACATTCAATCCCATGAATTGAGATAATAAGTCTTTTCTTTCTGTTTGTCCCATATCAATGAATGTGCCGGACTTATTATTTTGAACAGATAGTACAGTCAGGATAAAATCATCATACGAACCAACAAAATCCCGGATAATATCATTAGTGCTTCTACGAGCCTCTCCATTCAATTCAATGGTCTTGCCATTTTCTATTTTATAAAACTTTACATCTACTTTGACATTTCCTTTCTTGTCAGCACTACCGGACCGTTCAACGAAATAATCAACCCCCGAAATTTCAAAATTAAATTTACATTTGAATGACATCTTCTGACTATTCAATATTAATGATGCCTTGAATGCCTTAGAACACTTATCATATAAACAGAATGATAGGACGTCAAGAGTAGATGATTTGCCAGCAGAATTAGGAGCAAACAACCCGACAACACCGTGAAGATTCGTAAAATCGATGACATTATCTTCCCCATATGAAAACATATTAGAGAATTCTAATTTCTTCGGTTTCCATCGAATATTTCTAACCAAATTATCATTTTCAAGTTTCCCATTGAATTCCTTATTGATTTCAAAAATCTTATCAAACTGGTCTTGAGTAATAGTATCATCCGAAAACTTCTTTGTTATAAAATCCTTGATAAGAGTATTCTGATAATCTACTGATGATATATCGTTGAGATTCAACGATGTAGCCTGAGAAAGACTATCCTTCAATTGATCCTCATTTGATAATCTAATATAAACACATTCAATAATTTCGGTAGTTTTTTTGATTTCAGAAACAACTGCCTTAACTTCTGTTGCAACAGATTCCAAACACATCACCCGCAATCTAACCTTCGTTGGCATTCCAGTAGTATCTGTCACCAGTTTTCCTTTGGTAATTTGAACCGTGAAGAATCCATAATCGTTGGGTATGTTAATATGTTTGAATTGTTTTGTTTTTAGATTCCAAATTGTGCAACCATGCCCATCAATACTTTCCCCGTGGTCTTGTTGCATAGTTGATCCAACGTAATGAATTATCGGAACATCCTGCCCGGGAATATAAAGTGTTTGCATTTTATGAATATCACCACATAATGCAATATCATGTCCATCAAATGTATTGACAGTAATAGATTTGTTATTTACAACATGTCCGACATCAGTATCAGCACGATCAATAGTTCCATGATACAATGATATTAAATGTCTGGTTTGGTGTCTATATACCGTAGGAATATCCTTTGCTTTAATATATGTTTCATAACTTTCAAAGACAGACATATTATTGAACAAAATGTCTCCGAGAATATATAGTCCAGATTTTTTTAGATAATAAAGATTTGGATGGTTCAAGGCATTGACAACTGGAGACAAGCTATCCAATCTATCCTTATTCATTAATAGTGCGTCATGATTGCCAGGAACCAATATCGTAGGACGAGTATCAGCTAACCGTTTTAAGAAATCTCCCGCCAACTGAATACATTCAGGGCTTAAATCGACCTTTGAGTGCAATAAGTCTCCAACCACAGTAATAACGGTTTCCTTTGGGGAATTGTCAATAAATCCATATATTGTGTCAAATACCTTTATATATTCGTCATGTCGTTTCTGCAATCTGATGTGAATATCAGCAACCTGAACAATACAGTAGAATTCATTAATGTCGTTTTTTAGTCGTGTCATCATATATTTAATTTATACTTCAATAACCCTTCAAATTTTAATGGCTTTGTCGAATCAATTATCTTCCATGTTTCTTCAAACCCAAGTACATTCGGGTCTTTGCCTGACATTTCTACCAGATAAACATTAACCCCATTATTAATCAGTGTCTCACAAATGTCAATAGAATCTTTTAATGCATCGTTATCCAATAATATATTAACTCTCGGAGGTTTATTACATATTAGCTCCAATTTTAATTTTTCTGATAATGATTTACCAAATAACGGAATGGCATTGAATCTCACGCTAATAGCATCACTTGGACCTTCCACGATTGTCACCATTTCTTTAAAATTAATGGTAGATTCAAACCCGACAATGTTCTTGCTAAAATCACAATTTTTATGAGCATAAAACGCCACGGGACTAATACTTCTACCAGTGAAAAAATTCAAATTACCAAACCTATCATATGAAGGTATAATAATTCTATTATAATATTCCCCATTCTCACAAAACCCAATATTATATCTAATCACATCACATTCAGTAAACTTTCTCTTTTGTATATAATTAAGAGCATTTCTAGTGTTTCCTTCATATATCGGAACAAATTCATTGGGCAATTTACGAACTGCTTCGATATCATTATCATCGGAAAACAAATCTTCGAGAGAATCTGTGTCTTTTGTTTTTTTAATTCTTCTTACAAGTAAGCCAAGACGAACATAATACGAATGATCCGCCCGACAAAAATTCAATAACGTATATAAATTGCCGCTGAAATCACACGTCCAACAATTAAAAATCCCAAACTTTCTACCATCTTCCATGCAAATTTCTAATTTTCTCTTATAATGATGGCATTTTGGGCAATAATACTTTAATTGGGTGCCACCTTTTCTGATAGACGGTGTTTGCCCCAATAATGTATTTAATATAGATGTAACCTCTGATTTTTCAATCATGCATTTACTATACCATAACCCCAGTATAACGTCTACTTATTTTAAGTTTTCTTATTGCGAAAGCGACAGTTAATTCTTATTATAATTTATAACATCTTTACACCACATTTTGAATTCTCCAACTGATAATTCGCGCTTCATATAATTAATTACTTCACAACAAAATACCACATTGTCACGTGTATATCCAACTGAACTATCAAGTCTATCCAATGATAGAGTATTATTTCTATATGACTTCAGTGTTAATTTCTTACCTGTATAAAAACACACCATTGGTAAATTTTCTATATCTTCAATATCTAATTCAAATTTTATCCCACGCTTTTTTGCGTTCCATCTCCACGATTTGAATCTATATTCAAATGTAGTATATCTTTCATGAATACATTGTTTACATTCTGGATTGTAACCATCTTTTTTATGAACATGTTTATTAAAATTATCAATCGTTTTTGTGTTTTTACATCTATTACATTTCTTTTCCGTAACACTGGTGTCTATTGTATAAAACTTCTTTTTATAATACTCCGCATGACATGACTTACACCATCCCATTAAACCATCTTTATTTCTTTTTTCTTTATAAAATAGAATTTCATCTTTTTCTGTTTTACAATATTTACACATCTTCATAAAGACGATTCCTCTACTATCTTCGATTTTGAGACATTTTTCAACTTTTCATATTCTAAACAATATAGAAGTTGACCTTCCAATTGAGATTCACACCATTTATTTAACTTATAGTCATTAGAATTACAGAATCGTTTGATTTTTCTATGAAGCACATCATTAATTTTTATAGTTTTATTTATCATATCAATAAATAGTAACCAAAATAGAAAAAAGTAGAATTATTTCTATTTTCTGTTGCGTATTCTTAAACAGCAAACTTCATTATAATATGTCTTATCAAAGATAGCATTACGGTCAATAATCTCTTTGGTTTCATAATAAGAAAGTGTCATTTTTGATGGATGAAAAGATATAATTTCAAATTTAAAATTGGTTTTACCATTTTTTTCTATGTATTCGTTTAAAATAGGTGACGAACCAGTATAATCTTTCCAATCAGACGGCACCTTATATCTACGCTTGTTTTTATTACCTTTTAATGGTGGTCTGCTTTTTTTAAATTCAAGAAGCTTCTTACCTACATATTTCTTACCTGTATTAGTAGTAATTATATAAACGAAACCAATCGTATTACTCGGAATTTCAGTAATGCCATTCGGAAGTGTCCAATGTCCATAATCAGTCATACTAATATATAGTTATGACTTTTAATTATGATTTATTTTAATATTTTAGATTGCCCTGAGTTCCACAACAATTCTTCATCTTCAAGAGACTTTTTCATTTGTCAACATCTTAGTAACATGATTGTATTCTTTTTCCGAAACATTCCACTGAAAATCATATATACTACAATAATAATATGTTTTCCCATATGGTCGTATGTCTGTATAAAGAAGTATTAATCCAACCGGAGCCATAATTTCGGGACTACTATCATGCGTGGTTTTAATTTTTATATGAGATATCATGTTAGTCTCTAATCCACTTGGTTTCCAATTTCTTTCTAAATTCTTTTAATGCTTTTGGCGATAAATGTTCTTGAAGATACATACCAACCATGACACCAGCACAACCATGATAATATCCAAAATCTGCCATAAGATTTTCCATATCACCAGTCTCAATACGCTTCTTATAATCCTTTAATTCAGCTAATGTCATTTTAAAAACCCATCTTTACCCAAGTTAACCCATTGAGCATGGTCATGTTGCAATAAAAAAGTTGTATTTTCATTGGCATTACGGTCAATATAATCCTTCATAGAATTAACCGAACCAAGGTCTTTTTGCTCTGTAACATTTTCTTTATCATCACCAATAAGTATTGATAAAATTTTACCATCAAAGGATTTAGTAATTTTAATTATCGGTTTATCTATAATGGTAGTTAGATTTGTTGTAAATACCACGTCTGGAGGTAATAACACATCATCAACAACATTTTCTTGTGGTTTGGTTTCTTCGTTCATATTCTATATATTACAACAGAATATGAAAATTGTCAACTAATTATGGTATTAATGTAAAAATAAATATGTTCCCAATACATCCCTACGAGTGGCTGCATTATCTCCATTTCCCTTTCCCACGAGAATGTTGAACTTATCTTTTCTGTTTGGGTCTTCTGGTATGGCCATCATTTCATCATATGTTAAAATACTTTCTTTAGGAATATCATACTTTAGCGCCATTTTTTCTTTTAAACGTGCTTCGTCGGCGGGAGATTTTGGCATCCACTTTCCATCCTCCCCCATCGTTATCAAATCTTGAAATACTTGTTTCGGAACAACCACAGAATTTTTGTGAATTTTCTTATCAATTAGTTTTTCTTCCGGAGCAATAGCCCCCTGCGAATAGTTAAATACAAAATTGTCAGGTTTGTTGGATTGGCTAACCATCCCCACCATTTTTGTATATGCATAATGGGTTACATTTGGTGTTTCTTTTGCTATATCATATGCTAACTGTAGATATTTTGGAGAAATAAAATCTCCCGAATCGTGCCACCTAAGAATTATTTTCTTCTTTCCATTCTTTGAATATTGGTTTATTTCTGCCAATGTCTTTGCTTTAAAACCTTCCCAATCATTAAGCAAAAAATTCAATACTCTTGTAGATGATAGTGATGCTGCCTTCCACTGAACATATCCGCCCTTTTTGGCATAACAATAAACACGACACGCTCCAGCACCAGGACAAGTATTTACAATTTTAAATTCCCCTGTAGATTCATCGACAATTAATCCCTTGAATGCTGGTAAGCTTATATCATAAAATTTAACTTCCTTACCACTCTTCATCATTTTCGTATTCTGTTTAAGAATTTTATCGGGCCTTACCATGATCATTTTCTTTAAAACATCTGGTTCTATAGGCTTTCCATTATCATCAATAATATTGGAACGATGAATGTATGGATATTTATATTTATCTTTGTTTAAATCCTTATCCTTATCAGCAATTTTACTTAATCTCTGTTTTAACTCTGGTTCCGGAAAATCTGTCGTAGTTGCTCCCAGAAATTTTTCATCTTCTTCCTCTTTTAGAGATTCTTCTCCAGATGTAAACTCTCCCATACTTTCAAAATCATTAGCACTGAATCCAGGAGGAAGGTTCTCTTGTAATTCAATTCCTTCATTCAATACATCTTTTAATTTAATCATATATCCTTTATTTTAATGATAACAAATACTTAAATTGGTTTAATGTAGCCAAAATTTCATCGCGCAGGTTAAAAAGATCTGTGTCAGTCTCTTTTAATATTTTTGGTAAATCTTTAACAAGATATTCAATTTTTCCATCAACATACTCTAAAATACCTTCATTTGACGGTAATCCATGTAATACAATAGTATATTCTTTGGCACTAATATGACCATATTTACCACTAAATACCTCAACAAATTTATCAATTTGGTCTAATAACGCATCATGCGTTCTATCCGTTGCCATGTGGAGAGGATATTTTTCAGTTTGCCAATGCCAAATTTTTATTTGATTTTGAAGAGACAACAGTTCTGTAATCATATTAATAAATATAACAAACTTTCCTATTTATACCATTTTAAAACTATTTATCTGTATGAAACGCAACAAATCAAAAGGCTTCACATTAGTTGAAATAATGATTGTAGTAGCAATCATTGGATTATTAGCCGGATTATCAATCCCAGGTCTACAACGAGCTAGGATGAGAGCACAAGGCTATAGAGTTGTTAATGATGCTAGACAAGCTGATGCAGCCATTGACCAATTTGCGTTGGAAACGGGACAAATCAACGGTAATCCTGTAAATACAACGTTAGCAGCCTTGTATTTGAAAGGAACTTGGCCGACCAACGATATTCTTGGAAACCCCTACACATATACCGTTGTGGGACCGACGCAGGTTCAAATTAGCTCAACTACCAAGACTGCTTTGAGTGGAGTCGGAATTAATTGGGGAAGTTTCTGATTTCTTCTTAGACCAGTCAATTTGTTCCCAATTATCTCTAAAATTCTTACTGAAAATGTTTCGTGGTTTACTACCTTTTCCGGCTTGATGTTTGGGTTTAGGTTGTTGATTGTTTTCCATAAGATGATATTTCTTGTAATGCTACCAACATTAATTCTGATGGTGGTTGTCTAAGTTCTTCACAAAAGAAAATTTGTTCGTTGTTTTTATATTTGTTTTTAAGATAATAGTCTTTATTAGAAGAAATTCTGGTATAGAAGCCCAACTCCTTTAGGGGTTGGGAGCATTCACCACAGCCATGAGCATTACATGCCGTTCCATTGCAATCACAATCGTATCTATATGATACACAATCACACACATCACAATAGAACCAATTTTCTTCTTTTAATGTTATTTCATTCATAAATTTTGAGTCTAATATTATTAGCCATGTGTCGAAATTAAATATACCTTTATATTCCTTTCTATTCCGAGATTGATGCTAATCACTATATTAGACATTAAGCGTTTCTGTGTTTTATATATTGTTTTATATACGATTCAATATTATCTTTACCAATAGGATTCATTGAATGGATATAATATTCCGGAAATCTAAATCATTTATCATACAATAATTTACCAACCATTTAACACAATCCATACCAGTTTTTTCTCTAAAATCTTGTTTAGGAGAATCTACATTTCCAATTACATATGAATAATGTTCATCTGCCAAATCGTGGTCAAATGAAACTATTGATGGCAGACCCAATTTTTCTATAATATTAACAAAGTCTTTATAATTTCTAACAATATCCCATTTAACAGATGGCAATGCTATCCATTTAACGTCTGATGGTTTTCTTTCGTCGTCAAGAAATAGATTATAATTGACTTACATCATACTGAACCATTTCGGATATTAATTTTTTAAAATCATATGTTGGTGCCCATCCTAGTTCTTTTCTTGCTAATGTGGAATCTCCTAATAAAAGATTTACATCCGCCGGCCTATAAAATTTAGGATCTATAGACACAAGAACCTTCCCATCACTTGTAATAAATTCTTCNTCGGTATCATTTCCAGACCAATTCCCTGAAATATTTACACATGAAAATGCAGTTTCAACCAATTCCCTAATAGAATGTGTTTCTGTGGATGATAATACATAATTGTTCCAATTGGTTGCAATGTTTTTATCAAAGTTTTTTCTATATTTGTCTTGATTTAACATTCTCCATATCCCATCAATAAAATCCTTTGAATGGGACCAATCTCGTTTTGAATTAACATTTCCTAATAAGATTGGATTAAATGAACTATTATTTTTGATGGCGGCGCTTATGTTTGCCACTCCCGATGTCACCTTTCTAGTAACAAAGTGTAGTTGTCTTCGAGGACTTTCGTGATTAGTTAATATTCCATGAATTGCTATGATATTATAACTTTCTCTATAGACTTTACATAATAATGACGCACAACACTTACTAACACCATACACACTTCTAGGACTAAATGGATGTTTTTCATCCTGTGGGCTATATTTTACATCTCCCCATTGTTCCGATGATCCGGCGGAATAAAATTTACATTCTGGAGAATAATGTCTGATAGCTTCCAAAATGTGTATTAACGATGTGGCATTAGCTTCCATAGTGAAATGTGGTTGATTCCATGAATCAGCAACAAAACTAGATGCCCCGAAGTTAATGAAATAGTCTGGTTTCTCATTTTTTATAAGAGTTGTTATTGAATGAGAATCTGTTAATTCCAACGGAACCAATTTAAATCTCGGATTTCCGACGCAATTTTTTAAATTTCCCATTATAGCTTGACTAGTTCTTCGGATTCCACCCAATACGGTATAATCTGTGTTTTCCAATAAATATTCACACATATATGAACCGTCTTGTCCTGTACATCCAGTTACTATTACTTTCTTATTTGTTTTTTTATCATTCATGCTCTTGTAATAGTATATATCAACCATGCAATACAGTCAACTTATTATATTGATTATTTTCGATTAACAAACAATATGTAACTATTTATATGTTGGAATAAAATATCATGGAGATATATAGAATTTTTAATAAGAAAAATGGAAAGTGTTATATTGGATGCACAATGTGGAAGTTTTCTGTACGATACCCAGGAGGAAAATGGTGGAAATGGTCAACTAATAATCCATTATTATGTGCTGTAGAAAAGTATGGACTAGAAAATTTTGATAAAGAAACTCTTAATACATCTGCAAAATCAATGGAAGAATTATTAGAATTGGAAAAGTTATATATAAAACAATATAATTGTAGGGTTCCGAATGGATATAATTTGACAGATGGCGGAGGAAGTTTGTATCCAACATCTATTAAAGAATACGAGCTAATAGATTCTACAGGAACAATCTATAACATAAAAAATCTGAAAAGATTTTGTGAGAAACACAAACTAAGTTATAGCGCAATGTTAAATATGACCTGTGGAATAACACAATCCTCACAGGGATTCACTCTATCTACAAATCCCATTGAATGTATCATTAAAAATCCAGACGAAGAATGGGAAATTGAGAATGTGAATACCGGAGAAGTGTCTAAGGTAAAAAGAAAAAACATCCCCAAATTTGCCAAATCAATTAATATTAAAAAACAATATATATGGGCATTAATACGAAAAAATATATATGTCACGCATGGTTTTAAATTGAAAGAAACCATTATAGATGGTGTGAAAATTAAAAAATCTGTTAAAAAATATAACAATGTAGAATTCACAAATCCAGAGGGGAAATTAGTTGTTATAGAAAATATATACGACTATTGTAAAAAACACTCGTTGAATAGAGGGAGATTTTATGATTTAATATGCGGAAAATCATTAATATATAAGGGGTGGACCCTTCCCATTAGTAACTCGGAGTTAAAAGAAAAACAAGAATTAAGACTAGGAAAAGAAATTAAAATAAAAAATATCATCACCAATAAAGAAGTAATTTTACAAAATGTAAGTAAATTCTGTCGAGATAACAATTTAAATCTAAACGCATTTAATAGTATGATATCCGGAAAAATCAAACAATATATGGGATATTCATTGAAAAATACAGACCTAAATAATTACAAATATCCTAAAAAAATCATATATATTTCTTTAATCAATGACAAAGGAAAAATTATAGAAGGGAAAAATCCAAAAGATGTAGAAAATTCTCACAAAATAATGACATCGGCATCAATACATTGTATGATACGAAATGAATATAACTCCATAAAAGGATGGAAAATTCTTAAAGCTAAGTATCATATGAATTATTACCCAGAAATAGACAATACAAATAAAATATAAGAAATAAAATTTTAAAATAATTGTTATTATTGACATTCATACATAGTCTGTTAATATTTATTAATATGATTAAGAATCTATCGTCGGATTATGACAAGATTAAGCTTCATGGATATAACATTACAATCCATGAAGATAAAGTCGTGATTTACGTTAATAAGAAAGTTACTCCAGAAACTTTCCAGCCAATAGCAAGCAAATTGGTTAGATATGCTATCGACGAGGGGTTTATAAACCCCGGACCAATTCGTGTGGAAGTCTTGACTAAACCTTAATAGTTTGTGTTTTTATTCAATAATTACATATTTATATGTAATGGATAAACAACGCAAAATTATTCTCTACAAGTTCATCAAGTTTATTAAAACAGAACTTGGTATTAAAACCCCATTTAAAATTAGGCTTTCTGTTAAGAGAGAAGATTTTAAGACATCGGCCTATTATAATGATAAAGAAAAATTAGTAGCGGTATATGTTAAAGGAAGAAAATTGTTCGATGTGTGCCGTTCTATTGCTCATGAATTACAACACTGCAAAGATCACGAATCAGGATTAATAAAGGGTAATGAGCCCGATATTGGCGATTTCAATAATCCAAATGATATAGAAAATAGAGCAAATAGTATGGCGGGAATCCTTATTAAAAAATTTGGTTATATGATGAAAGAGGAAAATATAGACTTTTTTGATTTATAATTAATATTTTTATTGTTTTTGATTTATCACGTGATATTTATATATGGGAAGAAAACCGACAAAATTAACAATAGAAGATATACGAGAACAGAATAAAATTCGTTCTAAAAGATATTATCATAAACACAAAGCAAAAAAGAGATGTGATTGTCATTTACACGAAAAACAAGTTTGTGATATTTGCCAAGATTATAGTAAAAACGGAACAGATGTAAATGAAAAATAACACACAAAAAGAAATATTAAAACAACATTTTATTAATAAATCCAATTTAATTCATTCCGGTAAATATGACTATTCTAATGTTGTATATTTGAACAACAAAACTAAAGTTGAGATTGTATGTAAAATTCATGGAAGTTTTTTCCAACGACCAGACATGCATATTCACCAGAAACAAAATTGCCCGGCGTGTATGTTGGAATATGTTAGCCAACATAATAAATCTCGAATAATTTCTATCAATGAGTTTTTAAATAGAGCAAGGAAAATTCACGGAGACAAATACAATTATAACGACATCATATATATGGGAATGTGTAAAAATATAAATATTAGATGTAATATGTGTGGTAAGGTTTTTAACCAAGAACCCCTTTCACATTGTAAAGGTATCGGATGTCCATTTTGTGCAGGGAAACTACAATCAAATACATCGGAATTTATATCAAATGCCAATGCAATTCATGATTCTAAATATGATTACACATTAGTCGAGTATAAAAAATCACGTATTAAGGTAAAAATTAAGTGTAAAAAATGCAAAACAATTTTTAATCAACGACCAAACGACCATTTACAGGGTAGAGGGTGTCCAAAATGCACACATATAATATCCAATCCAGAATCATTATTTTTAGAATATTTAAAAATCCCCAATAGCGTAAACAATAGACAGGTTCGTATAATTAACAAAAAAGTAGATGGTATCATTGGTGATACTATTTATGAATTTCTCGGTGACTATTGGCATGGAAATCCAAATAAATATGATTCTCATTTAATGAATTCCCGTTGTAAAAAAACATTTAAAGAATTATATGATGCTACCCTTAATCGCTTTCGTTGTCTAACGATGGAAGGATATGTTGTGAAATATGTTTGGGAAACTGATTGGAAACTATTTCAAAAAAAGAAAATCGATAATTTAAAGATTAAAACTTTTAATGGAATTATACTTTAGGTTGACTACCCACAATACTCTTGGCGATTTGCATCGCTTGTTGGGGTGTTAGATTTGGATTTTCATACCACTTTTCAGTAACCGCTGACATAATTTTTCCATAAATAGGCCCGGGCTTAATTCCCAACGCCTTTAAGTCCTCTCCGGTAATTGGTAGCTTTGGCTTACCGCTAACAGTTTGTTCTATATTTAAAGAGTCAAGTCTCTTTTTAATATTATTTACCTGATTTGGCATGGAATGTTCATCGGAATGGCTGATATTATCGGCATGTATTAAGCCAAGAACATTCTCCAATTCTTCTCCCATTTCCATCTTAAATTTTCTAAGCGCTTTATCACTCAATGTAACGGCATCATCTTTACCAGATTTTAATCGCATATGATTTTTCACACCAACAGCAACAGCATCAATCAGTTCATTGGGGTATTTCAATCGTCGCATAACATCTTTGGTAATTCTTTCCCCAGCCATCTCATGGCCATAAAAATGGACGCCGGTTGGAGTAACACTTCTGGTCACTGTCTTACCAATATCATGGAATAAGCCCTGTAATCTTTGTATCAAATTTGGTTGTGTATTTTTCAAAACTTGAAGTGTATGAGAAAACACGTCATGTTTGTGAAAACTGTTTTGGCTCATTTTATACGCCACTTTTAATTCAGGAATTACATAATCCAATACACCAGTAATTCGCATAAGTTTAATTGCTCTTTCTGGTGAACCGGTGAGTAATATCTTATTAAGTTCATCTCTAATACGTTCTTGTGAAATGTTTTTCAACTGTGGCGCGTTTCTTTTCATTCCTTTAATCATAAACATTGGTAAATCCCAGTCATATTTCATCGCGAAACGAATAGCCCGTAAAATTCTAAGAGAGTCTTCTGAAAAAATTACATCTGGATTAAGAGGAGTTCTAACAATGCCATTTTTAATATCTTCTTTTCCTTTTCCTGTTAAATCGAGAATTTCCCCATTTGTTAAATCTTTTAATAAACTATTGACCGTAAAATCTCGGCGCATAACATCGTCGGTTAAATCCCCCTGACTAACTTCCGGTTTTCTTGAACCCTGTGTATATTTTTCTTTTCGTGTCGCAACAGACTCAATATCAATATCAGATAAATCTATACCATTATGCACAATTCCCTGTAATGTAAATTTTGCAGTGCCAAATGTTGGGAATAATATTGGGTTGGAATTTTCTTTGTAATTTCCCATGTGTTGCGTTGCCCATTTTGCAAATTCCATTCCGGAATTTAAATCGCCTGTAACAACAACATCCAAATCTTTTGGAGATCCCCCCAATTCCATATCTCTAACCGCGCCCCCTGCTAGATATACTCTCCCCTTGAATGGACCGTTTTTTACAATTAAACCAAGATACTCTAATGCAGCATCTTCTTTTAATCCTTCCGTTAATAATTGTTTTAATTTAATCATAATGTCTTACTTATTTCTTTAACTTTATCCACAATGCCCCCGGCTTCTATAATTTTTATAATCTGTTTCAAATGACTATGCAATTTATCAAGCTTTTTGACTTCATCAATTGGCAACCATTTTTGTGCAATTGATTCATGACTTGTTCCGGTATCATGTCCTTTATATGCAAAAATATGATATGTGATTGGACCGCCCTTCCAGTTCATCTTCATATCAGACAATTGATCAAATATAAATATCTTATTCTTTTCAAAAACATCATCTTCTATACCGGCGTCTTTTGCTGCCTGTTTCATTAAAGTATATGCTGCCTGTGATATTGCCGGACCTTCATCATTATATCTTGGTGAACCAAATCCCAATGTATTTTCAAAAACATACTTGCTTGTTATAATAATTGTTTGATTTGTAGCTAAATGTGACACTTTAACACCACTTTCCTCAAATGCCTCTCTTTTTGCAGTTTCTACTGTGGTTTCTCCTTCATCCATACCACCTTTAGGACAAAACCACCCTTGATTGGCAAAATCACTATAAACCACCAACAATTTGCCTTCTTCATTAATAACAACGGCACCAGCAACAGGTCTGTTCGCAGGACCATTATTAATGATATTCTGAAGTGATACTCTTAGTATTTCGCCCAATTTTGTGGTATTGGTGGCATCTTCCATTATTTCCATTAATTTAATCATATTTTCTCAATTTTTATTATTTTAACCTGTTTTGGAGAAAACACAAAACAATTAAATTTATCCTCGGTATCTTTCAAAATAACACCATCATAACCTTCCGATTTTAACTGCCCAAGCATAAGATTGTGATATTCATCCCATCCAGCAGGATTATTTATGGTAACTTCGGCCGTTATTATATATCCCCTTCCCTGAGCACCTACATTACCTGATACAATTTCTTCCTTGTCTGATGTAAACCAAATGATTCCTTGTGTGGCTTTCTTTAAATCAAATTTTGTAAATTTAGCACCAGTTCCATGATATACTATGAATTTATTACCGGTCACTATTTCCATCAATTTAATCATATAATTAAACCTTGGTTTTGTCAACAATATTAGCTTGGCTATCGGTCCATCTCTGAGCAGAACCATCAAAATACGCTCTAATAGCAATTAACCCCTGTACAGTTCCAACCAATATAATTGAAAAAACACTTAGCCATGACGGCCATATCTGTAACTTATCGGCCTGAATAAATAATGCTGATAATGGTGTTAATAAAGCTATACCAAAATATAATACCGCACGTCCTATTACTGATCTATATGTTGTATTCATAACAATAAATATAATCGTTAATCAATAAACCACGTGAATACTGAGTCATTCTGTACAATAGAACCGCCACCTGGAGTAAACAAATCCCCAACCACCTGTCCATTCAGCCAATAAGTCGGACCAATCTGCTGTAATCGTACTCCTTGAACTTGAGGATAATTTGTTGCTAATGGAGTGTGAGCAAAATGAATGGCCTGAATTTGTGGAGGAGTTATATACTGGACGGATAACGACAGAACCTTGGGATACGGCACATTTTGCTGTGTCGTCTTAATCTGAACTGATTGTACTTTTGGTTCCGAAGCCACATCTTTTTCTCAGTTATTATGCTGCCACATCTGCGTTCTGTAATGTCAATCTGATCTGAACATATCGACCTGTCATATAAGTAGATCCTTGGGTGATGAAATCAATCTTGTTTTTGAGTTCTGTCCAAGCAATGACTCCATTATTTTGAGCAAAGGTGGTTGCACTGGCTCGTATTTCTGCGGTTTGGTAATTGGGTCGAACATCGGTGGTTGTGGTATCAATCATATTTGAGGGCCAGATTTGAATGCCTTCGATGTTAAATTGTTGAATGATTTGAGAGGATCCAAGATCGTAGACAGGACTCCAAATTACGCCTGTTGAGCCTGATGTAAGTTGGAACATATTGGAAACCATTGTGACATTGCCATCGGGGTTGTACCATCCTGTGTTGTCGTATCCGCCTGCTGCGATGATGTTCCACTTGTTGTCGGGATTGTAGTTTGATCCACGAATTAAGCTAAACGGATAGGCTCCGATTTGCAGTAATGGGGACAACTGGACCGTTGGGTAAAGGATGTTGTTGGCGGTGTCCTCGAAGACTGGGTTGGTGGTCATTCCCTGGGCTTCCCACCCGTATCCCAACGCTTGAAGGGCGGCGATGGTGGTGTAGGTTCCCGTGGTAGTTCTAAGGAAATTGGTGCAAGAATAATAATCGTTGTTATTTAATGCAGTAGGCCAAGTTGTGTTTGAGTTGTTTATATATATTGCGGTTGTGATATTGCTAAATATATTGTTGTAAAAATAAAAAACGGTGCCAGTATAACTCTCTGCCATAGGAACATAAATTGCGTAAGTAGAGTTGTAAAATGTACAGTTTGCAATATTAATTGTGGCAACATTGCCATTACTTGAATAAATGCTGGCTGTTGAAAAATTTACAAAGACACAATAAGATGCAGTTATAGCAGTTTGACCTCCAGTGGAGAATGCAACTCCATAGGTATTGCTATTGCTAATTAAAGTGCAATTTTTAAGTGTAATTGAGTAATTTATATTTGTTGTGCCACTTATTGTGTATGTTCCAGTGGAATTTTGGAATGTCCAAGTCCCTCCTGTGGAATATGGTAAAAAAGAAACGATTGGAGTCCCGCTTGGAAAATTGACTAGAGTTCCACCTAGACTAATTCCGTCCAAGATCACATTTCCGTCAGCATAAAATATAAGTGTATTAGTAACGCTTAGTAATTCGTTATAAAGTCCACTCCCAACAATAATTGTGTCTCTCGAAGCGGCAACGGCAATCGCTCCTGTGATCGTCAATTTAGACAATACATAGGATGCTCCACTATTTGAATTATTGCCGCTTTTCGATACATACCAAATGTTCGCCATAAATTATGCCCCCGTGTCATTTACCCGCATCGTCACTCTGAGCTGAACATATTGAGCCGCCACAGCCCCAAATCCAAGTTCGTATTTGTACTCCGCCCAACTCGGTGAAACATCTCCCTGATTAAACGCTGAACCGCTATATCGCATTTCAACCGTCTGATAATTGGGTCGAACATCCGATGCTGTGGTGTCAATCATTGCTCCGTTGGCAATGCCTGCTGTTGCCCATATCTCTGTTACCCCAAGATTGATATTGGTAATGGCTTGGGCGGATCCAAGATTATAGACAGGACTGACGATGACCCCTGATGTCCCCGATGATAATACGAGGTCTTTGGTGGTTACATCCTGCGTTATATTGCCATCGGCGTTATACCAACCAGAACCAGACTGAGCAGGTACATCCAGTGAAGTAATGACTTGCCAGGTTGTATCAGTAGAAGCCAATGCTTTGGATGAGCCTGTGTTTTTTCCGTAGGCATAGGCTCCAATCTGCATTAATGGATTGAGATTGACTCCTGTATAGAAGAGATTGTTGGTTGAATCGAGGAATGCGGGGTTGGTGGTTAAGCCGCCAGACTCCCAGCCCAATGCTTGTAATACAGAGATACCACCAGCCATTGTATAAGTGTTAGCACCACTTATCATAAAGTTGGTATATCCATAGTAGTCATTATTGTTTATGTTGAGTGCCGTTGTGAGAACTTCTTGTGAGTTATATATAGCTGTAGTTCCCGTTGAAAAGATATTATTTGTTATTCCTCCTGAATGTGTTCCTACAAGAGACACGGTGTGATAAATATAAATACCAATCGCACAATTATAGAAAGTGTTGTTTGTTATGAATAGGGTATCTGCACTTGCGTATGTCTGTGCGTTTATCGCTTGAGAAGTAAAATTAGAAAATACACATTTGCTTACTGTGAGAAAAACGGGGTTCCCCAAAGCGGAATAATTTATTCCATAAGCAATTCCACCACCCAAGAAAATACAATTCTGATAGGTTGATGTAAAGTTTCCTGAAAGATTACTTGATTTAGTGACAATGCTCGAACCTGGAGAGTTCTTAAATATCCAATACCCCCCATTTGTATAAGGTAACCAAGAAAAAGCCGCCGATGGATTGTAAGAACCGCCATAATAAATTAACTGTGTTGCAGATAATCCATTTCCATCAATCACTACATTTCCATCAGCGTAAAATGTGCAACCGCTCATAGAAGTAGATATGAGTTCGTTATAACTTCCACTTCCTACAATGACAGTCCCGCCAGATCCAGCCGCAGTAATGCCAGCAGAAATAGTCAACTTTGACAGCAAATAGGTTGATCCATTATTTGCGTCACTACCACTCTTCGATACATAGATCGTGCTAATAAGTCACCTGTAATGTTGATTGTGTATTCATTATGCCCCCACATCGTTTGCCTCACCGCAAGTTGTCCTGAGAAATCGTTCGATGTAATCTTCTTCACGATGAACAATTCCTTCGTGACAAGTTGAACAAAGAGAGATTCCATTCCACGTCTCATATCGATAATCTTTATATGACACAAATTTTAAAATGTGATGACAGTGTATTTTTTGATTTTCTCTATGACACAGTTGACAAACAAAATGATCCCGATTAACCACCGTCCTTCTCCAGTTTTGATATTCCCCACCTGTTCTTGCTATTCTATCTGGCTCCCCTACCCCACCCTGCCAATTTGGGTTGTTGCACCCAGCATTTTGATATCGAAGTTGAATCAATCGACATTTTTTTGTACAAGTTGGTTGTTTAAATGTTTTCGCACACATAGCCCGAAGAAACTCTTTTTTACACACCCAACACTTAATCAAAACGGCAGCGGTTCGTTTTCCTCCCCATACCTTAACAACTGGGACGCTATCTGGAAGTCTTTTGGCTGGATTATTTTTTATCAAGTAGTGTTTATATACATATTCTGTCCACCAGTTCTTACCCCCTCCCGTTAACCACTTCGTTTTAATGCCACATCCACATTTACAAAAGGGAGTTTCCCAAAACATTTCATAATATGATTTTATATTGAAGCCTCTGTGTTTATGTTTAAGATGAGCAGATAATGAACGTTGGTTTTTTAATTTTCCAACATATTTATTGCACAACTTACAAAAAGAAAAATCAAACCCAGTCTTATTGGCTATTGCTGGTAATAAATTGGATATCGTTGTGTTCATTATGATGCCGTGTCTAAGGTGGTCAATGTTATTCGGCATTGGATATATTGACCGCTGATTGCCGTAAATGGAATATTATTCTTAATGGTTGTCCAAGGAACCGTTATGTCGTTTTGATTAAAAATGGTATCCGAAGCACGAACTTCTGATGTTTGATAATTGGGTCTTACATCCGCTAAGGTGCTGTCAATCATATTTGTTGGGTAAACTTGAATGCCAGAAATATCGAGTTCAGTAGTCTTGCACCCTATGATGCCCGAATTCACGACAGGACTCCAAATTACACCACTTGTACCATTACTTAGAATAAAATTTCCTGTAGTTCCATCCTTCGTTACATTGCCATCAGGATTGTACCAACCACTATTATCGTGTCCTGCTCCTGCAATGATGTTCCAAGTCCCTGTTGAGTTATTATTGGATCCTTGGGTATAGCCGTAGGGATAGGCTCCAACTTGAGCAACATTTGGGAATAAGGGTTGCTGTTGTGTCAGATAGAAGATGTTCTTGGATGTGTCGGTAAAGTTGGGATTTCCTACGCCACCATTTACTTCAAATCCCAAGGCTTGAACGGAGGAAAGAGTGGTGTAAAGTGAACTGTTGTTATTTAATAGATTTGTAGTAGAATAGTAGAGATTTTCATTTATGACCGCCGCTGTAGTAACAACAGGAACCATCGCAATAGCAGTTGTACAGTTGGAAAATATATTTTGTGTTATAACCCCAGTGAAAGTAGCAGGCGTTTGCCTATATGTATAATTAAAAGCGGTTGTGCAATTATAAAATGTGCATTGGGTTACAGTTGGAGAAGACGAAACTGCATATGTGCGATAATCAATTGCTATATTACTAAAGTTTGCAAATATACAATTTTTTATAGTTCCAGCAAATGGATTTCCTCCTGCTGTTCCAGAACCCGCATTTGTAAACCAATACGGAGTAGGACTTCCTAAAAATACACAATTGGTAAAGTTTATCGTGGTCGTGTTGCTCCAGTTATTTTGATTTACAAAAACTGTTGTTGGACAATTTTGAAATGTCCATGTTCCCCCAGTAGTGTAAGGAAGAACCGAAATCGTTCCTGTAACTGCTCCTGTAAGAAATATCATAGCTGGACCTGACAACCCTTGTCCGTCAACAACCACATTCCCATCGGCATATAGTGTAAGTGAACCAAAACTGTCAGTAAGTAATTCATTATACCTACCACTCCCAACGATGACTGCACCACCAGAACCAGCCGCAGTAATCCCAGCGGAAATGGTTAGCATTGACAACAAATAAGTTGACCCATTGTTGGAATCACTACCTGATTTTGAAACATAGATCGTAGCCATAAATTACACCTTCCCCACTGGTGGTTTCAATCCTGCCATTGTTTGACCATTGGACCAGATTGACTTGCCCAAGGTAAATAATTGAAACGCCTTGAATCTTGGTCCTGAAGTTACTTGCAGTTGAAAGGCTTTGAGTCTTGGTCCTGAAGTTACTTGCAGTTGAAAGGCTTTGAGTTGAACCGCAGGATCGGTGCGAATATAGATGTCCTGAATGCGTGGATAGTAGTTTGGTCCAGCCTGATCCAACTGTTGGATGGAGATGTCCTGAATTTTAGGTTCATTCGCCATAATTAAGCCGCCGTGTCATCTGATCTTAAAGTAATTCTTAGCTGGATATATCGTCCTGCCATGTTTGTCGACCCTTGTGTGGTAAATGGTATTTTATTCTTTAATTCCGTCCAGGCAATTACCCCGTCATTCTGTAAAAATGTTGTCGCACTGGTTCGTATTTCTGCGGTTTGGTAGTTTGGACGAACATCCGTCTTGGTTGTATCCGCCATTGATGTTCCCCATACTTGTAAGGCATCAATATTGAATTGACTGATTGTTTTTGCAGTTCCAAGATCATAAACAGGGCTCCATATTACACCCACTGTTCCTGATGTTAACTGAAAAAGATTGGATACCATTGTGACATTACCATCAGGATTATACCACCCACTATTATCATGTCCAGCAGCGGCAATAATGTTCCAAGTGTTGTCAGGATTATAGGAGTTTCCTCGAGTCAAGCCAAACGGATAGGCTCCATAATAGAGATAGTTGTTGTTGGTGGTGTTAAGATTGACGGTCGGAATCAAGACATTATTTGCGGCATCCACAAAGGCGGGGTTGGTCGTAATCCCTTGGGATTCATATCCCAATGCCTGAACGGAAGCCAAAGTGGTATAAAGAGTTCCTGCGTTGTTTAATAGGTTAGTATATCCATAATAATCATTGTAGTTAATTATTGGCGATGTCATGGCGGCAGTATCCCTGATGGCGGTTGTTCCATTTGAAAATATATTTTGAATAATCGTTCCTGAAAAAGTGCTGCTTCCTGAACTGGAGCCAAATAAAATCGCAGTTGTACAGTTATAAAAAGTGTTGTTTATAATATTGATTGAGTAAAAAGTGCTGTATGCCGCTTCGTAAAATGTAGAATAAATACCTGTCGTTAAATTGGAGAACGCACAATTCTTGATAGTTCCATATAATTGCATACCGTTAACATTCCCTTGATTCCTATTTAAGTAAATACCATAAGAGGTTGAACTTCCTATAAAAAAAACATTACTCAACGCTAAATACATTGGTTGAGCTGGTGCGTTCATATACATAAGGTATGGCTGGGTTGAATTGATGATTACCCATTGCCCTCCAGTGGTATAAGGGGCCATTG
>TBL_comb47_HYPODRAFT_10001637_pt1 | contig 28885 bp, 43 predicted proteins | sample TroBogypolimnion_40_FD_10682 | JGI IMG/M metagenome (IMG submission 10682) | reverse complement strand
TTTTACACTGATGGCAAAAAATTTTTTGATCCCACTTCATATCAATTCTCCTTCACATCAAATTGAGACTTATATCCATATATTGCGATAAGAGCTGCCTCCGCTCTACCATCATCTTTGCGGCGTTTGAATTTATCGCTTTCGGGCCACATCATACGCGCCATCTCCAGTGATTGGTTTTTGTCTTTGCTTAAATCTAATGCGCGTTTCCATTTTTGTGGGCTTACAAGTATGGTCGGGACTGAGCACGCTGCCACCACGCCTCTAACTACGCCGTATGAGCATCCAAAATTAAATGAGCTGGTTACTCCTTGACCACTGAAAGAGTGAACAGCCTCGATGAAAGCAACGTCGGGATTATACTGGCGAATGATTTTAGCAATTTCATACCCATCGACTGTTTTCCCGTCTATTGGCATGTCATGTATTCCCACCAGCATTGGGTGTGATGGAAAATAAAAAGAAAGAGCGCCTGTGATTCCGGGGTCAATACCTAAAATACATTTATATTTCATGATATTCTCGCAAATTCACCAAAGTATTTTTTAGCAGCATTGCAATAAGCTTCGTAAGCACTTTTAGCATCGTCAAAATATCCTAAATGAATAGCTTTTTTATTTATAAAAACTCTTGCGCACCATTTTTGGTTTTCTTGTTTAAAATGTATTCCTTTGAATCCTGATGTATTATTTTTTTGTATTCTTTTATTTCTATTTTGATCAATTCTATTTGCCTTTCTTAAATTTGTAATAACATTATTTTTTGTATTTCCATCAATGTGATCAATTTCAAAATTAGGCTCTTTGCCATAGTAAAGAGTCCAAGCAATTCTATGGCCCAAATATTGTATTTTATCTAATCCAAAATAAATATACCCACCACTATTTACTCGCGTTATTTTATTTCCAGCTTTTGCTCTGCTCCCTATATCTACTCGCCAGTAAAGATATCCAGTATCTGGATTATAATCCAATACTTGACGTAAATATTCTATGGATGGTAATTCTTTTCTTGATGACATGTCTACTCTCCCGTTGCATGTCGTCCTTACGACGCTGTCCTGATCCGACAGCGTCGTTTTTTATATTACCAAACCTAAATTTTTGTCAATGTTCATTTTTTAGTTGACCCGACCCCCGACTTCTATATGTTGTGATGACGAATCGATATTGATCTACACATAGAGGTCTTGTGAAAAACAATCCTTTCTCTGCTCACGGTATTGAACATTTATCTCCGTCGACCTGTAACCTGTTTACGGGTTCTCCTGCAATGTTTGTCTTGGACAAGTGCCTGAAGCGCAAGGGCCCGGTGGGGTGTGCCGCATACCGAGGGACAGCTACCGAGAAGGGCATTGAGCACGGTCTCGTAACCGGCGCACCTGTGGAAGAATGCATTAAGGTTGCTGAAGAAGAATTTTGGCGTCTGTCTGCTCTGTCGGGAGATCCATCCCGTGAAAAGGAGAGAGACGCCGTCCCAGAGATGGTTAAGATTGGGTATAAGGAGCTTATGCCTTATGGAAAGCCAACAAGCTATCAGGGAGCCATTGAACATTGGTTTGAGGGTATTGCGGTTCCTTTCATTGGCTACTATGACTTCGAGTGGTCTAACCACAAAATACTAATAGATCTAAAGACGACACATGCACTCCCTTCTAAGATATCTACAAACCACGCGAGACAAGTGGCTCTGTATACTGCTGCCCGTGGCAATGAGAATGACCCAAGACTTACTTATGTCACGACGAAGAAGTGTGCGACTTATCGGCTTGAAAATGTATCTGAACATGTCAAGAGTTTGGAGCGAATCGGTCTTGCGATCCAACGGTTTCTATCGATAAGCGAAGACCCTATGGAACTGGCGCAGCATGTCATTCCAGAGGTCGATCATTTTTACTTTAAAGACGCAATGGTGCGTCAGTCTGTGTTTGAAGTTTGGGGGATATGATGAGCAGTGCAATTCCAGCATGTCAGTTTGGTTATCTCTCTCTACGCGAGATAATGGATAATAGAGACGTTCTTATCAAAGCAAATAAAATTAATGCAATATGTGAGCCTCTTGACGGGATGCCAGAGGAAGTTGGTTGTGTAGTATATACGAGTATTGATGAGGTGTTTTACTTCAGTGAAACAATAGATCAGGTTTTACAAAAGTTAGAAAGCATTCATCCGTCTTTACGCTGAATGTAGGAAGGGATTCCCCATAATGGGGAGAGGTAAGTGCTAGACCAGATTAGCACATCAAGGAGTAGTAATATGTCTTTCAATGGCTTTTTTGATAGTGTTGGTGAAGGTGTAACCTTTCTGCCAATCGTTAAGTATGATGCGCGCTCAGGCCGTATCACGAGACGCGACCGTGAAAACGGTGAAAGCAATGACGTTGATATTACGCGCAGCTTCAAAGCTATTATGGACTTCGAGAATGTTGAGATTGGCTGGTCTGATTTCACTAACGGTCCTCCTGATTTCCGTCTCGTGCGCTTCGCTGACGGCGGCTCCATCCCAAAACCATCAGAGGGGAACTTCAAACGCTGTGTGCGCTTTGTTGTTAAACTTTCCAAGGAGTGCGGCGGGGACGTTCGCGAGTTCGCCTCAAACGCAGGTGCCTGCCTCGACGGCATCAAGAAGCTCAAGGACGAATACGATGCAGGCGTTAAGTCTAATCCCGGCAAACTGCCAGTAGTATCACTATCTGATACAATTGCTAAGACTTCAAGCGGAGGGGCTTTGAAGACAACGAACTACGTTCCTGTATTCGAGATTACGGGCTGGGTAAAGCGTCCCGATGATCTGGTCTATCAGTCGCGTAGTTCGTCTGCCCCTTCTGCAGCACCTTCAGCGCCGCCAGCAACGGGCTCTACAAAGGTATCTGCTCCAGCTGGTGGAGATGATGATTTTGGTTGATCTAAATTAGATGGGCGCTAAAGCCCTCTAATACGGGGTGTGGTGTTACCTGCAAAGCCGCACCACACCTCGATTACACAAGGAACGGACATGAGGTTTTTAGTAACGATGAATATGCCAAGCTTTAATGGCAATCTTGTTCATCAAGTAAATGTAGAACATCCATCAAATAGTTTAGAAGAGTTTGTCGATACTTTAACGACAAATGACTTCGTTGTTGTTGAGGAGTTCTACAGAGAATCTCAAACTGGAACTGAAGTAAGCCGCGGGTTGCTTGCTTTAAACTATCGCTTTGTTGGTAAAATTAAAGTGATGAACGGTGACTCTTATCTAGCAAACAGAGGAAATAGATAATGAAATATACAGAGATATTGACATCATCTGCTGCTGCAATTTCAGATCGTAGCAATAAATACGGAACGCCAGACGAGTGCTTCAAGGCTATTGCCGAGATTACCGGCGCTCTTCTTGGTCGTGAAGTGACAGAGTATGAAGTCGCTGCATTCCAGCTCGGGACAAAGCTTGGCCGTCATCGTATGAATAAAGACTATTCAGACAACTATGTTGATGGCGCAAGCTACATAGGATTTTTGGGTCACTTTGCTATGAAGGAAGGAAAGAGCGAAGGCCCATCATTTACCATCCCGTCGTCAAATATTGAGTCTCTACGCTCAAAGAGAAAAACATTTACACCTCCTACAGGGACAGTAAATCTAGACGCTCTTGAAGATGAGATCATCTCGTCATTGTAATTAATAATTGGTGTGGGACATGTCTGAAGATAAGTTTTTTAAATATGTCCCGCACCATCAACAGAAGCTATGGGGAGAACTAGGTTGGACTTTCCATTGCGACTTAGGGCCACCTCATGCCGCATACAGTAGTCTTTACATTTGGTCTGGCGATGGTGATCCTGTTACTCCTAATGTAGAAATAAAAATAGTGAAGGATAAAACAAATGAACAATGAACCAGATTACCAAACAGGCGTAACAGACGAGCGCGCACGTTGCGTTGTTATTTGTGAGTTCTGGAAGCGCCCATCTTACATTGCCACGCATTATGGTCCTATTGAGGGGAACGCTATGGCTGTCCTTCAAAAGGTTGTTTCTGGTATTGAAGCCGACATACGCAGCGGCAATCAGCCTAACGGCTGATAATTTATTTTTATTGATATGGAGATAAGCATGAGGTCGGCTGGCATATACGCCGTTGCGGCTCAAAGATATGGCTCTAAGGATGGATTGGATGACTTTCCAACTCCTCCTTGGGCAACACGCGCATTGATCGAATATGTGATCGGAAAAGATCGCGTAAGAGATCAGAATGTATGGGAGCCAGCCGCCAATCGTGGGTTTATGGCTAGGCCATTGCAAGAGTATTTTAAGACCGTTGCTGAATCTGACATCAACGATTACACGGGCGAAGGCAATGTCTGCGACTTTCTCAACGCCAATAGTATGGATGGAATATTTAACTGGGTAATAACGAACCCGCCATTTAATAAGGCGCAGCAGTTCATAGAGAAGGCCCAGACAATAGCAACGGACGGCGTGGCTATGCTTGTCAGGACGTCGTTCCTAGAAGGATGTATGAGATACAATACTTTGTATATGCACAACCCTCCAGACATTGTTGCGCAGTTTGCTGGCCGTGTGCCTATGGTCAAGGGCCGTATGGATAAACATGCCTCAACGGCCACCAGCTATGCGTGGCTTGTTTGGTATATCGACAATTTGCACGACCTAGAAAAGGTAACTGTATTGAGATGGATACCGCCGTGCCGCAAGGAGCTTGAGAGACATGAAGATTATGCATGACACACAGTCTCGCAGGTTTAAAGATCCTGCTGATTTGACTGATTACGAAAAGACCCTTCTGGATTTAAGAAGGCAGGGGCTTAGTCATAAGAAAATAGCTCAGAATTATAACGCAAGTGAAAATACAATCTCAAATAAGTTCACTGTAATTAATCAAAAGTTGAGACTTTTGGAGATGGAAAAATGACGATCTTTGTTCCTGCTTATTGGCCGCTATTCAAGACGCATGAGCTACGTCGTTTTGATTATACAGCTCCTAACGCACCCAACTTCACATCCGTCTTTTCATACGACGTCGGCTCAGATTCGATGTTGTATAACAACTATGACGCCAATCTTACTTGGTTAAATCGTTGGTATTACCAATACCGCACTGGGTTTGGAATTGCGGAATACAGAGATGATTATCCCGGTGGGAAGAAAGTTGTAATGTCGCCCCCTATTGGATGGGGAGAGTTTACAGAAATTGGCGGCACTTATGAGAACAAGCCAAAGTTTGATTTCTTTAAATGTTCGCCGCCGGCAATGGGATCAGGTGAACAGATTGTTGCGTTTGAAGACCGACTAGCTGTTATGGGAGTAAACGGCGTCTATTACAACGACGTCATTATATTTAGTTATTTGCAGTCTTGGGGAGGCAATCCGGCAACGGGTGCTCGCTACTGGATGGCGATTGGAATAGGTCCAGTTGCAACTCAGTTTCTCACACAAGATGCTAATGATCCAACAAAGATAACTGAATCTGTTCGATGGGATGCACATATAACCAGAGTTAATGCGTGATGGCACGCCCACTTTATGAGAGCTCTGATGACCGTATTCGAGAGCTTTCGGCAATAAATCGTCTTCTTAGTGGGACAGAGAAGACAGTAAGAAAGCTACCAATAAGATACGGCGTAGACTTTGCCATTATAAAGGATGGAGAGATAACGGCGTGGGTAGAGGTTAAGTGTAGATTTAATGATAGCGACAAATACCCAACCTTAATGATTAGTGCCGCCAAGATATGGCAGGGCGTTTATACGTCAATCAACACAGGCAAGCCTTTCTTTGTTGTTGCGGAATGGACGGACAAAATAGGATTTACAAAAATAGAGACAGTAGAAGGATTAAGTCTCGGCTTTGGCGGAAGGACAGATAGGAATGATTCTCAGGACGTAGAGCCTGTTTATTTTATTCCAATCAAAATATTCACGATGAAGGAGATTAAAAATGAAAATTGACGCAATATTATGCATTGGAATTTTAACTATGTGGGCCTTGGCCGTTATGTCGGCAAATGCATCAGTCGTGGAATCAAAGTCATTAATTGTTTCTTATGAGACAAGACAATGAGCAAAGACGACACACCAAAAGACACGACAAAAGTTGAATACTCTGAAGAAGAGCAAAAAGACCCTATTGCTGGTCTGGCCAAGGAGCTAAAGAAATTAAAGAAAAAGTTTAAGAAATTGAGACGTTCTGTGAGGGCATCAAAATGAATCCGTTTAAAATAATAAACTTTTTCCCTCTTAGGAAAAAGCAAACTGAAGATCTTAGCAAAAACCATGAATATAAGGATTTAGATACTGGGCGTGAATTTAGGCGTAAAATTTTGCATGAAGTAAAAGTGACGCCTCGTAGTTTTTATCGACCAAAACACGGTTGGAAAAGAATAGTTTATTATTTAGGAATCGGTAAATTTTCATTGCATCATGAGAATTTATTGCTTCTTGATCGTATTAAAAGAACTGAAGAAGAATGCCAAAAGACTGGCGCACATGCTCTAAAATTATATGGTGAAAATATTCGATTAGAAGAAGAAGTAAATACTTATAGAAAATACAATGAAAATCCAAAATTGTTTGAGAAATCATTAGAAAAGCATCAGTTTGAAATGGATAGGCTTAATAAAAAAGTATCAAAGTTGGAAAGAGAAAAAGAGGCTTTGACACATAGTCTTAAAAAAATACAAGAAGATTGGGAAAAGTGTTTTAACGTGACAAATTTTGGTGACAAATGACCGACAAAAAAACATACCCTGAGCTCGTTGAGCTTATATCAAAGCTGCAATTTGAAAGCAGATATGATGACGCCAAGATATGCGTAAAGGCGCTGTATGATTTAGATAGAAAAGATAAACGCATTGCTGAACTAGAACATCAAATGAAATTCGAGTGTGACACTTTTCTATGGAAACGCAAACAAATGTCGAGACGTATTGCGTTCTTAGAATATTGGATGGAAAGGCTGTTTAAATACGGCAGTTCGCCGGAAGCAAGACGCAATGAACTGACAATGGCAACAGAGATACCCGACTATTTGATTAGAGAGGGAGAGGATATTTTGCAGCATCTTGAGGAAAGATCATATTTGGAGAAAGTTGATGGGATTTTTTGACAGTTTTCCAATAACAGAACATGACTTGTTAGCGAGTGGCCGACACCTCAATCTGATTGGGCAAGTCAATATGCTTCATCAGCATAACTACGAATTACAGGCTAAATTGGAATTGGCTAACTCCCGTATTGCTGAACTAGAGGCAGCGCTTAAGCCGTTTGCTGATAAGGCAACAGCTTGCGAACAAAGATACTCTGACTTCGTCCCAGAGGATGACCGCACGTTTGCTTTTACGCTTGGCGACCTACGCCAAGCTCGTAAGGTATTGGGAGAGGAGGAATGACAGATTACTCCGACCTTGTGAAGCGATTGCGCGGCAAAAAGTTAAACTGCACTTGTGCCGCTACATCAGCCAGCGAATGCTGTTGCAATACAGATTGGCCTGAGAGTTCTTGTAATGAAGCCGCCGACGCTATTGAGCTTTTACAGCGCGAACTAAAGTGTGCGACTGAACTATGGGAGCAGCAAAAGGAACTGGCTTTGGAATATTTGGCTGACATAGAAAAAGCTAATGAGCGGATTGAGGAATTGAAAGAACTATTAATGATAGCGAATAATGATTTCTTCAATATTGAAGCGACCACATTTGACATGAAATCTCGCATTGCTGAACTAGAGGCAGCGTTAAAGCCGTTTGCTGAGGTGGCCGATGAATACGAACTTATTCTTGGTGTTCAAGATAATGATCAAATATTTGTGCCTCTCGCTGCCTGTCGCCGAGCCCGTAAGGTATTGGGAGAGAAGGAATGAGTGACCGCCGCCCAACGGACAACCATCGATGTATTTGTTGTCGATGCAGATACACATCTGGGTTTGTGGCCACAATTCGCAATAGGTGCGCAAATTCCGTTAGGAGAGGGTAATGTCTGACAACCTTAACCTTGTGAAGCGTCAGCGCGAAATATCACAAGCCTCACACAAAGTGCGTGATAGTATTTACTATCCAGTAAATGGAGCCGCCGACGCATTAAAGGCGAAGGACGCGGAAATAGATTATTGGAAAAACCGCACCCGCGAGGCACTCGAAACAATAAAGGACAATGTCGCCCGCATCGCTGAACTAGAGGCAGCGTTAAAGCCGTTCGCGCTAGGAGAGACAGCAATAGAAGCCGGACATAATGCTGCATCAGACGACTATCCTTTGATGCAAGTTGTATCATGTGGCGACCTACGCCAAGCCCGTAAGGTATTAGAAAATGCCTGACATCTCGATGTGTGCTGTGACCGATTGCCCAAAGTCGAACGAATGTTACCGACACAAAGATAGTGGCACGAAACCCTGCGAATATTGGCAATCATATTTCATCTGGCCTGATGATTACAAAGGCCCGTGTGAAAATTTTTGGCAGATTTTACCGAACGGTAAATATAGTAGTTTCCGCATGAAAAAAGGTAAAAATTTTACTGAGCAGTAAATATTACAAAACCCGCATAAATAAGAATTATGTCGCATTTCACATAAGTCTAAATATGGCTCACGAAGCCTGCTTATGAGCCAAATATGACGCACGAAGCTTACAAAGCATAAAAAATACATAGTCAGACTATGACTTTATCGGCGTAACCTCGTCAGCCGTCGGGATCGTCTTAAACGACCGCCTAACAGCCTTAAGCATCATGATGGCTTCCTTCTGCGCCTCTTCGTTCTTAATGTGGTCGACGAGCGCCAGCAGTTTGGTAAAGCTAACGACCCTTGCCGCCACGGCGTCTAAGGGGAAGTCATCTAGGTCTGATGTTTCAATCTCTGGGATGTCGTCGTCGTCATATTCGCTCATAGCAGCCTTCCAAGTTCTCTCATGTAGTCCATTTGATCTTTGGCGGATTTACTTAGGTTGCATTTCTTGCATAGCAGCTGAAGGTTTCTGGGCCAGTTTGAGCCTCCCTTGCTGATTGGCTCGATGTGGTCGACATGCATGTCAGACAAATCCTTCTTCTTCGAGCATATCCCGCACCTGCCCCTCTGCATATCGAATATTCTAAGTATGTCCTCTGACTTAAAATCACCCTCCGCCTTGGCCTCCGCGGCGCGGCGGTTTTGCTTATACATCTTGCGCTTATGCTTGTTCTTTTTCTCCCAGCCCTCAGCGTATTTCTTTTTGCGTTCTGGGTTCTCCTCACGCCACTTCTTGGCTTTCTTCAAATAATATTCTCGGTTTTCCTTATAACTCTCTCTAGCCTTTGAATTTAACTTTTCCTTGTTCCTTGGATAGGCATTATTCCTATTTAGCTTTCGGCACTCGACACACTCACGGTTTGCTACCCGTCTCTCTGCAAGGTGTCCCCTAGAGCAACAGTTGCCCTCGAAGTATCTCTTTAATCCCCGTTCCTTGGCCTCCTTCCTCGTGATTAGGGGGCCTTGGTGGGGGTCGCTCACGGCTTCTTACGACGCCTATTGACCGTGATAGGAGCGGGCTTTAAATCCCGTTTCATGCCACCAGTTAAAAATAATGGTAGATATCCGCCCAGAAATAGGCTTATAAAGCAAATGGTCAGATCGAACGCTACAACCATAGCGGCCTCCTGTGTTTGGCCAGCCTAGTATGATACGCCAATATTGATATAAGACAACCTTGATGGAGATTGATATGGAAGAGCAATACGTTAGCCGATTCATTAAAATAACCAATGAAATGAAAGCTCGCATAATTGAGCTCTGGCAACAAAATAAGACAGGCTCTGAAATAGGAGAAGAGCTTGGCATAACCAGAAATTCCGTAATTGGCGCTGTTTACAGAATGCGCCGACAAGGCCATATACTAAGTTCTCATGAAGAAAATAAGAAAAATGTTAATAGAAAAGAAAAAAAAGCCCAAGAAAAACAAAAGGTTTTGAAAGAAAAGCAGCAGCGTATGTTGGATGCTAAAAAGCCTAGCAAAGAAAACATACCAATGTCTGATCTCAAATATTATTCATGTCGATATATCGTGGAGGAAGGCAATTACGAGACAACTAAATACTGCGGCAAGAGAGCAGACAAGTGCTCATACTGCAAGGAGCACTACAAGATTTGCTACTATCCTGCGCGAACGACATTAGAGAAATTAGTAAAGGCTTGAATATGAGATTTCGTAAGCAATACGGCCAAGCTTGAAAGCGTAAATACAGATGGAGGCGATAAGAAACGCCTTCATCATTAATATTATAAAGTTAAAGTGGTCTGGGTGCATCATGACCAAGATATAACTATTCTTCCGGCTCCGCCTTGAGCTCCAGTCGCACCATTTCCGGCTCCAACGCAATAACCATAATATAAGACAGCATTTGGACCGCCACCTCCGCCGGCACCCCCCGGTCCAACAGAAGCATAAATAGTATTACCAGATGTAGGTCCAGAGCCTCCTTGAAGAGGATTAGTAAATGATTGCGTATAAACAGGACCATATGAGCCTACAGCTTGATTACCACTACCTCCAGATCCCCATCCAGAAGTAACATAACCACCAAAGCTTGTTGTAACGCCACTAACATATCCATCATGAGATGCTGTAGGAGTATTTCCTGTGCAGCCGTTGATGCCGTATTGGCCAGCCTGCCCTCCCTGATCTCCATAGGTTGTAATTGTAATTGTATTATAAACAGGGACAACATAATTCTGACTGCTATATAATGTAACGCCACCACCTGTGATTTTATAGGTTCCGTAAAAGCTATTCATATCAAGATAATTACCCGGAAGCGGAAACCTATATTCTACGCCGCCTTTACCGTAATAGACACCAAGATACGACGCCATATCATTGCCGTATCCAAACTCACTATTAATGGAGTTGCCGCCGCCAGCAGATCCTAATACTAATGCGCCGCTAGATGGTAGCGTCATTATTTATTCTCCAGTCTCTCGACTTTCTCTGATAGCTCTTTAACGGCGTTAATTAAAACGCCAACAAGATTTTGATATGCAACGCTGTAATACCCACTGTCTTGGTGTTCAATTACAACTTCAGGAACAATTGGCTTAACTTCCTGAGCAATAACGCCGACATATTTTTCTCCATCTTTATCTTCAAAGCGAACACCACGCAGCTGCTTAACAAGCTCAAGAGCATTATCAATATTTGATATATTGCTCTTTAGACGCTCGTCAGAGAACGCCGTGATGTTGCCAGTGGCGTATATTGTTCCAGCAACATAAAGCTGACCACTACCAGCATTAAAATACATTGCGCTACCATTAACATTTAATCCGCCAGTAACAGTTAGATTGCCGCTAACTGTTCCGCCAGTGACATTAAACTTTTGAGAAACAGCCTCAAAACAATCAACGCCATTGCTATACACAATTGTCGAGTAACCTTGCTGGATCTGAACAAGATTAGATCCGGTTGTCGTTCTCATATTGAGAGTAAAGCTGGAGCTTGATGGACTGTTGGTTGTATTATTCGTAACTATCCAAAATCCGCCATAGGAAGGAGGAACTGTAACAGTAGCATTTGCTGTTAATGTTCCCGTTAAATTAATACGCATGTTCTGGATGTCTGTGCTGCCAACGGTATAAACATTGGAAACATTTGACGGCTGAATAGTAGAACCAAAGCACTGGTCAATAATCGTGAAGTCATTATTAAGCGGCGTGTTCCAGTTCTGATCGTTATAATCAGGACGGTTAAGCTGCTTATTTGTTGTCGGGTTATTGGCCATCTTATCCTCTTAAATGTGATCGTTTGCTATTTTGAGTGCGTGAACAACATGCTCATCAGGTGCGCCTAGTATCTTTTCAGTTTTCTGCTGATTGCGTTTTTTCGCAGCCTCTACGGCGCCCAATAGCCCTTGGACTGTAAAGCCACGGCTCACCTTGCCACCTGTGGCGCGTGTTGGTCGGTTATCGTATTCAAGACCAAATTGTCCTTCTCTTGCCGCAGCCTCTGCGGCATATCTGGAAGTCCTAGCCGTGAGGCCGGTTATGCCCCTAATAAATGACCTGTCGTTTCCTTGAGCGAGCGCCCTAAAGTCTCTTGCTGCAGCTGGGTCAGTTAAAAGACGGGAAAGTTCTTCCGTATTACGACCGACGGAAATATCATCAAGCCACTTACCGAAAGAAGAAAATATTTTTGCCTTGTCTGCGGGTATGCCAGACTTTAGTCTTTCGATAAGAGGCGTATTAAATGCCGTCTTAGACCCTATCGCTTGCCTTCTACCAGTAGCTTCAAGAATATCTAAAAGTCTCTCAACGCCCGGAAGGATTTGTGGTCCATTGGGAAGGGAATTAATTGCGGTTAATAGATTTGCTCTCTGCTGTGGGTTCCCAGCAATAACAGAAGCAAACTTCGCCCCACCCCACTGTGATGCTCCTGCTTGAGTTGCTTGCGTGGCCTCATTAAAAGTTCTTTCTAAGTGAGACCTAATTAGGTCACGCGCAACATTTGGCTCTTGTCCCTCAAGCGCCTGTATTGTTCTAGAGAGAGATTCTTCACTGCCCGGAAGGGGATTTGTTGGAAACAATGCACCCTGCGCCTCTTCCGTCGTGATGCCTTCCTTTGCAATCTTGCCGGCGGGGCCGGCTTCTAGTGGCTCAACAATGTCTCTCGTCGCCTCTTGATGCGCACGACGCGCAAGGCGAAGGTTGACGCTTCTTTGAACAGCTGCTTCATTCAGTTCATCCATAAGGCTGTTTATTTTTGATGACGTCTCCTTATCAATTGCCCTTTCAGCAAATGCTGGGAGTTCACTTCTGTCTCTAAATTCCTTACGGATTCTGTCTAAAGATTCAATGTCTGTGACATATCTTTCTGGGGTTGGGGGTATTGCAGCAGTTCGATCGTATCTAATAATATTTCCAGTCCGAGGATCTACAACAGGTATGCGCGTCGATGGCGTTCCAGCTCTCGCTGGAGTGGCGACGAGCCTTCTTCTTAGTTCATTTAATGGCCCGTGTGTCGCGCCAGTCGGGTCGCTCGTAACGAGTTGGTCCAATCTATTTATTGCATTGGAAACGTCTTCGTGCGCGACATTTTGTTCTGCAGCCTGACGGTAAAATGGTCCCGTCCTTTCTGAACGGGCCGCGTGTGCCCCAACTATCTCTCCCCTTGCCGCTTCACCAGCACGCGGACCTATAAGTTCAGGGCGCTCCAACTCAGGAGCAACATTTTCAAATTCACGCCTCGCGGCGGTTTCAACTTGTCCAGCTCTAGGAGCAAAAAATTGACGGAGCTCTCCTTGCCCCTCAAGGACGCGCAAAATGTCTGTAAGGGATGTCGCGCCCTGTGTAACTGAATCTAATGCCTCCGCCCTTGTTATATCAATGCCTCTTTCTCTGGCCTCATTAAAAAGTCTTTCTGCATGATTTATCTGTTCAGGGGTAGCGCCTTCAGTGGCGCGAGTAACCATAGCGCGAGCGCCACGAGGCCCGGTTAAATAATCGGGAAGGCCTGATGCCCCACCACCAATGAGAGCCCCAGCAACACGCGCATAAGGCTCTGCTGCAGTTCCCTTTGTTGCCTGTCCGGCAGCTTCTGATGTTACGCCCGTAATAATAGGGCGGACTACGCCACCACCCCCGGGGGTAAATTCACCTATCGTTTGCGCATATTCACCAAGAGTTGATTCTGGCTTTTGTTTTAATGCCGGGATGTCGGTTACTTCTTCAACAGTAGGGATCATTATTGGATGTTCTGGCTTTGGCAAATATCCCTTTTCCGCTAAATGTAATAATCCACGCTGTGCTACAGCAGGCAGATTTGCTAAACCGGCAACGCCTTTTGCCATGCCCGCGCCAAATGAAGAAATAGGTTCAACAATGTCGCTAAGTTCACCTCCCTTAGAAGGTTCTCCAAACGCCGCATGTAATTCTTCTAAGGTTGGCTGTCCCTTAGATAGTTCAGTGGCTTCTTTTTTAGGCGCCCCAAAGACAGCTTCGAGCTCTTCAAGCGAGGGCTGGTTATCCATTATTTTCTACCCTTTTTCAGCAATTCATACTGAGCCCGAAGTTCGTCTTCAGAATATTGAGGATATTTTTCTTTCAAAGCCTTTAATGTTGCATCAGAGCTTGGTCTAGCTTCGCTCTTTGGAGGCAAATCTTTTTCTGAGAACATTGGATGTTCTTTTGCCCACTTGTCTAAAGCAACACTGAATTTCTTATCAACATTTCCATATTCCGATTGGAATTGTGCGACCTCTTGTTTTCTTTTTTGCAACCTAATTGCAAGATCAATAATCTTTCTATTACCCTCTTTAGAAGTCCCCATATTTGCCTGAACTTGTCTAAGAAAATTGACGTCGGCATTAGATATTCCAGCGCCAAGACTGCCGTTGGTGGCATCTGTAACCATTTTATTAGCCATAGACCTAAAGAACTCTGTATTTGAAACGCCTTCTTTGAGTCCCGGATATCCCAAGGCATCAAGCGTTTGCTTGACTTGCAAGAACCTTTCTCCAAGAGGACCAGTGTAGACGCCTTTGTCATCAAGGAGGCTATTAGTTAGTTCTAATCTATCAATTGCAGGTTGAGCGGCTCTAACGTCGTCGGCAATGCTTTGCTCAATTGCTTGATACTGTTTAGCTCTAAGTTCTGCGCCAGCCTTCAATTCTAAATTCTCAGGAGATTGCATCCTTAAATTTTCAGCTCTTGCGTCTGAAGCATTTGCCTTCGACAAGAAATCTCTTTGTTCTTCTTGGGTCGTTGCGGCTCTTGCCATTTGTCTATATTGTTCTGCCTCAGCTTCTGCCCTCTCAGCAAGCCGAATAGATTCAGTCTTCTGTTCCTTTGATTGAGGAGGTTGTGCAGATGGAGCTGTGTCTTTTGGTGTCGTAGTTGTTGGCTCCTCTGGATAAGAGGGCTTTCTACCTGCCAATATATCAGCAGTATTTTTTATGCTTTTTTGTTTTTGCGCAAATTCGCTTTGCTTGAGTAGAGCATTTAATTCTTCGACATTTACCCCTCTTTCTTGAAGGGACATTTTTGATTTCTCTATTTCTCTAGCAAGCTGGTCTTTGCGCATATCCATATAAGACTTAGCGCCACCAGCAAGCCCCTGACCAAGGCCAGAAGCAATGGCCGCGCCGGGTGACGTTGTCTTAGCGCCGACCATACCAGAAATTGCAGAACCAAGACCCATTAGAGCTGGGACGACGTGCTCTTCTTTAAATATTCCGCCCAACCCCTCTTCTTCTGGCGCAGCCTTTTCGGATTGGTCCAGACCTAAATAGCTACGTCGCGGATCGCCTAAAGGTATTTCCGACCGGCTTGAGAGAAGAGCCTTCTCAGCACCAGCAAGTCCACCGCCAGCAGTGTCGCCGCCCTCTAGTGCGCGGTTTCTGTTTTCCCAAGCCTTTGCGTATTTTCCGTATTTTTCGGGGTTGCGCTCAACAAGACTATTTAAAAAGTCACGCCGCGCCGACATAAACTTTTCAGGGTCATTTTCAGACTGAGCAAGCAATTGTTTGGCTCTACCCGGACCAGCCATGACTGCAGTGTCGTAGGCCATTTCTCTAATTTCAGGCGGCAAGTTAGATGCATTAATTCCCTGCCAATATTCTTTGCGATAAATGTCTTTTGTCTGTTCAGGGGTTAATTTAGTTACGTCAATATTGGGGTGAGCTGCTTGGCTAATGCCGCGCATTGAAGGCAGGCCAGTCGTGTCGCGCGGATTTAATCCACCCTCAAACTTTAATGTGCGCTCAACTGCAGGCTCAAAGCCGTCGTCTTCTTCAGATACTGGAACAGAAGAACCATTTTCGCCATTGTAGCCGTGACGAGGAACAGCGCCGCCTCGTTCAAATCCAAAAGGAAGAAAGGCTAAAGCAGCACTTCCAATATCACCAAGTGCTGATCCAATACCAGAAAGGCCGGACCCAATTTGAGCGCCTAATCCTGCCCCATATGTCGGGACAGCTAAAGAGCCCGCTCCGCCAGTTACTGTTGCGGGACCAAACAAACTATCAGCCGCAGCGCCTAGCCCGCCGTAAGCACTTTTTCCCATACCATATATATCTGAACCAAGACCAAGGGCATCTTTGCCAGCCTTGATGATATCAGACAGACTTGCCTGTTGTTTGCCTTGACCAACACTACCAAGTTTGGCTTCAAGGGGCTTACCCGTTTGAATTTGACTTGCAGGTATGTCTTCAGGTGTCGGAGCGTTTTGATACATTGCCTCTTGTGAGTCCAATGCGCTTGCGAGGTCGTGGTCGTCACCATAGGAAACGTCACCAATGGGGACGCCGCCCTTAGTGGCGTATCCCTGCGGGACCACACCACCCTTGTAGTAGTCACCGCCGCCCCTTACTGCGCCACCCATGCGTGACTTGGCAGCGCCACCACGGGCGAGAAGCATACCAAATGGGTTAGACGCCTGCGCCTGATATGTCTGAGTGCCAGTAAGGGGTCCAAGTGATCCAGCAAGTCCGCCAAGAAACTGCGCCTGCATGTATGGCCACATTTGCTGCTGCTGAAACTGATTGTAGAGAGCGTTAATTCCCGCCTGCTGCGTCTGCTGGCCAAGTGTTCCCGCGCCAAGGGAAGCCTGTTGTGCGGCCAATCCTGCTTGAGACAGGCCCTGTCCAGCTGCTAACTGGCGCTGAAGATCTGTTTGAGCTGCGCCTAGAGCTTGACCATATCCCGTCTGATATAGGGGGCTAAGGGCCTGACCCATAGCAAGCTCTTGCTGACCCTGAAGGGTTGCGCGTTGCAAACCAGCACGCTCGCCGCCAAATGCGCCGCCGCTAATAGCATCGGCCTGTTGCTGCGCAAGCTGTTGCCCTTGCTGCTGCTGTAGCGCCTGCTGAACGGGAGAGACAACCTGCTGCATAAATGGGTTCATATATGCGCCGGCCATTTGAGCGGCGTTGCCCAATCCTGATGCAGCCTGCAATCCAGCGCCCATTTCAGCAAACGGCTGAGTTGCAGCGGCCTGTTGCTGTATACCCTGCTGCGCGGCCTGCTGTTGCGCATTTAGCTGGGCGACAAAGTCTTGTGGCGTCGTTCCGAATTGCTGGTAAGGATTACTGACGGCCTGCTGGCCAAGGTTCATAGCCTGATTATACCAGCCAAGGGCCTGCGGGGAGGCTTGTGTCGTTTGCTGCTGTGCGGGCGCTAAACCACCCCATCCGAGGGCCCCTGTTCCGCCGCCTGATTGTGAACCTTTGCCGCCGCACATTCAACTTCTCCAATTAACTTTGAGGCAACCCATCATTTGTATTCCAATTGCCAGTCGTCGCACCGTAAAGGAAGAAACAACCGGCCTCTGGACCAAACATTCGCCTATAAAGCCTCATTTTACCTTCTGTCCGACTGTGGGACATTATTCCTATAATGAGCGGCAATCCCAATTCATCTGCCGCCTTTTTGGAAAACTCGCATAGTTTTCTGGCCCGACCGCCTTTTGCACTACGGAACTTTTTATCGACGAAAACTACCCGTTCTTCCAAGATGTTATTATTATTATACCACTGTTGGCCAATCCTGAGTAGCACGAACCCCTCAAGTGGGTTACCGATATTGCCGATCACTCCGACAATGCCAAAGTGCTGGTGCAGTGACGGCCAAACCTCACTCAAAACCTTATGTATGTCAGGAGCAAATACGCCATTCTCCTTGGCTACATTAACGGCAAGGTCCATTATACCATCTAAATCCTCTGGCGTCCCAACCCTCACCTTTACGTCATCACTCATAGAAGTCCCCCTCAGTCCTTCTTTGGTCCCGGTAGTTTTTTCAATGTTTGAACGGTCTTTGCGCGATATTCTTTGACAAACTCATCTAAGAGTTTGTGGCCATTATCTAAACTATTGCCACTAGCGCGAACACCGATGCGAGCAACATTAAATGGAGAGATAACATATTCTCCACCAGCTGCTACGATCTCCACTGGCTTACCAACAGCGTCATCGTCATCAAGTAAAGAAACAGAAGGTTGGATTCCAAAAACATCATTAGCAATTTGGAAACCGGCCATTGTGTTGCCTTCGCCCATAGCTGAGATTATGTCGGCTGGTATGACATAAGCACCAGAAGGAACATTAATAGGCAAATGATCTGTGCGACCGGCCACATTACTATGTATAGGGCCAACATGAATTTTTTCATTCGTTTCTCCGCCTTCTGCACGCGACTGACGTGCAGTCTGGAGAGCCGCGGCTACCGCTTGTTGCCGGGGATGACCAGCGTGGACCATTTCTTCGATATTAGAAGAAATAGTTTTTTGTGATTTTCCCTTAGCGAGCGGCATGACTATCCTCAGCTTGTGTAATAATTAACGGTTACAACCTGACTGGCACCGGGAAGAACAGTTATACCTTTTTTGAAATAGCTTCCTATCGGCCAATTTCCGATAGTAGCAGGTATAGCAGCAACAATACGAGAGGAAGTAGAGTTTAATAAAGTTCCACCACTTACAAACGCTGACGACGTCGCATTTGCATAAGTAACAGTTGTATTTGTTATAGCCGTTACAGTTGCATTTGTTGTGTTATAACCGGCGGGATTCATACCAACGACAGTGATTAGATCTCCAATAGCAAATACACCATATCCGTTATATGTAAGGGTTGCCGCGGTTCCTGTTCCTGTAGCATTTGTTACTGTTGCAGATAATGAATCATAAATTGTTCCAGCCGAACCTGCAGTTGTAACATTAAGACTTACAAGCCTAGACGTTCCAGTAACAACAGTAGTTGCAGAAGATATTGAGGTTGATGTTTTATTTCCAATTGATGAAACGTATGCCGCATAAAGGCTATTAAGAGATTCAGACAAGTTGTTAATGGCTACAACACCATTTTTCTGTGTAGTGAGAATATCGTCTAAGGTAGCCATTAGAATTTTCCATCCTGCTCAAAACGATAACGCATAGCGCCTAGACGCCAGAAAGTATTTATTTCTGCAGGATCACTTTCAATTTTTATTGACATTAACCTGCCGCGGAACCTTGGCGTAATATATTCCGTATCAATTGAAATATTATACGGCCCATAAGTTCTTGGCGTGTCTCCGGGATAATCTGTTACATAGAATGTTAGATTGACGTGAGCTGTTTGAGCTCCGCCATATAATCCCCATTTCATGTCAGGCCAAACTTGGTCTACGAATACTTTATATTCACCATCAGCAATTACGAAATAACCAGTCTGGAAGCTGGAGTTCATAACATTACCATCAGCATTTTGACCGATTTCGTGCTGATAAATGTAATATGTTCCCTGATCATCTATGCCAGCGCCAATAGGTGGACCAAGAACGGACTGATTTATCCAAGCTGTTCTGGATAGCGTTCCAAAATCCCATTGACGCATAACAACATTATATTTGACGTATGCATTAACCTCTCCACCATTGCTGATGGTTGGGTAAAACCACATGATTTCGCCAAACCGAGAATTAGGCGCAATACGGATTTTGTTTAAGTTGCTTGTATCTAAGTCTTGGAATATAACGTCCCATATTGGACAGGGAATTATTTCAACGCCATTAGATCCAAGCATAAAGAATTGGCTTTGACCCATCCAATATACAGCGCCATTCATTGATGCCGCTGCCTTTTGAGCAATAAGACCACACCCTGTTCCAAGCTCGTTGAACTGATAGACATATGGAGGACCAGAATACTGCATTGCCCATACGGCTAAGTCTGTCCATATCAAACCCTGCTGTGGGCCTTGAATACCACCAACAATTCTAGACCCGCGTGGAAGGCGATAAGAGCCTGCCTGATTAGTAATAAGAGCTATCCAAGAGGAATAGTTATTAACGTCAGACCACCTAACAAGAAGTGGATCTTGAATGCCCGTAAATGTGCTACCCCAAGCAATAATCTGACGCTGCGGCATTGCTACAAATATGCCGTCATTTACTGGAGGAGCTTGAGGTATAATTGATGAAAGGCTTGAGCCAGAGTTAGGACTCCACTCATATATGCCGCCACCAACTGGACAGGATATGAGATAAGATCCCCAGTTATCTAATGTCCAATCTGTTACGGTTAACGGAAGTCCTAACTGTGTATTGTTTGTAACCGTTCCTGCAACTGTCTGAGGCCCAGTTGTTGTATTGGCAAAACTTATCTGATTTGTTGCTGGAACAGCTGTTACTGTGTAAGTGCCGTTGTATCCAAGTGGCGTTACGCCTGAGACTGTAACTGTATCACCAACATTAAATAGGTTGGTAGAATTATAGGTTATTGTTGCAACAGTGGTAGTTCCAGTGGCTGCTGTTGTTGCAGAATATGGATTAGGAGGGACAACACCGTTGCCATATCCGCCAACACCATAACCACCAACGCCGTATCCTGTTCCTGTTGGTAGTGGGGCGGGAGATCGATAAATAATGATGTCAGAAAACCCGCCATTAGAAAGTGTTGTTGCATTAAAAAGGAAACACCCAGTTAATAAAGAAGATACCGGGGTTGTTGTTGTATTTGCATATTTAACAGTTGTTGATGTGGATGTAGATGAAACGTCTACAACGATAGCTCCAACAGTATTATTATATCCAGCAACGGGACAATTTGATATTGTTATTGTGTCCCCAATATTTACGCCATATCCTAATTGAAACGTAACAGATGCATATGTTCCATCTCCAGTAAATGATGATGGACTAACCTGTGTAGCTGTGCTGTTGGCTCCAATACTAAAATAATTAGTTGAATTAGTTCCAGCTTGATCGCTACCTAATCCAAGAACCGTATAATTTCCAGAAAGATAAACAGTTCCAGATTGAATAGGATCAATAATAGAAAAAGTATCCCCAACCTGATATCCGTGATTTGGTAAATACACATAAACTAATGCTTGAGTATTTGTAAAATAAAACACCGGCATTGCTCCCAATCCCGGCGTAGTTGAAACTGTTGACGTAGCAGGTTTTAAATTTCCAAGGACATCTGTAACGGTTATTTTAAATTGATTAATACTTACATATGTTGCCTGATAAAGCCCAAATATAACAATACCACCAACGCTCATCGGTGTTTTAAAATAGACAGAACTATAATTATTTAAATTTGAATTTGGAATAGTAACATAAACATCTGCAGAACCGGCATTAGTTTGTATGCCTGATGCATATGTTATTGTTCCTCCAGAGCCATTTGCAGTTCCAGAAGCAATAGTAAAGGATACTGTATTGTATGTTACTCCGGTTACAATTTGCGTGCCATTATAATTAGTTACAGAGTTGCCAGATATGTAAATATAATCACCTACTTTGAAATAATGGTATCCAGTAAATGTAACCGTTGCAGTGGTTCCTGAAGTAATTGCGCCATTGGGTGAAACAATAGAATAATAAAAAGGCGTATTGGAACTCGCTGCAGTTGTCGCAATTCCTGCAGTGAGCGCGCTGAATTGTGGTGTAATTACTTGTTTAGAGCCGTTATATATCACTGAAAGGCCATTGCCGTTTATGGCGTTGCCTTCACATCCAAGAGCTAAATATGTTATGGCGTTAGTATCTTCCCACGCCCACATAGCTCTAACAATAGTTGTAATACTTGAATTAAAATACTTTACCCAACCGCCAAGCTTTTGAACAAGCCCAAGACCTTGCTTGTCTGGTATGAAACGAACGAGCTGCGTGTTTGATATCGCCGCCTCGTTAAGGGCAAGCGTTCTATTCTGATCGACCCCCGGCTGAAGCTTGAGCGTGCTATGCGGCATATTCAATCTCCCACGCTAAGTTTTTTAGCTCTTGTGGGAGCTTGTTGTTTTTGGAAATGTTTTCTTCAGCTTTAATCACGCGCAAATTCCAAGGAACATGAAGACCTGAAAAACCATCGCCTTGTAGTGGATGGATATGGTCAACGTGATGCTTAACGCCAGAAGTCTCTGTCATCATTTTAGATGCTGAATAAAACCATTGAATTTGCATTTTATGTATTTCATTTAACCATATAGGTGTGGCCTGAAGCTTTGATGCTCGGCGGTATGCTGAACGAGACATATACTGAATTTTATTATTTGTATAATGTTTCCTTTGTGCACGTCGGTTAACTTCCCTATTTTCTTTTTGATAATTTAAAACTTTTTTAATTACAAAATATTTATTGTTTTCATAATATTCTTTTCTTTTCTTTAAAATAATTTCTTTATCGCTATAATATTTGTCTCGATCTCTTTGTAAAATATATTCTTTGTTATTACTTCTATATCTTGCTCCGCGTATTTTAGACTTTTCTGGATTTTCAAAATGCCATTTACTAGATTTTTTTGAATCACATAATTTACAAATATTCATATGACCATCTTTTGAAGACGTTTTTTTAGAAAACCCTTCAATAGGTTTAATTTCTTCACACAATCGGCATTTTTTATCTTGCATAATATTAACCGCGAGTTGGTGTAGCAATTGGAGCCGGTCCTTGTGAAGACCACGCAGCGGCCTGAAATTTTTTACGTTCCTCTTCACTAAGAGCGGATTTCAATAACGCTTGATACTGTGTCTCATAGGTCACAGGCATTTGTGGATCATTGCCCATCGCGCTCGAGAAGTTACGCTGATATGCAGCAATGTAGATCATGCTTGCCATAATAAATAAATCTGGCAGGTAAAGACTGATAAAGGTCGTAAGGTTGGTCGCAGACATGCTGTCTGGGCGATATGTGCCAATAATCTCAACTGTATAACTTTGATCTGGATATGGTCCAACTATGAAGTGATAATCGTCAAATGGACAAAAATATTTAGGAAGACCGGGGTAAAGATAGCTACCGTAAACCGCATCCAGAAACTCCTTGGTTGTTGGTAGGAGTGGGTTTCTGGTTGCAGCATCTGGATTTGTCACGCCAACCGGCGTCAATACGTTAATTTGCTCAGGAACAACAAATGTCCCGGCAGGGACAATAATGTCACGAGTTCCAACAGTTAAAGAATATGCCGTTGTTGCAATAGATGTGAAAAGAAAGTCTACGTCGCGGTAGATCCTGTTTTCAGCAAATGTAATCATTTGTGGAAGAATATTAATAAAATTAGGGTCCGTTACGTCAACAACAGCCATCGTAGATATCTGTGTGAGATAGCTTGTCGTCCCAGATACTGTTCCGTCGTAACTAAGGCCTGTCGTCATTTCTTAATCCACCCACACTTTAGAGCCACGCCTACCGCATTGTGCTCGCGTATCTGGGCCCTAGTGGGGGCCGTGTCGTGCCTCGAATAGTATATAGCACGAGCCGCCTCGCAGAAAGAAACGTGGCTAGTCTCGGATGAAAGGGTCGTTGACTGGCACGCTGTCAGGCTTAGAGGCAACATCAGAGCGAACAGCCTCACGAGCGGCAATGGCAATTTGTGCTTCATGAGCTTGATCTTTCAGGCTCTGTAATTGTGCTTGAGCTATTCCCGACTGCACAAGCTGTTGCTCGTGCAGCCAGTTAAAAAAGTTAACAACCGCAGACATGAAGCCGCCAAGGAGACTTACGATTGCGGATATTAACGCGGCATTCATTTACCCGGAACGCCAACTGTTGAAGCGTCTTTAGCCGAGATAAGGCCGATAGCCGCAAGGACCATAGCAATCTGAGAGCCAACGTCTGACGGAATAACAACGCCGGGGATGTTGATGCCAAAGTAATGCAGAACAACGAGAAGGCCCAGCAAAAGGCCGGAGGCCGTCGTTTTCCAGTTTGCTACAAAGTATGTTTGAATAAGATTACCCATCATTCTCTCCTCTTAGTTATTGATATTCTTAACTACAGATGGTATGCATTGCAGCAATAGGAGCTCCGCATGACAATCTGGAAAGAAATATCTGATCATCCTTCATATGAAGTATCTACTTCTGGCGAAGTCAGATTTATTGGTGGATGGAGAAAATTTGGAAAAACCAAAAGATACGCTCCGCCAAGCATGAGATCGCCTCAGCCTCATTCCGGAGGCTATTTGCAACTTAGACTAAACAAAATAAACTTTTATGTCCACATTCTTGTGGCAACACATTTTATCCCTAATCCTAATAAACTTCCAGAAGTAAATCATAAGGATGGGAATAAGCATAATAATAATGTCGATAATCTAGAATGGTGCGATAGAAGAACAAATCAAATTCACAATTCAAGAGAATTAGGAAAAAATAAACACTCAAGGGTCGGAAGAAAAATATCTGAGAAAGAATTTAATTCTATAAAAAAAGAAGAAGGATCACTGAAACAAGTTGCAGAAAAATACAACGTAAGCATCACAAGAGTTTTAAGGATACGCAACGGGCTTACTGCCCGTTGGTATTGATTTTCCTACCTTTGGCCCGTGTAGCTGTAGGACTAACCTACACGGGCTGCTTGAAATGCATCCCGTCCTTACTTCGCCCCGACCAATCTCCACCCCAAACCCAGCCCTCATCCTTAAAGGCTTTTACGACTTGTGGGACGTGGGCAAAGTGGGGGTCTTGGTCGTGAAAGAAGTTTCTGGGAGCATCTAGATCAATTGCACAGCCATAGGCGTGCATACTCAATACAGCGCCCCCACGCATAACACGATAGTTGTATGACCCAGAAAAGACAGAAACGCCCCAATTGTCGATTGTCTTTTGGTCTTTTCCTGCTGCCGCCCAAATGGCATCAAATACGCGAGACAGACTGTCGGCGCATTTCTTATTGATAGAAATTGACGTGACGGGCTTGCCGGCAAAATACATTTTAAACGGAGGAGATATGCGCGTTAGGTTCGCCTTTTCCCATTGCGCAGAGGCATTGCCGTTGCGACCGCGAGGGTTGCCGTAGTAGCTATCGCACTGTGATTGTAATGGCCAAGTCATTTGCCCCCCCAAGGTTTGTCTGCTTTTCCGTCCATTTTATCGAAGATCTGCCGCAGCATCTCTTTTATCTCTTTCATGCCTTCCGAAAACTCGTCCCGCCTAATGTAATTTGTCGGCATTTCTATCTCTATGCGGTGAAGGTCGGCCCTTAATTCTTTAACTGCAACCCATAATTCTCTGGCTAACCAGCCTACAACCATTAAAACTGAACCTGCGACGAGGTTAATGATCGTTTGGGGTTCCATTTTCCTGCCCTTTTTCGCCTAAATACCAAGATAGATTGTCTTTTAGTCTATCATCTTCAGGCTCTAATTCCAATGCCAAGCGCCCTTGTTCAGCTGCAATTTCCTTCATACCCAAGTTCCACGCCGCAATGGCGGCAAGGTCGTGGGGATGGGCACCCCAAACTGCAGGGTCTACAGTATACACAAATTCTCTATCTTTTATAGATAGCGCACGCATTGCAGCACCATAACATTCCTGCCATCTTGCCTGCATATAGTAGAGATTTGACAGCCCACACCAAGGCTCGCGGGTATTAGGGCTCTCAGCCGCCGACCTTAGCCACCAAGCCTCAGCCTCAGCGGGGTCGCCTTTCCCTTCATAGCATTTTGCCAGTGTGCGCATTGCGTATGACCGTTCATTGATCCACGTAGCGCCGGGGAGTGCCAGATATCGTTGAAGCTCTACAATTGATTCATCCCAGCGTGAATAGAATGATAGTTCACGGGCATAGTAGAAGGCGTTGCGCGGGCACACAGGGTCTTCTTTGACCGACAGCGCCAGCAGGTCCAGATACTGACCACGGCTCTTTGTTGGGTCTGGGTGGTGGCTGACAAGCAGCTTGTCAGTGTATGCGTAGATCTCGTTGATACGGGCGTCTGGACGAGGATACTCATGACAAGGATGCCAAAAATAATAACCGTGTTTTGCAAATATTTTTTCATACTGAAATTTAACGCCGCAACCCCAATCAAACATATATCTTAGTCGAGTGGTTTCTCCGGGTATCCATACACGCTCTATTTCTTCGCGCCACCCCGGTTCCATTACCTCGTCAAGATCAAGGGATATGACAATATCTATATCCTTTGGGACAAGAGCTAAACTAGCGTTTCTGGCGTGATCAAATCGCCAAGGGCTGATGCATATTTCATTTACTATTGCGCCACATTCCTTGGCAACTTCTACGGTGTTGTCGGTGCTTCCAGTATCTGCAATGTATATGGCATCGGCATCTCTTGCACTGTCGCAAAATCTTTTAACAAATTGCTCTTCGTTTTTACTTATTGAAGCTATTGCTATTTTCATTTGTAATGTCTCCATTCCCCATAATATTTAATTTCTGCATTTTTCCTTGCACTTACTGCTTTTTCAAAATCCTCAAATCTTCCCAAACTTATTTGCTTATGATCTACTTTAATCGTGGCTCTCCATTTTTTATTTGTTTTATCAAAACAAACTCCGGGACAGCCAGAATTGTTATTTGACTTAATGGGTAAATTTTTACCATTTTGAGAATTTGTTGCTTCGCGCAAATTTTCTATTCTGTTATCTGTTTTAACTCCGTTAATGTGGTCAATTTGATCTTTGGGCCATTTTTTATGGTATAAAGCCCAAGCCAAAATATGAGATCTTATTCTTTTCCCGTAAATTAAAATTCCTCGATACCCGCTCTTTTCTTGCGTTCCAGCTTCTCTTTTTTTAATGCGCCCTTTGCCTAAAGCTTTCCAATATATGCAGCCAGTTTGAGGGTCATAATTAAACAAGGATAGAGCCTGATCTATTGTTATGTGTTTGTTCATCATTATCTAATGATACTCGTGTTTTTAAAGATGTCAAACCTTCATTTGTAAGCCATACAAAAACACCGATTTCATTTTCTATAGAACTACACGTCGGATACCCAAATGTTCTCAAAAAATCTTCATGCGTCCAATTGTCTGTGACGTGCTTCTCATATGGATTGCCGTTGTATTCGTCCTGCGGATAGTGGCCGATTGGAATGCTGACGATGACGGTGTCGGCAATAGTTTTTACAAAAGCCAAAAGATTCCGGGCTGTTTCTTTTTCCATATGCTCAACGACGTCACCAAGTATTGCGACATCGAAGTGGCCGAGCTCTTTGAGTTTTACATCGCAGACGTCTGAAAGTATCAGCTGTTGATACAGATCATTTAGCTTAAATTCTTCGACGTATGGCTCCCAGACTTCAATGCCTGTCCAATGCGCGTCAGGGAACATCTTGGCGTATGTGCCGCTGCCGCAGCCAATGTCGAGCATACGATCATGCTTAACGCGACCGACTATATTGCGGATGTAAGCTTTTCCGCTCTCCGAGCTGTATGGCATTTTCTCCCCCTTCTGAGAATGCCGGTGGTTTATTTGATACCTAAAAGTGCCTTCAAATCATCCACGCTCAACCCCGCCGCCGCGAGTTTCTCTTGTGGCGTTAGTGGCGCTGGTTCTGGTGGCGGGACGTAAGGGTTAGGCGCGTTGCCTGCGTCGATCCAATCTTGAATTGCTTCAACAAGGCAGCTTTCCTGACGTCCATCAGGCCACTCACGCCAAACAATAGTGTTATCTGCATTAGCGTATTGCCAAACTGGATCGCTCATAATTCGCATCCTGTAAATAAAATACTGCCAACTGTGGCGCTACCATTTCCGAACAAAAGTATAGGAGAATTTACTACATAAGGTGCTCCAGTTCCGGCAGCTGTAAGTCTGGAACCAGTTAATCCGCCATTAGAAAAAGCAATAGACGTTACTGTTGATACGGCGGCATTTGTTGTTAAACTAAAAGAACCAACATTATTAACTGTGACACCAGTAGGTGCAACTCTAGCTTGAACCATAAATTGCGCAAATAAAGCGCCGCCGCTTGAGCCAGTTGTCAAACCAATCCCAACATCACCAGAATTACTTGCCTGCGTAGCTATCGCCGGTAGATACCTCTGACACTGCGCCAACTGATCGGAGTAAATCTGCCGCTCATACGGTGTGGCGACCGAGCCGACTTCTAGTTGGACGCCGGTGATATCAATATAATCGTTTGCAGAGCCTGTGCCCCCCGTCCATTGAACGGCAATATAAACCGCCATCTCATTTGTTCCAGCAGGAATACTCCATTGAGTAGTATATTGCGTTAAAGTTGTTGTTGGAGACGTCGATGTCTTAATTACAGGGCCAGCCCAAGTAGTCCAAGTGCCAGCATTGCCACTTGCCGCGCCCTGATCGGTTCCAGTTCCACTTAATCCTTGAACATAAAAAATCCCAGTAAACGCTGATCCAGCTCTTACCCATAATGATACAGTAACAGTTTGGCCAGCTAAGTCCTGACAATTTATTGTTTCAATAGTTTGATTGGCAGAAGCAACACCTGTCCAAGTTCCAGACCCTCTTAGTATGCGAAGAGCATATGGTAGCGAGTTGACGCCAGTCGATACTCTTTGAGCGGTAACTGTGGAAGATGATGCGGTAGAATTTCCGCAATACCATCTATCGAGAGTGTATCCAAATGAAGTTGATAATGTTACCGCAGAACCGCTGTTCCTCTGATCCACGACCATATTACCGTTAATCAATCTATTTCTTTTAAAGCTGCTACCCATATTGACGGTGCCAACAGTCGTCAGATTGCCGCTCGTATCCAGCTGCGCATTCTGCGTGTTGTTCGTATAAAACGACAGCGGCAAATAGGTGCCAGATCCGTTACGCCCAGACACCAACTGAACGTCTGTCGAACCATTGGTTGCAATCAGGATCTTGCTGGCGTTTGTTGGATCAGCAGCATTCGTCGCCTGCCAGCTTGCAGCAGTCGATGTGCCATTAGGCAGCGCGTAGATGCCTGTGGCCGCATTTGTTGTGCTAGTCTGAAAAGCCCTGCGGCTATTGACCGTAGCATTGTCAAAGTCGGCCAATATACGACCAGCGGTGCCAGTATATGTTTCATTTCCACTAATTGTTGGCGTTGTAATTGTAGGTGATGTTGAAAACACAAGATTTGTGCTTGTCGTGCCTGTAGCGCCAGTGGCGGTATAACCCGTGATATTATTAAAAGCCGTGATACCAGCGGTTCCTGTAGCCGTGCCACCTTGAGCGACAGCC
>TBL_comb47_HYPODRAFT_10001636_pt1 | contig 28891 bp, 25 predicted proteins | sample TroBogypolimnion_40_FD_10682 | JGI IMG/M metagenome (IMG submission 10682) | reverse complement strand
TCCGCGCGGCGCAAGCCGCCGGACGGCCCTGCTACGAGGCCGATAACTCCGCTTGCCGTGGAGAATGGCGTCGGGAAGCCGGCAGCCCCGCAAGGGCGCGCCTAATGCCGGTTCGGGAAAGAGCGCATGGCGAACGCCCATCCCCCATTTGTCCCGGTCTGACCGCAAGGTTAGGCCGGGACTTATTGTTTTTACGGACAGGCGATTGGGTTAAGACAATTAAAAAACTTGCCCGCCCATTTCTTTTCGCCAAGATTCTTGAACGCAAAACTAAATCATCCAATCAAATAAAATTATGGGACGCATCTACAACAACATCGTCGAAACCGTCGGCCGCACGCCGTTGGTGAAACTCAACAAGGTCACCGTCGGCGTGGACGCCACGATTTTGCTCAAATGCGAATTTTTCAATCCGCTCTCCAGCGTCAAGGACCGCATCGGCGCGGCCATGATTGAGGACGCCGAAAAACGCGGCGTGTTGAAGAAAGACACGGTTATCATTGAGCCGACTTCCGGCAACACCGGCATCGCGCTGGCGTTTGTTGCGGCGGCCAAAGGTTACAAACTGATTTTGACGATGCCGGAAACGATGTCGCTCGAACGCCGCACGCTGCTGGCCATGCTTGGCGCGAAACTGGTTTTGACCCCCGGCGCAGAAGGCATGAAGGGCGCGATTGCCCGCGCCGAAGCGCTCTCGAAAGAGACGCCAAACTCGTGGATTCCACAGCAGTTTGAAAATCCGGCGAACCCGGCCATTCATTCCAAAACCACCGCCGTGGAATTGTGGGAAGACACGGACGGCAAAATTGATATTCTCGTTTCCGCTGTCGGCACTGGTGGCACTATTACCGGCGCCACGGAAGCCATCAAGCCGAAGAAGCCGTCATTTCAGGCCATCGCGGTGGAACCGAAGGATTCGCCGGTCATTTCGCAGACGCTCGCCGGCCAGCCGGTGAAGCCCGGTCCGCACAAAATTCAAGGCACCGGCGCCGGTTTTGTTCCGAAAAATTTGCACCTGAAAGACAGCGCCGGCAACCCGCAGATTGTGGAGACCGTGCAAGTTTCTAACGACGACGCGTTTGCCATGGCCCGCCGGCTGGCGAAGGAAGAAGGAATTTTGGTCGGCATTTCCACTGGCGCGAATGTCATCGCCGCCATCGAAGTCGCCAAACGCCCGGAAAATAAGGGCAAAACCATCGTCACCATCGCCTGCTCCACCGGCGAACGCTATTTGAGCACCGCGCTGGCGGCCGAAGCCCGCGCCGAAGTCGGCGGCTGAAATTATTTTCGCCGCGACTTTTTACCATAATTGACCGACTTGTTTTTCTCGGCTGGCGGACCTCCCTCCGCCAGCCTTTTTAATTCCTTGATCTGATCCCGCAGCAGTGCCGCTTTCTCGAATTGCAAATCCTCCGCCGCTTTCAGCATTTCGCCTTCTAGTTCGCGGAGGGTCTCGGTCACGTCCAAATCTGTTTTCGTCTCGCGCAAGAATCCCGTGGCGGCTTCGCGCTGCTCCTCCTGCACCGCGAGACTTTCTTCGACCGCACGGCTGACGCTGCGCGGGGTGATGTTGTGTTCCGTGTTGTAGGCAATCTGGCGCGTGCGTCGCTTTTCGGTGACGGCGAGAAATTTCTTGATGCTCTGCGTCATGACATCCGCATACAAAATGACTTCGCCGTTCAAATGCCGCGCGGCGCGACCGGCGGTTTGAATCAAACTCGTTTCGCTGCGCAGAAAACCTTCTTTGTCCGCGTCGAGAATCGCCACCAGCGAAACTTCCGGCAAATCCAAACCTTCGCGCAAAAGGTTGATGCCGACGAGGACGTCAAATTCACCTTTGCGCAGCGAGCGCAAAATTTCCACACGCTCAATCGCGTCAATGTCGCTGTGTAAATACTGGACACGAATACCGATTTCGCGCAGATAATCCGTGAGTTCTTCCGCCGTGCGTTTTGTCAGCGTCGTAACGAGTGTGCGCTCTTTTTTGTCCGCGCGCTGGCGGACTTCTTCCATCAAATCGTCAATCTGACCTTTCAGCGGCTTAAGCGAGACTTTCGGATCAATCAAGCCGGTTGGCCGCACGACGAGTTCCACCACTTTGCCCTGCGACCAGCCGATTTCACGCGGCGCCGGCGTGGCGCTGACGTAAATCGTCTGGTTTTGCATCGCCTGAAATTCCAGAAAATTCACCGGCCGGTTGTCCAACGCGCTCGGCAGCCGGAAGCCGTGGTCCACCAAAACGGTTTTGCGCGAACGGTCGCCTTCATACATCCCACCGATTTGCGGCACGGTGACGTGCGATTCGTCCAGCACGAGCAGATAATCGTCCGGGAAAAAATCAAACAAAGTCGTCGGCCGTGAGCCGGGCGGACGGTTCGCGATGTGGCGCGAATAATTTTCGATGCCTGAGCAGAAACCCATTTCCTCCATCATTTCCAGATCAAATTCCGTCCGCATTTTGATGCGTTGCGCCTCCAGTAATTTTCCGTCGCGCTCAAATTCCGCGATGCGCGTGCCGAGTTCTTCGCGGATTGCCAGCAGCGCGCGTTTCATTTTGTCGCCGGTGGTGACAAATTGTTTCGCCGGAAAAATCATGTTCGCCTGCAACGCCTCGATTTTAGCGCCGGTCAACGGCTCGAAGCGCGTCAGTCTTTCAATTTCATCGCCGAAGAATTCAATGCGCAAGCCGTCCTCGCGGCCGGCGGGCCAGACTTCCACGGTGTCGCCCCGCACGCGAAAGTTGCCGCGCTCAAACGCGATGTCGTTGCGCGAATATTGCAAATCCACCATGCGCGACAAAAGCTGTTCGCGCGAAAGCTCCAGACCGACACGAATCGGAATCACCATCGCCGCGTAATCCTCTTTACTGCCGATGCCATAAATGCACGACACGCTAGCGACGACGATCACATCGCGGCGCGTGAAGAGCGACGCCATCGTGGAAAGCCGCAGCCGCTCGATGTCGTCGTTCACACTGGAATCCTTTTCGATGAACGTGTCGGTGCGCGGAATGTAAGCTTCCGGCTGGTAAAAATCGAAGTAGCTGACGAAGTATTCGACGGCATTATTTGGGAAAAAACTTTTGAACTCGGCGTAAAGCTGCGCCGCCAAGGTTTTGTTATGCGAAATAACCAGCGTGGGTTTATCCACGTTTTTGATGACATTCGCCACCGTAAAAGTTTTTCCCGAACCGGTGACGCCGAGCAGCGTCTGATGCTTCGCGCCAGCCAAGACGCCGGCGGTCAGCTTTTCAATTGCCTGCGGCTGGTCGCCGGCGGGTGCGTATTCGGAAACGAGTTCAAACATCCGCAAGCAAAATACTGTCCGCCGACCAGAGCGTCAACGGTGCCCACTGCGGATTTTGGGTGTTGCTTTCCGGCGCGACCGCTATATTGAGGAACGAGTAAAGCGTCCGCCACCAATCATCCATGAAAAATATTTTCCTCGCCGGCACTTTGCTGGCCTTCGGCGGCAATGTCGTCTCGGCCGCGCCGGAAACTTTTTCGCCCGGCGCAATTTGGCCGGACCAGCGCGGCGAGCACATTCAGGCGCACGGCGGGGGGATCACCAAAGTGGGCGATACCTATTTTTGGTATGGCGAGGACCGCGCGCAGAACAATCCGCGCGGCCGCCGCTGTGTGAGTTGCTACGCTTCCACCAATCTGGCGCAATGGACTTTTCGCCACCAAGTCGTGCAACTCGCCGATCCGGAACATTTAGGGCGCGGCTGGATTTTGGAGCGGCCCAAAGTTTTTTTCAACGCGGCCACAAAGCAATTTGTGATGTATGCGCACATTGACAACGGCTCTTATAAGTATGCCAGCGTCGCAGTTTTCACCTGCGCGACCGCGGACGGCGATTTTCAATACCAAAAAAGTTTTCGGCCGCTCGGCCACGAAAGCCGCGACATCGGGCAATTTGTGGATGACGACGGCGCGGCGTATTTGATTTTTGAGGACCGGCCGTTTGGTTTTCGGATCGCGAAATTGTCGGCCGATTATTTGAACGTGCAAAACGAAATCTGCTTGATACCGCAGCATCTGGAAGGCGGGGCCGTCGTTCATTATCAAGGACTTTATTACGTCATCGGCTCCGAACTCACCGGCTGGCACGCGAATCCGAACAAATTCGCCACCGCGAAAACGCTGGCCGGACCGTGGTCGGAATTCAAAGACCTCGCGCCGCCGGAAAAAAACACCTACGGCGCGCAATCGTCCATGCTCGTGAAAGTCACTGGCACCCGAACCACCAGCGTTATTTTCTTGGGCGACCTTTGGAAACCGGACACGCAATGGGATTCGCGATATCTGTGGCTGCCACTGACCATCGGCGACGGCCAACTCGCGCTGCCCGAGCCGCGCGATTGGACGCTGGACATTGCCACCGGCGAAGCCAAAATAGGCCCATAATTTTCCCGATGAAAAAAATATTTTGCCTCATGGCCGCCCTCGCCGCCCTGCTCACCGCTCACGCTGATATGAAAACCGCCCTTCCGCTCTGGCCCGCTGGCGCCCCCGGCGCGCTCGGCACCAACGACAACGACATTCCCACGCTCACGCCTTATCTGCCGGACGGCACCAACGCCACCGGCGCAGCCATGGTCATTTGCCCCGGCGGCGGCTACGCGCATCTGGCGCCGCATGAAGGGAATGATTATGCGCTGTGGCTCAACCAGCACGGCGTCACCTGTTTCGTGCTAAAATACCGGCTCGGCTCCAGCGGCTACCATCATCCCGCCATGTTGAACGACGTGACCCGCGCCGTCCGCTGGGTGCGCGCTCATGCGGCGGAATATCGGATTGACGCGCATCGCGTCGGCGTCATGGGATCATCCGCCGGCGGTCACTTGGCGTCTTCGGCGCTGACGCATTTCGACGCGGGCAACTCCAACGCCGTTGACGTGATTGAGCAAGCGAGTTCGCGACCGGACTTGGGAATTTTATGCTACGCGGTCATCACCCTGGGCGATTTCACCCATCACGGCTCGCGCAACAATCTGCTCGGCACCAATCAAACGGCTGAGTTGGTCGAATATCTTTCCAGCGAACGCCAAGTGACGGCGAACACGCCGCCGTGTTTTCTGTGGACGACGTTTGAGGACAAAACAGTGCCGATGGAAAACACGCTGCTGTTTGCAGAAGCTTTGCGAAAACACAACGTGCCGTTCGCGCTGCACGTTTACGAGCGCGGCGGCCACGGCATGGGGTTGAAAGATAAACCGCCGTTCGCCAACCCGCATCCGTGGGCGGCTGATTGCCTGTTTTGGCTGCGCGAACGCGGTTTCGCCCGCTGACTAAAACCCGCGCAAATCCGTGCTGCTGCGCTTGGGCAGACCGGGTGCCGGAGTGCGCTGAAGCACGAGATATTCAATGCCCAACTCGCGGCAATATTCCCGCTTGCCGCCTTTGTCGCCGTCTTCGTTGACGACGTAAATATCCGGCCGGAGCCGGCGAATTTCCGGATCGGCATCCACCCAGCCGGAGCCGGTGGAAATCAGCGCCTGTTTCACATATTTGATGGAGCCGACCACGTAACGGCGTTCTTCCTGCGACAACAGCGGATGGCCCTCGCCTTTCAGCATCCGCACATTCGCGTCGTTCCCCAAACAAAGATACAAATCGCCGTACGCAGACGCTTCCTCGGTGAACCGGACGTGGCCGGAGTGAAACCAATCGTAACAACCGGTGGCGATGACTTTTTTGCGGCCCGGCGCGGACGGCATCGGCGGCGGCTCGGGAAAACCTTTCAGGTCATCGGCTGAAAAAACGCGATAGGCAATTTTATTTTTTTGGGCAAATTCTTCGCAGGCAGCATTGGCCGTCGCCGCGACATCCGCCCAGAGGTCGGCTTGGAGCGTTTTCGGCAGCGAATTAAAATCGGCCGTGGCATCGGCTTCGATGATTTGACCAACATAGCGGACGGCATGAAGAAAATATTTCCGCTCCGCCAGCGAAAATTTCGGCGCGTGGCCGGTGAGTTTTTCCAAGACCCCATCGGGCCAGAGCAACACGGTTAAGTGACCGAGTTTGGAGGCTTCTTCGAGAAAACGCAGGTCGCGGGATTTGATGTCGTCAAATCCGCCGCTGACAATGATTTGTTGTGGGACGGACATTTATTAGGATTGTAGTTTTAATGCGAAAGCAATTTTGCCGGCGAATTTTTCCGGCAGCGCAACGTGCAAACCGGTGGCATCGCGCGTGAATTTAAGCTTATTCCACCAGTGACCGCCGACTAGCCGCACGCTGCCGATTTCACCCGGCCAATGCGGTGAGCCGAGTGCAAGGGATTGGATGCTAACTTGCCCGTCTTTGGGAATTTCAAGAACGATGGCGTAAAGAGCTTTGCCATCCTTGGTCTGCGTGAAGCGGATGTCGGCGGAGGTGAACGGCTTTTTTTGCACGTCGCTCTGGCCGTCGAATTGGCCTTTCTCCGCCGCCGCAGTGGACGGTCCTTCGCCATAAATTTTCCAAGGCCGCGTCGCGTAGATGGCCTCGCCATTGACTTTGAGCCACGCACCGATGGCTTGGACGATTTTGATTTCATCCGCGTCCGGTTGACCATCGCGTTGAAGCGGCACGCTCAACATCAAATTGCCGTTTTTGCTCACGATGTCCGCCAGCATCCGGATCACCGAGGCAGCGGATTTGTATTGGTGCTTTTGAAAAACGTCCGCGTTGTAATGCCACTGGCCGATGCATGTATCCGTCTGCCACGGTTGCGGTAAAATATTTTCCGCCTTGCCGCGCTCGATGTCATAGACGATGGCCCGGCGCTGAAGCGGCGACAGAATTTTCGCCGTCACCACGGCTTCGTTCCGACCGTGCCACTGAATACTGGAATTGTAAAAATGCGCGTACAGATTCAGGCCGTAATCGTCTTCCACTTTGAGGTAGTGCATCGGCACCATCATCTCGTCGAAGTAGATCATGTCCGGCCGGTAGTCGTCCCACAGTTGTTGGGTGCGCCGGAAAAAATTCTCGCAATAAGCACGATCCGGCTTGGCGCCGATGGCGTGATTTTGCGCGTAAAGCTGCTGCGGGTCCAAGCCCGCCCACCACTGGCCTTTGCCGTCGGCCTTCATCAATTTCCCGTCGTAAGCCACGCCGGCCAGCGGACCATTGGTATCCGCGCCTTGCGATGGTTCATACCAGCGCCACGTCCAGCCGCCATTGTGAACACTCACGCCGAAGCGCAGTCCGTTTTTCCGCGCGGCCTTGGCCCAACCGCCGATCAAATCTTTTTGCGGGCCGAGGGCGACGGAATTCCACGGCTGGTATTTGGAATTCCAGTTGTCGAAATTGTCGCAATGCACCGCCAGCGCCATAAAAATTTTCGCGCCGTTTTCCTTGTAAAATTTCAGCAGGTGGTCGGGATCAAAATGCTCCGCCTTCCAGACGCGAATCACGTCCTTGAAGCCGTTCGTCGAAGGATGACCGTATTCCGCCAGATGGGTTTTGTAATTCCAGCTGCCCTCCTCGTACATCCCGCGAGCATACCAGTCGCCGTGTTCGGGCTGGCATTGCGAACCCCAATGCGCCCAGATGCCGAACTTTGCGTCGCGGAACCATTCCGGCGTCTGGTAATTCGTCAGGGAATTCCAATTTGGCTGGAACGGCCCGGACGCAATCGGCGGCAAGAAATTCGTCTGCGCAACTGCCGCCGACAGCGAAAAACCAAGCAGCACCGCAATCAAATATTTCGGTTTCAACCGCATCTAATTTTTGGCAACCCGGACATTGACCTTGAACGCACCCGGCACCGGTTGTTCAGAAACCACAATCAGATAACCGCCGCCACAGCCGGAATACATCGCGCCGAGATACTGTTTTTGATATGCCTGCAAAATCGGCAGCAAATCCACGCGGAGCAGCGGATGACGGACGACGTGTGGCAGTAATGTTTCCCAGCATTTCATCGTGAGATTGAGCGACGCCCCAAGTTTTTTGGCGTCCATTTTCACGATGGCCTCGTAGCAATCCTGACCCGACTGGCCGAGCTTGGCGACCCATTTCGCCGAAAGATTTTTGATGCCAAGAGGATGATAACCGTCGGGACGCGGCTCGACGGGAATCAGATGCAGCACGCGGCTCAACCATTTCGCGATGCGCGGCGAATTGCACGATTCGATGTGCGAAGTGAACACGCCGCCGTTCGCAGCGAAGTCGTAATCCAGCCGGTTCACGCCCGGATAAATCAAACCAATCATGTCCTGCGAACCGCTCGGATCTTTTTTGCCTTTGTTTTCGGCGTCATAAAGCTCGCGCACCAGTTCATCGAGCGGGCGGTTCGGCAATTTGCCGTTCCACAATTTCATCGCGATGGCGCGCGTGCCGCTGGCGATGCCACTGCGGTCCATCGGTCGGAAATCGGGTTCTATTTGCACCACGACCATCGAGCCGGGCGGCTTCGGGTTTTGGCGCGAAACGAACGGCTGATCAATCCAGCCGCCCGCGAGTTGCAGGCGGTTGGGAATGGAGCCGAAGAGTTTTTCGACCGGAGAAAGCTTCATGGAATAAACGTGGCGCGGAAACAAAAAAACTCCCGGCCAGATTGGCTTCTGACCGGGATTGACGAAAAGAATCAGCCGATACCAATGCGCTTGCCGGCTTTACGCGCATGGTATTGTTCACCAATCCACTTGTAAGTCGCGGCCAAGCCTTTATCGAGCGTCGTGTTCGGCTCCCATTTGAGGACCTGCTTAATGAATGTATTGTCCGAATTGCGCCCGGCCACGCCTTGCGGCGCGTTCAAATTATAGGAGCGCTTCAATTTCACGCCGGCGATTTTTTCCACTTTGCTCACAAGGGTGTTGATGGAAACCAGCTCGCTCGAACCGAGATTGATCGGCGTCGCGATCAAATCGTCGCAATGCGTAATCATGTCAATGCCCTTCACGCAGTCATCAATGTACATGAAGCTGCGGGTCTGCTCACCATTGCCCCAAATGTTGATGCTGAGATCTTTTTTATCAATCGCCTCGATGACCTTGCGACACATGGCGGCGGGCGCTTTTTCGCGGCCGCCATCCCAAGTACCATTCGGGCCGTAAACATTGTGGAATCGCGCAATGAACGTCTTCATGCCGCGCTCGTGCCAGTATTCTTCGCAGAACATTTCGGAGACGAGCTTCTCCCAGCCGTAGCCGCGTTCCGCCATCGCCGGATACGCGTCGGATTCCTTCAACGCGCGCACCTTCGGGTCTTTTTGCAGCAGCGTGTTGTAGGCGCAGGCGGAACTGGAGAAAAAGTAGCGGCGCGCGCCAGCTTTGTAAGCCGCTTCAACCATGTTCGTATTGATGAGAATGGAGCGCAGGCACTCGACGCGGAACCGTTCGATGAAACCCATGCCGCCCATGTCGGCGGCGAGATTGTACACTTCCACCGCGCCTTCGCAGACGCGATGACAATTCGCCTCGTTGCTCACATCCAGGCACAGATTCTCCACGCCGGGAACGTGCAGATACCATTCGTACAGCGGCTTTTTGTCCACTGCGCGGATGTTGGTAAAACCTTTTTTCTTGAAGTGTAGCGCAAGATTGCCGCCGATGAAGCCGCCCGCACCAGTAATGACGATCAAATCGTCCTTTTTCGTGGCCGGGCCTTTTTCTACGAGTCGTTTAGTGTGTTCCATAAAAATAATATTGGGTCCGCGTGGCGACAACGCATCGCCGTGCTAATGTTCGTGGAGAATTTTAGCTTGTCTTTTGCGTTTGGGAATGTCCACTTTTGGCCAATGCATATCCAATATTGACCTGCCAATGAAAACAACATCCTCGCCGACACCGGATTTTTTCTCGCCCCAAGTGTCCTCCGCGCAGCGCTTTTACCTCGATCTTAAACCGTCGCGCGGCACCCGGCTGGCGGTGGTCTGCGGCGGCGTGGAGCATTGCGCGCCGGAATATCTCATCCACCGCGCCACGTTTCCATTCCATTCCCTCGAATATGTCGCACGCGGTGAAGGTCGCCTGAAACTGGGCCGGCGCCAATTTGACCTGCGCCCGGGCACGGTTTTTTCCTATGCACCCGGCATCAGCCAGCGCATCACGGCGGACCCACAAAAGCCGCTGGTGAAATATTTTGTGGACTTCGCCGGAACGCAATCCAGCCAATGGCTGCGGCACTGCGGGCTGCCCGCCGGCAGCGTGGGCGAGGTGTTTCCGCCGTCGGAAATCCAGCCGCTGTTCGACGAATTAATCCGCAGCGGGCGCCGCGCCACACGACACGCACCGGAACTTTGCCGGCACCTGCTGGAATGCCTCGGCGTGAAGCTGCTCGAAGCGCGCGCCCCGCACCGAGGGGCGGATTCGGTGGCGTTTGCCACGCATCAGAAATGCCGCCAATGGATTGCTGAAAACTTCCTCCGACTAACTTCGCTGGAGCAGGTGGCGCGCGAATGCCATGTGGACACGGCCTACCTGTGCCGGCTGTTCCGCCGCTTTGACCATCAATCGCCCTACCAATTCTTGACCCGACTGAAAATGAACGTCGCCGCCGAACAGTTGCAGCAGCCTGGCGCGCTGGTGAAAAATGTCGCCGCCGACCTCGGCTTCGCCAATCCGTTTCATTTTTCCCGCGTGTTCAAAGCGGTCTTTTCCGTCGCGCCGGATTCGTTTCGGAAGCTGCGTTGAACGCTCGACAATTGCGCGGTTGAAACTAAAATGCAGGGCCTATGACAAAACCGACTTTGCTCGTTCTCGCCGCCGGCATGGGCAGCCGCTACGGCGGACTCAAACAGATTGACCCCGTCGGACCCTCCGGCGAAACCATCATTGATTACTCGATTTTTGACGCGCTGCGCGCCGGCTTCGGCAAGCTCGTCTTCGTCATCCGCAAGGATATTGAACAACAATTCCGCGAAATCGTCGGCGCGCGGTTTGAGAAGCGCATCGCGGTGGAATACGTGTTTCAGGAATTAGACAAACTGCCCGCCGGCTTTGCGCTGCCCGCCGGCCGCACCAAGCCGTGGGGCACCACGCACGCGATTCTCATGGCCGAAAACGTGATCAAAGAGCCGTTTGCCGCCATCAACGCAGACGATTTTTACGGGCAACAGGCTTATCAATTGCTGGCGCAACACCTTACCTCCGGCACGCCGGATTATGCGATGGTGGGTTTTATTTTGAAGAACACCCTGTCCGCCCACGGCAGCGTGGCGCGCGGCGTTTCACGGGTGAATGCCGATAATTATCTCACTCACATCGTGGAGTTGACGAAGATCGAACCCGACGGCGACCGCGCCAAAGACACCGGTCCGGACGGCACGGTCACGCGGCTCACCGGCGACGAGGCGGTTTCGATGAATTTTTGGGGCTTCACGCCGGCGCTGTTTCCGCAGATCCGGGTGGAATTTGAAAAATTTCTCCGGCGCGCCGGCGGCGAGTTGAAATCGGAATGCTACATTCCCGCGACGGTGGGCGAGCTCGTAACCTCCGGGCAGGCCAAATGCAAAGTCTTGCGCACAAATGATTCGTGGTTTGGCGTGACGTATCGCGAGGACCGGCCGCAGGTGGTCGAGAGCATCCGCCAACTCGTTGCGCAGGGCAAATATCCGGAAAAGCTCTGGGCATAAGCAACCGGGTTTTCCACGCAAAATCAGGCGGCGGTCGCGGCGAATTCTGTTCAATAAAATCAAACCATTTATGCGCATACTTTGCTTCGCCGTGGCCGCCATGTTATTTACCTGCACAGTGCCCGCGCAGGACACGAACCTCTGGAAAACCGACATCCAGAATTTTGAGGCCCGCACAAACACGGTCATCATCAAAGGCATCGGCCAGATCGGCTCGGCTTCGGTCGGCGGCGGCACAGTGCTCCTGCGCTCCAAAGAATCGGTTGATGCCGCCACCGGCGGAAAAATTTACGGCATCGAGTTGGAGATGACTTGGGAAAACAGTCCGCGCCAAGAAGCTATTTTAGATGAAGCTGAATTGGAGCCGCTGGTGAACGGGTTGGATTACTTATCCAAAATCACCAGCGATGCCAGCGGCCTGCCGTCGTTCACCGCCGAATTCAAAACCCGCAGCGGCCTCCGCTTTATCGCCCACAGCAGTCGGCGGCAGAGCAGCATTGAACATTTTCTCCAATTCGACGGCGCTGCTCGCGTGCCGCTGAACACGGATGAATTTGTGCAGTTGAAAAATCTCGCCGGTCAAGCGCTGGGCGTCATCAACGACTTGAAGCGAAGCCGCTAATCACTTCCGCACCACGCTGTCGCGCTGCGCCCAGTCGGGATTCAGTTGCGGAAAATCCAAGTTGTAATTCAGCCCGCGACTTTCCGGTCGCAGCAGCGCGCACCGCACAATCAATTCCGCCACCGTCGCGATGTTGCGCAACTCCAGCAAATCCGCTGTGACAATGAAATTCCAATAATACTCGTGGATTTCCGCCTGTAAATTCGCCAGCCGCGATTGCGCACGGAGCAGACGCTTGTTCGTGCGGACGATGCCGACGTAATCCCACATCAGCCGCCGGATTTCGTCCCAGTTGTGCGCGACGACGACCAACTCATCCGGATTGTGCGCATTGCCGGCTTGCCACGGCGGAATGGAAAAGTCTGTTTTCGGAACCGACGCGGCCAGAATTTTTTCCGCCGCGCGATGGGCGCAAACCAGCGCTTCCAACAATGAATTACTCGCCAGCCGGTTCGCGCCGTGTAAGCCGGTGTGCGCGACTTCGCCGACGGCGTAAAGACCGGGGATTTCCGTCTCGCCATCCACGCTCGTCATCACGCCGCCGCATTGGTAGTGCGCCGCCGGCACCACCGGAATCGGCTCTTTCGTGATGTCGATGCCGTAGCGCAAACACGTCTCGTAAATGTTGGGAAAACGCTCGATGATGAACCGCGCCGGCTTGTGCGTGATGTCCAGATGCACGCAGTCCGCGCCGGATTTTTTCATCTCGCTGTCAATTGCTCGCGCCACGATGTCGCGCGGCGCGAGCGATTTCAGCGGATGATGCGCGTCCATGAATTCCCGGCCATCGAGCGTTTTCAACACACCGCCTTCGCCGCGCACCGCTTCGCTAATCAAAAACGATTTCGCCTTCGGATGATACAGGCAAGTCGGATGGAACTGGACGAATTCCATGTTCGCAATCGCTGCGCCGGCGCGAAACGCCATCGCCACGCCATCGCCAGTGGCGATGTCGGGATTCGTCGTGTAGAGATAAACCTTGCCGCAACCGCCGGTGGCCAGCAGCGTGACCGGCGCGGAAAACGTCTCCACGCGCGCGGCTTTTTTATCGAACACATACGCGCCGAGACAGCGGTTTTCGCCGACGTAACCGAGCTTCTGACTGGTAATCAAATCAATCGCGACGTGGTTTTCAAAAATCTCGATGTTCGCTTCGCGCGAAATGGCAGCGAGCAATGCGCGTTCGATTTCGCGACCAGTCACGTCTTTCGCGTGCAAAATCCGGCGCTTGGAATGGCCGCCTTCGCGGCCCAAATCCAGTTCCTTGCCGCCGTCTTCGCTGGGCGCTTCGCGCTCGGAAAATTTCATGCCCAGCTCGATCAATTCCTGAATCCGCGCCGGGCCGTCCTCGACGATGGTGCGGACAACGCTTTCTTTGCACAGCCCCGCACCAGCGGCGAGCGTGTCGCGGACGTGCAATTCAAACGAGTCTTCCTTGCTGGTGACGGAAGCGATGCCGCCCTGCGCGTAATTGGTATTGGACTCCGCGCGGTCCTTTTTGGTGACGATGGCCACGCGCCCGCGCGGCGCGGCGCGCAGCGCGAACGTCAGTCCGGCAATGCCGCTACCGAGGATGAGAAAATCAAAATGTTTCACAAAATTTAAAATCAATTTTCCGCATATCTAAATGGCAACAGATCTCGAAGCATCAAATTAAATTCTGTTTCGATGAAAGCAATAGTTTCAGGCTGTGAATCAAGTGAAGCCCTGACATGTGTTGTCGTATATAGATTAGATTTTGCTTTCCACTTTGCGGCCTCCCGATCCACAACTGCAAACCACTTAACTATTGCAACATATTCGCACAACTCGTCAGAATCTGCATTTATAGACATGCCAGAACATTCCAACGGAAGACTTAACAATGGATTTCCATCAACGATGACTTCGCGGATAGGTCTAGCCGTTTCAGCGACAACACCAACGCCAACAAATCCGTATTTTTTTAGATAAGCGACTACAATGTCTCCTTTGTTAAAGCCCTGCATGGCTTCACGCCACAAAGGCTTTTCGCCGCCGCCTGAAATAAATCCGAATCTTTTATAGTCATTCCAATTTCGTCTAGCGCATTCTCCAACATTGTAGTAGTATACTCCAGTTTGATAATCAAACCCCGATAGTTCCATGTGGAGTGTGTTCTTCGGCCTGAATTTCTCCGAAAACTGACCTGAAGATATATTTGTGAGTTGTCGCCCCAGCTTCCAAAGCAAAGTCTTCTCAACTAAAAAAGCCTCGTCTTCTGACAAATTTCTAGCGATAACTCGGATTATCGGTTTACAGGCATCTTTTTTTATTTCCTCGATGCGCTTCACCTTTTCTGAATCTGACTTGTCAAAAAGATGGGCTTCTTTTCTAGAATCGCGGCCTTTCCCATAATAAAACTCTTCGTAATTTCGCGGGTCAATGTAAACGTAAACGTAGTAGTCGTTCATATTATTCCCAATTCAAAGTTTTGCATTATCAATCAACCGCGTCTTGCCGAAATAAACCGCCAGCGCCATGTGCGTGCCGCGTTTCACCTGCGCCACCGGCTGCAAGGTTTCGGGATCAAAAAACTCGACGTAATCCAGTCGCGCCAGCGGCGCGGCGGTAATGAATTCCGCCAAATCTTTTTTCAGCCGCGCGGCGGCAATAGATTTTTTCGCCACCGCCTGTTTCGCTGCCTGTAAGGCGTGAAACAAAATCACCGCCTGCGCGCGCTGCTCGGCATCGAGATATTTGTTGCGCGAACTCATCGCCAGTCCGTCCGGTTCTCGGTGCGTTGGCGCAACGAGAATTTCCACCGGAAAATTCAAATCCACCGTCATGCGCCGGATGATGGCGGCTTGCTGAAAATCTTTTTGGCCAAATACGGAAACATCCGGCAAGACGAGGTTGAAGAGCTTCGCCACCACCGTCGTCACGCCGCGAAAATGCGTTGGCCGCGACGTGCCTTCCATCATGCAGCCCAGATTTTCCTCGACGACGTAAGTGCTGAAGCCGGTGGGGCGAGCGTCCCCGCGAGCCGTTCGTTTCAGCGGCTCGTCAGTAGCCGCGCCCCACCGATACATCTCGCCATCGCTCGGGGTGAACACCACGTCCACTTTTTCCGCGCGGCACAGTTGCAAATCGCGTTTCAAGTCGCGCGGATAATTAGCGAGGTCTTCGGTCGGTGCAAATTGCGTCGGGTTGACGTAAATGCTTAGCACCACGACGCCGTTGTTGCCAACGCGCTGGCGCGCGGCGCGCACGAGGCTCAAATGGCCGGCGTGCAGATAACCCATCGTCGGCACAAAACCAATTTTGACGCCAGCGCGTTGCCAGCGCCGCGCCTGTGCCTGCATGGCGGCCACGGTGGAAATAGTTCGCATGGCGGAAATCTAGCGCATCCGCCGCCGGATGCGCCACGGAAATTAACCGCTGACCGCCGGCGGAATTTCGTGTAGGCTCTCGGCCACGATGAGCAAGTTGTTGTTGATTGATGACGAAGAGGACGTGCGGTATTCGCTCCAGCGCATCCTCGCCACGGAGGGAATTGAACTCGCCACCGCCGCCAGCGGCGAAGAGGGCTTGAAGGTGATTCCCAAATTCAAGCCCGACCTCGTGCTGATGGATGTGCGCATGACGGGCATGACCGGGCTGGAGACGCTCCGCAAAATTCGCACCAGCGACCCGAAATTGTTGGTGATTTTAATGACCGCCTACGGCACGACGCAGACGGCCATTGAGGCGATGAAACTGGGCGCGTATGATTACCTGCTCAAACCGTTCGATATTCCCAAACTGAAAGAACTTGTCGCCGCCGCGCTCAAAGCCGCGCGCGACATGAAACAAGTGGTCAGTTACGAACCGCTGCTGCAATCGGAAGATTACGAACTCGGCATCATCGGCCGCAGCGGTCCGATGCAGCAGGTCTTCAAACTTGTCGGCCAGATTGCCGCGACGGACGCCACGGCGCTCATCACCGGCGAAAGCGGCACCGGCAAGGAACTCGCCGCCCGCGCGATTTATCATCACAGCGACCGCGCCTCGCAGCCGTTTCTGGCGGTGAATTGCGCCGCGATTCCGGAACAGCTTTTGGAAAGCGAATTGTTCGGCCACGAAAAAGGCGCCTTCACCGGCGCGACCGTCCAGCGCATCGGCAAGTTTGAACAATGCAACAAAGGCACGATTTTCCTCGACGAAATCGGTGACATGACGCCGGCGACGCAGACGAAAATTTTGCGCGTGCTGCAATCCGGCACGTTCGAGCGCGTCGGCGGCAACTCGCCGCTCAAGGTGGATGTGCGCGTCATTGCTGCCACAAACAAACCGCTGGAAGCCGCCGTTGCCGCCAAGCAGTTTCGAGAAGATTTATTTTATCGCCTCAACGTCGTGCGGATTCACCTGCCACCGCTGCGCGACCGGCGCGATGACATTCCGCTGCTGGTGAATTATTTTTTGGAAAAAATTGCGCGCGAACAAGGCCGCAACCCGAAATCCATCGCCAATGCCGCCGTGAAGCTGCTGGAAAAATATCACTGGCCCGGCAACGTCCGCGAGTTGGAGAACGCCATCCGGCGCGCGCATGTGATGTCCAAGACCGATGCGCTGCTGCCCGGCGATCTGCCGCCGGAAATTTCCGGGGCCGCCACCGGCGTGGCCGCGCCGCCGGCGTCCGTGGCCGCCGGTGAGACCGGAACTGGCGATGCCGCAACGCTGGCCCGGCAGTTGTTTCAACTGGCCAAGCGCGATCCGAAATTAAAAATCATCCCGGCCGTCGAACGCGAGTTGGTCATTCAGGCGTTGATCGAAACGCATGACAACCAGGTGAGCGCGGCGAAGTTGCTCGGCATCACCCGCGCGACGCTGCGCAAACGCATCGAGAAATTCGGCATTCAGCGGGAATTGAATGTAAAATGAACCGCAAGGCCCGCCTTGACACAAAGACGTTCGTTGCTATTCTACCACGCTCCGGTTTTTGCGCCGGTAACTATTTTGATTTGAATTTATGAAACGCCAGTATCAACCGTCGAAAATCCGCCGGAAACGCCAGCACGGTTTCTTGAACCGCAATTCCACCAAGAGCGGCAAGGCCACCTTGGCCAATCGCCGTCGCGTGGGCCGCAAACGCCTGACGCCGGTTTGATTTTGTGAATCCCGCGCCGCCGCCCCGCCTGCGTTTGGGCCGTTCGTCGCGGCTCGCGCAAAGCCGCGATTTCGCGCGCATCCGGCTCCGTGGCGACCGCCTCGTTTTGGGCTGCCTCATTGCCAATTGGAATGCGCTGCCAACCGGTGTCGCGCCGAGGCTCGGCGTGGTCACGAGTAAAAAAATCGGTGGTGCCGTCCAGCGCAGCCGCGCGCGGCGATTGCTGCGCGAATCCTTTCGCCGCCACCAACATGCTTTTGCCCGGCCGGTGGACCTCGTGCTGGTCGCCCGCAATTCCATCGTCAACAAAGATTTCAGCGGCGTGGAAAAAGATTTTCTCGCCGCGTTGCGTCGCGCCAGCCTGCTCCAACCCTGAATCGTGAATCCGCTCCAGCATATTCTGATTTTTGCGGTGCGCGGGTATCGCTGGACGATTTCGCCGGCGTTGGTTTTTCTATTTGGCGGCGGTTGCGGCTGCCGGTTCTCGCCCACCTGTTCGGCGTATGCGCTCGACGCGGTGCGCGAACATGGCGCGGTGACCGGCACGTGGCTCACCACACAGCGGCTTTGCCGTTGCCACCCGTGGGGCGGCAGCGGGCACGATCCGGTTCCCGAACGCGGCAAACGGAAAAATTTTCACCCGGCCCACTCTTAAGATTTTCATGGATAAAACAGGTATTATTGTCGTTTCCCTTTGCGGCGCGCTGCTGGTCTGGTGGTTTGTGGACCAGAACAAATTTCAGCAGGAACAGGCGCGGCAGCAGGCGCTGTTCGCCGCCACCAATCACCCGGTGCGGGCCAGCGCCACGACGGGCGTCATCACCAACGCGGCCGAGGCGACCAGCCAACTGGAAGACGCGTTGGCCAAAGCGTCCGGTCGCTCTGTCGGGACCGCGACGATTCCCACGAATCTGCCGGAGCAGACGCTGGTGGTGAGCAATCCGAAGGCGCGGTACACGTTCACCTCGCGCGGCGGCGGTTTGAAGCTGGTGGAATTGCTGGATTATCCGCAGACCGTTTCGGCGCGCTGGAAAAACAAGAATGGTTCGCAAACCAACGGCGTGGCGTCGTTGAACACCTTGACCGCCGTGCCGGCGCTGGCGGTGGTGGGCGATCCCGCCTTGGTGGGCGATGGCAAATTCACGCTGACCAAAACCGCCGACGGGGTCCGCGCTGAAAAAACATTTACGTCCGGCCTGCGGCTGGTGAAGGAATTTCACGTCGGCTCGAATTATTTGTTGCACACGACCGTGCGGCTGGAAAACACCACGGACAAACCGCTGGCGTTGCCGGCGCAGGAAATTGTGGTGGGCACGGCCACGCCGATGGACGCGGATGACAACGGCCAGATGCTGGGTTCCATGTGGTCGGACGGCGTGAGCAGCGCCACGGATTTGCCACTGGCGTCGTTTCTGGGCGGCGGCTGCACCCGCAGCGCGCCGAAAACGGAAATCATCGCCGGCACCACCAATGTTGCCTGGGTGGCGGCGCACAACCAGTTTTTTGCCCTGATGGCGTTTCCGAAAGAACATTCGCGCCAGATGATTACGCGGTCGGTGACGCTGCCGCAGTTTGCGAATGTGACGGACACCAACGTGGCGCTCCCGGCGGGATTGCAAACGGCGCTGCTGTATCCGGCGGGCACGTTGACAGCGAACGCCGCCATCGAGCGACCGATTGTTTTGTTTGCTGGGCCGAAGGAATACCGCACGCTGGCGGACATCGGTTTGGAATTTCAAAACCGCGCGGATGATGTCATGGGTTTTGGCAGCCTGTACGGTTTTTGCGCCAAACCGCTGCTGCTGGCGATGAACTGGTTGCACGACGTGACGCGACTCGGCTACGGACTGGTAATTGTGCTGCTCACCATCATCCTGCGCGCGGTGTTCTGGCCGCTGACGGCGAAGAGCACGCTGTCGATGAAGCGGATGCAGGCGCTCGCGCCGGAGATCAACGCCCTGAAGGAAAAATACAAGGACGATGTCCAGAAGCAGACTCAGAAGACTTGGGAACTTTACAAGAAGCACAAGGTCAACCCAATGAGCGGCTGTCTGCCGATGCTCGTCCAGATGCCGGTGTTCTTCGGCTTTTTCACGATGATTCGCAGCGCGATTGAATTGCGCGGCGCGCATTTTCTCTGGGCGGCAGATTTGTCCAAGCCGGACACTGTGCTGCTGATTCCCGGTCTGTCTTTCATTCCCTTCGTCAGCACGCCGGACGGTTTGCCGCTGAATTTGCTGCCGCTGCTGATGGTCGGCACGATGATCTGGCAGGCGCATCTGACGCCGCCGTCGCCGGGTATGGATCCCGGCCAGCAAAAGATGATGCGCTACATGCCGCTGCTGTTTCTGGCGATTTTGTACAACTACTCGTCCGGCATGGCGCTGTACATGGTGGTCAGCACGCTCGCGAGCGTGTTGCAGACGAAGTTGACCAAAAATATCCAAGACCCGTTGCTGACGCCGACGACAAATCCGGCGTTGACGCCGGCGACAAAATTGAAAAAATAATCCGCCTATGCCCGCGCAACCGAAAGCTATTCTGGAAACCCTCCTCGGCACTCTTGGCTTTACCGCCACCGTGGAGGAACACCGGCTCGACGGCGACCTCACGCTAGACGTGAAGACCGAGGATTCCGGCCGGCTCATCGGCCGGCAGGGCCAGACGCTCACCGACCTGCAATATCTCGTCAACCGCATTTTGTTCCAGCAGGACCAGACCGCGCCGAAAGTGATGCTCGACGTCGGCGGCTACCGTTCGCAAGCCCGCGAAGCGCTGGTGAAAAAAGCCCAGGAGGCCGCCGAAAAAGTCCGCCGCTGGGGCGACGCCGTGGAATTGGAACCGCTGAACGCGTTTGACCGCCGCATCGTGCATCACGCCCTGCGCGATGATCCGGCGGTGGAAACCCAGAGCGTGGAAGTGGACGGCACCGACAAAAAAGTTCTCCTCCTGCGTCCGCGCCGGCATTGAGCTTGAGTCCGCGCCGAAATTCGCCGCAACTTTTTTGCGGGCATGGACATTAAATTTGCAGACACGGTCGCCAAAACCATTTAACACTATGAAATTAACCAAACAACTCCGTCCGGCGGGCTTCACGCTCGTGGAAATCATGATCGTCGTGGCCATCATCGGCCTGCTCGCGACCATTTTGATTCCCAGCCTCAAAAACGCCCGCGCCAACGCGCAGGCCAAAGGCTGCCTCATCAACCTCCAACGCATCGGCGCGGCCGCCGACATGTTCGCCACCGAGAAGAGCAAGAAGAACGGCGACCCCATCAATTATCCCGATGACCTCGCGCCGTACATGCTGAACTCCAACGGCCAGGTGCCCGCCTGCCCCGCCGGCGGCACTTATTCCTGTGGCGTCGTCGGTACCCCGGCGACCTGCTCCATCGGCTCGACGGTCAATCCGCCGCACGTGCTGCCGACCAACTGAGTTTCGTTGTCCAAGCCTCACCATTCGCCCCGGAAGCTTCGCGCTGCCGGGGTTTTTCATTTATCGAACCCGCGACAACCGCGCGATTCCGCTTGGAGTTTACGCCGTGGCTCTGGTTTAATTTCCGCGATGAAACCTCGGCTGTCCCAAATCAAACGCCACACGCGCGAAACCCAAATCTCCCTCCGCCTCAATCTCGACGGCAAGGGCCGCGCCAAAATCCACACCGGCATTCCGTTCTTCGACCACATGCTCACGCTGTTTGCCAAGCACGCGACGGTGGATTTGGAACTCCGCTGCCACGGCGATCTGGAAGTGGATGCCCACCACACCGTGGAAGATTGCGGCATCGCGCTCGGCCAGGCTTTCGCCGCCGCGCTCGGCGACAAACGCGGCATTCGCCGCTACGGCTGGTTTGCCCCGCAGCCACCGGGAAAGCCATCCGCCGGAGCCGAAGCCTTCGTGCCGATGGATGAATGCCTCGCCCGCTGCGTCGTGGATTTCAGCGGCCGGCCGTATCTCGTCTGGCGCGGTCTGAATCCCTTCGGCCTGAAAAAAATTACCGACGCGGAAAAAAATCAGGATGCCTCCTGCGCTTTCCGGTTTGGTCTGGCGCGGGAATTTTTTCAAGGGTTCACCAACGAAGCCCGCTGCAATCTGCACTTGGAACTGCTGTACGGCGACGAACCGCATCACATCGTCGAAGCCCTCTTCAAAGCCTTTGCCCGCGCCGTGGATGCCGCCCGCCAGCACGATCCGCGCATCGCCGGTCAGTTGCCCAGCACCAAAGGCAAGCTCTGAACCGTCGCCTACCTGCCCGCGCCGATTGCTGACCGGTGCCGATCCCGAACCAGTAAGGAACGTCTACCTGCCGGATAGCGATCCCGCTGATTCGGCTGACCCAGAACGGTGCCAGAACGGTGGGAAAAACCTGCGCGCGGGCGGGAAATTCAGTATGGTCAGCGGCGATGAAACCATTTTCGTTGCCCGCAAATTACCCGCGTGTCCGGCGGGTGGAGAGTTTTGCCGCGTTGGTGGCCACGCCGTTCGGCGCGGGCGTGAACGCGCTGGTCTGGGAGCGGGAGTTGGCGGGGGATTTTCAGGAGGTCGTGGACCGGCTTGGTCCGGGCGCGGGCATCGTGACGTTGGCACCGGCGGCGTTGCGCCAGCTCCCGGTCAGCGCCGCCGGGCGCCGGGCCATCAATGTGATGCTGGCGGATTGGGAATTGCTCCGCGCGCAGGAATTGGCCCCGGCGCTGAATTGCATTCATGCTTATCCGCGCGAGGCGGCGCCCGGACCGGTGCCCACGGATGTGCTGTCGTTCCACGCGGATAGCGCGCCGGTGGAGGCGGATACTTGGCTGTGTACCTATCACGGTCCGCCGAGCGAGGGATTGCGCAATGAGGAGGCGCGGCGGCGCGTGGATATTCCGGCGACGCGCGCGGAATTGCTCCAGGGCTACGGCGGGCCGGACGATGCGGGGTTTGCGGACTACTTGCAGGAACATTGCTACGACTTGCACTACGCGGCCGAACCGGGCGCGCGACCGTTTTCCTTCGGGCACGGCAACCTCTGGCGGATTGCGACGGAATGGCCGGGATCGCCGGTGCCGCCGTGCATTCATCGCGCGCCGGAACAATTACCCGGCCAGCCGCCGCGCCTGCTGCTGATTAGTTGAGAGCAGGAGGGTAGTGGTGATTTTGGCTGGACAATCTTCCCCGCTCGCGCAGAGTGAAACCATGAGACTAATGCTGGGACTCCTCGTGGGAGCTATAGCGATCGGTTTTGGCGGCAGCGCTGGGGCGCAGATTTACGATACCAACGGCGTCTATGTGCAAACGTTTGTCGGCTCCGGGGAACCGGGGGCTTTAGACGGTCTGGGCCTGTTGACGAAATTTAATAATCCATCGCAAGTCGTAGCGGACACCTCCAGCAATCTTTTTGTCTGGGATGCCAGCAACAATTTGATTCGCAAAATCACGCCGGCGGGCGCGGTTTCCACTTTCGCCGGCGGCGGCACGGCGTTTGAGGGCTACGGCACCAATGTCTCCTTCGCCTATTACTCCGTGGGCCAGATGGCCATGGACCATGCGGGAACAATTTGGCTGGTGGCCGCTTTCGGCGGCAACAGTTTCTTGCTGACCATCGCCACCAACAGCTACGTTGCCATCCACAACGGCGGCGCGGGCGTCACCAACCTTTCCACCTCAACCGGCATCTGTTTTGATTCGGCGAATAATCTCTACTACGGCGGCGGCAACACACTCTACCGCTACCGGCCCGCCACCGGCCAGTCAACGCCCTTTGCCGGCAATGGCACGAGCGGCTATCGCGACGGCAATGGCACGGTGTTCCCGGAGTTTGCCTTCGGTTCTTCATCCGTCTTGGCGGCGGATCAGGCCGATAATATTTACGTCTGGGATGCCGGCGGGGGAAGCTGGTGGTGGAGTTCCGGCAACTACCGACTGCGGCGCGTGGACCCGGCCCAAAACATCACCACCATCGCGGGTACGGGCACCTCCGGCAATGTGGATGGCACCGGCACCAACGCCAGTTTCGGCAGTGTGGCGCAGATGTTTTCCGATAATCAGGGGAATATTTATTTTGCCGGCGGCACCTGTATCCGCCGGATGAACGCCCAATCCAATGTCGTGACCGTGGCCGGCAATTTCTCCCAGAACGGCTACGCCGACGGTTCCGGCAACACCGCGTTGTTCAACGCCGCCAACAGCGCCTGCGTGGTGGGCGGCAATCTCTTCGTGGCGGATCCGGCCAACCAATTGATCCGCAGCATCACTTTTAATCCCACGCCGCAGCTTGTCCCGGCGGCGAATCTGCAATTAAACACCTACGCCGGCCTCCGTCTCACCGGTGCGGTGGGCCGCACCTACCAAATCCAAACTTCGGCCGACCTAAATACTTGGAATCCGCGCGCCACCCTGCTCCTGACCACCAGTCCGTATCTGTGGATTGACCAAACCCCGGTCCATGAAAACAACTATTACCGTGCCGTGATGCTCCCGTAAGTTGGCGGCGGCGAGCGGTCCCTACCGGCATCAGCTGACCTGAAGAATGGTGGCGGTTTGCGCCGTGCCGCCGAGGCGGAGTTGGGGCCGGTCGCCGACTTTTTTGCCCAGCAGTTGTTCGCCCAGCGGCGATTGCGGCGTGATGACGAGTATTTCTTTTTTATCGTGCAGAATCTCCGTGCCGCCGGCGCGCGGGCCGAGAAAGTAATAAGACGTTTCGCCGCCATGCGCCAAGGCCACCAGCGCGCCCACGGCAATGGCTTCGCCGGCGGCAAATTTCTTCACCCCGAGTTTTTGATACTCGGCAATGGCGGCTTCGAGTTCCGCCGCCTGCTTGGACTGGCCGCGCGCGAGATAGGAAGCTTCCAGTCCGCGCGTGTCGTATTTGTTCTCGGCCTTGTTGGATTCGTGCGTGGCCTCGGCGCGGGAAAATTGGGCGGCGCGGAAATAGATTTCCAGTTCGCTGACCAGCTTATCGGTGATCTTCTGGAGAATGGCGCGTTTGTTCATGCGGGAAGATTTTGCCACAGCGGCACCGGGAGCACAGAGAATTTTACCAGTCCGTCGGCTCGGTGCGCCCGGTGCGGCGGCGATAAATAATTACGGTTTCGCTGCCGGCCGATAACTGAGGCTTGTCGGCTGCGTAGGGGCGTAGGCATTGCGCTGCGGAATCTCGGCGCGATGAAACGGGCGATAATCTTTGATCGCGCCGACGTGACCGATGTGAACGTATTTGCGGAGCACGCCGTGGCCGTTGCGGGTGCTGTCGCTGAAATGCGCCTGCGCATAGCCGAGACCGTTGCCGGAAAGGTTGGAGGAAAAATATTTGAAGCCGGTGATTTTATTTGCGTCATGCGCATCGTCGCGCAACCAGCCGAGAAAAATCACCGCGTGGCCACCCGCCGGCGTGGTGCTGTAGCTGAGGAAATCGCCGGGCCGCGCGTCCGTGAAATTCGTGATCGTCGTGCCGAGACCGTAGCTGGTGATGGCGCGGGCTTCGCAATCGCCTTCGCCCTCGATGTACCACAGTTGGAGGGCGTTGAAGAGGTCGTTAAATGTCATGCCGTTGAAATCGTCGGGATCAAGCCCGGCTTGGACATTGCGCAATTTCATCGCGCGCACAAAGACTTCAAACGTGAAGCCGCAGCAGTAGCTGCACCGCGAACCGTCCGGATAAGCCTTGGCGACAATCTGACCGCGATACCATTGGTCCTGCGTCACGCCGTTGTAAATGTCGTATTCGCGCGGATTCCAACTGCAATGATATTGATACGAGCCGTCGAGCGGATAGGCGGCGATGACGCGCAGGACAAAAGGATTGAGCGAGCCGTCGGCGTCGTGGGGGATGATTTCCTCGCGCGCAAACGCCTTGGCCAGCGCGGCATCCACGGGCGAAAAGCCGCGTTCGTCCACGGGATAAACGCGCGGCGTGTACGTCGTGCGGCGCAGGGAAGGATTTTTTTCGCGCGGCGGCGGAACATTTTTGGCGATGTTGTTTGTGCCGGCTGACACCGGCGCGGGCAACGGTCGGATTACGGGCGAGGGCGAATGGGCGCAGCCGGTGAGCAACCAAGCAGCGGCGAGACTGACGTGAATCTGGGCGAGGGTTTTCGCAATTTTCATAACCTTGTTTTGGCCGATCCATCGTAACCGGCGGCGGCGGGTTTGCAAGGCGGCTTTGGCGACGAAGAAAATGATATCGAGAAAACGAGCGGTAGAATCCCGCTGCAAATACCATCAAGCAACCGTACTCGCCGGATTCGTGGCCAAGGTAGTCAGCTTACTGTTATTGGGGGGCCATGAATTTTACAAGGACAAGAAACAATCACCCGTTTCCAAAAACCATCTCGCGAAAATGATATTTCGCCACTACCGGCGTGGCGCCTAAACCGTGGCCTGCAGCAGCCAGGCTTGCAAATGGCGGATGGCGCGGTCGGTCGCGGCTTGCAGCTTTTCCACGTTGGCTTGGAATAATTCCACATTGCCCTGGCCGACGGCTTCCTCCACCGCGCGAAACTCGTTGCTCAATTCTTCCAGCCCGAAAGTGGCGCTGATGCCTTTGAGCGAATGGGCCGAGCGTTCCAAATCTTTCACCTTGGCCGCGCCAGCGAGTTCCTCCATTTCGGTGAGGCGGAGGGGCAAATCGACAATGTAATCGCGCACCATCATTTCCACCGATTCCCGGTCGAGTTCCGCCGCCAACTGATCCAGCCGCGAAGGGGCCGGGGCGGTTTCCGGCGCCGCGCTTTTCCAGCCAATGGAACGTTCCAGCATCGTGCGCAACTCCGAGGCCGTGAAGGGCTTGGCGAGATAATCATCCATACCCACCGCCAGGCAGCGCTCGCGCTCACCGATGAGGGCGTTGGCAGTGAGGGCGATGATGCGGTTGCGCCGGCGTTTGACGTTGAGCGGCGAAGCTTCCTGTTCGCGGATGGATTTGGTTGCTTCGTAGCCGTCCATTTCCGGCATGTTGCAATCCATTAAAATCAGGTCGTAGTCTTTTTCCGCCAACGCGGCCAAAACTTCCAGCCCATTCACGGCGACGTCGGCTTTGGCGCCGAGTTCCTCCAGCATCAACAAACACAATTTACGATTGATGTGGTGATCCTCGGCCAACAGGATGCGCAACTGCGACAGCCGGCGGCGCTCCTCGTTCTTGTCGCGACCGCGATAATAATCCGTGCCGCCTTTCATCCGCGAGGTTTGCGGATTGCGGCCTTCGATGGCGGTGACGAGCGTGTCGAAGAGGTGCGATTGTTTGACGGGCTTGAGCAAAACATTTTCAAACAGGTCCAGTGTTTCTTCGTCCTGCTCGACGGCGGTGGCCGGATTCGAGAGAAGAATGCAATGCGCCGTTTGCCGCAAACGCAGCAGGGCAGGGCGGAGTTGGTCGCCGGCGCTGGCAAACAACTCATCATCACAAATCACAAACGGCGCGTGCCGCTGCGCAATGGCGTCCTCCATTTGCCGGATCAATGCTTCGGCATCGCCGGCTTCGCTGCAATGCACACCCCAGTTTTGAAATTGTTCGCGCAGCGATTCGCAGATGCTGGGTTGCTTGACGCCCAACACGGCGCGGGCAAACGCGAGCGACGGATGACTTTGCTGGACCGGGGCGTGGTCCACTGGCAGCAGCGGCAATTCAAACCAGAAAGTAGAGCCTTCACCGTATTGGCTTTCCACGCCGAGGCGGCCATCCATCATCTCCACCAATCGGCGCGAAATCGCGAGTCCCAGCCCCGTGCCGCCAAACCGGCGGGACGATGACTGGTCGGCTTGCATGAAGGGTTGAAACAGCCGCCGCATCTGTTCTTCGGAAAGCCCGATGCCCGTGTCGCGGATTTCAAAGCGCAGCGTCGCATTGCCGGCGTTGTCTACCAGCGGTTTCACGCGCACCACGACTTCGCCTTTTTCGGTGAACTTCACCGCGTTGCCGACGAGGTTTAATAGCACCTGTCGCAGCCGTTGCGGATCGCCTTTGACTTTGATGGGCACCTCGTGGTGAATGATGCCGGCGAGGTTGATCTTCTTTTCCGGATCGCGGTGCGAAACAATTTCCAGTACGGCGTCCAGCACGGACCGCACGGCGAATTCCTCCGAGACAATCGTGAGTTTGCCCGCCTCGATCTTGGAAAAATCCAGCACGTCGTCAATCACATGCAGCAGCGCGTTGGCGCTCTGGGCGACGGCCTCGGCGAATTCGCGCTGACGGCTGCTGAGGCTCGTTTTGAGCAGCAATTCCGTCATGCCCAGCACGCCATTCATCGGCGTGCGAATCTCGTGGCTCATCGCGGCGAGAAATTCGCTTTTCGCGCGGCTCACAGCCTCGGCCTCGGCCGCCAACACGTTGGCGCGATCGCGTTCCCGCTCAATGCTGGCGCGGGATTGGTCTAAGTCTTCGATCATGCTCAGCATCACCCGGCGATTTTGCTCCAGCACCTGAGCGCGGCGGGCGAGGTCCTCGGATGTCTGGCGCAGTTTGTCTTCGATGCTTTTTTGCGCCGAGATGTCGGCGATGATACCGATGAGTTCAACCACGCGGTCGGCTTCCTTGAGGGGATGCAGGGAAATTTGACAGATGGATTGGCTGTGCGCAAAGGTCAGTTCAAACTGTTGTTCCTTGCCCTGCCAAGCGCGCTCCAAAAATTCCCGGGCCGTCGGATCGGCGATGAGGGTATCAATGCGGTGCTGTTCCACCAATTCGGAGCGTGTGCCGAGCCGCTGCAAAAACCGGCCGCGCGCGAGGGTCACTTGAAAATCGCGACCGCTCTTGCGGCAGCGGAAAATCACGTTCGGTTGGAGGTCGAGTGACTGTTCGAAATAATTGCTGATCTGGCGGACTTGATTTTCCGCGTCGCGACGGATGCGTTCATTGACTTCCGATAATTCCTGCGAGGTTACGTCGAGCGTGTGCGACAGGAGTTGCGAGTTGCCTTCCAATTCATCGTAAGCGCGCCCGACGACATCGATGAACGCCACGATTTGTGGGTCGTCCAGCGTGCGGCCGGCGAGATGCTTACGAATGAGGCGTTGGAGCAGCGGATTCATCTCATGCTTTTTCGGAGAGAACGGTGATGGTCATGGTCTGGTTGTGCAATTCGCTGAAATCGCTGCCGGCGGTCGGGCAGGCTTCGCCGTAGGAATAAAAGCCAATGGCTTCAGTCTTGTCGGGCAGCGAATTGACCACGGCTTCCAATTCTTCTTCGATGCGTTGGCCGAGCACGAGCCGGCGGCCGACGCAACTGACGAGAATGGCGAGCGCAGCACCGACGGGCGGGGTTTTGCTGGTCGCATCGGACCCGGCATCGGCGGCCCCGTCTACTAGCTGGTCGCCGCTGGCTTTCATAAGTCTTGCGAACCAGCCTTCCGGCATGTCGCCGGCGAAGGTGAGTGATTGCTGGGCTTCATCAACCGCGAGAATGGTGCGAACCAAACCAACTTTATCAGTATTGTCGGGCGTCAATTCCAACGGAAACAACAGGCCTGTGGCCGGCAGCCCGGCGGCGCGGTCGCCCAGATAACGTTTGTAGAGCGGCAACGCCGGTTGCCCGTCAAGTTCGAACAGCGTGTTGTCCTTCGAGCGAGTGATCCGGCGGCGCGGACCAAATCCTTCCCAACCGCCGCGCGAGCC
>TBL_comb47_HYPODRAFT_10001635_pt1 | contig 28892 bp, 36 predicted proteins | sample TroBogypolimnion_40_FD_10682 | JGI IMG/M metagenome (IMG submission 10682) | reverse complement strand
GAGATCTTTAATAGGGAAGTAACCATTATCTGTTAGAACCATGGTCTCAGGAGCTACACAAAGATTTGAACTCTTAATGGTACCCAAATGCTGTTGATTAGACTTGGCATTTGCGGCATCCTTATAGCAAAGATAAGGCGTCCCAGTCTGGATTTGGGCATCTAGTACCATTTGCCATAGCTTCTTGGCGGAGATCTTACGACGACCCTTGCCATCACGTTCATATTTCATATAGAGGTCATTGAAGGCAATACCATGAACATCCGCAAGTCCAGGGCATTCATGCGGACACATCAGAGTCCAATCCGTATCTTCTTCTACACGCTGCATGAACAAATCTGGAATCCACAACCCATAGAACAAATCACGTGCGCGATCTTCCTCTGCTCCTTGGTTCAGCTTGAGACGAAGGAAGTCTTCGATATCCGCATGCCAAGGTTCAAGGTAAATAGCGAATGAACCATTGCGTTTGCCTCCCTGATTCACGTACTTAGCCGTATCATTGAAGACCTTAAGCATGGGTACAATGCCAGTAGATTCACCATTAGTTCCTCCAATACGAGAACCACGAGCACGAATGTTGTGGATAGATAGACCAATGCCACCAGCCCACTTGGAGATTTGTGCGCAATCCGCAAGCGTCTCATAGATGCCTTTGATAGAATCCTCCTTCATTGTGAGAAGAAAGCAGCTGGATAGTTGGGGGTGGTTGGTACCAGAGTTGAATAGTGTAGGTGTCGCATGAATAAAGTACCCTTGCGATAGAGCATCGTATGTTTCCTTTACGCGTTGGAAGTTCTTGCCATGAAGTTGGATAGCAACACGCATCCACATATGTTGGGGACGCTCAATGATATTACCATCCTTCTTAAGCAGATAAGCACGCTCTAGAGTCTTGAACCCAAAGTAATCAAACATGAAATCACGAGAATAATCAATCATAGACTCATATATAGCTGCATTATCACATACTAGATCATGAATTTCATCTGATACAATCATCTGATCATGATATAGGATCTCTACACAATCTAGCAGATTATTAGGAGTATTCTTCTGATGATTATCGATAACAATGCGGGCAGCTAGGAGACCATAGTTGGGGTGGTAACGAGACTGCATCATCGCGCAAGTTTCTGCGGCAAACTCATCCAGCTTGCGAGTTTCCATACCATCTTGGAGTTGGCTACATACCTTCTGGGCTACAAGATCAGGATTCACATGCTGTAGATCACCAGTCAAAGACCGAATGCGAGCAAGAATCTGATCGAATGATACAGGTACACGTACGCCATTGCGCTTTACTACATGTAGGTGGTCGGCCATTTTTATTATCGTATACATTTCTAACAATAAAATCCGTTATTAAGATTAATGAGTTTGCTATCCTTTTTTGGAAGTAAGCCTAAAGATAAGTACCATGCTGAAGCACAAACTCTGCTTAATAAGCATCCAGAAGTTTGCGGTTTGCTGGCAAATGTACTACCAAGACTTAATTTTAGAGAATCAAAACATGACTTATGGTTTTCCCAAGAGTTTGTTAATTATTGGCCAACTCGTGGTCATAAAGGAGTCAAAAGATCTCAAGAAGAACTGCTCAGACTAGTAAAACAACCATGCTTTGATCTTGAAATTTCTAGATTTATTCTTCAGTTTAATGCTGAGATGTTTGGAGAAAATGCAACGGAAGCTCTTAGATCCTTCTTAAAACATGGTACTGAAGAGGAGTATGTTAAAGCAAAACTTAATGGAATGGTAGTAACACTAGCAGAAGGAATTGATGTGAACTTTGAAAAAGAAGTACATGCAAAAAATGGTATACTTACATCAGCAAAGGATATTAGGGGTTTGGTAACATACGGTAAAAAGCCGTGTTCATTAACCATGGATCAAGATGACTACAATAAATTACCAAAGGACGGACAGAAACGTGTAGATGATCTGTTAAAAACACGTGAATATTCACATCTAACTATTGGATTACATGATGTCGCATTGGGTGGCAAAAGAAGAAAGACGAAGAAGCGTAAATCTAAAAAACGCAAGACTAAGAGGAGAGCTTGACTTGGATATGCATAGATTGAATTTCATTAAGAAACAGACCCATCGAATAAGGCATACTCAACTTCTCAACTGGGTAATCTGGATTTGCGTCTAATAGACCAGTTTCAGGTTGGAATAAGAACTCATGAGCATCTGAACGCAACATCATACTTTCATTTAAGAAGCTAGAAATTCCATGTGCTACCAAGCTATCACGTTCCATCTCTCCAATACGCAAACCTCCATCATTTGCTCGTCCTTCGAGTGGCTGATGGGTTAATAATGTTCTAGGCCCAGTTGATCGATAGTTGATCTTATCTTCTACCATGTGTTTGAACCGTTGGTAATAAGTAGGACCCATAAATATTTCTGCATCCATCATCTCTCCATTCATTCCATTGTATAGGATCTCATTTCCATAAGGATGGTACCCCAATTGCGTTAATGTCTCTTTGGTATCTGCTATTCTTTGCTGTGTACTAAAGGCTGTTCCATCCACAATTGTACCAAGCTCTACAGCAACCTTAGATGACATCCCTTCCAGAAATTGACCAATTGTCATACGGGATGGCAATGCGTGTGGATTAATTATCAAATCGGGTCTTAATCCATCTGCAGTTGCTGGCATATCTTCTTCGCGAATGCGTAACCCAATAGTACCCTTCTGTCCATGACGAGATCCAAACTTATCACCAAGAACTGGTTCACGAATTTCAACAATCCGAATCTTGACTCCTTGAAGTTCTTCAGCTGTTGTATAACGATATACTGCATCTACAATCCCATACTGACCTCTTTTAGGCATAATAGAAATATCCATAAAGGCTACAACTTGACCAGCTTCATTGCTTTTGGGTGTAATCATACCGATTAGTACTGTGTCTGGAGTTACTTCAGATCCTACTTTGATTATACCATCTGAGTCCAACTTCTCGTAATCTTTGCCATCTTTGCGGTTAACAGTTTCACGATATTTAGGATCTGTTGCGACATTTGCGATCATTGTATGAGTTTGTGCGGCAGGATCAAGAATGCTTTCAGAATGATCATAAGAATGATAGTAAGATGTATCATACATCCCACGCTTCAGAGCAGACTCATTGATCAGAACTGAATCTTCTTGGTTGTATCCACCATAAATAGCTATTGCCACAATAGCATTCTCACCAAAGGGAATACATCCGCCACCTAGAACTCCTGGATATGCCCAAGTTTGGCATAGGGGCTGTTGAGGAGTGTGGAGGTGAGTTGCGATAGTATCAAACCGTTTATTGAAGGCAGTATTGTACCAAGAACAAGCTTGTTTGACTTGTTGACATGTGAACATATTGCGTGGAGCTTGGTTATGATCTGTAAAAGGCATAGCACTCCCTGTAGCAGAGAATAGTGTACTACCGTGAATCTCAGAGGGTTGAGAAGGATGAAAAGGTTCCATACTTATGCGAAGACATTCAGCTTCTTGCGAATCTATGTAATCCATATGTTTCAGTATAGAATCCCAACCTTTTGCTGATCGAATTGTTTCCAGTTTTGTTCCTTCACGATAAATCACCCTACAAGGCCGTCCAGCATCGGATTGGATTAAGTATACATTCTCTAATCTATCCCAAGTCAATGATACAAACTTGTCGATATTTCCTTCTCTGCGTTCCCTGACCAGTGTAGCGTGGAATGTTTCAGTATCATCTAATACAGCACAAACTAGATCAGAATTTACGAATACTTTAGTCCATAGAGGATCCCATGCGGATGGATGAATTACGGAAATGTTACGAGTATTTGGGAGATCCATTAACAGATCTTTCAGATCACTAGAAGAAGATTGGGTTGTCAATTTAGAAAACAATGTCAATGATTTGATCATACCAATGCTTCGGCCATCTGGGTTATCAATAGGGCACATTAATCCCCATGAGCTAGAATGTAATCTACGAGGATCACGCTGCTTTGACTCCTTATCCATCTTCAAATTAACGCGACGTAGATGGGCGATTGTACCCAAATATGAAAAGCGACTTAGTACTTGTGCGACACCTGATTCTCCTGCCCAAGTTCCTTTAAAAGACTTCTCAAATTGGTTCAAGAAATTGTACGATTTCCAATAGAATCTGCGTATACCTTCCTCTTGGATCAAGTTAGTCAAGTTTTTACCCTTATATGTTTGCTTCTCAAACTCTACACGTCTATCAAGTTCTAAAAGCATAGCTCCACCAACTTCCTTATAAATTCTACTAAACTCCTTAAAGCACAAGTCCCCGGAAGCATCAAGTCTCTTAAACCTGAAATGATCACGATCCGAATCAGGAGTAATGCCTAGTGCGACATCCATAGCCATACGGAGCATATGACCTAATAGATAAGCTTTTCTGCGATAGAAAGCAGCAACTGATTCATTGCGAGGTTCACAATGAGGAAAGAGATTTGAGTACAAGTTGGTATAGACAGCTCCATTGCTACGAGTACGTGTTTGGCGTCTTAAGAATAGTAAGTTACCATCTTGAGTTTGATCTTCTTGCTTGGCCATTTCAGAAGCAAGGTACTTTTCATGAGAAAGGATTAATTGGGCAAAAAGAGTATCATAATTGGTACGCTCTCTGACACCTACTAGAATAACATCATAGATGTCCTGATCGGTCGTGAACCCCAACGCATAGAATACGCTTATTAGAGGAACAGGATTATCAAAGCCTGGGAGTCTGATTGTAGCCAATCTGCTAGTAGAAAATTCGGCATAGTCAGAAGTCTTTGAGATTTTCAGGGGATCATTCATGACCTTATTCTCAGGAGGAATTACCAGCAGATGACCAGCACGTCTAGAACCATCTTCTGATTCAGAATATATCCCTGCTATGTATTGGTACTTATTCTCCTTTGTAGCTGAATCAATAGCTGCCTTGAGTTCCTTTTCAGATCTTGTTCTGGTTTGTTCGGTCGATGGCATTTCAATAGTTTTCTTTGCATAAAACATATTTGAGCCAAGCGATTCTTGGGTTAGTAGGACACGTTCCTGACCATTAATGATAAAGTACCCACCAAGTTCAAAGCGGCATTCCCCTGCTTGGTACAACTGTTCAGGTGTCATAGGACGTAAGTAGCAAATAGAGCTCTTTAAAAGCAAAGGAACCCGACCAATTAGGATATCTTCGAATAATTTAGATTGGACTTCATCTCCATAATCATATTCAACTAGGATATCTGCTCTGATGTCAAAAGCGTATGTTTTGTTCTCAAGGCGGCATGCATGTGGGAGAATGATGGCATTCTCTTCATCTACTGGTGATACGTACTTGATGTTCTTGCTGTCTTTGCCTCCGATATAAATCCGGATTTGTCTACCATCTTCTAGAGACCGCTTGAACGGGTTCATAGCGTTAATAAAGCGAGGGATTTTCAGATCTAAGAAATCAGAATACGAGTCAAGATGATGCCGAACCATTGGATTCGTAGTGTCTTTTAAGAATGTTGTTATCACGTGTCGTGCCATTCCTTTCCTTGTAATATAGAAAGAATGCCAAAGCTCCAAACCGTAGCCGTTGCCGTTGTTACTGTATTAATTTTGCTTGTAGCATATAGATATTTGTTTAACCCGCAGGTAATGCCTGGATCATCCGGTGGTTCGGTATGTCCTGATCGGTGGGTGTACGAATCTGGTTTGTGTAAGCCTAGCTATGATACAACTTGTGCTCCTTTCAATCCTGATATAATTACTTCTGCTGTTTACGGATGTAATCTAGCAAGAACTTGTGGAACTGGATGGCCAGGTAAATGCGCTTAAGTAGTGAATACTTATAACAACAAATGGCAGGGATTCTTTTTACAGACGGTAAGTTCACACTGTCTGGAGTGAACAAGTATTCCGAGATCACAGGAATTGGAGGAAAAAGGCAAGGAGATGAAACAACTATACAAACAGCTATTCGTGAAACTATCGAAGAGCTATTTGAACTTGAAGAAATTCCGAATGATCTCCTTGAATTACTACACAATAATCTGACATTTAATACAGTTATTTCAAGGGGTGGTTATTCAACCTTTGTGATGGATTTTAAATATGATTTGGAAGTTATTTTTAATACTCTAAAGATGTTTCCTGTAAAGTCCCGAGTGTATTATGAACTTCCATCAACACTTTTAGAGCTAATTCTGGAGCGTAAAATTCTGAAGTCATCAGAACTAAGCCATATTCTTCTTGTACCAAATCTTCCTTTAGAAGATGAACTTGATTTTGATGGATGTTTTGTGAATGACATCAGACATTTAAAACCTATTCAATAAGTAGTACATAATGTATGCGGAATCACACAGACCAGTATTTCTTCAGGATGTAATTGGTCATGAAGAAATCAAGAAAGAACTAAAGGTCTATTTAGAGTCAAAAAAATTTGGTGGTGCTATATTCATGATTGGGCCTCCTGGTATTGGGAAAACAACAATGGCTCTTTGTGCAGCTAGAACTTTTGACTTTGATCCATTGGAGATTAACGCATCAAAATCAATACGTAGTTTTGAAGATGTTGATAAATTGAAGGATGCTTGTAGATCTTGTGTGAATATTCAATCATTTATTCGAGGTGATACCAAGCGTAAGACATGTATAATTCTTGATGAGATAGATGGATCTGATCCTCATGCTCAAGCAAAGATAGTTGATTGGGTTAAAGATAGCTCGCGAACAGTACCAATTCTTTGTACTGGTAATGAACTACCAACAATTTTTAAAAGAAATACAGAATTAATCAAAATCTTAAGATGCTTTCCCCCAAAAGCTTCGGATGTTGAACATTTATTCCCAAATGCTGATACTCCTCAAATTTTAAAAGAATGTCAGCATGATATTCGTCGTGTATTTCATAGATTACAATATGGTCAGTCTTACATTATTCCGGAGTATCGTCTTCCTCCGACGGGGACGACGACTGAAGTTGCATTTCTGTGGCGTCAGAAGATGTTTGAGTTGCAGGATCCTCTCGAATGTCACGTCGGCAAACAGGGCATCGGACACTCGCACCAAACCATGTTTGAATACAAGACCGATGATACACGTGCTGACAAACCCGCAACTTCACGCCGTCAGAAACGATTGAATCCTGGCAAATCGAACAAGTCTGCTGAGAAGAGCTAATATGATCAAGTACTTCATTCGCGATCTGTTGCTGGGTTGGTAGCACAGGTACTGGTTCCATAAAATTGGCTGGAATATTTATAGGAAATGTAATTGTTACTGGTTGCTGCCTTATCATACTATCCATATATGCGACTTCTGTCTCCATAAACTGACGTGTTAGCTGATCACGNCGACGGTACATNGCNGCTCTGGCAAAAAACTCTGCCCGNGCNGTTGACANATTTCTCAAGATTTCTAGCTTNANTCTTCCTTCCATTTTCTTGTTATCTGCTTACATTCCTAAAATCATTTAAAAATCGGGTTTACCTCCTTTCCTTATTTAGGAAGTCTAGAGTTTGATTTTTTAACTTCAACATCTTAAGAGTAGTTTCTCGTTCTTGGCCTTTGGCCGTTTGTAGGTGTACATGAAGCCACCTAATGTGTTGGTACACAGTCCGTCGAGTCTCCTTCTCAAAGAAGATTTTGTCAAGCACAATAAAGCTCATCATCTTGACGGTTTATCATGTTTCATTATCTATGCTTAGTTCCGTTTTCTCAACGTTTTAAGAACATATCCATTCTTTGCTGTATAGGCTTTCCTTGGGCTCGTAAGATATGATTTGATTTCATAAATAGCAATGAATCGAGCTCTTTTTCTTTTAGTTTCAGAACTGCTAAAATTGCCTCCTCTTCGTCTAAGTCTGGAAAAGTTGGGTATTTTTTTGGTATATATCCATCCAACTGTTCAATCCCCAACGCAAAGAGTTGAGCTACTGGATTCTGTATCTGATTTGTTATGTAAAATTCAACATCTGGCTTGAGGTTCCTCTTCTTCACAAAGTCAATGTGTTCAATCTTATTTCCTTGCTTTTTCTCATCCTTACGGTTATCTACATAAATATAAGCCAACCTATCGCCTACCTGAGGAGCATTGCCAGCGTCTCGCTCTTCCATACGATCAGCTAGAACTCGGTGTGCGATTTGTCCAGGATTCTTGTAATCATCACGTAACTGCTTGGTGATCACAAATTTCTCCAATGGAATCTTATTCTGCATGACTTGAACCAACATATCCTTCACAAAGTTCTGAGCATTCTTCAAAGATCGTTCTTCCATCAAGATATCCAAAGCTCCACCAAATATATCTTTCACGATAGGAGCATTATCTCTGCGTTTCAAAGCAATACCCATTCCTACACGCTTACACTTGGTCGGATCATCTTCGTACTTCAGACCCATATAACGCTTACGACAGAACAGAATGAACGGGAAGAAAGTCTTCTCATATTCAATCTTGTGTGCCTTACGGCATTGAGAAGTGATTCGTTCGGCTACAATTTTTCCAAGATTCATACACTCTTGAAGCTTCTTACCTGAAAAGGTAACAAATATAGAGTCCGTGTCGCCATATATGACCTGTCCGCCAAACTCAGTCTCAACAACACTTTTGGCAAACATCAACCTTTCACGGCCTGCTGCAGTAGTACATGCAGCAACTTCTACTCTACGAATAGGAGATGTCCGAGAGCCTGTCTGACCATATACTGAATTGGCAACAACCTTGTAAGCGAGCTGAAGGCCATTCAATACTGACTTCTGAGCATCATCTTCTGTCTTCTCCATCAGCTTACGAGTTTCTTTACGTTTCTTAAGCAAGATGTCTAGAGTCATAGGAAGCAAGCCAATGCTGGTTGGATCAGCTGTTGGTTGAGCATATCCACAAGTCTTTCGTCCTGTAACTTCTCCTGAATCATTCTTTGTATCAAAAGAGATCTCATCAATTGCGTAAGATTCTTTCAGCTTGTCTAAAGCAGGACCATCTGCTCCTTCATGATGAATTTTGCGTCCATCTTGGTTAAACGTCTTGACGTATACCAAACTATCTGGAGAGATGTTGAATGCGATCATGTTGGATGGGTATAGGGAGTTGTAATCTAGAACAACAACTGGATCTTCTAGATACATACCAATCTTTGGAGGCAATACTACAGCGCCTTCATAGGACATATCACCATCAATCGACTCTTGTGCCATAATAATCTGATTACGCTTTGCGGCATTATATGCAACAGCTGAATAGATCTTGATACCTTGACCACGCAGAAAGATGAAGTCAATCGGAACACGACAAACATCAGCCATACCACGAGCATTAACCAATGTATCTAACTTTGCCATCAAAGTTAGTACAAGATCACAATCTTGAATACAGTACTTAGCAATTACTGAACGATCAGTCGCAGTCTTCCGGTGAAGTTCGAACATATCTTGTGCGGATACATCATCCTTGCTAAATGACCATTCCAACTTGCTTTGATATTCGGCTGAAAGTTCATCAAGGATTGGTACATCTGATTCTACAATAAATGATTTGGGATTGATTTCTTTTACGGTAAATTTTTGGCCATCGCGATAAGGGTTGATAGTATTTGTTACAATATCGAACCGAACCATATTGCCTACAAAGAGTCCGCGTGTAGATTTAGTGTGAATTTCATATTGAAACCCACTAATATTTACTAGTTTTGTAACCTTGTCACGCAGAAATGTACTTGCTACATTGTCTAGCTTGTATGAGTCCAAATTTTGTTCACGACGAATACTTAGGAGGAGATCGATTGGTAGACGACCTGGTAGATCAAAGTACCTGACCGCATACTTGCCAGATGCGAGTTCAAAGGTCTTCTTTTCAGTCTTAATCATGTCAGTTTTATTACCCCACTGGCGTGTATCAACGCGACCAAGCTGGAGTTCAATACGGTGAAGGTCACATCTTTCTGCGATATATCCATCATCAAAGCCAAATGTGTTATAACCGACAATCATGTCAGGATCCTCTGCTTGGATATACTCCTTGAACTTCAGAAGAAGTTCTTGTTCATTGCGGCAAAAGATTACTTTTAGACCTGGTACAGGTTCGCAAGTTCCTGATACCAGAACATACCGTTCTACAGGAGTCATCATGTCATCAGACCAACGAAAGGACATACCGATCTGAATGATCTCATCTTCGCGGTTGGAGGACATTGGGAAGTTACCGGATGCGGAGTAAACTTCGATATCATATGATAGAACATACATTGGGATATTGATCCCAGAAAAGGGTTCTACATCCGTGTATGGTACTTTGTATGCGACATTAACTCGTTCCTCTTCTCCGATGGTATCATCCTCTGCTTCAAACTTGATAGGCGAAGCAGGTGATAGATCACGTTCATGGAACAACCTAAGGTATGGAGGCAAATTAGACTCGAAGATATCTTCTGTTAGTACTTTACGATTGCCAATACGAAGGCCGGCACGAAGTTCTTTTGCGATCAGCTTAAATGACCACAAGGCAGGGAATGCCAGCTTCCATACCTTGATTTTTTGAAGACCATTAAATCCACGCATTGCGTCTAGTTTGTGTTCTTCTGTAATTTTAAGACCTTGGATGGTTTTTACTGCAGAGATAGCAGAGCTAATTTGGGCAGCAGTTTCTGATGGAAGTGCACGCAAATAGAAATATGGTTTAAAGTCTGTAATACGAACTCGTGCGACATCTCCCTCATGAGTTCGTCCGTAAACATCTACAACATACTTAAACTTGTGATCATATTCACGCCAGTCACAGGGCTGGAGATACATGTTATTTTGTAAATGTCTATAATATTAAAGCTTAATTCGTTTTCACTTCAGTTCAATAATTTGTTTGCCTGCCTGTCTTGAGAAGAACTTGGTATCTTTGCGTAGAGGATTAAAAAAATAAGTTACAGTACTTTCTACATCTTTGGGATCAAATGGTTTACAGCTAAATACGTCAAGGTACATGTCATCCGTTTCTTCGCAGAAGTGTGCCGTGATATTAGAAGTTTCAATTAGTTGAACAAGTGTGTAACCACCCTTATTTCCTGAACCAAAATGAACAACTTGGGGTTCACCATATGCCACCATATCAATTCTTTGTACAAGTATCTTAGCAAATCTGGTAATGATTTCAGCACTGCGAATTGCAGGCTTTGCACATTTAGACGAGTCAAGGATTAGATGATAGCCCCACGACATTAGTTTATGAAAGTATCTAACATTTAAATTTATTTAAAAATGCTTACTAATAAATGTCGGGATACCCACTATTCAACGCTACAACTCGTGGAGGAACAGAAGATCGTTATGCCAATGCCGACTCCTCAAAGCGTAACCAAACAGCTACTTATTATGCGAATATGCCCGCATCATGTGGTAATGGATCTGCTTGGTCTGCGGCTGCCGAGTACGTTGGTCTAGTACCCCGTGGTAACTTTGGTAACTCTCCCGAGGGAGGTTGTGCGATTGATACGCAGAGTGAGCTCCTATTTGGTGATCCGGCTGCTGCCCGCATGAAGGGTCCTAAGCAGTTGTTCCAACGTCCGTTCCCGACGACACCGTTTCTAGGCATGGGGACGATTGATGGCATTCCTGACCAGAATCGTGTGATTTTTGGTCATTCGACAGCGAACCGGAAGAGCATCCAGACTGTGACAGACAAACAGTTTCCGGTATTTGCACCACTGATTCAAGAGTTAGAGGATGACATACCGAATAACAATTACTTTGTGGAACCATTTCTACGGGGGGGCTTCGCATCTCGTCTTGTTCCGAAAGTGCGGATTGATCTGAAGACGTATAGCCCTTAGATATCGATTCAGTCAGTCTGGTCATCTCTTCGCCAGTCTCCTTAAAAAATTGCTGAATTTCGCTTAGCTGGCGAGGCTTGGGGGCATCTCTTCCTTTGGGAATATCCATCTTCATAGATAGTGCTTCAATCACATCATTTCCAGATTTGTTCAGAAGGTCAATCGCCTCGTCCCTCTCACAACAAGCAAGGCTCATTAGTTTCTCAACTTTGTCCTCTGCCATTTTTTACCTGTTAAATGTAAACAACGTTAAGATGCGTTTCATTGAATCTCTGTGTGCACCCGCCTTTTTGTACATGTTATATATTACTATACACGTTGCTCTTGATCTATCGTTCGGTCTTTACTTGACTGCAGCAATCAAGGCCGTGACTGGTGTTCCTCTAGTATTCCTGCTGGACTCGTTCTGTACTGTAGATCTAGGTATCCTGTCTTGGGTGATTATTGCGACTCCTTTCGTGATTACTGCCCTTGCGTCTTCCATTGCTATGGGTCTTCAGCTAGATAAGACATTGACCAGGTATGCTGTAGAGAAGTTTACTCCTCTGACTGCAGATAATGAGAAAAATCGTGACATCCGTGTGACCCAACTAAAGGGTGGTGAAGCTCCCGTCTCATCAGACGCAATTTAAATCTATTAAGTATTAATACTAATAAATGTTCTGTTGTAAAGCTGGACACTCAATTAAAAAACAGATTCTTTCGATTTGGTATTCCAAAGAACCTGTTATATATCAATCCGTACACTATAAAAATATATTTAGTGATTATGACTTTTATGTTCGATTACCATCTTGTCTTAATGCTATCACAGAGGTAAAATCAGTATCTCTGACAGATGAATTTGTAAGATATAAACTTTGGAAAGAAAATGAAAAGGTTACTGCTCTTTCTAATGAAGAAATGAATAATGTACTACATGGAGATATTATTGAACCTTGGCTTTGGGTTGGAGCAACTTCCATATTTGGTGCAAAAGATATGTCTAATGAAATGCAGCCATTCATAGTAGCAGGTAATACTATTACTACTGAAATTCTGGGTGAGTTCTTCCCGTGGCATTATAATTGGAAGTACTTAGATCCTCAGACGTTTAAAGAGGTTGATTTTCCTAGTGAGGGAATAACAATAAATGCTCCCCGAATGGAAAGCATTAAAGAAACGGACGAAGAAGTTGGCAGTCCCAAGTGATCCATACTTTGCTTTAGCAGACGAGTACGTTTCCTTAAACAAAAAATTTATTTGTGACGGGTGGACTGATACATTGTTGCAGTGGTTTGATATGGTATTGTACCCATTATACATTGTCGTTCGACTCTGTATGATGGATTTTTCACCAATGTATGTATTTTCTCTTGTAAAGACCTATCAAGCATGGATTGATTGGTGGAGATTACAAGAGCTTGAAAAGAAAGTAGAATCTTGGAAGAGAACTGTTCAATCTGTTGGAGGTCCTTGGATATCATCAAATGAAGAACATCTACACGTATTTGTTTATGCTGATGGTATGGAACGCATTAAGTACTCGCAGGCATTCCGTCCTTCCCGAAGAACTGAGAAAAAGTCCCAAGCAGTTCAGCTCCCTGCTCAATAGCCGGCTTCATCTCTGCAAGAGTTCCCATCAACTCCTTCTGAAGTTCCATTAGCTCCTTAGTATCACGCTTCATGCCTCCAATCTGCTCCGGAGATAAGTTGCGATAAGCATGTAATATAGTTGTACCCAAGTCTACATGAGGAGTTGATTTTCCTGTAGGTTCTGGTTCTTTGCTTTCTTCCTCATTCTCGAATGTCTCAAATACCAGACGATGGGGGTGCATTAAGACGATAAAGGTCAGTACTACACCTGCGATTACCGATAGAACTCTAGACGTCTTAAATACAGAGTTGTATGCCAGGAAGTAACCTACAACTGTCCATACAAAGGCGTATGGGTGGTTTCGTGTATATAAATATGCAAAGGCGGCAGCTGCTAAAATACCTGCTATTAATTTATCCGTCATCTTATTGTTTACTTAGGAAGAATATCAAATGACTTACCTCCTGCTATAGAAGCCCGGGCTCCATCATTGAATGCTCCTTGGGCCGGTCCGCCAAAAGGAGGGTACTTGGTATTGGTACCAACTACATCGGCTATTCCACGAGAACCAGTACCAACAAACGAGGCAGCTACAGCTCCATACTTGCCACCACCACGCATACGGCGTCTAGTCTTGCGGCTACGAGACTTCCGACGACGACCGCGGCCATACATCACCACATTTCCAGGATTTAGGTTACCAATATTACCACCCTTGTCTACTGCGAACTGCCCCATCTCCGATCCACGACCCCAAGAAGGAGCTCCAGTACCAACTGCTCCATCAAACGAGTAATATCCGCCACGCTGCTTTTTCTGTCTACGAGTTCCATGTTTTTTGGTATGACGACGAGGCATATTTACTTTAGTTCGGCAAAATAACTTCCCAGTTGCCATCTTTCTGGACACACTTCAATTTGAATTGTTCCCCCTTTGAACGTAAGAATACTGATGTTTTCAAGTTTGGAACAAGCACATACCCTTGCTTTCCAACAACTGTATAGACATCTGGAATTTCTGTACGAACAATTGTTTCAGCTTCGTCAACCTCCATAAAACATCCATGAGATCCTTCTTTATTATCGTAGACCTCATGACCTCGTAGTTTGGTATCCGTAGGAAGATCTGATTTATGAATAAACTTTGCTAGTCCAACTCGATAGAATCTCGCGAGTATCTGCTTGATCCAGTCGTACCTCTGCTTGAACGTTGATATAGCAAAGATACAGCTAGAATTATAGATAAACACATCAGAAATAACATATGTGTTGCCTACCTTCTCTGCACGAAATATAGTATCACCAAAAAGGCGATCATCCAGGCATACAGAAATTATACAAGACTCACGTGCTGTGATCCACAAACACACGGGAATATTGTTGTCATATGTTAGAGCTATCCATCCCATAATACCAGCCGTTTGGGGAACTTTAAAATTAGGTTCCAGGGGGGCGGGTTTCCGTGATACCAGCCGGGAGCTGGGCGTCCAGGCGTAGACTGTCTGAAGCCTGTTGACGGGGTTCATATTCGGGTAGCTTTACTTCTACTTGAGGAGGCTCTGTGAAAGTAACCGTTGGCTGCTGTATAGGAACTGCTTGGGGAACAGGGACTTCGCGATAAATAATTCTAGGCTGAGGAGGAGTCATTACCCTTGCTACAAAAAAGATCACAACCTGAATAAGAATCATTACTCCAATTGTGGCAAGTGCCGTATATAGGACATCTAGAGCAATCATTTATTCAATCTCCTGATTTGGGGTTGACGAACAATCACGCAACCTCTTCATAACATTCTATAAAGGTCTCACCCTTCTCTATCCAAATTTTTGGATTATGTGAAAGAATTGTTATAATAACTGTTTCCGAATATTGAATATCACTATATGTTGTTCTTGCAGTCTTTTCTTCTTTTATATGAAGATTGCTTTCCTCATCAACTAAAAATTGTCTCCTTATCTGTCCAATTGTATCATATGTCCAACCATCCGAACACCAAAGCAATAATGTCTCATAAGTTTTGATCGGATTATAGAATGAGGGTGGTGCGTGTCTTTTTACTAGCATTTGGGTTATCATCACCCGGTACAGGTAAACCTATCATTGATCTCAATACTAGCGAGTTAATTATAATTTCCGCAAGTACTTGGGTATCATACAGCGAGTTATGTAGTTGTTGTGATTGTGCAGGTTTGTTCATGACATACTGATATAGTTCAGATAGCTTAGGAGGTTTGAATCCACGCCCATTTGCAAATGGCAAGCACATAATATTTCGCATTGCTTCCATAGTGCAGAATTTTGGTTTGAAATCTGGTGGCACAACTAGCTTCAGATCCCACATAATCGCATTAATCAGAACATTATAATCAAAGTTCATATTGTGAGCTACTAGTACATCATGTGGTTCCTCTAGAAATTTTTGAATCACAGTTGAAAGCGGAGATCCCTCTGCTAGAGCTTTTTCTTTGGTGATTCCATGAATTTTTACAGAATCAGCTGGAATATCCCACAGTGGCCGTACAACATGATACTCTGATTTTATAATCTTATCATTCTCAACTACAACCCACGCCATAGATACTATGTGTGGCCAATTATTTGCTCCCTTTATTGCCGGCTCTCGGCTCTTCGGAAGGCCAGTAGTTTCTGTATCGAATATCAGTAGCTTCATTTCGTTTAACACGGTCATTCAGTATAAGTTGTATTCCATTTTGGTAATCTCGAATAAAAAAGCTCAGCCGTCTGACTGCTCGTTTATTGAATACCGAATTATGGTATGGTTCTGAACATAATGTTTCTATTAAAGATTCTGCCTTTTTAATCATTACTCTAGGCAAACGTTTTTTGTGTATGAATTATCGCTCCAATCCATTGTGGTATATTGACTACAACATCTTGTACAGTTGTTATATTGTTTGGTACCGAATAGTGAATATCTATAGTAGTTGATTCGCAAACAAATATTACAGACGTAATCAAAAATGGTAATCTCTTACGAAGTTCACCCTGACCCCAACGCAGACAATACATCTTGTACAATGCATCAATATATGGATTAATTGTTCCCATTTGAGGTGAAGACTTCATAGCTTCCATTACTGCAGACCATATAATCCAAATAGGTGATCTCAAGTACTTTTCTTCTACATAGTCATTAGATCTATATGAGCATACTAGATATTGTTTGTTGTCTGCCTTATATTTTGACGCATATGTCAGAATCCAAGATATCCAATAGAGTGCTCGAATAGAATCACGTGTTTCGGGTCTCAAGCAGAATGCCAGCTCATTTACTGGGATATATAATTCCATAGGGTCCTCTTGCTTCATTAATCCACGAGCATACATAGATGAAGGAGCTTTTAAGTTTTCTTGGATTACCAATGGTTTAAAATCATGATCTGGTTTAATTCTAGGAAGGCTTGGAAGTTTGGATTTGCGACATAATGCGACAGATGCTCCAACTTCACAGAATAAATGTCGAGCATCTTTGTTATTGCGTATATCAGTCATGTTCATTGTAGTATACTGACTTTCATATGGTGCAAACCGTTCATACATTCTGACTAGGTACAGAAAGACATTAGGAGCTCCACGATTGATATGGATAGCTGAACTCAAAAATAAAGTATTCCAGCAAGAGTGTACCAGACCTGAACACATCAATTCCAGAATCCAATAGCAAGTATAATCTGCGTGGCCTAATTTTATATTTTCATCAAGCACTTTATAGACATGCGTACGCAAGTGTCCAGAAAATGTAAACTTTTGAAAATCTATAACTGTTCGGTTATCAAAGATATCCATTACCTATATATGTAATCGCTTGGATTCTTTCCCCAATTAGTGTACGCATCTTTCTTAATCTTCTTCAAAATTAGTTATTGGATAGCTATGAACTTCTGTCGGTTTGATTGTGGGTTTAGAAATGCATAAACCCATTTATCTTCTGCGTCGGTGAGTTTTACGTTTGTTCTTACGAGTACGACGACCAGCTGTTGTATGTCTTTGAACTCCATAGTACTTGATTTTAGGACCTGTTGGTTGTGCTGGTTTATATCCAGGAAGCCATTGCGGATTTGGTGGCGGTGGTGGAGTTGCTGATCTTGAAGGAGGAGCAGATGAAGCCGCAGAAGGTGGCATACTAGACACGGATCCTACAACTGGAGGACAAAACTCTTCTTGTTCAGCTGGTGTCATCTCTGAATACTCTTTTTCACTTTTACGAATTACCTGCGAATCAGGAGTTACACACCATGATTTATAGGCATGAACAGAACCTTTGCGTGGAGGAGCATCAGAACGAGGTGCCTTTTTACCGCCTAGTTTTCTTTTAGGCATTTGTACTACTCGGAGTTGTTTTTCCAGTTAGACGTATCTTCCTTGTAACTCCTGGTAAGATTTTCTTAACTCTTCCTCCTGATTTCTCTTTCCAAAAGTTAGCATCAGAAATAACTTTAGGTGTAATGCGTCCACCATATGACAGTAATGCGATTAAGATCTCCCGTTTCGATTCAGATTCTGGTTTTATCATCGCAGTTGTCATGGTTGATACTCCAAAAATATTTGTTGTATTCGGATCTGCACCCAATGCTAATAAGACAGTTACTTTTTTTTTATCTTGAGCATCTACAGCTGCTGGTAATAGTACAGTAGACATGTCATTTTTATTTGTTCCCTTCTTATCCTCTTCTCTTGGAAACATTGATGGGAAATCAAACATTTGTATTTACTTTGTAAAATAAACAAGGTACTGGTATTCTTTACCGCAAGATACTAGATGAACTTTCTCTTTCATTCTAAAACCAGAACTCTTAATTGTCTCAATAGTCGCATCCAACGAAGGCATTGTCCACCTCTGCTTTTGTTCGCGGTACTTGATATGTCCTGGGCTTGTTTCTGTATTTACATATGTAAACACTTCTGAAAATGTCGCATCCTCTTCGTTCTTCTTTTTATTAAATGTACCAGTGTACTTGAAATCACTGAAGAAGATTTCAGATTTGTTCTGACGTTCATAGGAATACTTCTGTAAAGAGAATGCGGCAAACGGAGAAGCTAGCTCAAGCAAAGGATCGTACTTATCTGGCTCAACTAAATGTACTACAAAAAATCCACCAGGTTGTGTCCAGAGGTATGCATTATCAGATACTACCTTCAAATTTGGAAACATATAAGCAGAGAATCCAAGCAGGAATGTATGGCTGTAAGATTTTGGAGGAAAGATGGATGCTTGAGTTACATCGCCTTTCTGGAACTTAGCAGATGGACAATCAGTTCTTGCTTGTTCAATCATGGCACCAGACGTATCAACGCCCAAATAATCAAGGCCCATATTCTGAAACCAGCAAGCGTGTGGGGCAATACCACAACACAAATCCAGAATTTTTACAGTTGATTTAGTTTGATCAGCTAAAGCTATATCTTGGATAGAAACTTCTTCATACTCTAGTTTTTGATGAGAATGCCATAAAGCCTTGTAGATAGATGCGTACATAGCATCGTAGTACTTTTCAGGATCTTCTAACATAATAGATTCTCCTGCTTCAAAACCTTCACGCGTTGATGACCAAATAGATACTGCATAAAGAACTATTAATAATCCAACTAACTTAAGAATGTCAATCCACTCCATTATTATCTTAGCCAGGAGTAGTTTGCGTAAAATAATTTTGTAGGTTGGTTAGCTTTCCTTGAACAAATATTTGGTAGACTAAGAAGAGTATTGAAATACCTAATAACAAATCCAGAAATGATGGCAACCAAGAATAGACACTTACTGAAATATCAGCTAATTCGTTTAGTCTTTGGTATATGCTTGCCTTATCACGCTCTTGCTCAACCTGAGAGTGAACAAATCTGATTTCATCTTCATCTCCAATTTGAGAGTTCATGACATCTTGCTTAGCTTGAGCAGCCGCAGCTTGATTGGTTATATCTTGCTTCATCTTATCAAATTTAGATTGGTATAAATCCAGAATTGGTTGAAGAGAAGAATTAGCCTTCTGTTCTTTGTCTGCTTGAGCCCAACTTTGACCTTCTTTAGCAGTATAATAAGCAGTACGAGCTGTATCGTATGCTTTAGGATCTCTTGCTTTGTTCTGTGTGGCAGTTACCAAGGCAGAACTAAGTGCTTTGAGTTGTTTTTTTCGTTGACAGTCAATATCACAAGCTGCCATTACTTAATACTTATATAAATTCCAGATATGTAACAAATTCCACCAAGCAATACAGACAATGCTACCAAATGTGTAGCTTCTCCCAAATAGTCCCCCATAGCATAAACCATTACTATCAATGCCAAAACGATCAAAAATTGCTGGATAAATGGAAGAACCTTATTTAGTATACTTGTTTCGGTTCCAGTACTATTCAAATTGTCCTCAAGTATCTTCCCATCCTCTTCGTGTGAAGACAAAGACTTCAAATGAAAAACTTTACTCAAGAACTTCTTGATGGCATCAAACTGCTTTGACATTGTTTCTGTATTTGTTGACTGGCTATGTTGTGATACAGCTTCCTTTACTGCTTGATCGCGTTTTGCATCAATTGGTTGAATAGTCTTCAAGAGATCAGCATAATTAGTTGTTACAGCCTGATTGAAAATATTTCCAGATTTGCCCGATGTTGTTGTAGTCATCCATAGCTTCTTGGAGTCTGGTTCAATCGTAATGTTCTGAGGAGTATATCCTTGCGTATCAATGCCAGAACACTTACCATTCATGCAGCGTTGTAGGCTGTTTGTAGCATCAATTCCAAAAATAGCTGTTTGATCAACATCTCCGAATATAGCAGAGTATTTTCCCCCAACTTCTGGTACTACAGACCAAGCTGACTGCATAGATTCATCTGTAACCATCGCCTTACCATCCGAACTGACACCATACAGATGTCCAGAGCTTGCGGAGGTAATTTTTACATCAGTTGGATCTTCAACGAGTCTCCAATCTGCTGTTACTCCTGGCTTTGCGAGACGGTACTTTTTATCACCTGCCTGTCCCCAAATGTACGAAGCTGTACCAATGATCTTGGTAATATCATCGGGCAAATTTATAGATACCCAATCATCTACATTATTAGCAGATTTTGTAGAGAGTTGGTGTTGAGTTAGAACGTAGACATGTATATCATCTGTTATGACATCTCTTATGCTTGGTGAGTCAGGAAGATCGACTTGTTTCCAGTTTCCTTGACAAGGTAATTGGCATATCCATACATGACCTTTACCCATACCCCAAGCAAACCCCATAGCAGACGATGAAACCTTATCTAGTCCACCAACAATCGGTTCCCATGTTTCTCCTGTAGTTGTTAGGGTATTATTTACTTGATCAGTCAGTGTATCGTAATCCATATTATTCTATAGTCTGCTTTTACTTTGACGATCCTACATTAGCGTAAAGAGGAAATAGGCCACGTGTAAAGTAAAAATCTACAGCTCCATTTGTTTGGGGTTCACGTCCCATCTTGTCTTGATTGAAATGGGGCTTGACTGCAGGGTCATTGGCGGAATTTAGTGCGTACATAGCATTCACACCAATATACTTACGGCGAATTTGTAGCAGCTGAGAGTAATCCATAGATGTACCAAACTTTCCACTAGAGTTGACGTTAGACATTTATTATACCTCGATAAAAAGTAATGGATATCCAACAGACCAATAATGATAGATCGAAGGAATTGGATGCCTTCAAAAAAGAGTATGTGGATTTAAAAGTACAGTACCAGCAGAGTCTAACGCAGGCTGTATACGAAACGGATCCTGCCAAACAAGCAGATGAAATAAGGAAGGTATTAGATGTGAATGCCCAACTCGCACAGCATGTTCGGACATTCATTCAGAGTTCTCAGCAAAAATTCAATCCCGATATGATATCAAAGTTGACCGCTGATATCATACATTATCAACAAGAATACGAATCTATTAAAAAAGCTGAAGACAAAAATAAGGTACTATCCGATACGCTAAACCAAAAGAGAAATATCCTAGATGCCTTACACCATCAGTTCAATCTATATTTGGGATTATTTCTTTCATTAATAGTTATAATTTTGATGCTTATTTTCAGAACATCATTAGTCCAGCTGACACAGTCACTAACGCCCCAAGTGTCCAGTACTTCCATGTCTGGCTCTGTATTGTCTGGGGCTGGGTGGTTTGACGTAACCTAGAATAAGAATGTTCATGCGTTGTTTTAGTATTGGTTGGTTCAGGAGTCTCGGGAGCTTTTTCTAGAATAGAGTCCATAGTCTTCTGAGCAGTCTCATAAGCAGATTTGTACTTGTTTTCATTAGTTAAAAAGTATTGGATATAATTTGCTTTGAATTGATTCTTAGCAGAGTCAAACGTTCCTTCCATTTATGTTTAGGTTTGAAGAACATTCCCAGTACAATACCTGTGATATACATTCATACCCGACGATTCAGAGAAGCGTTGAATTTCAATTACATCTCCAGATCTGGCACCAATCCACTTTGCTCCTGGATCTTCGGAATCAATCCACGGCAGCTGCTTTTTGGGATCTACAATATTAAACTTCTTCTGAAGAGCCGTGAGTTCTTCTTTCGTAATGATACGATGAGGAGGAAACTTTCGATGAGTGGTAATGTCAAACTGTAGACGCCGGATCTCAAATACTTGAAATAGGGCATTTTTGGGATCGTTGTTGTAATCGCATACAAACGCAAGAACATTCTCAGATGGCTGTACCAAAGATACTACAATTGTTCCATGGTTGTAGTTGTTATCATTCGCAAAGGTAATATATGTTTGAAGAATATTTTCAGTGATTCTACCTTTCTCACTGAAGATGATCAGAATACCACCAATATTAAACATACGCGTTTCATCAATTGCAGAGCCAAGCGATTCTACTGTATCTGTTTTGATGTTGCGTACACTCAGGATTCGCTTTAGTGTCTCAATGGCTCGCTCTTCCATATTGTTGTTATTGTTGATATAGATGAAAACTCTTTCCGTTTTAATCATATAAATGAGTTGGCAACATAAATTTCCAACATGGGTAACACTCGCAGTTGCGGCCTTGGCAGTTCTTGCCGCAGTATCTTATTTTGGACGCGAAGGTTACCAACCTGAGTTTCTAGATCAAGGAAATGTACAGAGAACTCAAGAGCTAGCAAATTCATCTTATGCTCAAAAAACGAATAGTGTACGCCCCGACGGATCATTTGAAGCTCCTTCTATTCAAGGTGTACAGTCTCCTTTTAGAGTAAATATGTGGGACTCATATATTCCTTAGCCCAAAGCACACTTCAAGTTATTTTCAATACGAGCTCTCTGATCAGGAGGAAATTGGTTCTCGGTCAGCAATCTGGCACCAGCTGTCTTTGCAATATCTTTGCGTCCAGTATGGAATGCAATCACAGCTAGCTCATCCCACATACGCCAATCATAAACATCATTCTCAATAAATAGAACATTTGCGGTTGGTTTTGCGATTGTAGTTGCATACATGATCATCGAAAGTAGTTCGGAACTAAACATGCTTTTTGAGCGGCAATAAGAGGCATACGCAACAAGTGACTCATTACGTCTAGGATTTAGTTCATGTGCCTTCCATGCCCATTCCTTATTTTGAGTCAATCTTGCAATATTCATTGCTGCAACACATTGTTCTTCTTGCCACTTACCCATCTCTACTCGCTTCTTGTACCACTTTACTGCCTCTTCAATATTACCTCCATCACGATATGACTGTGCCAGATAAAACACATAACGTTCATTTTCTGGCTCTGTTTCAAGCTCCTTCAAGATTACTTCGGCATCTTTTAGGTACTTATTTCCATCTTGTAGAGAACGATTACCGATCGTTCGCCCAATCATATAGACTTCATTAGGAAGCCTGATCATTTTATTATCTTTTTTATCATTGGTAGGGTACTCGTGTAGTACACCAACATAACGCCAGTCATCGCTAGCCTTGAAGATCTGTGTACGCTCATACTGCATATTCCCACGACGAATTTGAACAATAGCGGCATTAGGACGATGTTGCTGCAATGTCTGCTGAAGAAACAACTTACAATCCGGAGGAAATCCCATTAGATCATCAGCATCAATCATTATGATATAATCCATCTTGCCATCGCATAACTTCAGAGCTTCAGAACGTGACTTACCAAATCCCTTCCAATCTCCACGAATTACTTCTCCTTGGATCCCAGCNTTTGCGTAAAAGTCCTCAATGATCTGAATAGTATTGTCAGTAGAACCCGTATCTAAAATACAGAATGTATCAAGCAGAGGAAGTGTTGCTTGAAGAACTTCATGAATAATATGACTCTCATTTTTTACGATCATACAGAGACCAATCTTAGGAACAGAAGCTACTGGAAATGGTAGATAGTAAAGATTTACAGATTTCATCCAAGTCATGACCTGGATATACCGAATAGCATGACCTTGTCCCTGTTTATAAAGAGCATGTTCATCTCCCTCATACGATTGAATCAGGTCTTTGTCTGCATGAGAAAATAACCGCTTTTCGGTCGTATATGACGTCAAAAAAGATGTTACGCCAATTTTAGCAAAATAATTGCCAAGAATTAGATCATCGCTTTTTAAACTTTCTGGGTTTTTTAGAATAGCTTCAAGATAACTGAAAAAATCAGGCTTCACAATTTGAGGAGGGTACAGGATAGATGTATACCCTTCTACAATTGGTACATTTTTTGATCCTCCATTAAGACACTGAATCTCAAGCTTATCGGTATAATTAACTCCTGAATGAGCTAGAATACGAGGATTGGCAGGATCATGTTCACAGGTTAGCTTCTCAAGGGTATAGTCAGGATACTTCCAATCATCATCTACTGACCAAATGAACGTCTCAGCATCATCCATATACCGCATAAAAGTAGGCGATACCTTAGTGATAGCACCTTGATCAGGAGTACGAAAAATGCGAAGTTTGTCCATAGCAGTCATCCACTCAGGAATAACATACTTCTCACCTGTGCGGATACATATCTCGGGAATATTGATTTCAATATGATCAACTAGTACCGTTTGACTTAGCAGGCTTTCAAGACATGTTCGGATCTTATCAATCCGTGATGGGATTGTAGTGATGGATGCTACAATTTTCATTTAATTTTATAAGATTACAGTACTAAAATAGGTTTCTCTTTGACGGGAGGAACTGTCCCTGCTTCACGATGAGCAACAATCTCATCCCAGGTCTGCTTCATTTCTGGAAAATGCATATTCATCCAATCAGGATCTTTCTGAATCAGCTTTTCACGTTTTTGTACAAGAACCCAATACAATATCTGCCATTCCATCGGGTTTCCTAGAATAGTCATTTGCCATTCATGAATTGGAAGAGGATCCGTAATATGGCGATACTTAACATTTCCTGAGTTATCTACTGCAAAACACGACTTGAATTCTGCTGTGTATTGATCCCACTCCGAATAATTCATAGTCTTAAACTGCATCTCAACATAATCACATTCTTGTAATCCAGTACATTCTAGCTGAAGCTGCATTTGGTGATAGTATGCGTCTGGTACAGGTGTATCAGCAGTAAATGGACGTGAAATAGGACACTTCAATTCAATCAGCCGACCATTGCGTTCATCAGAAGTCAGAATCAAACCATCTGGAGAAGCTCCAATAAATGTATGCTCTGGATGACGTACACAGGATAGATCAACCAACTTAACTCCTTGAGTATGGCAATAAATCTCCTTTGCTACTGGCTCAAAGCGGGTTCCCCAAATTAGAGCTCCAACTCCAGGACCATCTTGCCTTTTTGGAGGAGCCAATTTGGACATAATTAATTCACGACGAGCAGAAGCTGTCGCATCACCAAAACATTTCCAGATTTCTGATGCAGTCAACATCTCTCCACGCTTAGTAAACCATGCTTGTGTACGCTGATCATCAATTCCATAGTTAGCCAAAAGGTATTCAATCTTTGCTTCCATATTGTTATATAGATTATGTTGCGATCACTAAAACCCGTTTTCAAGCAATGGTACAAGAATAACAATTATGGAACAAATTCAAAGCCAAGAACAATGGGTGCTTCATCGTCTAGAGAAATTCTATTCGGTTCCAGAGAACCTAGAGAAGGTAACCGCAATTCTATCTGGTACTTCAAATTTATCCCTTCGAATAATCGATTGGTTCGTAACGAACTACGCCAAGAAGTTCAATGTAGCATTCACAGCGAAAGATCGGTATGTGATAGTATATCTCTCATACAAGAGTCACCTAAAAGCGTACAGCAAGAAGATGTTCGATCCGTTCTGCCGCTGCAAAAGGATCAAGTTCAAAGGCCTTGATACAACAGTTGGTCAGCTAAACTTCTTTGAGTGGGTAATCTCAGATGATATCTTGAAGTACCTAGAAATCCATCGTGAGGCCGTTCATGCAGATATGGAATCCCGTCTCCAGGAACTTAAAGAAACAACTGATAAAGACACTCGTCGGAAACGCCACGAACTATCTAACTCTGCTACAAACTCCCTATCACGCCATGACGTGACTGTTAAAGTTTCATTTGAATAATATAATGGTATATGCCTGTAAGGTCATCGAATCTGAACCAGGCGAATCTAACCTAATAAAACGTTATGGATATTTTGAAGATGATAAGCAGATTGGAAAGTGTGCCATGAAGCTGTATTCACGAGGCGAAAATAAGGGATCATACCTTCTGATGGGTGTTGAAATAAAGGCATCACACCGTGGCAAGGGATTGTGTGGGAAATTTCTGAAATGTGTACTAAAAAGATATTCTGGAAAGACTGTATTTCTCGATGTCTTGATAGATAATATTCCTGCTATAAAATGTTACGAAGGTCTTGGGTTTGTGGAGATTGAAAGAGGCCGTAGTACGTTATGGATGCGCAAAGCATAGTCTAATCAAAAACCAAAGATGTACTCAATATTGAGACCATCTCTGCTTTATACAGATATTTCTCCTGATATAGCTGAACACGATGAAGATCATGACGCATCTGAATGGGCGTATTCTGATAAAACCGTATTTAGAGGAGCTTTGGATGGGTCGTACAAAGGTGATGGTCTTGATGTGTACTGGTTGTATGATGACGATCTAAACCGGATTGGATTAGCTGAACACGAGTCAGAAGATCATTCTGTATTTAAAACGTTATGGTTCAGAGAATCACCATTTGGTACTCTGCTTCAAGAAGATTGGAAAGCAGGAGAATCTATCTTTACTATGTTATCACCAGAAGCTTACCAAGACTGTATGGATTCGAATATTCTGCTTAAGGCATGTAATCGAATTGTACTACCCAGGTACCTAACTGAAGGATTCCCAAATATATATGAATGCAGCTGTGGAAAATCTTTTTCACCGATGTGTTCAGCAGTGAAAAAGATGGTAAAGATTACCGATCCTTTATTTATTGATGATTCGTTTATTATGTATCAGCCTCCAGAAGACTCAGTTGTATGGTCTAAACTGGGGCTGCTACGCGACGCTTCCGGCCAGGGGCAGGAGCTGACTCAGAAGGAGTAGACTCCACAGCGGGAGCCTCCTCTGGCTGCGACTCCGTTACGGGTGCAGCCTCTTCAGCATCTTCGGGAGCATCCTCATCGGGTACAGCTTCGAAGGCACTGGCAGCCGTCAGACGAGTCTGAGGGAATACCTGTGCCATTGATACACGCCAAGTGACACCAAATGACTGGCCAATGATATATACCGATCCACTTACAATCAGATTCGCAGCTACGCCCTTAGGAAAGACGGAGCGAAGAGAATCGAGAGTGAGGTGGATAGGCTTGGTGGACGCATCAACCGCATCCATAGAGATGCGACCGTCGTACACGGGGATCTTTAGCCGGAAGGACGGCGGGTACTTGCCATTGGGCACATACGAGTCGCCTACCTTGTCAGATGATACACTCAGAATGCTGCGGTCGTTGAAGCTGTCGCGGATTGACTCCTCGCCACGCTTCTTGCCGAACCACTTGGAACTGTTCTCTGCGGCTGCTAGGATCAGCTTCTCCTGGAGGTCCAGAAGGAAGTTGTATAGCTTTGACATGTCATCATCACTACCAGACCGTGCCTTTGCATACGGATCGCATCCCTTGAGGGAGCCGATCAGCGAGTATGATACATTGCCACTCTTCTCGTCCTCACGCTGGAGGAGACCGCCAGGGAAAGCCATCCGAGGAAGACGTAGTGCGAAGTTCTGACCGTCGTACTTAAATGATACGCTGAGGCCGCCCTGCTTATTACGCTTCGCCTCGGAGAAGCTTACTTGGGAGATGTTAGCATTGGTTACACTTACGATTGCATTGGTGGACATGGTTGCTGGTTGTTATTTGATATATGGATATCAACATGTAAATCCGTTTTCATCAAATATGTCTAGAATAGATAACAAAATGATTTGCAACTCATGTAAGAATAAGACATCAATTGAACGATGTAATTCAAAAGCACTGAAAAATCTTCAATTTTGCGGGAAACATGCAAGATCAAAGAATCCAAGATTATGGGCTGATGTAAATTCAACAGCAGACAAAGCTGTAATTATCCAAAAGATATGGCGTGGATGGATTGTGCGAAGGTATCTTTCTCTGGCTGGCCCAGGAGTTCTAAAAAGATATATATGTCACAACACCGAAGATGTAATTACTATGGAAGAAAAAGTTCATCCGTATGATTATTTTGCTTTTGAAGAAGATGGAAAGGTATTCTGGTTTGACATCAAAAGTATTTTTCAAATTTCAATTGGTGTAATGAAACCGCAAAATCCATACACTCGACAAGAACTTTCTTTAGAAACCCGGAAACGTTTGAAAGAAACTATATACTACCGAGAAGTTAGACTACTTCCGTTGTTTCATGATCCGTTGTACCTAACAGATGTGAATAAAGTATTTGAAATGCGTTGGACTATGCTTGTTCAGATGCTTGAAGAACATCTTTTTATAGAGGTTGATCCAATGTACTTTATTGCTTTGAACCGTACACAGCTTTGGGAATTCACTGCTATTCTCAGAGAGAGTTTGCTTTTATGGGCACAAGAGCATAATACTCTCCATTCACGCAGAACAGTGTACTACATATGGATGAATAGCTGCTGGAAACGTCAAACACTAGAAGTTAATAGCGTAAACAATATAACTAACTATCTTGGGAGGACAATTTTGAGGATGTTCAAAGATTCCAAGCAACCATATGAGCTTTGTTTCCGTGTTTTGAGTGCCTTACATAGTTTGTGATTTAAACAGGTCAGGATCTTATAGAGTATACCAACCGCGTTAGAAATGTCTGCTTCTGTTTCCCAGAATAAGTCAAACAAGATGGCCAAGAAGACTGAGACTGCCCCCGCCCCTGCCGCCCCTGTAGCTGCTGCCGCCCCTGCCGCGAAGGCGACGAAGAAGGCTGCCCCTGCCTCCAAGGCTGAGGTAGTAGTGCCCACCGTATCTGCCCCTGCGACGGTGCCCGCTGCCACCACCGAGGTACGCAGTGCCGATGCGATCCTGACTGCGGCACTCGA
>TBL_comb47_HYPODRAFT_10001634_pt1 | contig 28892 bp, 15 predicted proteins | sample TroBogypolimnion_40_FD_10682 | JGI IMG/M metagenome (IMG submission 10682) | reverse complement strand
TGGCAGGCGATATTGCCGATCATTTGGGGAGGGCTTTTTCCATTGTGAAAAGTGATCCGAATTTTGGGAAAGCCAAAAAAAAGAGTCACTTTTGAATGGTCAGATTTTATTTGATGGTTTAACTAAAAATTAATGATAATGAAACTAATCGGAATTCTATTATTTACCGCTTATTTACTTGCCGGAAGTTTTACCGGATCTGCTAAAGACGACAAAAAGAAAGGGGTAAGTGAAATAGGTGTTTTTCAGGGGGGGGTAATCTATTCGCTGCCCCGTACAGGAATACGTATCCTTGTTGAGGTATCGCAGGAGAAGTTTTTTCATGGTCCGTATTACGAATATGCATCAAAATTATTGGGGATAAAGAATGCTTCTTCCTCTGATGCAGAGAGCTGGAAAATCACCGATTTGAAATTGGAAACATTTGGCACCCCGGACCCGGCAGAGGTTCATAAAACCAACGGGGCAGTTGCTTCGCTGCTAAGTCTGTCAGACGAAGGTGTTCTGCTCGGAATTAACAGTACGGTAAAGGGTGAACCCACCAAAAATTATACGACGGACTTTACCCCAACAGTCGGGGTTCCCCGGGAGATATGGTCTGAAATGTCAATGCATTCATTCTTGGAAAAGAAAGATTCTATTAAACATTCAGGCGACAAGATTAAATCTTTTGAAGAAAAAGCTGCCGAAGCTGCTCAGGATATCATGAAATTGCGTAAGCGAAAAGCGATGCTGCTAGCTGCCAAATATGATAAACTCCCCCCTGACGGTGAAGCATATAAAGTGGTGGTTGATGAACTAAATAAAATACTAACCAATTACGAAACCCTTTTTGTTGGTAAGACTTTTAATGCAGTCCATAAGTATGTCTTTGAAGTGGTACCTGATGCAAAAGCAAATAAGGCACTTGTTGCATTCCGGTTCTCAGCAGCAGCTGGCATTTTGCCTGAAAGCAATATTTCAGGAAAGCCCATTTTACTTGAGTTGGATCCTAGCGCTGATCTTGCCAAAAATAGTGAGCAAAAGGCTGCCCCCGTTGCAGGTGAGACTTCAGCCAATGGCCTTTTTTACAGGTCTCCCGGATCAGTTGTTGCCCGATTACTTAACGGGGGCGACGTTCTGGCACAGGCCCGACTCGCAATGGCCCAGTTTGGTGTTGTTTCCCCTTTCCCTGATGGATTATTAAATGGAGAGTATTCAATTGAAATTCATCCTGTTACCGGTGCAATCCGACGGATTGGTAATTGAAATTAATCCGTATCATACCGTAGACAAGGCATGCCTTGTCTCCTGTGAATTTGAACCGAATATGTAGAGACAAGGCATGCCTTGTCTCTACATATTTAAATGATTTTCAAACAATATTTTATCACCGGTTTTTAACTATATTGCCCCGCTAAAATCAAAAATAATTTATCCATCTTATCTTTTCTTATCATTAAAAATGCAAGAACTTAAAAAATCCCTTCGCGACTCAAAATCAGCACGTTGGTTGATGCTTGGACTAGTGTCATTTACCATGATGTGTATGTATTATCTGACTGACGCAATGGCTCCTCTACAAGAACGGCTGCAGGCCAGTTTATCATGGTCGGCTTCAGACTATGGTTTGTTTACCAGCGGTTATGGCTGGTTCAACGTGTTTCTGCTGATGCTGGTTTTCAGCGGTATGATTCTTGATAAACTGGGAGTCAGATTCACCGGAATTCTTGCTATTGCGATCATGCTGATTGGCGGATTTATTAAATATCTGGCTATTTCGGGCCATTTTCATGGTATGTATGAGTTAACCATTGGTTCATGGCAAATCATTTCTCCAACGACAAAATCGGCCGTCGTTGCCGGATTTGGATTTGCCATCTTTGGTGTAGGATGTGAGATGTTTGGTATTGCAGCCAACAAGGCGGTAGTTCGTTGGTTCCGTGGAAAAGAGATGGCACTGGCAATCGGACTAAACACATCAACCGGCCGTATTGGAACAGCTTTGGCAATGTTCACACCCATTCCGTTAATCAAATTGACTGGCGACATCAGCATGCCTGTTATCGTTTCACTCTTCTTACTGGGTATTGGAATGCTGGTATTTGTTTTGTTTACTTTCATGGATCGCCAGTTGGATCAGGAAGATGCTGATGCCGGTATGGCCGAAGAGGAAGAATTTAAGTTTGCAGATATTATTGAAATAGGGAGAAACCGCGCGTTTTGGTATATTACCATCCTGTGCGTCTTATTTTATTCGGCTGTTTTCCCTTTTATTAAGTATGCCACTAACATGATTGTCCAGAAATTTGGAATTACTGATTCTTTTGCGGGCTATATTCCCGCCTTATTACCTTTCAGTGCGTTGCTGCTGACACCTGTTTTTGGAAGCATGTTTGATAAAAAAGGGAGAGGGGCTACGATCATGATTATTGGCTCAATACTCCTGGTTTGCGTTCATTTGTTGTTCTCGATACCTTCATTAAACAGTTTCCCCATTGCTATCGGATTGGTCATGTTATTAGGTATTGCCTTTTCAATGGTCCCTTCAGCCATGTGGCCCTCAATTGCTAAAATTATTCCCGAACACAAACTTGGTACAGCTTATGCGATGACATTCTGGGTGCAGAACTGGGGACTTATGGGTGTCCCTTTGCTGATTGGTATTGTGTTGGATAAATATTGCATTACAGGAACAATTACCAAACTGGTAGACGGCAAAGAACAGGTTCTTACACAATATAACTATATGATCCCGATGCTGATATTTGCCTGCTTCGGGATGCTTGCTATCGTCTTCTCTTTTTTATTGAAAACCGAAGACCGTAAAAAGGGTTATGGTTTGGAATTACCAAATATCGAACATCGAAAAACTACTGTATAATACATAAAATCAAAATATTATGAGTAAGGAAATAGTTAATCTTGAGCCAAAGGCTGTTTGGGAGAATTTTTACAAACTCACACAGGTGCCACGTCCGTCTAAAAAAGAGGAGAAAATTCAGGCTTTTATGATGGACTTCGGAAAAAGTCTGGGTTTGGTCACCGAAAAGGATAGTATCGGGAATGTATTAATCCGTAAACCTGCCACACAGGGTATGGAGAACCGAAAAGGGATTGTTTTTCAGGGTCATCTCGATATGGTTCCTCAAAAGAATAATGGAACTGTCCACGATTTCGAGAACGATCCTATTGATGCATGGATCGACGGGGAATGGGTGAGAGCCCGCGGTACCACACTTGGCGCAGATAACGGCATGGGTGTTGCCTGCGCTATGGCTGTCCTTGCAGCAAAAAATATCATACATGGACCACTTGAGGCGCTATTTACCTGTGATGAGGAGACCGGCATGACCGGAGCGCTGGGATTACAAAAAGACTGGCTAAAGGGCGATATTTTGTTGAATATGGACTCGGAAGAGGAAGGTGAACTTTATGTGGGTTGCGCCGGTGGAATCAACGCCGATATTGAATTTGAATATGACGAGGTTATTGTTCCTGAAGGGGTGACACCATTGAAACTGGTCATTTCAGGGCTGAGAGGAGGTCACTCCGGGCTTGAAATAAATGCAGGCAGGGGTAATGCCAATAAACTGGTTATTCGGTTTTTAAAATATGCCACGCGGGAACTCGATGTTCGTTTGGCTGAGATTAATGGCGGAGGTATGCGTAATGCCATTCCGCGCGAAGCGTATGCCGTTGTGCTTGTCCCTGATGAGAATGTTGTTCAGCTAAAAAGTGCCGTTTCAAAATACGAATCGATTTATAAATATGAATTAGGTGCTGTAGAACCAAACCTCAGCTTTACGATCATTGAAACTGAACTCCCTGCATCGCTGATCGAAGAACGGGTGCAGGATGACCTGATCGATTCTGTTTACGCTTGTCCAAACGGAGTAATCCGGATGAGTGATGCGATGGCGGGATTAGTTGAGACTTCGACTAATCTCTCGACCATCAAATCCCGAAAAGGTGTAATTTTCGTGAAATGCCTGCTGCGAAGCTCTGTTGAATCGGCAAAGAATGACCTTGTAGAAATGGTTGACAGCGTTTTTGCATTAGGTGGCGCCATGGTATCATTCGACGGTGATTACCCGGGTTGGAAACCCAATATGGATTCACAGATTCTGGCCTTGATGAAGGAAGTTTATCAAAACAAGTTTGGGAGAACTCCCGAAGTTTTGGGAATCCATGCCGGATTGGAATGTGGAATTCTCGGGGCTGTATATCCAAACTGGGATATGATTTCTTTCGGACCAACCATGCGCTCACCTCATTCTCCAGACGAAAGGGTTAATATCCCTTCGGTACAGAAATTCTGGGATTTTCTGCTTGAGATATTAAAGAATGCCCCTTTAAAATAGAAAGCTTATTTTATTGGACAATTCTAATTAGACCCCGAAGGTTTCCACAACCTTCGGGGTCTTTGCCTTTCCGGGTTTTAAAAACCTTCAGGGTTTATGATTTTCTACAACCTTCAGGGGCTTTTATGTCAATTTGAATATGTATATTTGTAGTAGTCCTTAAGCTTAACAATACCTCTACCGGAAACCTAATTTTTTGATTTAGACATGAAAAAAAGTGCTCTAATTGTCCTGTTTTTCATTCAGTTTATTTTTTACCCTGCTTATTCCCAGATTAAAAATATTGGGGTTCCCTATATTCGTAATTATCCAAAGCGAGAATATAAAGCAGGGACTCAAAACTGGGGGATCGCCCAGGATCAGAAAGGTTTTATGTATTTTGCCAATAATGAAGGTCTTCTGGTTTTTGACGGTGTTACCTGGCACTTATGTAAAATGCCTAATTCTTCACCTACCCGTTCTGTCTACATCCATGAAAACGGAGAAATTTTTGTTGGAGCGTACAACGAATTTGGCAAAATGGAATACGAATCAAACGGAAAATTAGCGTTTAAATCTCTGAAAAAATACGTTCCTGCTGAATTTCAAAATTTTGATGATATCTGGAATATCCACTCTTTCAATGGAAAAATTGTTTTCCAATCCTATTTTAATGCCTTTATTTTTGATAATGATACCTCTATAACAGTACTAAAATCGCCAGTGCGATTTCAGAATTCATTCAAGGTGAGGGAAAAATTGTATTTTAACGATATTGAGACCGGATTGTATGAGTTAATAAAAGATAAACTCGTTGAATTGCCTGGATGTCAACTCTTAAAAGGAGATGAAATTTGTTCCCTCCTCCCTTTGTCTGAAGGAGAAGAAACTCTCATCTGCACATTGAATAACGGAATATTCATGTATGATGGTAAACAATTGCATGAATGGAAAGTGCCTGTTAATGAATATCTTAAAAGAACTAAGATATTTAGTGCAACACTTATTCAGAATCATAATTGTGCATTTGGCACAATACAGGATGGGGTGATAATCAGTGATCTTCAGGGCGAAATAGTGCAGAGTATCGACAGAAAAAAAGGATTGCAGAATAATACTGTTCTCAGGATCTTTACAGACCGTTCAGGCGATATATGGTTGGGACTTGATAATGGAATTGATTATGTCAATATTAATTCTCCAATCACTTTTTTAAAGCAATCCGAAGAAATTGGAGCAGGTTATACTTCTATTATTTTTAAGAGCAAGCTTTATCTGGGTACGAATCAGGGACTTTATGTAAAGAATTGGGAAAAGGGGGATCAAAACGGTGCCACCCGAATGGTTCCAGGAACCTCGGGGCAGGTATGGTATCTTGGAGTACATGATGGGGTCCTGATTTGCGGGCATAATATGGGAACATTTGTAATCGAGGGAGAATCGGCGCATCTGATCAGTAATATTCCTGGAGGTTGGAAATATCATAAACTAAAACGATTCCCGAATTTCTTAATTGGGGGAACCTACAGCGGGCTTATTTTCTTTAAAAAGGAAAACGGTATCTGGAAGTTTGTTGACCGGATGAAAGGATTCAATGAGTCTTTCCGGATCTTCGAAGAGGACGATGAAGGCAATCTCTGGATGAGTCATGGATTCAAGGGTATTTATAAAATAAATTTAGGTTCGACGCTCGATAGGGTGAAATCATTTCGGTATTATACCCTTAAAAACGGTTTACCTACCAATTATAACCTGAATGTTTACAAAATCAAAGGGCAAATTGTTTTCGCTTCCAGTACCGGGATATATCACTATAATGCCCAAAATGATCACTTTGAAAAATCAACTTATTTCAATCAGCTGTTAAACCCGATAATTGACTTTACCTACATCAAGGAGGACGAAAGTGGGAATATATGGTATATTGCCTGGATAAATTCAATACTTAAGGCAGGTGTTTTCCGAATGCTGGAGGATGGGGCTTTTAAACATGTCAGTGCACCTTTTATTTTGCTGAATGGTAAATTTATCAGTGGTTTTGAATCAATATATCCTTATTCCAGGGAACATCTTTTCATGGGTATCGAAGACGGTTTTGTTCACTATTCTTCAACAGCGCACTTCAGTTATAACCCCGAATTTTCCGCTTTTATCACACAGGCTGTGGCACTTAATCTGGATAGTACGTTTTATTATGGGAATTCATACCATGTCGCAAACGGACAGCCCATACCTAAATATGTCTTCCGCTATGCAAAAAATGCTTTTAAATTTTATTTTGCTTCCCCAATCTATGACAATTCCGGAAGTGTGGAATACAGCTTTAAACTATCAGGACTGAATAACGACTGGACGGGTTGGAGTAGTTCATCTTCCGTTGAATTCGCCCTTTTACCAGAAGGAGACTATGCATTAATTGTCAAGGCCCGAAATTCGCTGGGAGTTGAAAGCCGAAGTGATGAACTGCTGTTTACTGTAAATCCCCCCTGGTACAGATCAATAGCTGCTTATTTCTTTTATATTCTGGTTCTATTGATTCTAATTAGATTTTCTATTTGGTTATTTATCAGGCGATTGGATGTATCCCGACGGAAAGAGCGATTAAAGCATTTGCGTGAATACCGGCAAAAGGAGAACGACTATATTCAACAGGCTGCCCTGGCAGAAAAAAAGATTATTAAGCTGAAAAATGAAAAGCTGAAAAATGAAATGATCCACCGCGATAAAGAGCTGGCTAATCAAACCATGGACCTGATCCACAAAAATAAATTCCTGGCCAAAATTAAGGAAGATCTTGAAAAGATTAAATCGGCATCGTCTGACGATACGCTGAAAGGGAAGATTTCATCGGTGATTGGCCGGATTAGCAAGGATGTTGACCATGATAAACAATGGGAAGTATTTGAGACTGCATTTGATGAAGTGCACGAAGATTTTCTGGTCAGGCTCAAGACGCGTTATCCAAAACTAACCCCCAAGGAGCTCCGTTTATGTGCTTACCTGAGAATGAATATATCGACCAAAGAGATTGCACCATTGATGAATATATCCATTCGTGGAGTCGAGATTTGCCGTTACCGGGTACGCAAAAAACTGAATATCGATCGGGATACCAATTTGACAAGCTTGTTAATTGATTTGTGATTTTATTTTTCATCGCCCCCAAAATGTATTTGAAAAGTTAATCCGCGCAGAAATTCAACCCATTTCGGGTTGGCGATTTGTAGTTGTTCGCAAGCCCCCGCCTCAATAAAAATTTAGGGTCAATAATCTTTCAGCCCGATCCACCTTCAACGGAATTATTCCCCCAGCAGACAGTTAAAATAGTGATTGAATTGCATGGACAAACAGAGTAAATAATCCGGTTATCCGTCACCAATGAGTCCCTGGCGCCTAAAAACTATTCACTTTTGTTAACAATTATGATTGCACAACTGTCGATTAGCTCCGCCTGTTCAAATGAATCCGGAATTTGTTCGTTGTAGTACTATTTTTTATAATAAAGTGTATTTATTAATTCAGAGTAAATGGCTTTAATATTCAGAAATACAGATATATATACATATTGTGATGTATATTTGATGTATTAAAAAAAGTGATTTGATGTATTTATGTTGTAGGAAAAATCTTTTTTCTAAAGTTTGTTATAGCTTATTTTGCGATATAAAGTTTAATGTAAGATTAATTTATTGTGAAATAAAATTAATAAAGCTTAAATATTCGACTTATAATTAAACGTAATTCTTCATTAACATTTCTAAAATTCAATTTAAATTTATGAAAAAAACAATTTTAGTTCTTTTAATCAGCGTGTGCTCTTTGTTCGGATTCGGACAGAGTATACAAGTAAAAGGGGTTGTTACCTCTGCCGATGACCGGCAGCCAATCCCTGGTGTCTCGGTTGTTGTTAAGGGAACGACAACGGGAACTGTAACCGGTATTAATGGGGAGTTTACGTTAAAGGTTGCTGGAAATGCTACTTTGGTGTTTTCTTTCGTAGGATTGACCCCTCAGGAAGTTGCTGTGAATAATCGCACGACTATTAATGTAGTTTTAGCTTCTAGTGCAGCTGCCATTGAGGAAGTGGTCGTTGTAGGTTATGGGACGCAAAAAGTGACCAAGGTATCAGGAGCAATTTCGGTCCTAAAAGCTGCCGATATCGAAAGGCAAAAGCCTGTGAGAGCTGAAGATGCTTTACAGGGTAGAGCCTCAGGTGTAACTGTTGTTTCAAATGGTTCGCCAGGTGCAAAACCAACTGTTCTGATCAGGGGTATTCCTTCGTTTACCGGTACTGATCCTACCGTAATTATCGATGGTATTCCCCAAACGTTAACCGACCTTAATGCACTTAATGCTTCTGATATAGAATCAATCAATGTATTGAAAGATGCCGCCACCACTGCCATCTATGGTGTTAAGGGTGGAAATGGTGTAATCGTTGTCACCACCAAAACAGGTTTAAAAAATCAAAAAACGGAAATTACCCTAAACAGTAATTATGGGGTTCAGAACGTAATGAAAACCATTGGTGTTTTAAATGCCTCCGAGTATGGAGCGATCATCAACGAAGGTAGTGTGACCTCTGGTGGTAATGTTATTTTCTCAGATCTGACTAAATTGGGTGTAGGTACCGACTGGCAAAGAGAGATTTTCCATGAAGCCCCAATGCAGACACATAATATTAGCGCCCGGGGTGGTAGTGAAAAAATGTCTTATTTTTTGTCCGGTGGATATTTAAGTCAGGGCGGTATTGTCGGAGGGTATGACAAATCAAGGTTTAATCGCGCCAACTTTACAGCAAACCTGAATTTTGATCTTACATCCAAATTGAAATTTATTCTGAATGCTACTTATGTCAACCTTGATTCAAAGGGTGTACTTGAAAATTCATTTAACAGTATTATTGGAAGCGCTTTAAATTTTGATCCTACGGTGCCGGTTTTAAACACCACTCCGAATACGATTGGAAAATATGGGTATAGTAACCTTTTATTGTCAGAAATATTTAATCCGCTAACTAAGCTGGACAATACCTACAACACGAATATAGGCGACAAGCTTTACGGGAAATTTGAACTTCAGTACGAGGTTTTGAAGAATCTTAAACTTACAACAAGATTCGGTTATACTAAATACGGCGGAACAGCCAAGAGTTTTACTCCGCTTGCTTTTTATGGGCCTAAGAATGTAAATAATACAATGGATGCCTCAGGCGTTGCGATAACAGGCAGCCACAATAGCGTTGCTCATGAAAAAACAGCTAATTTTAATTTTACCTATGAAGCATTCGGCAATTATAATTTTAATATTGCCGCTGATCACCATTTTGAAACTGTTCTCGGTTTTTCAATTGCAAAAACTTCAGGCGATGCAGTGGGTGCCACCAGGCAGGATGTACCCTATAATTCCTGGGCTTTTGCTGATTTTACAGCTGCAACAGGGACTATTACCGCTGACAACACTAATGCAATAACCGGATATGAATACAAATACTTCAGAAAAAACCTATCCTATTTCACCAGAATAAATTATGATTATCAGGACAAGTATCTGGCTTCTTTTTCTGCCAGACGCGACGGTTCATATGCCTTCGGAAAGGACAATAAATTTGGAGATTTCTATTCCGGATCACTTGGCTGGGTAGTCAACAGGGAGGATTTTTTCCAATCAGACTTTATCAATAATTTAAAAATTAGGGGCAGCTATGGTACAATTGGAAATGAGAATGTCGATCCCCAGGTAGTGAGTATAGTTACCGGAGGTCCCAGTTATGGGTCTACCGCCAATAGTAACGGATATACTTTTGGGAATACTTTTTATCCCGGCTCAACAGTTGGTTCAGCTGCAAATAATCAACTGAGATGGGAAAAACAAACCCAGTCAAATGTTGGTTTCGATCTCACCGTTTTCGAAAATAAATTTTCCCTGTCGGCTGACTACTTTCAGAAAACGGTAGATGGTTTGCTGTTTACACCTTCAGCTTCCTATTATCTGGGAACAGTACCAATACCTACTGCCAATATCGGTTCCACCAAGAGCAGTGGAATCGATCTTACCTTCACTTATTCGGATGTGATTGCCAAAAAAGTCAAAATCAATAGTTCGTTTACCTTTACTACTGCAAAGAATTTGGTCACGGCGACCAATAATGACGGTACAGCAAAAATTTTTGGAGGAAGTTATTTTAATGGTCAATCCCAAACGGTAACCGTGTTTCAAAAGGGTTTTACACCCGGATATTTTTATGGTTACAAAACAAACGGTTTGTTCCAGAATGCTGCAGAGATTGCCGCTTCACCAACTCAGACCGGCGCTCAGCCAGGCGATATTAAATATGTAGATGTAAACCATGACGGGATTATTTCAGCATTAGACAAGACAAAAATAGGCGATCCATTTCCTAAATTTACTCTCGGATGGAACTTGACCGTGGAGTATATCGGATTTGATGTTAATGTATTTACTTATGCTTCCGTCGGAAATGATATTTACAGGGCCTACGAAAGAAATGCAAACTACACGAATAAGTTTCGCAGTGTTCTAAACAGGTGGACCGGACCAAATACGACCAACAGTGCTCAGAATCCCAGGTATTCGTTCACCGATGATAATAGCAATATCCGTGTATCAGACCGCTATGTCGAGGATGGTTCCTTTGTGAAAATTAAAAACTTTCAATTTGGATATACATTCCCTCAATCAATCATTAAAAATGTATTTAGTAAGCTAAGGGTTTACGCCCAGGTCAAAAATGCATTCACGTTTACCAAATATTCAGGTTACGACCCTGAAATATCCGGCGGTATTTTAGATACAGGTATCGATCGGGGTGCCTATCCTCAAGCAAGAACGTATTCATTGGGTCTTGATGTTAAATTTTAAACGATAATTAAAAAATATTGGCAATGAACAATACAATAAAAATAGCAGGATTTTTGGTAATCATAACAATGTTTACCGCTTGCCAGAAATGGGTTGATTATAATCCGCATGATGACTATAAGATTACGGAGTTGGATTACCTAAAATCGGAAAGTGATTACCGGACGATGGCTGTGAGTGTTTACACTCCCATTCAATGGCTAAACCAGACAGTCCCGGTTGGTGATATAGCATCAGACAATGCCGTTTCCGGTGGTGAGAGTGCCTCTGACGTGTTGTCGCTACAACAAATAGACGACTTCACCACTATCCCTGTAAACTCTACACTTTTGGAATTATGGCAGGCAAGTTATGAAGGGATTAACAGGGCAAATTATATGCAGCAGTATAAAGCAAAAAACCTGGCTGGCGATGTGGTCGACTTTGCAGGTAAAGATGCTCTTTATGGTGAAGTGTATTTTCTGAGAGCTTATTATTACTTTAATCTTGTCAAGATATTTGGTGATGTACCATTGTTTACCGACAGAAGACTGGGTTTGTCTGATTCGAAGACGCTCACCAAAGCGCCAAAGGCTGATGTGTATAAACAAATCGAACTGGATTTAAATAATGCAGTATCGGTATTGCCCCCAACACAAACGCAAAAGGGGCGAATTACAAAATATGCTGCACAGGCATTATTGGGAAAAGTGTTGCTTTATGAGAGTAAATTTGACGCTGCTGCAGCAATGTTGGATAATGTAATCACACCAAATGCTTTTACTTTGGTTGCTGATTTTGGTTCTATATTTTTGGCAGCTGGAGAAAATGGTCCTGAATCGGTATTTGAAATACAGTATTCCAATATCTCACCTTATTATAACTGGGGTGGTACAACCAGGGGTCAGGGCAACCTTTCTGTTCAGCAATGTGGTATTCGTGGTCTGAATGGTTCTGCTCAAATGCCTTATGCGGCCGGATGGTCTACCAATTTACCAACTGCGAACCTGGCGAACGCTTTTACTGCAGGTGATATCCGAAAAGCCGTAACCATTTTGGATATCGAGGCCTACAAAGCTGCTAACCCTACCTTTGGAATTACCTACGATGTGGCGCCTTATAAAAATACAGGATTATACAATCAAAAATATCTGCCAAGAAAAGGAGAAACATCGGGCCAGGTTGAATTGAATTACTTAAATAATTTCAGGACAATTCGGTATGCTGACGTTTTGCTTATGGCTGCTGAAGCCTATAACCGGGCAACTGCTCCAAATGATACAAAAGCACAGCTTTATTTAAACAAAGTTCGTCGCCGTGCATTTGCTGTAACCGATGCCAGTAAGGATATTACTGCTACATCGACAGCTTTAAAGCAAGCCATTTGGGATGAAAGAAGATTAGAGCTGGCAATGGAAGGTGACCGGTTTTTTGATCTGGTAAGAACAGGACAGGCTGCGACTAAAATTTCCAAATTTGTTGTTGGTAAACATGAATTGTTCCCAATCCCTCAGGAAGAGATTGATATTTCCGGATTGAAACAAAATCCTAATTATTAATTCCAAAAAATTAAAGAACATGAATGCATTAAAATATTTTTTCTGTATCGCATTTATATTGGCTTTAGCCGCAGGTTGTAAAATAGATAAGTATGAAGATACTTCTTTTGTTGCAACTGCCACAGCTCCGGACAAATTGTCTGCCCTGTTTGATATCACTCAGGACAACACCGGTTTAGTAACCATCACACCCAATGGAGAAGGGAGTACTTCATACGATATTACCTATGGTGATGGTTCTACGACTGTCGCAACCGTTAAGGCAGGTCAGAATACACAACACAAATATGCCGAAGGGGTATACGACGTGAAGATGGTTGCAAGTGGTGTAACGAATAAAACTGCAACAGCCACTCAAAAGTTAACTGTTTCATTCAGGGCTCCTGAGAACCTTGAAGTTTCAGCGGCAATTGACGCTTCTAATCTGTTCAAGGTAAATGTTTCAGCAAAGGCCATTTATGAAACACTTTTTAAAGTGACTTTTGGAGATGGTGGTGCAAATGAAGTACCCCAGTCATTTTTGGAGGGGGTAACAGTAAGTCATACTTATACGGCCGTTGGTACCTACACTGTAAAAGTAGTTGCATTAAGCGGCGGCGCAGCCACTACCACGTCTACAAAGACCATAACGATTGTCAATCCGGTTGTGTTACCTGTCGATTTCGAGTCATCTACAATCATTTATGCATTTGGGGATTTTAATGGCGGCGTTCTTTCGGTAATCAGCAATCCTCAGTCGAAGGGGATAAATACGAGCGCTAAAGTTGCAAAGATGGTGAAAGGTGCCGGAGAAGTCTGGGGTGGCAGTTCCTTAAAACTGGCCAGCCCGATCGATTTTTCCGTAAACAAGATCTTCATGATGAAAGTTTATTCGCCAAGAGTTGGAGCCAAATTATTGTTTAAAGTTGAAAATGCATCAGATAATACAATTTTTAAACAGGTTGAGGTTCCTACCAAGACAGCCAATGCATGGGAAGATATGGTATTTGATTTTAGCACCATTGATGTTTCCAAAGCGTATCAGAACATGGTGTTCATATTTGATAATGGAACTGTTGGTGACGGTTCTGCCAATTTCACTTTCCTGATCGATGACATCCGACTGGTAAAAGACATTCCAGTGACTCAGATGAGTCTACCTGTTACATTTGACGTGCCAGGAATTAATTACGCGGTGACCGATTTTGGAAATGCACTAACAGTGGATGCTGTAGATCCAACCCTTTCTTCCAATAAAGTTAAAAAAACCACCAAGCTTTCGGGTGCTGATACATGGGCCGGTACAACATTGGGATCCGGAGGAACCGGTTTTTCATCTAAGATTCCTTTTACAGCCTCTGCAACACAAATGAGTGTCAGAGTATATTCGCCTGCTGCGGGCCTACATATCCGCGTGAAAGTTGAAAACCATTCCGACCCTACTAAATCGGTTGAGACGGAGGCTATTACTGCAGCGGTAAATACCTGGGAAACCCTGATCTTCGATTTTTCGAAAGAGGCTTCAGGAACAGCAGCATTGAACCTTACCTATAATTATGATATGGCCTCCATCTTCTTCGATTTTGGCCAGACCGGTACTGGTAAAATCTTCTATTGGGATGATGTGAATTTTCTGACATCCAATGTAATACCAGTAGGTGTTTCCTTACCGCTCGATTTCCAATCATCATCTCTTACTTACGCTTTTACAGATTTTAATGGTGGAAATGTCACCATTATCAACAATCCTCAGGTATCAGGCATCAATACAAGCTCTAAAGTGGGTAAGATGGTGAAAAATGCAGATCAAACTTGGGGCGGCAGCTGGATCGGATTGGTTGCTCCAATCGATTTCTCTGCAAACAAGACCTTTAAAATGAAGGTTTATTCTCCAAGAGTAGGAGCAAAAGTGCTGCTTAAGGTTGAAAACCTAAATGACGGAAATATTAATTATCAGGTAGAGGTTGCAACTACATTAGCCAATACATGGGAAGATTTAACCTTCGATTACAGTGCAATTGATGCTTCAAAGTCCTATCAGAAAGTAGTATTGATTTTTGACAATGGAACAATGGGTGATGGTTCAGCCAATTTCACCTTCCTGTTTGATGACATCAGGCTTATCGCAGGTTCAACACCTCCTCCTCCTACCAAAATAGTGCTCTATGATTTTGAGGCTGGACCGTATACTTTTACTGACTTTGATGGAGGTGGCACAACTGTTATTGCCAATCCTCATGCAACAGGTATAAATACAAGTGCCAAGGTCGCACAAATGAAAAAGAGCGCCGGGCAGACCTGGGGTGGAAGCCTTATCGATTATGGGACTACTTTAGATTTTTCTACCCATAAAATACTTAAAATGAAAGTTTATTCTCCAAGAGTTGGGGCAAAAGTCACGTTGAAGGTAGAGGATGCTGCTGGTACTCAACCAGGGTTTGAAGTTGTGGCTTCAACAACAGTTGCAAACGCGTGGGAAGAACTGACCTTCGATTACAGTGCTGTCAATACAGCTACTGCCTGGAGACATTTTGTATTTATTTTTGATAACGGAACAATGGGTGATGGGTCAGCCAACTTCACCTTCTTGTTTGATGATATTTCACTCAATTAATCTCAAATAATAACGATCATGATAACTAATATAAAATCAATCACTTTCATTCTTCTTGCACTGCTCATTGGTTTTGGAAGTTGCAAAAAAGAGAAGTATTCTTTCGGGGATATCATTACTCCTACCAGTCTTGCCCTGACTACCGCAGTGACTGGAGTTGATGCCTCCAACCCTGGTGGCAATGGCACCGGAGTGGTGGTAATAACTACCTCAGCGACCCATGCCATCACCTATAAAATTGATTTTGGAGATGGAAATTCCAAAATGGTGTCAACCGGATCGATCACCTATAAATATACTAATCCGGGTACTTTTAATTACACCATTTCTGTAAATGCTGTCGGTACAGCAGGTACTACATCCACCATCAGCAAGAAGATTACAGTCTTTGTCGCCTTTGTTATTCCAACATATATTGTGGACGACTTGGCAGGTACCGGTTCAAAAGTCTGGATGACCGCGAAGGATACGCCTGGCCATTTTGGAGTTGGTCCCACTGACGGATTCACCCCAAGTTGGTATGCTGCCGCTCCTAATGAAAGAGATCCGCTGGCTTACGATGATGAGATCACCTTCTCCAAAGATGCGAATAATAATATTTCGATTAACGTGGATAACAAGGGGATGACCTTTATGATTGGTGCTGCTACTTCATTTTATGGATTTAGCGGTGGAGATGGGTCTTATGCCCTTAATACCGGAGGAACCAAAAAGTTGACCTTCATGGATGCAACATCCTCTTCTACTACTGCTAATTCAACCAGAATTCAGTTTGTTGTACCTGGAAATGGGATTGTCAATTTCGGTACCGGTGGTACTACCTATGAAATTATAAAGATTTCGGCCACGCAGCTTAACTTGCGCAATATAGGTGCCGATGGCAATGCATGGTATCAGATTTTAAAAGTCAAATAATAACAAAATGAGGTATTTTATAAGTACAGTATTTTCACTATTCAGTTTGTTTGTTCTGATTGATTGTAAGAAGACAGACAGTGGGGCAACGCTTGCTCCGACCAATCTTGTCGTTAATACAGTGATAAGTACAGATGGAAGTGGAACAGTTGTTTTTACTGCAACTGCTGATGGTGCTGTTTCGTTTGATTATGAATATGGAAATGGTGAAGCTGCAACTGTCCCTTCAGGCACTGTTACTTATAAATACACAATTGCTGGCACTAACACTTATCCTGTAACCGTAACGGCAAAGGGGAGTTCCGGCTTAACAGTTAAAAAAACCGTTCAGGTAACTGTCACTGTTACCAGCTCAGTGCCAGGTATTTTTTGGTCCGATGAGTTTAATACTGATGGTGCTCCCGATCCGGCAAAATGGGGATACGATCTGGGTGCAGGTGGATGGGGCAACGCTGAGTTGGAATACTATACCTCCAGACCTGAGAACGTGATTGTTCAGGGAGGCGTACTAAAAATCAAGGCGATCAGGGAGAGCTACAGTGGTAGTGCCTACACATCAGCACGGATAATTACCATGAACAAGTTTGCTTTCACTTATGGTAAAGTTGAAGTAAGGGCTAAACTTCCGGCAGGTGTTGGTACCTGGCCCGCAATATGGATGCTTGGCAGTAATCTTAATACCGCTATATGGCCTGCCTGCGGAGAGATCGATATTATGGAACAAAAGGGTAGTGAATTGAATAAAATTTATGGAACCCTCCATTATCCTGGGCACTCGGGTGGATCGGCAAATGGCAGCACTCTCGTCATTAACAATGCAACCACAGAGTTTCATATTTACACCGTTGATTGGTCTGCCACTTCTATTCAGATAGCGGTAGATGGTGCTGTATATCAAACTGTTGCTAATTCTGCCGCTATCCCTTTCAACCATGATTTCTTCCTAATCCTCAACGTGGCAATGGGCGGCACTTTTGGCGGGACTGTAGATCCGGCATTTACCAACGCAACGATGGAAGTTGACTATATCCGCGTATACAAATAATCGATGTTGAAAATTCTGTAATGTATGTTTGAGAATAATTTCCGAATTTAATAGGATTTAAAACAGCGGGAAAATAAAAATTCCCGCTGTTCCTAACCATAAAACAGTAATTTATCATTGATTGTTAGCTGGCGTTATTTGTTTTCCCTTTATTGCGGATACTTGTAATACCACCCTGAAAGTCGATGCTATTTATTTAATCATCAGTTGTATAGGTATAGTTTGTTTCAGGGAGGCCAAATCGAATCCGTCTGAAGGATGTTGAAATATTCATTCCGGTTTGTGATTTGACATCATGGCTATTTCATCTTTCCAAAATTGAACTGGAAGCCATCTTGGCAAAATAGTTCTTCAATAACTTTTGAAATACAACAATAGAAAATCGTTCTATGATTTGTCGAAAAATATATAACAGAATCGCTGCAGTTTTGTGCGCTTTATCACTTCTTACTTTATCTGTAGTGACTAATGGCTGCTCCGGCCCAAATGAGCGCAGGATGAATACTCCGGCTCTAACGGTTGAAGCAGAATCCTATATCAGTAACTCCGGGAATATCGATATTGTAAATGAGAAGAAGAATGTGGTTTCGGTTCAAACCAAAGATGACGATTCCTGGCTTTGCTACAAAATAAATGTTCCCGCTACAGGAAGATACTCGATCCGGCTGTACGCGAAAAATGCTTCGAAAAAGCAGGCTGTCTGTTGGATTGAAGATTATATTGACAACAAGGACGGCCGAATATATAATGTCAGCGGGAATATGATTATTGAAGGGGAAGGCTCAGACTATCATGAATTTGTTCAAAAAGATGGTGCCTTATTGGCCGCTTCGCTACATTATATCAAACTTCATATTGAAAAGGGAGCCCTGATTATCGATAAACTAACTTTTACTATGATTCATGAAAATAAGTCCTCCCCACTTGTCAGTACAAAAGCTGATATTAAAGATTGGCAGCTTGTGTGGAGTGACGAATTTAATGGTCATGGATTACCCGATTCGACTAAATGGATTTATGATACTGAGGGAAATTCAGCCAGTTGGGGAAACAATGAAGCCCAGTGTTATACTGTTGGCAGAAAAGAAAATGCAATGGTCGAAAATGGTAAATTAGCCATCACCGCTATTAAGGAAGATTTGGAGGGAAAGAAATATTCCTCGGCAAGGTTAATTTCGAAAGCGGCCTGGCAGTACGGACGAATCGAAGTTCGTGCCAAATTACCCAATGGACGTGGGACCTGGCCTGCCATATGGATGATGCCCGGTGGTTGGTCTTTCAAGGATGGCAACTGGCCCGATGTAGGTGAAATTGATATTTTGGAGCATGTCGGGCACGACTTAAATGTCATTCATGCATCAGCTCACTCTAAAGATTACCAGTGGCAGAAAGGAAATCAAAAAACAGGAATCATCACCGTACCCGGCGCCACCGAAAACTTTCATAACTACATTTTAGAATGGTCATCTGAAATAATAAAGATCTCTGTTGACGACAGTTGTTATTTCACCTACAAAAACGAGGGATTGGGTGAAACAAAATGGCCATACAATAAACCTTTCTATCTCATATTAAACTTGGCTATTGGCGGTGCCTGGGGTAATGCGAAGGGAATAGACGGCACGGCATTTCCTCAAAACATGTATGTTGATTATGTCAGGATTTATCAGAAAAATAAATAATAATAATGAACCAAAAAACCATTTATTTGGGAAATGCAGCGGTAAACTGCGTCAGACAAGAAGTTAAAGGTGAATTTGTAGAAATTCAAAACGAGAAATTCTATAAGATCAGCAACTATAACAGGATGCCTGATTTTTTTATGTCCATTGTAAGTGATTCGGATCACTGGATGTATATTTCGAGTAATGGTTCGCTTTCAGCCGGAAGAAAAGATCGCAATAATGCCTTGTTCCCCTATTATACGGTTGATAAAATTCATGATTACAGGGATCTGACAGGAAGCAAAACCTGCCTGTTGGTTGGTAAAGATGCAAAAACATACCTATGGGAGCCATTTACGGTGGAGTCTGAAAAGATTTATACTATAGAACGGAATCTGTACAAAAGCATATATGGCAATAAAATCATCTTCGAAGAAATTAATGCTGATCTGGGAGTAGGTTTTCAATACGGCTGGTACAACAGCGAGAAATTCGGGTTTATCAAAAAATCAGTACTCATCAACCTCCAAGGGGAAGCAGTAACCATAGACATCCTCGATGGAATAAAAAATATTCTGCCGTACGGCATCGATTACGATTTCCAAAATACCTACAGCAATCTACTCGACGCCTATAAAAAGGCTGAATTGCTTGAGGATACCAGGCTTGGATTATATTTGTTAAGCTCAATTCCCATTGACCGGCCCGAGCCGAGTGAATCGCTTAAAGCAACAACAGTTTGGTCGTGTGGACTTAACACGGAAACAAAGATTCTTATTTCGGATGTTCAGGTTGAAGACTTCAAAAAAGGGGAGCCTGTTGAAACTGAATCCGACATCAGGGCAAGGCGGGGTGCATACTATATCTGTCAGAGTTTTAAGCTTGAAAAAAATGTCCCGGGAAAATGGATGATTGTTGCAGAGATCAATCAGGGAAGTGGTGCAGTCGCAAACCTCAATCTCCGTCTAAAAAACACCGGTGATATTGAGAGCCTGGTTGATGCCGATATTGACAAAGGGACCATAAATCTTAAAAAAATTGCCTCAAAGGCCGACGGAATACAGATGGGAAATGAGGAGTTGTGTTTTGCCCGCCATTTTTCGAACACCCTTTTCAATGTCATGCGGGGCGGAATATTCACGAATAATTACCTGATCGACACCACCGATTTCCGGCTCTTTGTGGGGCAAATCAATAAAGAGATAAACAGGAGCAGTAAAATCTGGCTCGACCAGTTACCCGCCGAAATTAATTATCCGGAACTGATTAAATTGGCTGAAAGCACTTCAAATCCTGATCTGATCCGGATTTGTTACGAGTACTTGTCACTTACATTCAGCCGCCGTCATGGCGATCCAAGTCGACCATGGAATCAGTTCTCGATTGAAACAAAAAATGAAGACGGCTCGGCAAAATTGAACTATCAGGGAAACTGGCGCGATATTTTCCAAAACTGGGAAGCACTCGCGATTTCCTATCCCGAATTCCTGGAAGGGATGATCAGCAAATTCGTAAATGCTACTACCGCCGACGGCTACAATCCGTACCGGATCACCCGCGAAGGGATCGACTGGGAATGTCCTGATCCGCACGATCCCTGGGCTTATATCGGTTATTGGGGTGATCATCAGATTATTTATCTTCTTAAATTCCTTGAATTATCGGTTGAATTTCATCCGGGCAAGCTCGATTCTTTGCTGGAGAAGGAACTCTTTGTTTTTGCCAATGTCCCATATCGAATAAAGGCATACTCCGAGATCGTAAAAAACCCAAAAGATACTATTGAGTTTGATTTCCCCCTAAACGATAAGATTAAAGAACTTACCGGACAAACCGGAGCAGACGGGCGATTGCTAAGAAACAGTAATGGTGAGATATACCGGGTTAACCTGACTGAAAAAATACTGATTACCTTATTGGCCAAGCTCACCAATTTTATTCCCGAAGCGGGTATCTGGCTCACGACTCAGCGTCCGGAATGGAACGATGCCAACAACGCTCTTGTAGGTAACGGCACTTCCATGGTTACACTCTATTATTTACGTCGGTTCCTGAAGTTCTGGTCCGAACAGTTCAATAAATCGGCCATTGGGAAACTGATTATTTCCGAAGAGGTTATGGTTTTATTTGAAAAGATATTCACCCTTTTTGCCGAAAATACAGCCCTGATTGAATCCGGGTTTTCAAATACCGAAAGACGGCGTTTTGCCGATTTTCTGGGTGAAGCAGGATCCGATTACAGAAACTCTGTTTATCAACAATCGTTCTCAGGCACTAAAAAGGTCATTCAGTCTAAAACTCTTGTTGAATTCATGGATCTTGCTATCAGGTATATGGATCAGTCAATCAGAGTCAATAAACGGGAGGATGGACTTTATCACGCCTACAACCTGATTTCATTTTCAGACCAAAGTATTTCAATCCGTTATTTGTACGAAATGCTCGAAGGGCAGGTTGCTGTTTTAAGCTCAGGCTACTTGCCGGTTCAGGAGAGCCTGGATGTTCTCAATTCCTTGAAAAAAAGCGATTTATTTCGTCGGGATCAATATAGTTATCTTCTTTACCCCGACCGCCAATTACCGTTGTTCATCCAAAAAAATAATATCCCGGACAGGAAGGTCAAAGAATCGAAATTGCTCAGCCAATTAATTAAGGATTCTGATTTATCTATTTTAAGCAGAGATGATTTGGGTAACTTTCATTTTAACGGATCATTCCGGAATGCCGGGATGTTGGAAATTGCATTGAACCAACTTGATCAGACGAAATATGCCACACTTCTTTCCAAAGAAAAAGAGATGGTGCTCAGTTTGTTCCTGGAACTTTTCGATCACCAGTCGTTCACCGGCCGTTCCGGAGCTTTCTATGGTTACGAAGGATTGGGAAGTATTTACTGGCATATGGTTTCTAAACTTTTACTTGCCGCACAGGAGTGCTTTTTCAGAGCGGTTGATGAAGGAGCCGATCCGGTAATTATTGGAAAACTAAAGGATCATTATTACGAAATTAAGGCTGGCATCGGTTTGTATAAATCGCCTGAACTGTATGGCGCGTTTCCAACGGATGCCTATTCGCATACTCCCGCTAATGTCGGAGCACAGCAGCCGGGCATGACCGGACAAGTGAAGGAAGACTTTGTCTCCCGAATGCATGAAATCGGAATTCAGGTCCAAAATGGGGAAATTGCATTTCAATTTTCTCTATTTAATTCCGAAGAATTGTTGAGGCAGGATAGTGTGTTTGATTTTTTTGATCTGAAAGGGGAGAATCGGCACATAGTCCTTCATGAAGGTCAGTTTGGTTTTACATTTTGTCAGGTTCCGGTCATTTACACTGCATCGGACAAAGACAAAATAACAATCACCTTCGGAGATGGGAAACAGATCGTTCTTTCATGCCATTCAATAAATACAGAACTGAGTAAACGGATATTCCAACGCACAGGAGATGTCGTTAAACTGGAAGTCTCATTCAGAGATTTGGCTATATGACCGAGGGTGTAGGTAAACGTTTTTTAAATGTTGATTAATACGTTTTACTTTTATATCCTGTCCAATTATATATGATGATAAAAACATTGTCTATTCAATGTCCAAAAGCGGGAGAGCTGCAAAATATTTATGACAATAATCAGATTTTGTGAAGGTTAGGTGCAGTGCACTGTAATATCAAAACCTATATTAATTAAAACTAAACAAATGGCTCATTTTAAAACAGCTCCTGAGGATGTTGTCCCTTTTGGACAAAAAATTGCGTTTGGATCCGGCAGTCTGGCGAACCAGCTACTCCCTGCTGCTTTGGGAGTTTTTATGATTATCCTGGTGCTGGCTTTGAAAATGAATCCTTTGCTTGCCGGACTACTGGCTGCACTTCCGCGCCTAATGGATGCAATTATTGATCCGATCATGGGGTATATTTCCGATAATACCCGTTCGCGGTGGGGCAGAAGAAAACCCTATATCTTTCTGGGAAGTATCATTTCCGGTTTAACATTTATAGCTATGTGGCAATTGTATCCTGAAAACTCCCAGGTTTATAACTTCTTCTATTTCTTAAGTTTATCCATGCTTTTTTATGTTGGTTATACCATATTTGCAGCGCCTCTTATCGGTTTGGGTTATGAGATGAGTCCCGATTATCACGAACGGACCCGGCTGATGGCTGTCTCTCAATGGATGGGCCAGATTGCCTGGATGATTGCTCCCTGGTTCTGGGTGATCATCTATGACCAGAGGTTCTACCATACTGCTCCGCAAGGGGCAAGACATCTTTCCATCTGGGTGGGTGGATTATGTATGATTCTTGGAATATTGCCAGCGCTATTTTGTAAAGAAATGGTCTTACCTGAAACCATTGGAATATCGAAGTTGTCATGGAAAGACCTTGCCGCTAACACGAAGGAATTTATTGGAGCTATAAAACAAACTATTACCTGCAAGCCATTTCTCAAATTATGCGGTGCAACTTTCCTGATTTTTAATGGATTCCAAACCATTGCTCAATTTGCATTCTTTATCATTATTTTTTACCTCTTCAAAGGTGATACTGGTGCGGCAGGGCAATGGCCGGCCTGGTTTGGAACGATAAGTGCAATAGCGACTGCCATTCTGGTAATTCCCGTAATTACCTATCTCTCCCAAAAAACAGGTAAAAAAAATGCGTTTATAATTGCAACATTAATCTCACTGGTGGGGTACATCTTAAAATGGTGGGGCTTTAATCCGGCAAATCCCTGGTTAATGTTTTTGCCAATCCCTTTCCTATCCTTTGGTATTGGTGGCTTGTTCACCTTAATGATGTCGATGACTGCTGACGTTTGCGATTTGGATGAATTGAACAATGGCACCCGCCGCGAAGGTACTTTTGGTGCCGTTTACTGGTGGATGGTGAAACTGGGAATGGCCGTCGCTTTACTCACCAGTGGTGCCGTGTTAAACTGGGTAGGATTTGATCAGAACGCAACAGTGCAATCGGCAGAAACTATTACCCGCTTGCGAATTGCCGACATTTCAATACCGGTGATCACCGGATTATTAGCAATTCTGGTTATGTGGAAATATGATGTCTCTGAAGAAAAATCACATGAAATCAGGGAAGCATTGATCTTGCGCCGGGGGAAGGTGCATCATCAGGGTGAAAATGAAGATAAGTAATTGTCAATGAATAATTTTCAATGCCATTTCAAATTGATTATCGGAGATTTAAGAAGATATAGTAACGACAATTAATCATTCCAGTTACTTACAGCTATCTTTTAACACAAGTATTTTATTACGAGTATTTAATTCTGTAAAATGAAGCATATTCCCTTAATTCTGTTTTCAGCCTTTTCCCTTTTATGCATGACCGTTGTAAAAGCCGATGTTGTTACCATATCAGGAAGGCAGATATTTGTAAACAATTTCCTTTATACCATTAAAGGGATTTGCTATCATCCGGTACCCAAAGGGAGTAACAGCGTTAGTTTTATCACCCTGTCAGAAGATTTGGCGCTGATGAAAGAAGCCGGGATAAATACCATAAGGGTTTATTCTCCGATTACCGAAAAAGCTGTATTAGACAAGATAAATGCAGCAGGACTGAAAGTGATTATCAATTTTGGGTACAACCAGGGAGGTACTTTTGATATTCTATCAGGATCATTTATCAATTACGTGAAAACTTACAAAAATCACGATGCAATACTATTCTGGGAATTAGGTAATGAATACAATTACCATCCCGAATGGTTCGGCGGTACTGTTAAAAATTGGTATCGTGCATTGAATAATGCAGCAGATCTGATCCATAAAATTGATCCTGCTCATCCGGTGGCTACTGCTCATGGAGAGCTGCCTGATACGAATGCACTTGCATTATGTCCAACTATTGATGTCTGGGGAATAAATTGTTACCGCTGGGATAATCCAAAAGGTGTCATTACAGGATGGAGTGTGATTAGTCCCAAACCGGTGTATCTGTCGGAGGCTGGGGCCGATAGTTATATGACTGCAAAAATGAATGGCTACGACCAGGGTGAGAATGAAAAAGCCCAGGCTGATGCCATAAGGAATATTCTGGTTGACATTTTCAGGTATCGGGATATTTGCTCCGGAGTTGCATTATTTGAATTTACAGACGAATGGTGGAAAGCTGGCAGCAATGAAACACACGATCCGGGAGGATGGGCCCCAAACAGCAGCGGCGTTCCTTACGATGGCGCTGCAAATGAAGAGTATTGGGGGATACTGAGCATTGAAAGAAATAGGAAAATGTCCTATGAAGTTGTAAAACAAAAATATAAGGAATTTAAATAGTTATATTAGCTATAATAGATTGACGTATTTAATTATAATGGGATTGCACTTCTGCAGGCTCAGTGAAACACTGTCATTCCTGAGTCCATAGACCTACCACTATAACAGGTTTTATGACAGTTCCTGAGGAACCCTTCATATTGTAGCCGGGGATTTTAATCCCTGGAACCAGCAAATAGTATTAAATAGGAGTGCTGTAGGCACGATCCATTTGATTAATTCAATGTCTTATTAAAATGTTGTCAATAGTAGGAGGTACGACGAACTAATCTTTGCAATATTAAGTATTCTATTCAAACTTGATCAACTTTAAACAATCTTATAACTACCAACGATGAATGAAATTGTAACAAAACTTTCACTTAAGGAGAAAATCGGATACAGCCTCGGTGATACCGCATCACACTTTGTGTGGGATATGGTTGGATTCTGGCTCCTGTTCTTTTATACCGATATTTATGGAATTTCCGCAGCTGCTGCAGGAACGATCATGCTTGTCGCCAGATTCTGGGATATGGCCATCGATCCGGTCATTGGTATTATTTCTGACCGGACAAATACCCGCTGGGGAAAATTTCGTCCCTATATCTTGTTTGGCGCCATTCCATATGCCATTTTGGCCATTTTGACTTTCACCACTCCGCATCTCGGAGAAGTTGGGAAGATTATTTATGCGGGGGCCACTTATGTTCTTTTAATGACAGCTTATGCAGCCATAAATCTGCCTTATTCAGCCCTTGGAGCAGTGATGACCGACGATACTTATGAACGTGCCGGATTAAACACTTATCGGTTCATCGCCGGTTTTACCGGTCAATTTGTAGTGACAGGACTGGCACTTACCCTGGCCGAATTTTTTGGTGGCGGAGATAAGGCCCAGGGATTTCAGTATACCGTCTTTTTATTTGCAGGGCTAAGTCTGATTTTCTTCTTTATTACATTCAAAACAACCAAAGAACGGGTACAGCCACCTAAAGCACAGGAGAATTCGTTAAAAGAGGATGTAAAAAACCTTTTTCAAAACAAAGCATGGGTAATCCTGGCTTTGGTAGGGATCATTTCGTTCATCATGTTTGCCATGCAGAATGCAGCAATAGCTTATTATTTCAAATATTACCTGGGGCGCGAAAACAATGTCCAGCTGTTTAATGTGATCGGCACCGTTGCCCTGATTGTGGCTTTACCTTTGTCAAAACCGCTGGCCAAACGATTTGGGAACAGAAATGTATTTATTGGAAGTTCCTTAATCTCCGGATTATTTTTTATGCTCATTTATTTGCCGGGCATAAGCGATTTGACTACCATATATATTTTCAATATTATAGCCAAAATGGCTTATGCACCTGCCGTTCCATTGCTCTGGACCATGATTGCCGATTCGGCCGATTATGGCGAATGGACTACCGGTCGTCGTGCTACAGGTTTGTATTTCTCGGCTGCCGTATTTGCTCAGAAAGCCGGATGGGGAATTGGAGCAGCTATCGCAGGCTGGATTTTAGCCGCATCCAGTTTCGTTCCTAATGCTGTTCAAAACCTTACAGCCATTACAGGAATAAAATTACTGGTTTCAGTTATTCCGGGGATTTTATATATGTCGTGCGCCTTGTTCATGATTTTTTATAAGATTGACTCCAAAACCACGAAACTGATGAAAAATGATCTGGATGCAAGAAGGGCGATTGATGCACTAATCCCCTGAGAACATTGAAATCATGCATGGTAATGATCGGCATCCAATGTTCGGCAAAGTCAGCCCTCCGGGACCCTTTTCGTGTCATAAAGGTTTGATGAGCCTCCTGATGATTCCAGTCTGCGCCATTCCCTTTAAATGTCGTGGTACCATACGAAAATTGCATCATTACCGAGAGCTATCCTTTTGCGATCAGCGCAGATTCGATGCGAACAGCCACCTGATCATTCTCAGGATGGCAGCATGTCATCACTTCAACAGTTTCGCCATCGAATATGAAATGACTACTGATTTGACCCGTCCATAGATTCAGTTCCTGGTGAATCGCACCTAAAAGCGGCAGAGCCGCAAAATACTTGTAGTAATAAACAGATTAGGTGTAGTTTAGGTGCAAAGCACCGTAATATCCAAACCTATTGCTTTAAGATATTTCGGTGCTCTGCACTTTTTAAACCTATCACCTTATTTTCTATAAATATCAACGTTGCTCTGCACCTTAAAATATACTTTTTCATTTCACCCACACGAAACGTTATAGAGCCTAATAAGTTCAGTGGCCTGAAAATAGCAAGCTTCTTTATCGGTCAAATAATAATTATTCCCGATTCCATTCAATTTTTGGAGAGATCAGCTAGGTTCTTATCATACTCAAAGGGAAATGAAAGTCTTATGGAAAAGGAGTTACGTGGCTTTGCTAACCTGCTGTGAGAAAATTGTCCTACCCGTCAGATGACGGAAACCGCAGTTTACGAGCCCCGTATCCGCCAAACGGGGGATGGTGTGAGAGCCTCTCCATGTTGTCAGTGGTTACGGGCGGGGTGGGCTACCCGATTAGCAGCTTGTTATTTTTGTTTTGCTATTTCAATCGCTTTATCCAAAAATTCATCCCTGCCATCTTTAATTCCCTGAATTGTTTTAGTCACGTACACATTTGGCAATATACCAATTCCGTGATGCTGAGAGCTGTTGTGTTTTAAAACCTTCATGCCAGTCCATGAAACATAATAACCACCGGGTAAATTAAATGGGTTAATATTACCATTTGTCCCGGCAGTTGGTTGTCCAACAAGGGTTGCTAACTTATAACCTTCAATATAACCCAAAAAGCTTTCGGCAGTACTAATAGCTCTGCCATCGATAATGTACACGATTTTCTTATTTCCCAGGTAAGGATTTCTCGCTTTCATCTCGGGTATCCAATTCACCTTTTTATACCCCGTAATACCATCATGGTCCGGATAGACGATCTGAGGTATTTGCATCCAGGAAGTTGTGGTGTCATCCATTTGCATCAAATGGGTGATAAACTCATTATTATTCTTCGCGAGCCCCCTTGAATCACAAATGATCGCCTTGCATTTCGTAAGTGTAGGCAACAGTTTATTGATGGTATCCATTTCAATCGTACTCATATTTAGATACCAGATGCTGTCGCCGAGCTGCCGGTAAGGTTTTTCATCTATCAGTATTGCCCTGTCCGCGAAATAAGGATCGCTATTACGTATAACATTTATCGGCTTGTCATTTATTGTGAGCTTCATCACCGACTCTAAACCACCAAGTAAGCTCATTCTGTTAGCCTTGTAGTTTAACCATCCTGTTGTCCCTGCTGAAATTTGCGAATTAATCTCCTCAAAATACTTCTCTGGTTGAATACCGTCAATTTGGGTAACAATGTCGCCAACATTTATATTCGGATTATCACTGACATGGGTTATAACTAACTTACCTTCTACCCATTCCCAGGCAATGGAAGGAGCGGTAAATCCGACCTGGTTGGTAAAAACAAGAATATGCCCATCCTTTAGTGGTGCCGTGAATTTTTTAAGAGTTATTAAATAATCCTTTGTACTCATATCGGTAAAGCACCTTGAAATTGCCTTTGTCAACTCCCTGTCCCATTTTACATTCACAACGTCAAAATAAGGATAGAAATGCTGAAATACA
>TBL_comb47_HYPODRAFT_10001631_pt1 | contig 28910 bp, 25 predicted proteins | sample TroBogypolimnion_40_FD_10682 | JGI IMG/M metagenome (IMG submission 10682) | reverse complement strand
CCGCCCGAGGAAGTCCCTCGGCTGGAAATGCCCCGCAGAGCTTTTCCTTCCAGAAGGCGCTTTTGATTTCCAGGCCTTCTGGTCAAACCCACCCAAGCCTGTTGCACTTGGAACTTGAAACCGCCGATCATTAACCATCTTCCCAGTCTTGCCCATGAGGATGTCAGCAGAACCCCATCCGGAAGTGCTGGTCTTCCTGCCGGAAACCCATTCAATCTTCAAGATAGTTTCAACGTTGATGTTGGATTCGGTGGCGATCACCTGACCAGACTCGATGGAGAGTCCTGTGCCCAGGACGTCCAGAAGCCGCTGCTGAATGGTATAGGCTTCGTAATAGCTCAGTTCGGTGGCACCTTGAATTCGTGTCTTGATCTCGGTGATGGGAAAAGGGACGCGGAGGGCTTCAAGCTGCTCGGCATCGGTCTTGTAGATGGTGGAAGTGTTGGAATGCATATTCGCTCCAGGAGGTTTGGTTAATGCCCCCGACACCCGGCGGCTCTCCTGTTCATACCAACCCTAGAAAAGCTCCCGTTTCGCTGCGGCTTAAATCAAAGTTGCCCGACAAACCCCTTTGCCGTATAGAAATCATTGCCTATGAGGCTGAAACTTGCTCCCAAACCTTATCCCCTGGCACTCTCCATAAAGAGAAGTCAAAAACTGAGGAACCATTTCGCTTGTACCAAGACGTAAGGACCCACAGCCCCACCAGGCTCAGCAAAACTGCTAGGCGGTGAGATCGAATCTCAGCGAGGCAAAGATGAGGCTGGGTGCTGGTTTGCACGATATTTTGAATGATTCCCCTACAAATTCTATATTTTCTTTGGCAAAAACCAATCCTCATCTACCAAATCGTGTAAGTAAATGCTTGGAACCACGTTCTTGTTGTCGAGGAACGATTTCACCACTGCTTGATGTTCTTTTTCTATCAGACGAGTTGTGCGCCAACGCTTTACCATGGCTAGAACAACCCGAAGCTTCAAGTTGTCAGCAAGGGGGTCGCCGTCCTTGCCTTCCAAGTCGATCTCTTCAGATAACTCTGCAACGGCTTCATTGCCATCAAGGTATTCAAGGGCTTCTTCCGCAAATATTCTCTCCAATTGATCTTCGCTGAAGCCGCCCATCTTCAACCGGGCTTCATCGGGCTTGAGCCATGCGTTCCAGACAAGAATGTCAATGATGGTCCCAGGGGGTAAGCCTTGCTCTGCTGCCTTTATGGCGATGGTTCTTTCTACTTCAGGCGAAACGGTGTAGGTCTTGGGAACCCAGGATCGTGCAGGACGCGCCATATTGAACTCCGCATCTTATCATACCACGTAAATACGTAGATAGCGTGTGGCTCAATCCGCATCATTCGGTGAATGGCTCGTACCTTGTTTGTTCCTGTGGGTGGTAACCAACTCCAAGGTCGCGGACTCATTCCGCAGGAGAACCCCATGCATCAATCTACTTCTAAACGGCATGTCGCCGCTCGCAAGGCTAAATCGCCTGGTTCAAGGCGGAAATCTGGCATCAAACCGCCGATCTGGGTAAGGGCAACGGGAAAGCGGAAAACCCGCGAAAAGAAAGCTCGATACTACCTCAGCAAAACAGCTTGGGCACCTCATACCGTTGAGGAACGTCAAATAGCTCTCTTTGTCGTCACATGCAACCTTCGGCTTTACCACCAGCTGCCAATCAACCTCTCCGTTGGCATGGTGATGGTGTATTTCAGTCCGCGATGCCTGGACAAGGATGGGAACCCATTTCCCTGGAAGCAGGAAGAGGTTGTGGCAAAATACCGGATGGCTGGGGTGGCGGGGTTGTATCCGACTCTCGGTGTCAGCGATCCCAAGGCAAAGCAGAAGGTAGCTGTTAGGAATCTTGTGAATGAGGTTAAGACGTTTATTAAAAGGCGTACGGCTGTAGACGGCTGCTGCTCCCCCTTGGACCTTCGAAACGCCTTCATCGTTTTCCGTGGTGGAGTTGAGATCAATCCTACTGCCTTCGGTAGGGCGGTATTTGCAGCCACCGGCATCCGGACTGCCACCCCTTTCGGAAAACGAGTATACAAGGGGTTCCATATTCTAGAGACAGGTTCAGGGTTGGCGAAGAAGTGCAGAAAGGTTGATAATGCTGCATAATTCGCACATGAACTTAAATTTATGAGACAGGTTCAGGGTTAATTCTTTTAGTACAACACAGGAGACTCGAACGTAGCCCGACATGGCATCCCGCAGGATGGCATGCTGGCTGCGTGAGAAGCTCCGGCGCGCAGAAGCAAGTTGCTCTCTTTCATCACCGCGTATATTGTGAGCTTCCGAGCGGGAGCGCCAGCGTGAGCCGAGGAAGCGATTGAATGAGAGAAGAAAAACCACCATCAGCAACACCATATTTTGAATGCCGCATTATGCTCTTTCCATTCATGTGGATACAACAGGGTGCGGCGCATCCGCACCGTAATGTACATATATAAGGTGAAAAGCTGTCTAACTTGTTCGAATGGGATGAATGCAATGCTTGATGGTTACTTTTCTATAATAAAGAGTGGATAGCACCATCAGCCAAATCCTATGTTGTTTGCTGCTGATGGTTGCTGTTCGAGTTATTTATTCAACAGGAAGCCAGCACCATCAACATAAGAGTTGACGTTTCACATGATGAATGAGGTATTTGGGCATTTCAATGTACATCAGAATTATCTGTAAGCCTTTATATGTTTCAAACTGCAACAAATCAAGCCCTGTACCGGCTCATAGGAATCGGTGTCAAACAGTGATCTAAATACATGTACCAGCCTAGGATTAATTTTTATACCAACCTACCAACCAGAATCCCTACCAAATTTCAAACTATTTACGCCGCCTGTTGTTGAATCGCTTGTTGGTAGTACCTCTACAGCGTCCATGAAGGGAAATCAGAGTGAGTGATGAAGATGTCTAAGAACTTAAATGCCTGCTGGTGTTTGCAGGATCGTCCAGGAGCCACCTATCAAACCAACCATCATCACAAGATGAATCCAGCACGGTAGGGCTTCCAGGGGGCTTGGAGAGCCGGGAAGTCCGAACCCACCGTCTTCATCAGCATCCCCGCCAATGCGCTCTATGGCGATGCCATCGAGTACACAGGCGTGAACCCAGGCTCCTACCAAATGTGCGAATTCGATATGGAACTGACCAGCGCCATCAAACAGGGAAGGCTGCCGTTCGTGTACCCAGACCGCACCATTTCCAAGCGGCTCTATCGGAGATTGCACCTGAATACGTTGCGGGTCGCAATTGACACCCATGAGCAAAGGCAGAAGATCATCAGTTCGGCATCTTGATTGCATGCTTATGTGCCAAACCATCATGGCGCATCCGTGTCTGGACAATTTTGCGGCATCGAGGGGTGGTAACAAAGATCGTGGGTGCAAAGGCTCACACACTCATCAGCACCATGCATCGATGAGATTCCATGCACAAAAGCACACCATGCCCAAGGCACCTGGTTGCCTTCGCATACATTTGCCGGGACAAACCCAAGGCAAAGACATCAGGAGCAAAATTTATGAACATTTCAGAAACCAAATCCCGGAGGATCAACTTGGCTCTCAGCCCAGAGAACCTTAGGGCATTGAGGATGTTGTCTGCAATACAAGGCAAGAGCCTGAACACAATCGTGGATCAATACCTGCGAAAGGGAGGGCTTGCCAAGGAGCTTGAAACGGAACTGCGGCGCGCCACAGACACGGGGAAAGGACCTTGTTGGACTCCCCCGTCCGAGAGGATTCAGGCAATCCCACAGCAGCCAGGGCAGGTTCCCCAGTTGGCAAGCCCATCCTCTACCCAGAGTCAGTGTCCAGCAGCCACTGTCCCGGTAGGGAATACGAAACAGGAATTACTCAAGAAAGACGATGATCTTCCCTGGTGATGTCATCAGGCGCTCGATGAAAACCATCGATCTGTAAATACGTGGTTTGCTAATGAGGCGGTGCTGGGCTGACTATTGTTAAAACCCTCCGGCGATATTCCCAGCACTGCCACGCGAGCTAAGACGGCTCCATCCTTTAGATTTCGTTGATGGCAAATTCTCTCGATACACCCACTGATACTTTGAAAGCCTTTGCATGACTGTAGCCACTCATCAGGCTAATCAGAGTACTCTGGTTGGATTCAGAGATGAGGGGACCCAAATAGATAGCAGCAAGTTCTTCTGACTGAAATGGGTAATCGGTGAAGTGACCGGTATCGTTTGGTCTTCTATAGCCCACCACCCTCCATTCATTTTCGTAGCTCCAGTCAGGTGCCTTCGTGTGTGTCGCGATATCAAGGACCCTTTGAACAGCCGTTTCCTGATTCAGAACCATCAATTCTCCCCACCATTGAGCTGTATAGATTGGAGGTTTAGTGGTTGGATACGTGACTCGCTCTGCTGTTAGCAATGCGCTGTCAATTTCGTCTACGCAGTTGAATTCGAGAACTACCCCCGAGTAGTTACCCGCATAATGACACCACATTGCAGCATGGCTTGGATTTTCTGTGAGGCAGAGAATCCGTAGATCTGGAATCATTGTTCTCCATACCTGACTCAAGGCTTCTGCAGCCTCTCCGGTATTTGGTCCCGAGGGTTCTGGATTCTTCAGACCATCCAGCATCAACTTCTTAACATCAGGGGACACTCCAGCTTTTACGGTATCTACGATAAACTGAACCTTAGGTGAAAGTTCGAATGTGTCTTCTGGAGGGTTTTGAATGAGTTCGGAAAGGTATTGAGTAGAAGCACGCAAAATATCTTCGTAGCTGATACCGAGAATCAACTCTCTGGGAACATCGAAGGGGTCATTGAAGAGAATCGGGGAACTCCACCGCAGGGTCCGGTTTTTTAGCACAGCTATGCCAGTGTCTACCGTCATGTATTTGAAGAAACTGGATCGTTCATGCTTTCGGTTTGGCGATCTCAAATGAACCTCAACGTAAAGATGATCACTCGGATCAGTGGCATCCACCACCTTTTAATTGGGGAAAGATTGATTTGGATTCCAATTGGATGGAATTCCACATGGTTAGTAATATGGTTGTTGGGCAAGGGTGCATGGAGGGATTGTCACTAGTTTAATGTTCATGGCGACTTCCACACCCATGGACATCAAAGCAGGGACTGGACCTAGGTCGGTTTTCATGGGGAATCATGCGTTGGCGGTTCCTCTGGTGTTCAGTCTGTGCGACTCGATGGACTTCACGCAGGTAAGATTTCATGGGTAATGGGACTATATGGCTATGGGGTAGATTGAAATTGGAAGACTCGTGTAACAATGGATAAAAAAACAACATAACAGATGGAAAATATTACTCACCTGCTTTCTTATGAGTATGCATAAGGGGATTTCAACCCTTTGTGACCTGGGGTGGGATTTTTCCGCCACCAGATTTGGTGTTCCCTCCTGCCGGGGGCGCTCTGCATCGACCTCGACCTCCATGTCGAATGCCACAGATTGAACCCGGGGATCTGATGGGGAGGGTATTCGCCGGAATTCCAACTCGAACTTGGGAATGACAACAACCCCTCGAAATTTTCAAAAAAATCTACAGGAATGCAATCCCTCAACGGGATGCTCCATCAATACGGATTGAGGGCAGGCTGGGTTTACTTGTTGCCCTTATCCTGCCTACGCTTTGCCAATGCTTCCTGAGCCTTAGGATTGCCCTTGCGATTGCTCGTCTTGACGTATCCAAGCGTGGACTTCCCGTGGTTTTTCAGGAAGGCGGAAACCACATCGACCGTTTCCTTCCTGAACTCGGGCTTTGCAACAATTTCAAGGAAAGCATCTACCATTTCCTCCGGTGTCCCCTTGAACCGCTTGCAAATGCCTTTGGCGAAAATCTCGGCTGCCTTCTCGACCTTTGAAGTCCTTTCCTGCTTGGGCGCACGAGCCTTCACGTTCTCTTCCTGGATCTTTGCAAAGGCGGCAACGGCATCAGAAGGAGGCAACTTGTATGCGTCAAGGGCATCCAGCACCGCAGGGTACTTCTCCAACCCCTGGTAGAACATACGGTCAAGCTTCGCGCCGGACTGGTCCTGGAGAGCAGTCAGGAGCCTGGTGATCACGGCGGCGGGCACCTTCTCGGTTCCCACAAGGTAAGCAGCCCTGTTTGCTTTGCCCTTGCCGGGAACGTAGTGGATTGGGTTGGTCATTTGGATCTCCGTTGACATAGCCCATTATGCATCATCTGGAATGTCTTTGCTTGCCAATGGATTATACCCATTGCTTGTTGGAAGGGTTTGACGTTCAATCGAATCCAAGAGCCTAAAGGTCGCATTGCATTCGCCTGAACATTTGGACAACGTGTGAGTCATCTTTATGGATATCGACACCATACCCTAGATTTGCCTAGACCAATTGAAACCTCTTCGGTCCACCTACTGGATCGTTCTCGGTGCTAGTGGCTTCCCGGTAGACGTCCAGCAGTCAGCAATGGTTGCGCCGCGCACTACCTCCTTCATCAGACCCGCCCCGGCATCCCCTTCTGATGGATATCCCGCAAATCCACTCTGTTCCCAGCCGCAGAGCTGAAGGTGGTTATGGGAGATCGTCTTTATAATTTTTCCATGGATATTATTAATTTCAGAAGCTCGCTTGGCATTTTTTCAGGCGGCAGCACGAAATCAATACAGCCTGAACCCTGGGCACTTAGTGGCATGCTACTTACCTCGGCAGACTGGTCCTGAGCAAAGGTTGTTCCTCCCTTTGCCTTTATGTGCTTACAACCCTCAGTCCCGTCATTACAATACCCAGATAGAATAATTCCGATTGCTTGGGGTCCTAAGGATTCTGCCAAAGATTTGAAAAGGCAATCTACTTGTCTACTAGCCCTTTTAGGCGGAGACACTACATTTAAGATATAGCCTTTAACAGATAGATCGGCATTTGGAGGAATGACATATACTCGATTAGCTGTTACGACAAGCCCTGTTTGAGCCAGGACTACAGGCATTTTTGTATGTCTGGAGAGGATTTGATCTAAAATGCTAGATGCATATGGTTGAAGATGTGTAATAACAATAAATGCCATGCCTGTATTTGATGGCATTGCTTCAAAAAATAGCTTATATGCGCTAAGGCTTCCAGCCGAGCCGCCAATGCCAACGATGAAGCTAGGTTGTAGTGTCCCCATGGCACACTTCGCTATCTTTGAAAAAAATAAAACATAAAATTATTCGAAATAGAATCGCACCATTCTCTGACCCGTCAAGCGTTTTTGAATTCAGCCGATCAGGCGGGTCAAAGCTCCTGAGAATTCAAATTTGGGAACAGGAGATCGACGAGTTGGGAAATAGTCAACGGTCCCTGGAAGTGCTTTCTAGCCACATCCCGATAGTTGCCGCGAATCTTCCGTGTGCCATCTGCTTTGCGCCGTCCCGGGGATAGCGTCACAGGGTTGTCCTCGATATCTGGCATGGTCGCATCCGGGGGACCTCCAAAGAACAGGCAATGGTCGGTTCCGAGGGTGACCGCATCGTATACGAGGACGACCGCGCAACCACCCGCCATCTGGGAGAAGTCTTGCCTGAGTGAATATTTGGCGGCTTTGCCTTTTAGGTGCGTCTGCTTGATCTGGATGTATCGCATGGACCCATTGCAGCCCAGCACCAAATCGAATCCGGAATCGTCAACTTCAGCCTTGAACACCTGGACATCAAGCCATGGGTCCCTGCGCCAAAGATCCTGAGCAATGGCGGCGATGAGGGCGTGGGTCAGAATGTTCTCCACGTGGCTGGATCGCTCGGCGAGAACCTGGGTGTATGGGGCATCAACAGGATTTGAGGATTTGGGAACGCCACGCTGTGCCGTTGGAGATTCTCCATGGGTGCCTCGATGCGAATCGCACAACCCTGTCCAGAAGGTGGTGTATGGCATCTGCGCCTCATGGTGCGCCTTCCAGTGGGCATCAACCCCATCCCATCCGTGCCCCTTGAATTGATGACCGCAAAGGGGGCAGTCCTTCTGTGAGGTGGTAGGCAGGTTCTTGGCGCAGCAAAGACAGGTCTTCACGAGATCCTCCTTTCTGAATCACCAGGGTGCAATGCGTCAATTATTGACCACTCTCAGCAAGCTATGATGGTATTTCGCAAAGACATTTACCCATCCTCTGCTCAATAATCAGTTAAGCCCAATAACCATAGGATTCTCATGGATTCGGAAATCAAGAAGACCCTCTGGGCAGCAGCCGACAAGCTGCGGTCCAACATGGATTCCTCCGACTACAAACATTTGGTCCTTGGACTGGTGTTCCTGAAATACATCTCTGACGCGTTTGACGAGCGCCAGGAGGATCTCAAGAAAGCGTCCTCCGACTCCACCCACGAACTCTACCTTCCTGACGCTGCCGACCGCGCCCAGTTTTGCGAAGATCGGGACGCATTTTCGATGGCACACATTTTCTGGGTCCCTGCCATCGCCCGATGGGAGAACATTCGCAATCAGGCGAAGCAGCCTGACATCGGCAAAAGGATCGATGATGCACTGATCGCCATCGAGCAGGACAACGCCGCCCTCAAGGGCATCTTGGACAAGCGCTTCGCACGCACCCAACTCGACCCCGGCAAGCTTGGCGAATTGATCGACCTCATTTCCTCCATTGGATTCGGTGCCAAGCAAAAGGCAAAGGACACCCTGGGCGAAGTCTATGAATATTTCCTGGGACAGTTCGCCAGTGCTGAGGGCAAGAAGGGTGGGCAGTTCTACACACCCGGTTCGGTGGTGCGCGTACTGGTGGAAGTCCTCTCACCCCACAAGGGGCGCATCTACGACCCCTGCTGCGGGTCTGGGGGCATGTTCGTTCAGTCCGAAAAGTTCGTGGAAAGCCATGGTGGCAAGAAGGACGACATCTCGATCTTCGGACAAGAGTCGAACCCCACCACTTGGCGCCTGGTTGCAATGAACCTCGCTATCCGGGGCATGGGTGCCAACCTGGGCAAGGAACCTGGTGACACCTTCGCCCGTGACGCTCATCCTGATCTCCGCGCCGATTACGTCCTCGCAAATCCACCCTTCAACATCTCTGATTGGGGTGGCGAGAAGTTGGCGTCCGATCCGCGTTGGGTATACGGCACCCCTCCACCGGGCAATGCGAACTTCGGCTGGCTCCAGCACATCCTCTGGCATTTGAAGCCCTCTGGCACTGCAGGCGTGGTGCTTGCCAACGGATCAATGTCCTCCAATCAGAGCAACGAAGGTGTCATTCGCCGCGCCATGGTGGAGGGCGATGTGGTAGAGGTGATGGTCGCCCTGGCGTCCATCTCCTCCTCGGGGATCACCTGGAAGACATTCTCGGGGGCGCCGCTCCCCTCGCGATTCTGCCCATAGACATAAGCATTGCGGACCTTGGTAGCAAGCTCTTCGTGTTCCCAAGGAGGTGAATTCCTGTCGTCCCAGCATTCGGCCATGAGGCCGAGCGCCTGCTCCTGGGGAATGCCGATTTCTTTGAGCTTGAGAGCCACCTTGAGTGTCTGGAGGTCCCCGCCATGGCGCTGGATGGCCGGGGGAGCGGTCTTCAGGTATTCCAAGGCGCGGGCCAGGGCCCTGGCAGGATCGGTGCCTTCGAGGGGCTTCCTGTCCGCGGTATCAACCTTCACAGAAACCGCATTCAGCCGCGCCTCGATGGCTTCCGGCAGCTCCAGGATGGGTGCAGTCCAGTCCACGACCTCGTAGGACCGTCCATCAATCTGGGAGCCGCACCCAACGACGTAACCACACACGCCGCGGGTGTCCAGTCCAGGCCCAAGCTTGCCAACGCTATTGCCCATGGGGCGAGAAGTGCTGAAAAACAGGTGCCCGCCCTCGTGGGTTCCGTCCGGCCTCTGGCCAGATGGTGTCCACTGGGTGAGCGTCTTGGAGAGTGCCTCGTGGTCAAGTTCCAGCTCGTCGCAAAGAGCCCTGAAGGTCGCCTCGCCGTCGGCTATCAAATTGCCTTCGGCATCGCGCTTCATATCGATGTCCACGGCAAGGAGGTAGCGCCCATTCGACAACTGGTCACCCAAAACCCATCCGATGTTGGAATCTTGACAGCCAATACGGCCCCACCATTTACGGATCCTGGTTTCATCCGAAGTTGCCAGCTTCGGCCAATCATGGAGAGCGGCAGACTTCCCATTGGCGTGGAGTCGGAACACTCGGATCCCATGGCGGGCCGCATTGATCGCATGTTCAATTGGTGTCAATTCAGCAAAGGCAGCCACGGCTAGCTCACACTCTTCTGGGCCCAGCCCCGGCACCCGAAGATGATGGGCTTTCCCTGGGGAACGCATACGCCGCAGCGATATTCGGTGAACACCAGATCCGAATACTGCGGGGCGCCGCTCTGGATATCGGTCACCACCAGGTGGGCGCAGGAGTGGCAACTGCGGGACCCAGGAGCCTGAGGGCAGAAGGCTTCGTGCTTAAGGCACTCAGCACGGGACGGGAAGACGATGATATCGGCGCAATAGGCGCAGCGAAACGCTGTGACGGTCTTGGGCATGACAGATCCTTTGAATTTAAGGGTTTGGGAACGTGAGGGGCCTACTTCTGCAACGTCTTGTCCACGAGCAGGGGCTGAATCACGTCAAGCATTCGGCCCGTGGCGTCGTCGATCTGACGCAGGACGCGGTAGGCGCCCCGCACCATGGGGATGACATCGGAACAGAACTTACGGAGCCCGGCCGCCTCTTTGCCGTTCCCGATGAACTGCACCAGGTCGTCAGCCTCAAAGCCAGGGTCCCAGGCCGCGAGGATCAGGTCGTAGAGGGCGGGAAGGGAGATCCCGGCGGCCGCCAGCAGGGCCGCGTCCAGGGCGACGGCGGTGGGGGTATCCACCGGGGTATACTTGGAAGGAATGGTTTTCTTGATCGGCTTCTTGGGGGCCTTGGTGCTGGTAACACTGGGGCCCTTGGCTTGAGCGTTCATCTTAGATTCCCTTCATGTAGGCGATGAGAGAGGCGAGATGGTACCGAACGGAGGGACCCCAACCCACCCATGCGGGGCCGATGCCACGGGCCCGCATGTCGGCCAGATGGTTCACGGCCACGCCCATGTGGTCGGCCGCGGCCTTCGGGTCGAGGAGCGGATTCCACAGGCTCACTTGGCCACCTGGGCGCCACCCTGGATCAGGCGTTCCAGGTCTTCCCGGCGAATGAATTTCCTGCGGGGCCCGATGGCCACAGGCACGAGGATACCGGCGGCGATCCAGCTGTCGAAGGTGGATCGCGGCACGTCCCCCACTGCCTTGCGACAGGCTGTGTAAGACAGCAGGGGCGACAGCTCCTGGGGCTTGATTTCGAGGGGCTTCCTGGTCACGGGGACCTCCTGGGTTGGGGCGCAAGGAAGATCCTTGTGCTTGGCCAGAGTCCCCCAGGGAATGCCCAGTAGAACTGGGCATCCATAGGCCCCCCAAGGCCACTTGGACCAGAGCCGCCCAGGGAGCGCACAGCGCGACTGTGCGTCCCTGGGCCACGCCAGAATCGTCTAGGCGTTAACTAGCGACCCGCTGGCCACTCCTTCGGAGAGGCGAACCTTGGGCTTCCTGCCGCGCTTGGCACCGGTCTTGGGCGCCTGGACGCCGACAGTGCAGGATGTGAGCCAGTCCTCCACCTCCGACTCGATCCACGCGCTGCGGCTACCCCCCAGCTTGATGGGCGCGGGGAAAGTACCGGCCGCGATCATTGCGTAGATCTTGGTTTTCTGGAGGCTGATCTTGGAGACTAAACTCTTCAAACTCAAAGCATTCATGGTGCAGAACCTTTCCGGTCCTGGCCGTTGGTTCAAAGGGCATACGCCCCATGAACCCCAGACCAATAGGTTGGGGATTCATGGGGCGTAGATGCGGGGGACCGCATTTGGAATCTATGAAGGGAGGCAACCGAACTTTTGCTTCCCGGGACCGGATCTTACCCGGCCACCCCCGCGGGTCCTCTCGAATAATGAGGGGTTCCCATATCTAGCGCACCGAAAGAGAACTTGTTCGGCCTAGAGAGATCATACAATTTCGCCCATGTCCGCACAAGTAGTGATGCTAAAACTTTCTTTTGCCTTCATGGCAAAAATAATCACTCAGGATGAACGATATCAACGGGCTGACATGATGGGGATAACGTTGTCGGCATTGGTTTTCAGCGTTCCACAATACTGGGCCCAGGCTTCCATCAGCTTTCTGCGCCGTTCGGGCATGGTGCCTCGGGCGTATGCGGCCTCAGCCTTATCCTTAAGCTGGTGGCTCATGGCGGCTTCGATGACCTCCCGTGCAAAGCTGGTCTGTTCTCCAGCCCAGTCGCGGAAGGTGGACCTGAATCCATGGGAGGTGATGTCGGCGCGGCCCATGCGCTTCAAAAGGGCCAGCATGGCCGCATTGCTGAGAGGCTGATCCAGCTTGCCGCCTGGGAAAACGTAGCCCCCTAGCTTCGCCTTCGCTAGGTCCTTGATGATCTCGACGGCCCGGGGGGACAACGGGATGAGGTGCTCCTTGTCGGCCTTCATTCGTTCCTTCGGGATGGTCCAGAGCCTCTTGTTCAGATCGATCTCATCCCAGGTGGCGCCGATCACCTCTCCTGTCCTGGTCGCCGTCAGGATCAGGAACTCCAAAGCCACGGCGGCAACCCCCTTCTGGACCTTCAGGAGGGCCGTGAAGGCGCCGATTTCCGCGTAGGGTAGGGCGGGATGGTGCTGGACCTCCTGGACCTTGGAGGGCTTCGAGAGGAGCTGGTCAAGGTGCCCCTTCCACCGGGCTGGGTTCTCACCCGTCCTGTATTTGCTGACCGTGGCCCAGGACAGGACTGCCTCAAGTCGCTGCCGAACACGCGAAGCTGTCTCGTTCTTGGTTGCCCAGATTGGATCCAGGACCTTTCGCACTAAGGGGAGATCGATGGCCGCCACGGGCAGGGAACCGATGACGGGAGACGCGTAGGTGGCCAGGGTGTTGGTCCATTGTTCCGCGTGTTTCTCGCTCTTCCATCCTGGCCGCTTGCCATCGATGCACTGCTTTGCTGCCTGATCAAACGTCATCGCCTTCGCGGCTTCAAGAATCACTTGGGCAACCTTGGCGGCCTTCGCGGCCGAGGGGTCCACGCCCACCAGCAATCCCTTTCTCATCTCCAGGGCCTTCGCACGGGCTTCTGCCAGCGTTACAAGGTCCAAAGGTCCCAGGCCCATCTCCCTCAGCTTGTGGGTGGCCCTGTCGCGATAGCGGAAGGTCCAGGATTTGCTGACGGCGCCAGGCGCGGCCCTGGCCACCTGGAGATAGAGCCCATTGCCGTCGCCGTAGTTGCCGGGCTTGGACCATGTTTCGATGGCCTTCACACTGAACGGCTTCTTGAGCTTTTTGGCATCTAGTTTCTTGGTCATTTTATTTCATACCCCTACCGGCGCCGGGTTTTCTACCCATATGCTTACCCATACCTTGGACCCGGAAAGAGGCGAATACAAGAAAACTCAAACGGAAAAGAAATCAGACAAATCACCTATTTCCAAAAGGTGAAAGGAACACCCAAAAATTTACCCGGAAGGTGGTTTGGCGGACTATCTCTCCGCCACTCAGGCCCACTTGCAAAAGTGGGCCTTTTCTCTGCCACCACATCCCGGTTTGTTGGGGATTTCATTGAAATGCGGACCGCATCCCCCGTTGCGCCCACCGGCGGAAGCGGGAGAGAAGACTCCTGCCGCTGGACCGCTTATGGCGGATGGCCTGGCGCGCGCGCATCAGGTAGGGGTTGTCCGACCCGGGATGGTCGACGGCGTCCAGCAGCACCTTGGCCCTGCGTCGGCAATCAACGGACCAATCCTCATCGCAGGAAGCCCAGCATGAAACGGACCAGGCAAGGAAACGAACGGCGTAGAACTCAAGTTCATACCGGAATCCAGGCAGGGTGCGGCTGTGCTCGATCACCAACCGGAACGCCTGCAGCACGTCGGCGCTTTTCGGGTTGACCCCAAGGCCCGAGATGCTGCCTTCCCGCCGGACATAGACGTAGAGCGGGCGCCTCAGCACCGCGATGCGTGGCGCGTGGGCCATCAACAAAGGCGTGAAGACTTCGTCCTCGTGGCAGATGGCCGGAAAGCGAAGCTGCCGGCTCTGCAGGAAATCGCGTCTGTAAAGCTTTTCCCACACCACGGGCGTCATGGCGAGAAGGGCTTCCTGCGGAGTCATGGCCTCATGGCAAGTGGGTTCGTGGAGTTCCTTTCGGTCCGGGTAGTCCCACCAGGATCCAAAACACACCAGATCAGCCTCGCGCTCGCAGGCAAGGGCATAAGGGGCTCCGCAGTAGTCCGGATCCACATGATCGTCGGCATCCACAAAGGCGATGAATTCCCCCAGGGAGAGGTCGAGTCCTCGATTTCGAGCAGGACCCAACCCGCCATGCGGGACTCGAACAGACCGGGCGAAGCGTGAATCCCGTCGTGCAAAGTCCTCAATGATCGACCATGAATCGTCGTCCGATCCATCATCGACCGCGATCACTTCGAAGTCGTGGAAGGTCATGGCCGCCAGGGAGTCGAAGCAGCGTCCGAGAAACGCGGAAGCGTTGTATACAGGAACGACCACAGAGATTATCGGCATCCTTTGGGCGTCTCACGGATCAACGGACAGTGTGGAGAGTAACAAGACTGGCAGCGGCCTTCGTGGGCGTCAACTGCGTGGCGAAGGGCTGCCGCCTCTACAACACCCCGGATGAACGTTATCCGAACCGGGGTTTCCGGGTGGTTGCGGTGACGTTGGACCGATGATCAATTGGACTGCGCTTCGACAAGACTGATTCCAGGCCTTCCCCGACAGGCATACAGGAAGTCCCCCCACCCCAGACCCCCGCTGGAATCGTTCTGGCGGGGGGTTTCCTTTCAGCACGTCAATGACTGTCCACAATGGGATGTTACAAATTAAGAAATCACTGAGGGAGCTTTGAATGAAGAAACTTTTCATCATCCCATTTTTGGGTCTGGCGCTGGCGTGTGGTGGAGGGGGCGGGAGCACCCCCGCCGGGCCGTCAACGCCCTCCGTCTTCGAGGGCCCTTGGATCGGCTCCATGCACTCCAACTCCGGCTCCTCGGTGACCGCCGAGGCTCTGATCCTGGCCAATGGCCAGGTCAGGTACGTCGGGTCCAACGGCATTCAGGGAGCGGGTGCGGTTTCCGGGACTGCTTCCGCGATGCAGAGCAGCGGGACCCTCTTTGCCCCCACGGGGTACGAGTTCACCACCGGGCTGACCACCAGCACCTTCTCTCTGACGGGTTCTGGCACAAGCGGCGTTTCCCTGTCCGGCACCTATTCCGCGGCGGGGGATACCGGCACCTTCACCTTCTCCTATGACGCCGCCGCGGACTATGCCATTCCGGTGGTCATGGCCAATGTGGCGGGGGCCTACCAGTCCACCACCACCTCATCGGGCTACTCCACCCAAGGGCGTCTCAGCAGCACGGGTGTCTTCACCGGCAGCGACACTTACGGGGGAACCTTCACCGGCACCCTTACCGCCGTGGACCCGGCCAAGAACGCGTTCACCGTCGCGGTCACATACTCCGCACCGGGCATCCCGGCCACGGCATACCGTGGGCTGGCGTTCTTCGAATTCGGCGGGAACACGATGCTCAACATCCAAGCCTCCGCGTCGACCAATGAATTCGCGGGCGGCTTTGTCCGCACCGGTCCCTGACCGCATTCCGAAGCTCATGCGGAGTCTTTCAGAGGAATCTCCTGCCCCCGCGACGGCTACCTGAAGATCCCCCAGAGCACGATCCCTTCATTGCGATGCGGGTCCATTTTGCGGTCAGGGCCATTCTTCTGAATGAAAAGGTTAAGAGGGAGAGGCCCGTATCGGTCGAAAGCGGCCGGGGTCAACCCTGGTTCCCGTCGCCGGAGGGGGCCGGCGGCGGGACGATCCGCCCGGCCGCGGCGAGGCCGGCGAACACCAGGAGCGGAAGCAGGATGCCCAGGTCCACGCCCCAGTCTCCCGGGCCGAGGATGCCGAGGATGCCGCAGGCCAGGGATCCCAGCAGGGCGTAGCCCAGGCGCCGGGAGGCGGGCCAGAACCGGGCCGGGCCCAGGCGCAGGTGCAGCAGCACGCCGGCCGCCCCGCCCAGGGCCCCGCAGCCCAGGGAGGCCCGGTCCTCCCAGGCCGCGGACAGGCCGTGGCCATGGACCAGGGCGGCTCCCAGCACGGCGGCGGCCAGGCCGAAACCGGCGAACCGCAGAAGCCCGGCCACGCACCGCCAGCCTCCCGGACGTCCCAGCCGCTCCGCCAGCCAGAATCCCGCGAGCAGGATGGCGGCGCCCGCGGCCAGGATCCCGGCCACGCCCAGGAGCGCCAGCAGGGCGCCTCTGGGCCCATGCTTGAGGGCCTGGGGGACCACCACCGCGAGGGTGAGCAGGAGGGCGGCGGCGGCGAGGAAGAGGTCGTGGCGCACGAAGCCCCGGACGGGACGGGGCGCAGGACGGGGGCGGCGCTTTTCCATGGCCTACTTCCCCGCCGCGAGGGGGAAATCCATCCCCCGGCTGTCGACCACCGGGTACTGGGCCTGGGCTTTGTACTTCCGGCTGACCTCGGGCAGCTGGTCCTCCACGTAGGCCAGGAGCGTGCGCACGGTCACCTTGCCGCCCGCGCCCGCCGCGCCGCCCAGGCCCTGGAGCAGCGTGTAGGTGAACACGCCGTGGCCCAGTTCCTTGATCTCGGTGGCCAGCTGGTCCTTGGTGGAGGCGGCGACGATGTGCACACCGGTGGCCCGGGCCAGCATCGCCAGGGCCTTGCGGTCCTCGACCCCCCGGCCGGCGAAGGCCAGCATGGCCTCCCCGGACTTGCAGGCGTCCAGCAGCACCAGCACCTTCTGGGCCCCGATGGTGCGGATGGCGTCCTGGAGTTCCCTGGAGGAAAGGCCCTTGCTCCGGACCTCGTCCTCCCGTTCCGGGTAGGCCAGCTCGTAGGGCAGGAAATACCAGGTGTTGCCGATGACCTCGCCGTGTCCGGCCAGGTAGATCACCGCCACGTCCTGGGGCGGCAGGGCGCGGAAGGCCTCGAGCCGGCCCAGGATGGCGGCCTTGGAGGCGGCGGCGTCGAACAGCGGGGTCGCCTCCACCTGCCTGAACAGGCCCTGGGGCGCGCCGGTGAAGAAGCCGGCGATGCCCTCGGCGTCGGCCCGGGCGAAATTGAGGTCCATGGCCGGGTTCCTGTAGTGGTCGATGCCCACGGCCAGCACGTGGAGGGTGGCCTGGCGCTCCGTGCCCTGGAACCTGACGGTGACGTCGCTGGGGTTGGATTCGGTCCGGGCCACGTTGAGGGCCACAGCCTGGAGGTGGTTCTCCCCGTCCACCAGCGCCACCTGGAAGACCTCGGTCCGGCTGGCCTTGCCGGCCACTTTCACGCCGCGGGTCTCGCGCTCCACGGCCTTGCCGTTCAGGTAGAGGCGGATCTCGTCGACGCCGCCGCCCTGGTCCGTGGCCTCGACCCGCACCTCCACGACTCCGGATTCCAGCACGGCGCCCTGGGCCGGCGAGGTGATCCGGACCACGGGGGGCAGCTTGAAGCCCTTGGAGACGTCGGACTGGGGCGAGGCGGCGAAGGTTTCGCCCGCCAGGATCCGGGGCAGCATGGCCGGGACGTAGCAGGCCTCGGAGAAGGCCTCCAGGGGGAAGGACTGCGCCCCCACGGTCCAGTGGATGGCCTTCAGGCCGTCGGGGGAGCCGTCGAAGGCGCCGCCGGGGGTGATCACCACCCAGCCCTGGTCGAAGGAGAACAGCCGCGCCAGCTCCCGGCCGGTGGCGGCCTCCCACAGGTGGGCGGCGCCGTCCCAGCAGCCGGTGGCCAGGCGCGTGCCGTCCGGGCTGAAGGCGATGGAGGTGACCGGATCCGGCTGGCGCATGACCGGGCCCAGGGCGCGTCCCGTGGCGCGGTCGTAGAGGGCGAAGTCCCCGTCGGCTCCCGCCAGGGCGATCCGGGCGCCGTCGGGGCTGACCGCCACCGGGCCCACCGCGCTGCCGACCTTGAAGGTCAGGACCCGCTGCCCCGATTTCAGGTCCCACAGGTAGCCGTTGCCGTCGCCGCACCCCGCGACCACGTGCCTGCCGTCCGGAAGGAAGGCCACCACATCCTGGGAGAATTCGTCGATGTCCTTGGGCGGCTTCAGGGTCATGGTCTCGGCGCCGGAGGTGGTCCAGATGCGGATCGTGCCGTCCTGCGCCGTGGTGGCCGCGAGCCGGCCGTCGGGGCTCAGGGCCAGGGTCCGGGGCTGGCTGCCCTTGCCTTTGAACACCCGGTCGGCCCCCCCCGAGGTCTTCCACTTCCGCAGGGTGCTGTCGTAGGAGCCGGTGAACAGCGACCGTCCGTCGGGGCTGAAGGCGACGCTGGTCACCAGGTCGCCGTGGCCCTTGAAGGTCTCCCGGGCGGCGCCGGTGGCGAGGTCCCAGAGCCGGGCGGTGGTGTCGTAGCTCGAGCTGGCCAGCATGGTGCCGTCCGGGCTGAAGGCGACGCCGGTGACCGCGCTGTCGTGCCCCCTGAACACCCGCCACTCGGACCCCTGGGCCAGGTCCCAGACCCGCGCGGTGGCGTCGTTCTGGGCGGTGGCCAGGTAGCGTCCGTCGGGGCTGAACTTCACCGACCGGACCGGGCTGGCGTGGCCGGCCAGGGGCGGGAACTCGGCGCCCGTCGCCGGGTCCCAGACCCGGGCCCGGGCCCGGTGGCCGCTGAAGAGCCGTCTGCCGTCGGGGCTGAAGGCCAGGCACGGCACGCTGGAACGATGGCCCCGGAGCTCCCGGGCCACCCGGCCCGTGGCCAGGTCCCAGAGCCGGATCGCGTAATCCTCCTCCGTCCACTTGCTGCCCGCGGCGGCCAGGGTGCGGCCGTCGGGGCTGAAGGCGAGCGCGTGCACCTCGCTGGTGGACTCACGGAAGACCTGGCCGGCCTGCAGGGTGGCCATATCCCAGAGCCGGACGGTCCTGTCGTCGCCGGCGCTGGCAAGGCGCCGGGAATCCGGGGCGAAGGCGAGGGCGTTGACCGTCGCCTCGTGGCCCCTGAGGTCCCCTTCCTCTTTTCCGTCCGGCAGGCTCCACAGCCGCACGGCCTTGTTGCTGCCCGCGGCGGCCAGGTGGCGGCCGTCGGGGCTGATGGCGACCGCTTTCACGGAGTCCTCGGTCTTGAGCGTCCGGATCGCGGCTCCGGTGGCCACGTTCCACAGCCGGACCGTGCTGTCGTCCGCGCCGGTGGCGAGGACCTGGCCGTCCGGGCTGAAGGCGACCCCGTTGACCCACGCTTCATGGCCCGCGAAGGTCCGCAGCTCCGTTCCCAGGGCCACGTCCAGAAGCCAGACCTCCGGGCCCATGCCGGCGTAGGCGAGCCGCCCGCCGTCCCGGCTCAGGGCGAAGACCGAGACGTTGGTGGTCTTCGGCTCGAAGCGGCGCAGTTGGGTTCCCGCGGCCAGGTCCCAGAGGATGATGGCGCTGCCGCCTCCGGTCAGGGCGTAGCGCCCGTCGGGGGTGACGGCGATCGCGGAGACCGGGGAGGTATGGCCGAACTGGACCTCCATTCTCGGCCGGGCCCCGGTTTCCGCCGGCCGGGCCCATCCGGCGCCCAGGACCGCCACCAGCGCCACCGCCATCGCCTTGAACATCCTCCGCTCCTTGCAGCCCGGCAGGCTCCGCCCGGAATTCGGGATGGGGCATAGATCAGCCGGTCCGAAAGTCTAGGCCGTTTCCGTTGGTGATGGACAGGTGTATCTGCCCGGGCTTGGATGCGATGCTGTTGGTCCACCGGAGCCGCCCATGCGAACGCCGATCCTGCTCTTCCCCCTGGCGGCCGTCTGCTCCCTGGCCGCCCTTCCCCAGGCCGAGGTTCCGGCCCGCTACCAGCCGGCGCCCCCGGCGATCCGGGCCGTGCTGGACGCGCCGCTGCCGCCCTGGGTGGCCCTGGCCCCCACCGCCGACCGGGCCCTGCTGGTGGAAGCGGAGCGCTACCCGGGCATCCGGGAACTGGCCGCGCCGGTGCTCCGGCTGGCGGGCTACCGATTCAACCCGCTGAACCGCGGGGACGATGTTCCGCCCCGGTTGCGCTCCCTGACCCTCATGGGCCTCCCGGACGGCCGCAAGACCCCCGTGCTTCTGCCCGGGGGCCGTGCCTTCGGCTACCCCCAGTGGGCCCCGGACGGCCGCAGCTTCGCCCTCCTGGGGGTCGCCCCCGGGGCGGTGGAGCTCTGGATCGGGACGGCCGCCACCGGCCGGCTGCGGCGGATCCCGGGCCTGCGGCTCAACGCCTGCTTCGGGGACCCCGTCAGCTGGATGCCCGGCAGCCGGGACCTCCTCTGCGAGACCGTGCCGTCCGGCCAGGGCCCCGCGCCCGCTCCGTCCCCGGTGCCCGCCGGGCCCCGGATCCAGGAGAGCGGGGCGGGCCGGCCCGAGCCCGTGCGCACCCTGCAGGACCTGCTCAAGGACCCCCGGGACCAGGCCCTGTACACCCACTACGCCACCTCGCAGCTGGCGGTCGTGACCGTGGCCTCGGGGGCGGTGCGGCCCCTGGGGCGGCCGGCGATATTCGCCGAGGCCCAGGCCTCCCCGGACGGCCGGACCATCCTGGCCGGGCTCATCCATCCCCCCTATTCCTACCTGGTGGGCGCCGACGACTTCCCCCGGCGCTACGAGCTGTGGAACCGCCGCGGCGAGCTGCTGCGCACCGTGGCGGAGCTGCCCCTGGCCGAGGGGATCCCCATCGACGGGGTGCGGACCGGGCCGCGCCGGGTCCAGTGGATCCCGGGCCTGCCGGCGACCCTGGCCTGGGTCGAGGCCCTGGACCGGGGCGACCCCAAGGTCCAGGCGCCCCGGCGGGACGCCCTGATGTTCCTGGCCCCGCCCTACCAGGATCCGCCCCGGGAGGTGTTCCGGACCGAGCACCGGCTGAGCGGCCTGGAATGGTTTCCCGCCGGGTCCCAGGTGCTGGTCCGGGAATACGAGCGGGACCGCAGGCGCGGCCGGGCCTGGTGGCTGGATCCGGACAGCCCGGCGCCGGCCCGGCTGGTCTGGGAGCGGAACCTCCAGGACCGCTACGGCGATCCGGGCCAGCTGGTCCAGCGCACCCTGCCCACCGGCCACCGGGCCATCCTCCTGGAGGGCCGTTCGGCCTTCCTCCAGGGCGCCGGGGCCACCCCCCAGGGCGACCGGCCCTTCCTGGACACCCTGGACCTGGACACCCTGGTGACCGCGCGGCGGTTCCAGAGCGCCGAGGCGGGCCTGGAGACGCCCCTGGCGCCCCTGCCCGGGGGCAGGCTCCTCACCCGCAAGGAGGGCCCGGCCGAACCGCCCAACCTCATGCTGCGGGATCCGGACGGAACGGCGCGGGCCCTGACCGCCTTCGCCGACCCCGCCCCGGTCCTGCGCCGGCTGGGCAGGCAGCTGGTGAAGTACCGGCGGGAAGACGGAGTCGAGCTGTCCTTCACCCTCTACCTGCCCCCCGATCATCGTCCCGGCCAGCGGCACCCGGCCCTGCTCTGGGCCTACCCCATGGAGTACACCGACGCCGCCGTGGCCGGGCAGGTGAACGCCGCCCCCGGGCGCTTCACCCTGGTCTCGGGCGCCTCGCCGGTGTTCATGGCGCTCATGGGCTACGCGGTCCTGATGGACGCCACCATCCCCGTCGTCGGCGACCCCAGGACCGTCAACGACACCTACCTGGACCAGGTGGTGGCCTCTGCCCGGGCGGCCGTCGCCAAGGCCGCCGACATGGGCGTGATCGACCCCGGGCGGGTGGCGGTGGGCGGGCACAGCTACGGCGCCTTCATGACAGCCAACCTCCTGGCCCACTCCACCCTGTTCAAGGCCGGCATCGCCCGCAGCGGCGCCTACAACCGCACCCTCACCCCGTTCGGATTCCAGAGCGAGAGCCGCACGCTATGGGAGGCCCCGGAGCTCTACCTGAAGGTGAGCCCGCTCATGGCCGCCGACCGCTTCCAGGCCCCGATCCTGCTCATCCACGGCGAGGCCGACGACAATGCCGGCACCTTCCCGATCCAGTCCGAGCGGCTCTTCCAGGCCCTCAAGGGCAACGGCCGGCCGGCCCGCTACGTCACCCTGCCCCTGGAGGCCCACGGCTACCAAGCCCGGGAGAGCATCGAGCACACCCTCTGGGAGATGGCCGCCTGGCTGGACCGCACCCTCACCAGTCCTCCTCCGCCGATTCCCGCAGGCAGCCCAGAAGGTCCCTCATGAGCCGGTCCCTGGCCTGGGCTTTCACCGTCAGCACCACGGCCTCCAGCTCGGCGTCGCCCCGGGGGTCGAGGGGCAGTCTGGCGGATCTGGTCACGGTTTTCCACCCTTCAAAAGTGCAAGCCGATGGCTCGCACGGTTGCTAGAAATTGATTGATAAGGCCTGGCGGAAAGTTCCCGTCCCCCGCGTAGGGGGGAACTTTCATTAATTAATAGCACATAAAAATGAACCCTGAGGGGATTCTGGGGGAGCCTTGACCATGACGCTGCTGCAAATCCTGCCCCCCGCGGGCTGCCTCCTGGCCGCCGGGATCCTTGCCGCCGCCCCGGTCCGGTTCTGCGTCCGGAACGAAACCCCCCAGCGCTGGACCCTGGTGCCGCTGCAGGCCGGCCCGGAGGGGCGGCTGCGCCGGGGCGGCGAGCTTGCCGGGGAGGGCGAGCCGTTCACCCCGGTCCAGGGCGGGCGGATCCCGGTCCCCGGGAACCAGGGGGTGGAGCTGACCTGGGACGACACCAGCCACCCCGGCGGCAACCTGGCGTTCGCCCTGCTGGATTGCAACGGCGCCAGCCGCGGCTATGAAGTCCTGACCTTCACCTGGAGTCCCCAGGACGGCGTCCTGGCGGAGGAGCGGGCCCTGCGGCCCAAGGGTCGGGCCGACAATCCCATCGGCGTCTGGAAGGGCGACACCTACCACATCGTCAAGCATTACCACCGGTCGACCGGCAGCTGGGCGTTTCCCAAGGAGCCGCCGGCCGCCGAGCCCGGGTCCGGCGGCCAGGCGCCGGCCGGGGCCGGGGAAAGCAAGCAGGATCGCGGCGGGACCAAGCGGGGACGGGAGGATGAGCCCGGACCCGGACAGAGACCGGCCAAGCGGGCGCGGCTGGATCCCGGGCCGCAGCTGGTCGTCCGGAACGCCTCCGGCCACGAATGGGGCTTCAGCGCGCCCGGGCTGGAGGCGAAGGTCGAGGTGGGCTGGGGGGCGCCGGCCCGCAAGCGCAAGCGCGGCCCGCTCCCGTCCCCGGCGGATCCGCGGGCCTTCGACATTCCCGACGGGGAGACCGCCCGGTTCTTCCTGGCGGACCCTTCCGCGCCGTTCAGCGTCGGCTTCGAACTCGTCTCCCAGGATCCCTTCCGGGCGGCGCCCCATGCCGTCCCGTTCGACTGGGAGGTCGACCCCACCGCGGCCTGGGGTTCCCGGGCGCGGTGGCGGCCGGGGGCGGCCTCCTTCAGCTGCTGGCTGGAGGGGGACCGGTGCATCGTCCTGGGGGAACCGAAAGGCTAGTGGACGGTCACCCGCCGGTTCACGCTGCGCACCCCGTCGGAAAGCATCAGGTCCAGTTCCGGCGCGTCCGTGGCCAGGTCCAGGGTGCCGCTGGTGCCGATGCCCAGCACTTCCCGGGTCCGGGGATCCCACACCATGACCCCGGGATGGATGCCGTTGTCCCAGGTGAGCCGGACCACCCCGGTCACCGTGGCCTTGGCCACCGGGTCGGAGTACGGCCCCGGGTCGGGCACGGTCTTCGTCCAGACCACTTCGGCCCCGCGGGTGATCCGCAGTCCGCGCAGGGCCGCGGCCTGGGCGGCCGGGAAGGGCACGGTGAAGCTGAAGGGATACCGGAAGTCCCCCTCCTGGCTGCGGGGGCGCCCGCCGAAGGGCACCGAAAGCAGGACCGCGCCGGTCCCGTCCAGGCATTCCAGGGTGAAGTAGGACGGCACCGGCGCCAGGGGCCGGGTCGGCAGGGTGAAGGCCGGCTCCAGCCGGGCCTGGCCGTCGAAGGAAAAGCCGGTCACGTCCCCGGAGACCAGCAGGCAGTCCTGGGCCGGACCGGCGTCCGGGGCCGGGGCCGCGGCCCGGAACGCCAGGATGCCCTGGTAGGTCCAGTCGCTGATCCAGCGCGGCGAGCGGTAGCCCATCAGGTCGTAGGTGCCGGCGGGATCCAGGAGGGTCCGGCTGTCCAGATCGAAGCCGTAGACGCCGATGCCGCCGTCGGCGTAGGGATAGGCGCGGTCGGCACCCCCGGCGCCGCCGGCCGGGGAATGCCGCCGGCCCATCAGGTGGCCCACTTCGTGGGCGAGGATTTCGTTGTAGTTGTAGTAGCCCTTCTCCCTGGTGTAGTCGCCCTTGTCCCAGCCCACGGCGGCCCCGGCCTGGAGCGTGCCCTGCTGGGCGACGACCCCTTCGCCGTTGGTGCCTTCCGCGTAGCTCACGTCCAGGACCCCGTAATGGATCCGGTCGAGGCCGGTGCCTTCGGCCAGCCGCTTCTTCTCCAGGTCCTTGCGGAGCCAGTAGAGGTTGCTGTCATCGTTCATGTCCAGATCGGTGGAGACGGCGCCGCCTTTGCGGACGTCCAGCTCCGCCACCGGGTACATCCGCCGCAGCGGGTCCAGCCAGGATGCCAGGCTGCGGCCGCCGCCGTCGACGTTGCCCAGCCGTTCCTGCTGGTAGACCGGATACAGGGTGATGCGGAACGGCGCCACCGGCCGCACGTCCAGGGGCAGGGAACTGCCGTCCAGGGGGAAGCGGTTGTTGCCGCGGTCGGCCTCGGGCACGGCGCCGCCCGGGTCCACTTCCGCCCGGACGGCATATCCCGGTTGCAGGTACTTGCCTGCCAGGGCCAGGTTCCAGGTGCTGTCCAGGACGCCCTCCCGGAACCCGGTGGGGGCGTTGGCCTGGGGCGCGGGCAGATCGGCGCCGAGGACCTCGGCGCCGGCGGCGTCGGTCAGGTGGACCCGCACCACCGGCCGCGCGGTGTTCAGGGCATTGGCCCGCACCCGCACCCGCAGGAAGCCGTCCCGGCCCTGCACCAGGGGCACGTGGCCGTCCTCGCCCTGGGTGGCCTGGGTGATCCATAGGCTGGCGATGGACAGGTCCAGGGCGCTGGAGGCGGCCGTCACCGTGAAGGGGGCGGAGACCGCCTCGCCGCCCGGGTTGCCGAGGGTGATGGGCCCCGACGCGGCGCCGGCCGGCACCCGCACCAGGGCGGTGCCGGCCGTGGGCGGGCTCAGGAGGGTGGCCGGGGTGGCGCCGAAGCGCACGGTCAGGCCGCGGTCGAAGGAGCTGCCGGTGATCACCACCACGGTTCCGGGCGCGCCCCGGGCCGGATCGATGCGGGTGACGGCGGGGGGCGGGGTCCGGACCGTGAAGGGGTCGGGGAAGACCACGCTGCCGTCGTCGAAGACGATCCGCACCGGGCCGCTCTGGGCGCCCGGCGGGACCACCGCGCGCACCCCGAAGGTGTCGGTCTGGCCGTCGTACGGCAGGTCGGTGGTGGTGGCGGCCGGGGTGGTCCCGAAATACACCGCGCTGCACTGCTGGATGGAATCGAAGCGCAGGGTCACCGGGTCGCCCACCACCCCCGACTGCGGCGTCATGGACTTGGGCACCACCCCGGGAGCCTGCGCGGTCTGGACCAGAAGGCGGGCTCCGGAACTGAAGGTGCCGCCCGGGGTCTGCACCAGGATCGGCCGGAACGGCCGGGCCCCGGCGGGCACGGTGGCGACCAGGCCGGAGCCGCCGGGGGTCCAGAGGGCTTCGGCGTCGCCGATCAGGACCTTCTGGGCCGCCCCCAGGCCGGGGCCGGTCAAGGTGACCTTGGCGCCCTCGTCCGCCGCGGGCGGATCGAAGGTGAACGCGGGCGCGTCGGCGGATGGCGGCGAGACCGTGAACGGCACCGCCGCCGTGGCCGTGGCGGAGGCGCCGGACACCTTGACCGGGCCGCTATGGGCGCCGTCGGGCACGATCGCCAGGAGCCGGTCGCCGTCCAGCACCTGGACCATGGCCGCGGTGGCGCCGAAGGCCACCGAAGGGGTGCCCTGGAGGCCGGTGACGGTGAGGAAGACCGGGGTGCCCACCGGGCCCTCCAGGGGATCCACCCGGAGGATGGTGGCCGTGGACGGGGGCGGCGCGGCCGGAGGCGAGCCGCCTTGGTGATCCCGGCAGGCCAGCGCCAGGAGGATGGCCGCCGGGACGGCAAGCGCGCGGATGACTGATCGGGAGCGGACGGGGAGGGCGGGGTGCTGGCTCATGGTGTTCATGGAATAATTTATAGTTAATCCTTTACGTCAGGCCACCCGGGAAGCTGGGACATTCAAGCCGAAGGCGTGGCGGGTCAGGATGGGCGAGACCTGTCTTTTTACGCATGCCCTCTGGCGTATCAAAATTAAATAATTAATATAATGAAGGCGCCCGGTGGCAAGCCCCCCAGGCGCCCGCACCGCACCTTTCAGCCGTGAATGAACGCAAGGGACCTTGAGGGGAGGGATATCGTGTCGTGCTCAACCATTTCCCGGAAGATTCTCGGGATCTGCATGGTCCTTGGGGCTTTTGCCGCTGCGCAGCTGCGGGCGCAGTCCATCGTCCCCACCTGGGTCGAAGGCACCGCCACGGTCGCGTGGGGCAACGCGACGAACGTCCCGCCCACCCCATTGTTCCTCAACAGCGGGGGCCGCAATGAATTCGAACTGGTCTTGCGGACCAAGGACGCTCTCGGAGCGGAACAGATCCGACAACTACACATAGCCCCGGATATCAACTGGCTGAACCTGACCGGGTTTTCGCTGGAATACACCGCCATGACCCACATCAGTTACGAAGTTTATATGAATAATGAACTGATCACCAAGGCCTGGGGGAGGCTGACCTCCCCCGGCATCGGCGCCAAGGTCACCAGGATCGACCTGGACCTCAATCTGCCGTGGGTCGTTCCGACCTACTTGAACGTGAAAGATCCATGCCGCGGCCTTGAGCCAGCCACGCCGGCCGGTGTGCCCTTCAAGCTCTATCGCTATGATGACAAAACGAATACAGAAATATTCATCCAAGATTGTGCGGTTACCGATAATTATGGCGGCATCAATCTCATGAAGCCTGCGCTCATGGGTGATCGCACCTACCACCTCTATTGGAGGGAGGGGGGGCAGTGGTCAAGATACCTCGAGTTCAAGACCCCCAGGCTCACCGAGCCGATCGTGAGCCAGACCCAGGTGGTCAGGCGGGACTGTCCCAAGGACAACTGATCGCCAGCTGGACGGTGCCGGCCCGGACCCGGTCCCCGGCGATGACCAGTTCGCCCATGGCCACCGGCAGCTTGAACCGGCGCGGTCCGCAGCTGCCGGGGTTGACGTAGAGCACGCCGCCCCGGGTTTCGACCGACGGCTGGTGCGAATGCCCGGAGACCACCACCCGGATGCCGAGCGCCTCCGGATCGATCTCGAGCCGGGCCAGATTGTGGATCACGTAGACGGAAATGCTCCCCATCCGCACGCGTTCGGTCTCGCGCAGGCGTCCGGCCCAGGGCCCCTGGTCGCAGTTGCCGCGCACCGCGGTCACCGGCGCGAGCGCCCGGAGCGCGTCGAGGATGGCCGGATCGCAGATGTCGCCGGCGTGGATGATCCAGTCGCAGCCCTGGAGGCGGGCAATGGATTCGGGCCGCAGCAGTCCGTGGGTGTCGGAGAGCAGGCCCACCCGGAGGGGGGTCCCCCCGGGCTGGAGGCCGGGCGCTGGAGGACGGGTCGGGACGGAAGCCATGGCGGGATCCCTGGGAGCGCCCATGGTATCGCCTCCGGTCCCGGAATGTGGAACGGCTCAACATCCCTCTACCGGGTGCGGCAAATCGGCCTAAATTCTAGGGTGCGGCGGGCACAACAACCAGTCCCCACACGCGTGGGGTGCCCCGGGGCAGCCGACGTATGCCTCCCGTGCAGTGGCAGCACGGCAATGGTGTCCACTCAGGGACCGCTCACCCTGAAGAACGCGAAGCGGCGGCGGTGTCACAAATGCTCTTCCCCGGTCCGAGAAGCCGGGGACCCTTGTAGGGGATATCCCCGGCATACAGGGGCTTCCGGGGCGGATATGCTTTGCGGAAATCAACCATGCGGCTATGCACCGCCGTACATATCGAGCCCACGCCAGGTCCGTCCTTTCCCGGGAGCCACCCATGGCCATCCAGCTGACCACCCTCACCTCTGCCCAGATCGCTGAAGTCATCCAGCTTGCCAGATGCAAAGCCTCCAAGGTCGACCTGGGCAATCTCCTGGCGCGCGACGGGCACATCCCCGAACTGCAGCGGCTGGTGACGGCGATCGACCTGCTGCCGTCCAAGGCCAAGAGCGAGCTGATGACGCTGGTCTGGCTCGGGATGGGGATGATCGAGAACGATCCGGAGGCCTGGAAGGAGCTGCTCGAGGTCGCCCAGACGGACCGGACCAACGATGTCCCCGAGCGGCTCGCCCTGATGGCGGAGCTGCACGAATACCTGCACAGCGGTCTGGCGAAGGTGGGCTGACCGGGGGGGTGGCACGATGAGCGTCGCCAATGCCGCAGCGGCCACTCCGGCCGAGGCGATCCGGTCCCGCCGCAGTGTCCGGGCCTTTCTGCCGGCCCCGGTCGCCCGGGCGACCGTGGAGACCATCCTGGACATCGCGCGGTACGCGCCGAACGGGTCGAACATCCAGCCCTGGCACGTCCACGTGGTGGCCGGTGCCCACCGCGACCGCCTGGTGGAGGCGATCCTCGCCGCCGACGCGGCCGATGCGCCCGGCTACGACGACGAATACCAGTACTATCCCCGGGAATGGGTCGAGCCCTATCTCGGCCGGAGGCGCCGGCTGGGCAAGGCGCTCTACCAGCTGGCCGGGGTGGCCAAGGGCGACGCCGCGGCCATGAAACGGCAGGCGGCGCGCAACTACGCCTTCTTCGACGCGCCGGTGGGCCTGTTCTTCAGCATGGACCGGCGCCAGGCCTACGGCGCCTG
>TBL_comb47_HYPODRAFT_10001630_pt1 | contig 28935 bp, 24 predicted proteins | sample TroBogypolimnion_40_FD_10682 | JGI IMG/M metagenome (IMG submission 10682) | reverse complement strand
ATGCTTATTTAAATAACTCATTAATAAAAGTCGATAGATGAGCTATTTCTTCAACACAAACAGAATGCTCCATTAGATAATCATGCCATTGCACAGGGTAGCCTAAATTCATAAGTTCAGTCGCTACTGCTTTACCCGTTTCTATTTCAACAATTGAATCTAATATGCCATGAGCCATAAATATCGGTATGCTGGCATTTTCTGGTCTATGTTCTGAGCTAGAATGTTTAAGTGTGGGTAAATAGGTTGAAAGCCCAATGATGCCCGCTAATTTATGTGGATACCTTAAGCCTGTATGTAAGGCAATCACCCCGCCTTGAGAAAAACCAGCCAGTAAAATATGTTCGGGGCGTATACCTTTATTGATTTCTAGTTCTATTAGCTGTTTTATCGCTGATTCTGATTGATAAATGCCTGTTATATCAACTCTGCGCTCTAAAGACATTTCCAAAATATCATACCAAGCGCGCATTTTCGTGCCACCGTTGATAGTGACTGCTTGTATAGGTGCGTTAGGAAAAATAAAATGAATGTTAGCTGCCGCTTTTAAGTGTAATTGTTCAGCTATGTTTTCAAAGTCATGGCCATCTGCGCCTAAGCCATGTAACCATATAATGGAATAATGATGATTCGCAGTTGGCAGGATTTCAATAGTGCTAAGTTCAGTGTGCATTGCGTTCCCTAAAATGTAAGTCGTATAAAGATTTTGCCTTTTTATGTTTGATAGTCAAGGATATTTAATCAATTAAGCTTTTACGTAGGCTTGCAGTAATATGCGTTCTAATTAGTTTAAACAAAAAAGGCCGAGTGTTTAAATTAGCTCGGCCTTTGTCTTAGATTATCACAGCGCAGGACAGGTCGCGACCAATCTCTATGGTGTTCGAATTAAGTAGTTTTAAGTTTTCTAGCCGATAAAGGATGGTCAGAGTAGGGCTCGTGATATTCCATACCTAGAAACTTACAATGGCCTCCGGTTGCTTCATAGTTATGTTGAAAATCATGAAAGAACTCCATCACAGTATGATCCAGTAAATAAGCATCATTTAGTTGGAATACAATGGTTTTGCCAGCCAATACTTTAGCAAGCTCAGTTTTTAAAGCCATAAAGTTGGAGAATATAGCCGCGCCTTCGATAGTGACGTCAATAGTGTTATTTGCTTTTTCTTCGATGCTGTAGCGAATCTTAAAGAGATTGCTGAATTTAACGCCCTGAAATAAATGGATGATAAATTTGGTGATGATACCAATTGCAACACCTACCAATAAGTCAGTAGCTAGTACGCCAATAATAGTCGCGATGAACATAAATAATTGTTCTTTGCCGACACTCATTACTTTAATAAATTCTTTGGGAGACGCTAAGCGATAACCAGTAAATACCAGTAATGAAGCCAATGCAGCCAAAGGAATGCTATGGATTAATCGCGGAAATAGCACTACGAATAATAGCAAGAAACAGCCGTGGAAAAAATTAGCCCAAGCTGTTTTGGCACCATTAGTGACATTAGCTGAGCTACGGACAATCTCTGCAATCATGGGTAAACCGCCGACTAAACCTGCTGCTAAGTTACCGATGCCTACCGCAGTTAAATCACGATCAAGATTAGAGTGGCGTTTGTAAGGATCTAATTTATCTACGGCCATGGCGCTGAGTAAGCTTTCTAAGCTGCCTACTAAGCTAATACTAATGACAGCTTCCCAAAATTCGGTAGTAGCGAATTTAGAAAAATCAGGAAAATTAAAGCTAGCCATAAAGTTGTCAGAAATGGTTACTAAGAACTTAGGGCCTACAGTTTCTTCATGATGGTCTAAAAAGCCTACATCAGCCAGAAAAGTATAGGTGTGCTCATGTTCTAGATCAAAAAAGCTAGCTAATGCCATACCCGATAACACCACAATCAAAGGCGCAGGTATCATCTTAAGTAATGGGTTTTTCAGTTTAGACCAAATAATTAGAATAATGAGACCAGTAAAGCCAATAATGGCAATCTGATGATTCATATTCATCAAGCTGTGAGGGACTTGAGCAATAGTCGATAATAAGCTACTGCCTTTTTCGGGTGCATTACCTAACATGACATGGATTTGTTTGGCCATGATGATAATACCAATGGCTGCTAACATGCCATGGATGACTGAGACAGGAAAAAACGAACTCAGTCTGCCAGCTTTAAATACACCCATGAGGATCTGTATCGCACTGGCTACAACAATAGCCGCCAAAGCATAGCGATAACCACTCATAGCATCGCCGTCACTTAGTGATTGCACTGCGCCTAAAACTACTACAATTAAACCAGCGGCTGGGCCGTTTATAGTGACAAATGAACCGCTGATTCGAGAAACAAGGATGCCGCCAATAATAGCGGTAATGATGCCAGCTGAGGGCGGAAAGCCAGAAGCGATAGATATGCCTAAACATAATGGGAGTGCGATTAAGAAAACTAGAAAGCCGGAGAGTAAATCACTGCGCCAGTTTTCTTTTAAACCAGCAAGGCCAGTTTGGGGTATCAGTTCAGATTGGTTCATAGTAAATCCTTTATTCTTATAAATGTATCTAGCTTTAAGCGATAATTATGCCAACTACTGCTTGGCTTGGTATTACATTGATTTGGCTAGTAAGTTCTAGTCTTTATAGCGGTAACTCTAAGGTATAGTTTGGACTTTCTGGGTGCAAATAAACCGACTGGCGGTTTTTTTGCACCCAGAAAGTCAATGCTGGTAGGATTAGGTATTAGGGCTAATGGAATCTGTAAAAATTAAAATCAATTATCTTGATTATCCGCATCTTCAGCTGGATAGCGTGACGAAGGACGTTTTAATTTTTTTGCTTTGCTGGTATTGGCTTGAGATTTTAAAAAGTCAAACTCAAAGTCGTCTTCTGTTAAGTCGTCAATATTCATGCTGTCATCCATAGGTATGTTACTTATAGATGCGGGAGCTCGATCATTTTCTGGGGTCAGTAAGTCGGTATCTAGCTCATCAAACTCCTCTGTTAGCTCAGGCATCTTTTTGGTTTCTGGAGTCTTTTTTGGCTTAGGCTTCTTTTTTGTCTTTGTATCAGTAGGTGTTTCTGCTTTTTTAGCGCGCTTAGCTTTAACTACACGTATTGTTAACCATGCCAATAAACCTAAAAGAACCGTTGCTAGAGAACCAAGTAACCAAGGATTATTAAGATCTAGTAAGGGATTTTCGGATTCGTTGTCTTTGTTAGTGTCTGTTTCTGTGTCAGTGGTAGCAACTGGGCTAGGCTCCTCTTGGGCAGGTGTGGACGAATCAGGTGTAGATTGTACCTCAACTGGCGCTGGAGGATTTTCAGGTGCCTGAGCTTCAACAGGTGCTAATGGAGTTGCGGGTGTGACGGCTTCAACAGACGCAGCCGGATTTATAGCGGGTTGAGCTACTACAGGCGCGGTGTTATTAGCAGGCGTTTTAGCTTGTAAGGCATTTATTTCTTTTTGCATTTGCTCGACATGCTGTTCAAGTCGATCAACCCTAGTTAATAACTGTTGTACAACAATATCTTTAGCTGGGGAGGCTGCAGCTGCAGGTGCATTATTAATAGGGTCGGCTTTAGCAATAGCGACCGCTGGTGTTGCCGTTGCCGTTACAGGAGAAGTTTCTACTGGCTTAGCTGTATTAAAGTCAGGGATAACTAAAAATTCCCCAGCAATTAAGGCACCATGAGCGCCTTTATAAAAAGCATTCGGATTGTTTTTGCGCAAAGCCGTTTGCACGATTTTAGTTTTTATGTTGCGTATTTTGGCGATGTGCTTGGCAATTTTTGCTAAAGAATCAGTTTTTTGTAGTGGACCAAAGGTGTTGTCGTTATTTAATCGCTCCGCTATTGTAGCCATAGGAATAGCGACAGGCTTAGGGTTGGTATTAGTAGCAGCGGGTGCGCTTGTTTTATTAGCTTCTATAGCAACAGGATTGGTTTTGCTGACTTGAATTGGGTGAGAAACGGCTTTATTAACTGCTGGGTTTTTATTAAGACTTATGATGTAGTGCTGATAGGAAATACCTTTTCGGCTATTTATTTCGAGTATGAATTCTAAGGTGGGTACGTTAATAGGGCTGTTTGAGGTAATTTGTATCGCCGTGCCAATACGCTTAAATTGAATTTTATCCAGCAACGAAACTCGATTTATTTTATGTTGATCAAAGATTGAAGGTGCCGCCAAGCGCACACTAATATCACGAGGTTTTTCATTGGCTGCCATTCGTAAGGGGATATCGGTATCCAGTTTTTGATTAAGCGCCGAATTGACTTCCATATCAGCCATAGTAAATGACCATGCGATATTCGGTGTCAGAATAGAAGCCATAATTAGGCTTTGTATTAAGCGTTGGCCTTGCATGTGATGACCTTTAAAGTTATGTAAATAATGTGATTTAGTCAGTCGCTAAGGTCTTGTTATAAGCCCAGATTAGCTGTTGACTGATAAACAGTGCGTCATTATAAACATATAGCGCTATTTTAATGGATAGTTATTTAGTAACGAAGGCTGTTCAAAGCGTTTTATTTGCGGATGTATAAGATTAAATGGACTGTCTCTCGAGCATAGATATCTACCCAAGTAAGTTTGCATTATCGGTACATTTTACACCATAGGGACAGGTTGCGAACTGTCCCTACATTATGATCGATAACCATTTATTCATTTTATAGAGAAATGGTAATGCCTTCTTCTTTAAGACTATTTGTTGCCATCTCTAAGTCATCTTGATTAATATGCAGCAGCGATGCTGCTTTTTCTAGCGTCAATATCTCAGAGTGTGGATCATAGGAATGAACTGAATGCATGAGGCAGGCGTCTGCGATAGCCAAGAGATTACTTAAGCTGTTGGCTTCTGGATGTGGGTGATCGAAATCTTTGTGATGATGCCATTTTACGGCAGTGACTATTTTTTTAGGTATGCCCCATGAAGACAGTAGTGCTGCACCTAATTTATCATGAGTGAATCCAAATAGTTCTTGTGCAACGGCATCGCTGTCCTCGCCTTTGTTAATGCGGACTATTAAAGTATCGGCAAGCTCTGCATTAATTGCCTTGTAGGCAAGAAAGCCTATGTCGTGCAAAAGGGCTACTAGAGCAATATCTTGTGGTAATGGTCTTTCAAACGAACGCATAAGCTTTGCAAAGGCTTGCATGACTTGCCTGACTTCGGTGCTATGTTTCCATATAGCGTTATAATCAAATTCATGAGTGCCTGCTTGGGATTTCAAAGTAAATAAGGCACTAGCTAGAGCAGAATTATAGGCTGTAGTTAAACCTATACGTTGAACGGCTTCTTTAACAGAACTGATAGCAAATCCTGAGCTTAAAGCTACCGAACTGGCCATCGAAATAATGCGGGCTGATGTAACAGGGCATTGACAGATAACTGGAACCAGTGCGTCCTGATCTCTGTCGTTGTTCATATTGAGCGATAATATTTTTTGGGCCACCATCGGCATGGCGGGTAGTTTTATTTGACTTATATCAATTTTCATTTAGAGCGCGGAGTAACTGTGTAGATATGAAACGTCATTAAGTATAAGGCATCAATACATTTGCTGTTAAGTATTTTTGCAGAAGCTTAAAAACTATGTTACCCAGAATGTTAAGTTCCAGAGACTGAGAAAGTATTAATTTATAAATGCTCTTTGGATATACATCACTAATGTCTAAAACTTTCCAGCCTACCCCTTGCACATAGCTATATAAGTAATCATCTGAGCATGGAGTGCTTAGCTTCACAGTCTCTTAGCCGTTCGTCCTGAGTTTGTCGAAGGATGTACAGTTAAGCCTGACTGGGCTCTCCACGAACACTGTAATGTCTTAAGTTACTGATGTTACACAGTAACGTTGTTTTGCTCTTATTTGTCGCACCGTACACCGCAGGTTTTGTTTGGATTCGCCCTTAGGTACCTACACCAGTAATCATCCCTGTAGTAGTTGGACAACAGAAATTGTAGTTGTAGGCCGGAATAAGACTTTTCGAGCGTAAGCGAGGGAAGCGTTTGTGGCTGTGAAAGTATTCTTTTTATTTCCCCCTCTTTAGCAAAGAGGGGCTAGGGGAGATTTGGTCTATTTAAATAATAAATAAATATCAGTAACCTATGACACAATAAATCCCCCTCGCTCCCCCTTTTACAAAGGGGGAGGCTAAAACCATAATACTTTCGCAGTCTCGTTTCTGGCATACACGCAGATCCTGTGCCGGAAACGCCACCAGGTCTGGTCTTATTCCGGCCTACAGCTTCAAGTTTTCTCCCTTAAAGCATGGGTATCTACACAACTTCATCCCTACAGTGAGGACTTGCTGAGATCATTACTTGGGTAGATACCTATGGATTAGCCCGACCAGAAGCAGAACCGAGGAGCGAACGCCCTTGGCTGCGATTTACCGATTGAATAAATCATCAGCATAGCGATCCCATTATTTTTTTAAAAATCAATGAATGACTGCGCAACATCAGTTAAGTTAATAGTCTAGATTTGTATTTAATGCTCTCAATAGAGCATTAAATAGGATTGCTCTATATTTAGCACTCTCATTAAGAAACAAAAACAGATTGTTCTATTTATAAGGCCTTCATTAGATAACAAAATGGGATTGTTCTGTATTTAGCCCTATCATTAAGGAACAAAAATGGATTGTTCTATTTTTTAAGGCTCTCATTAGAGAACAAAAACGGATTGTTCTATATTTAACGCTTTCATTAAGGAACAAAAACGGATTGTTCTATATGTAACGCTCTCATTAATGAAACAAAACAAATTATTTTGTGTTTAGCACTCTCATTAATGAAGCGCCAATACAACTCTGAAGGGCAATTCTAGTATTCGTGCGCTACTATGAACATTGTCTTGCTCAACAAAATGCACTGATATCTGAGTTTTATCATTATGTAGATGTCCTAACAGAACCTTATGTAGAAACGGCCTTAAAAAACCAAACCAACACCTTTCTTCAGATTTCAGTACATGAAGCCACATTGCTATATTAGATTAACGCAAACGATAGTTGGAAGACTTTTTGTGGAAATGAACTCGATTGCCGGCAGCAAAGAACACCGCACAATTGCAATAGCGAGTTTAGTGCAGGTGTTTTGGAAATAAGCTTGCGAGACTGTGAAAGTATTATGATTTTAGCGTCCCCCTTTGTAAAAGGGGGATCGAGGGGGATTTTTAAAATTATAGATTACTGATATTTAATGATTATTTAAATACACCTTAATTATTTTAATGGTATTTAAATAATCAAGGTGTATTGTTGTTGCTAAGTTAGTTTTGGTTCACTTAGTGACTCTTTCAAAATCTGACTTAATTCATCATTCTTTTACTATTGAGGAACCATAGCTTATGAAAGTCAAAAAGAATTATCTTCAGCACTCTTACAGTATCCGCACTGGCTTGTTACGAATATTTGGATTTTCTTTGTTATGGACGGGTGCTGCTTTAGCAACGGGTAATACCGGGACAACTGCCGAATGGACTAGTCATGGTGGAAATCTCGAAGGCACTCATTATAGTGAACTCAGTGACATAAATCTCAATACTATCGGCACCCTAGCTCAACCAAAATTAATTCAGGAATTTGCTCTTCAAACGGGTGTCAATGGCAGTCATATGGGGACGCCATTGGTTGTTGGCTCTACTCTTTATGTTGTCACCCCCTTTCCAAACGTACTTACTGCCTATGATCTTAGTACAGGCAAAACCAAGTGGACTTATACGCCGACAGTCAATCGATATGCTTTTGGGGTTAATTGTTGTGATACGGTTAATAGAGGGCCTTCTTACGCTAATGGTTTAGTAGTCTATAACACATTAGATGACACCACCGTAGCCGTCAATGCGCTGACTGGTAAACAAGTATGGCGAACCACATTAGCTGATCCTCATACTGGTGTAACGACTAATGGGGCAACATTGATTGTGCCTAATCAAGCAAAGCCTGGCAGTTCACTAGTCATTTTAGGTAGCTCTAGTGGGGAAATGGGTGTGCGTGGTTGGGTTAAAGCACTTGATCTCGCAACCGGTGCCTTAGTCTGGACAGCCTACACTACAGGCTCTGATAAAGATGTAATGATCAATCCTAATAGTTATCAGTCTTTTTATGCCAAAGATAAAGCTGGTGATCAAGGTATTAGTAGCTGGGAAACCAATAAATGGCAGCAAGGTGGGAGTTCCGTGTGGGGATATATCACTTATGATGCTACTAATGACTTATTGTTTTACGGCACTAGCCAGCCGGGTGTTTGGAATGCTGATCAGCGCCCTGGAGACAATAAATGGGGAGCTTCAGTTTTTGCCAGAAAAGCTTCAACAGGTGAGGCGCGTTGGATTTATCAAGTCACTCCTCACGATCAATGGGATTATGATTCGGTCAGCGAAAGCACACCGATTGATCTTGCTACTCCAATAACAACGGCCAGTGGCTCGCACAGTCAAGTTTTAGTCCACTTTGATAAAAATGGCTTTGCTTATACTTTTGATAGATTGACTGGTGAAGTTTTATCCGCACCCCGCTTTGGAGCGGTGCCAGCGGCTATTAATTGGGCAGATCATATTGATTTAATCACTGGATTGCCAGTGCTTAACCTTGATTCAAATGGCAACCCCGTTAAAGCCACTCATCAGGGGGCGGTTACTCAAAATATTTGCCCTTCTGCGATGGGTATGAAAGGTTGGGAGCCTTCGGCTTACTCACCTAAGACGCATACATTTTTCGTGCCTACCTTTAATTTATGTATGGATTATGAAGGTCTTAAAGCTGAATACGTCGCAGGTGCGCCCTACATGGGCATGGATATGGCTGTAAAATTGGGTCCAGCCGGACAATTTATGGGTGAAATGGTCGCTTGGGATGTGGCTACTGGAAGCAGAAAATGGGCAATACCTGAACCTGCTCCTGTTTACGGTGGTGTACTGGCTACCGCAGGAAATTTAATTTTTTATGGAACCTTGGATAATACTTTTAAAGCGCGAAATGCTGATACTGGAGCGTTGGTATTTACTACCGCTTTAGAATGCAGTACGGTTGGCAGTCCTATTAGCTTCAAAGGCGCAGATGGTAAGCAGCGTGTTGCGGTGTTTTCTGGAGTAGGCTGGTTGGCAGGCGGCTTTACAGCGACTGGTAAACCTTGTCCGGGTCGAACTGGTTCGGAAACAACAACGGCTACTAATGGTGGTGGTAGAGTGCATGTTTATAAGCTTGCACCTTAGTGCGAGCCTTGTTCATGTTTTTTCAGAAAAAAAGACCTCTCATGTTTCGATACCAAGGCATTGCTTTGGCTCTTTGTTTGTTATTCCTGGAATCTACGCCAGCAATGGCAGGGGGGTATCTCCGAGTTTGCGCTGACCCTGATAATTTGCCTTTTTCTAACCAAAAACAACAGGGCTTTGAAAATCAAATTGCCAAGCTCTTGGCAAAAGATATGAAAGCGACTCTTAGCTATACATGGCTGAAACAACGTCAAAATTTCTTTCGACAAACCTTGGGGGCTTATCGATGTGATGTTGTTATTGGGGTGCCTAGCCGTTTTGACAGAGTGCTAACGACACAGCCTTATTATCGTTCTAGTTATGTCATAGTGACTCGTCGAAACGAAAATCTTAATATCACATCTTATGATGATGCGGCGTTACAAAATTTAAAAATCGGTATCCATTCGATAGGCAATGACGGAGCTAATTCGCCTCCAGCAGTGATCTTGGGTCGGCATGGTTTGGCTAAGAATATTGTCGGTTTTTCAATGTGGGGTGATAGTTCTGTAAAAGACCCACAAGGTCTTATTATTTCTGCTGTGGCTGAAGGTAAAATCGATGCGGCCATTGTATGGGGGCCGATAGGTGGTTTTTTTGCTAAGAAATATGCTATGAACTTAACCGTAAGGCCGGCTCCCGCTGATCCAGAAATGACTATCATGCCTTTTGAGTATGATATATCAATGGGTGTGAGAAAAGATGAAGCGGAGTTTGCTGAAAGATTAGAAAAGAGTATCGAGCGCAATCGAAAAAGAATTGAGAAAATTTTATCGACTTACCATATTCCTGTCATTAAACCTGACTCGAATTCATCAATAACCCAGCCAAGTCTCGGCTCAGCCGAATCTTCTAGGAACACGAGGTAAATATCATGACAATTTTTGCTAGCAACATCCTTAGAGTCACATTAATACACAGTTTGTTATTATTTAGCATAATAGGCGCCACTCAAGCGCAAGCTGCATCTTCATCTTCACTTACACCTAAAAGTACCGTAGTAACTGCAATTATCAGCCCTACTTTACAAACACTGACGGGAACTGTAAAAAAGACCATTGCTTCAAGTCAGCCTTATTCTAGTGCTGGATTCGTTGGTACTGTGACTTTTTCTGTATCACCTGCACTCCCCACGGGTTTAACGATTGATAGTAAAGGAGTTGTTAGTGGAACTCCCGCGCTGGCTCAAGCAACTAAAAGTTATACAGTAACTGCTACTGGTGCAACGAGTGGAAAGGCTCAAGCTACAGTCAATATAACTATTGCAGCTGCTCCCATTGATACAAGTTCACTTAACTGTCCCTCTGCACCCTTTTTAACAGCTGCTGGAGAGGGGAGGCGTGCCTATATGCGCTTAAATTGCTACAGTTGTCATGGTGATAAAGGTAAGGGTGGTATGGGGCCTAATATTTCTGGAGCTGAAAGCGGCGATGTTCAAGAGGCTGTTACTTCTGGCGCAGAAGGTGGTATGCCAGCGTTTAAAAATTATCTGTGCCCCAATGACATCAGTAATTTATCCGCTTACCTAAAAGTGATTGGTTCAACAACAGCGCCAACTTTTAAGCAATGGTGGGTACAAAATCCTACGCAATAACTGAGTGTAGTTTTAGGGCAGTCATATCGTTACCGTGCTGTGCGTCACTGCCTATACATCGTTCTCACGCTACGCTAACTCCCCACACTTAAGGGCTGAGAAAAAGAAAATCATCTGTAGGGGCGAATTTATTCGCCCAGTATCCTTGATGATTGTATTAAGTAGCGAATAATTTCGCCCCTACAAATCCTTAACTGTGGGCAGTGACGCTCTGCGTTACCTATAACAAAAGCTAGGCAATTAATATTAAAGGTATTTCTTGTGCAGATTCTTGATTTATTCTAAAGCCACGCATTTCTAGTATGCCTTTGGTATTCAGGGAAATAATCAAATACAAGGCAGCTGGATAAGCGGATAAGGCTAAGTCTTGGCTAGAAGGGACTGCGGGTGCTGTTGGGTGTGAGTGATAGATGGCGAATAATTCTTGGCCTAGATCGCGCATTTCGGTCATGGCGGCAATTTGTTGGCTGGCATCTAGCAAAAAGTGTTGCTGAGGCAGATCAGCAACATTATTGATCGGATAACAATGCTGGGCTAGGCCATTTTTACTGCTGACTAATCCACAGATTTCATGCTTGGGTGATTGTTGCGCCAGATGCAATAATTGGTTGGCAAGTTTTCTAGGTATTTGGATTTCTGTTGGCGTCATAGTTAGTTTTTAAATAGTGGATCGTTGTCCGTAAGTGACTCTAGGTAAACCGGCTAAGTCGGTGATAGTTTGGATGTGTTGATAGTTACAGTCCTTAAAAATAGCCTGTACTTGCTCCTCTTGATTATAACCGTGTTCAATCAATAAGTAGCCGCCTTTGTCTAAGCGAGAATAAGCTTCATGAGTAATAATCCTAATATCACTTAGACCCGATTCTGCAGCAATGAGCGCTGATGAGGGTTCAAAGCGCAAATCACCTAACTTTAAATGCTCATCGTCTTCAGCAATATAGGGTGGATTGCTAACGATCATTTGGAATGTGTCGTCAGGTACATTGGCAAACCAGTTACTTTGATAAAATTGCACATTAGAAATCTGATGTTTCTCGGCATTGAGTTTGGCAACTGATAGCGCAGTCAAGCTAAGGTCGGTGCCGGTTAGTTCGGCTAGAGGTCTTTCAGCAGCTAAGGTGATGGCGATGATGCCTGAGCCAGTACCTAGATCTATAATCTTGCAAACTTTATTTATTGGTATTAATTCTAAGCATAGCTCGATGAGCTGTTCCGTATCGGCTCTAGGAATAAGTACATCGCTTGTTACTAGAAAGTCCCGTGACCAAAATTCACGATTGCCAGTGAGATAAGCGATAGGTGTGCCTTGTTGGCGCTGTTTAATCAGTGTCCTAAATTGTAAGGCTAAATCAGTAGACAACTCTAAGTCTGGCCAAGCGCGTAAATAAGAGCGCTGTTTTTGTAAAACTAGGCACAATAACACTTCCGCATCCAGCGCAGCAGAATCAGATTCCGATAGCAGTTCTGTTGCTGTTTGCAGTGCGGCATTAATGTGCATAGTCTTAATCTTCACCCAGTTGAGTCAGTAACTCTGCTTGATGTTCGCTAATCAAGGGTTGTATGACTTGTTCTAAGCCGCCTTGCATGATGTCATCGAGTTTGTAGAGCGTTAGGTTGATGCGGTGATCGGTTAAGCGACCCTGTGGAAAGTTGTAGGTGCGTATGCGTTCAGAGCGATCACCGCTACCGACTTGTAGCTTTCTAGTTGCAGACTGTTCGGCATGTTGTTTTTCTTGTTCGGCTGATAATAACCGAGAGGCCAGTAAGGACATGGCACGAGCACGGTTTTTGTGTTGTGAACGTTCATCCTGACATTCTACGACTGTGCCGGTGGGCATGTGGGTGATACGTATGGCCGATTCGGTCTTGTTAATATGCTGACCACCAGCGCCTGATGCGCGGAAGGTGTCTACTTTAAGGTCGGCAGGGTTGATGTCGATGGCATCGACTTCTTCAACTTCAGGCATGATCGCAACGGTGCAGGCAGAGGTATGTATGCGGCCTTGTGATTCTGTTTCTGGGACACGCTGTACACGGTGTGCACCCGATTCAAATTTTAATTGCGAATACACGTCGCGGCCGGTAATGCGCAGAATTACTTCTTTATAGCCGCCATGGTCGCCTTGATTCTCGCTGATGATTTCAGTTTGCCAACCTTTACGTTCGGCATAGCGTTGATACATGCGTGAAAGATCGCCAGAAAATATAGCGGCTTCATCGCCACCCGTGCCAGCACGGACTTCTAAGAAAATATTGCGATTGTCATTAGGGTCTTTAGGTAGTAACAAGACTTGTAATTCAAGTTCTAGTGCTTCGATTTGCGCTTGTGCGGCTAAGACTTCTTCTTTGGCCATTTCTCGAAGCTCAGGATCGTTGTCACTGGCCATTTCTTTAGCAGAGACTAGGTCTTCTTGTGCAAGTTCGTAGCGTTTGTAGCAATCGACTAGAGGAGCGATTTGCGCATATTCTTGGCTGAGAGATCGGAATCTGTTTTGGTTGCCTTGTACTTCGGGTTCAGACAATAAGGCTGCGATTTCGTCATAGCGTTCGCAGAGACTTTCTAGTTTAAGTAATATGGATTGTTTCATTAAGATTGATGTAGTTTAAAAATTTCGCTAGCTGCGGCCAGTAAATCATGGCGTTCGTTTTCGGCGGCAGCTCTAATTTGGGTGCTGGGTGTATGGGTTAATTTATTGGTTAAGTTATGAGCTAGTCTATTAAGGGCTTCTTCTGCAGAAACACCGTTTTTGAGCAAGACTAAGGCTTTTTGTAAGGCTTCATCGCGTGATTGTTCGGCTTGGTAACGATAATCTTGAATTAAGGTTTGTGCGCCTTGGGCTCTTAGCCAAGCCAAGAAATAATCAACTTGAGTATCAATGATTTCTTCTGCTTGTTCTGCAGCTAGTCTGCGCGAATTCATATTTTGATCTATAGTGTGTTGCAGATCATCAACGGTGTAAAGGTAGACGTCTCTTAATTGAGCGACTTCCGCTTCAATATCACGAGGTACGGCAAGATCAACCATAAATATAGGTTTGTGTTTACGCTTTTTAAGTGCGCTTTCAACTCGACCTTTACCTAAGATAGGTAATTGGCTGGCGGTAGAGGAGATAACAATGTCAGCTTCTGCTAAATGGGTGGGTAATTCAGAAAGTGCGATAGCGTAGCCATTGAATTGTACTGCCAGAGTATGGGCTTTATCGTAGGTTCGGTTGGCGATAATTAAGCGACCTATGCCTTGTTGAGTTAAGTGTCTGGCGGCTAATTCAATAGTTTCACCAGCACCTATCAGTAGTGCTGTTTGTTCGCTCAATTTATCAAATATCTGTTGTGCCATTTGGACGGCGGCAAAGGCGACCGACACAGGGCTAGAGCCTATGGCAGTATCGGTGCGTACTTTTTTGGCGGCAGTAAAAGTATGCTGAAATAATTTACCTAAGCGTTTGCCTAAAGTGCCTGCGTCGTAGGCGGCTTGATAAGCGGTTTTCATTTGGCCAAGAATTTGTGGTTCGCCTAGAATCATCGAATCTAGTCCACAAGCGACTCTAAATATATGTCTACACACCGAGCTATCAGTATGTGTATATAGATATGGCGCAAAATCGGTAGGTTTAATTTGTTTGTTTTTGGCGACCCAATCAATCAGTATTTGTTGGTTAGCAGTAGTGGCGGTGCAATAAAATTCGGTACGGTTGCAGGTCGATAAAATGGCGACTTCATTAACTTCGTTAACTCGCCATAAGTCTTTTAGTGAAGTAGCGAGCATTTCAGCGGGAAATGATAGGCGCTCGCGTATAGATACCGGTGCGCTATTGTAATTAATCCCTACGGCAAGAAAAGTCATTATTATTTTAAGTAGGTCTCTGTTGAATCAGTTAATATTTATGCGTAAAGCGACATGGGCTTGTGTTTATTGTTAGCTAAGAGTGGTGTTAGAAGGCTTTCATGGCCCCCATAGATTTTAGCTAAAATATCCGTATCATTGCTGTGTATTCTAAGAAATATAATAGCTTTATCCAAATGGAAAAAATCAGCTATCTAAATCAGCAGGTTTTTCTGATAATCTATAGTCATCTTGTATTGAGTCATAAATAGGATTGTGTGTGGTAATTTTTAGAGTTTTTTCAGCAATAACCCTTGTGCTTTTGAGTAGTTGCGCTGATTTTGCTGGTAAAGCGGATCAGCCTGAAACAGTGAATGTTCCTGTTAAGGTTTTAGAACCTAAAGAAAAGTCTCCGCAAAAAATAGAAAAAACTGCAATTGATCCGGATGTGTTATTTATGCTGATGACGGCAGAGCTTGCCGGACAAAGAGGTCAATTCGACATTGCTATTGAAGGCTATACGGAAGCTGCTAAGAAAGCTCATGATCCTAAGTTAGCTGAAAGAGCGGCAATGATTGCCATGTATATTAAAGATGGCTACAAAACAAATGAGACTGTGCAATTATGGTTAAGTTTGGATGGTAATAATCTAACAGCTAGAAAAATTGCTGCATTATCAGCTTTAAAAATGGGCGATAAGCAGGCTGCAGCAGAGCATTTTAAAGTTATGCTCGCAGTTGATATGGCTGGCTTTGAAGCAGCATTGCAAGAGTTGGCAGGGGCTCTGCAAAAAGATGGTAAAGTTGGTCTGCTCTATGATGCCCTGGAAGTGCTGGCTAATCAGTCTTCTGGCCAAGCTGAAATTTACTATATGCAATCTTTGTTAGCTATGCAGATGAATGATAAAGCTTTGGCTGAGCGTAAAATTCAGCAAGCTTTAGATGTTCATTCAGGCTGGGATAAGGCGTTAATGTTTCAAGCGCAGATAGCAGTATTTTCTGGTGACTTGACTAAGGCTAAGTCTCTATTGAAGGATGCGATTGGTAAATATCCTACTAATGCAAAAATCAGCAAAATGTTAGCTCAGGTATTAATCAAGGATAAAGAGTATGAGGCTGCGCTTGAGGTTTATCAGGGACTCATAGCCAGTGATACTAAAGATTTGGAAAGTAAGTTCGCAGAGGCTTTAATTTATTATCAATTAGATAAAGATGGCAAGGCTGAAGCAATATTTGAATCATTAATGGATCAGCCTGAATGGAAGTACCAAGCACTATTTTATCGAGGAAAGTTAGCAGAAAAACAGGGTGATATTAAGCAGGCCTTGGTCTGGTTTAATAAGGTAGTAGAGGGGCCTTTGGTTTTTGATGCTGCAGTTGCTGGTATTTCTTTGTTAGCCAAAGATAAGCAATATGCGGAAGCTGATCAAAGAATAGCTCAGGTGCAGTCAAAATTCCCTAAACAAAAACCACAGCTTATATTAGTGCAGGCAGAGCTTTATAATCAACAAAAGCAATATGAGCGAGCCTTTAATGTCTTAACGGATGCTTTGCTTGATTTTCCTGATCAAAAAGAATTTCTATATACTCGTGCTCTAATCGCAGAGCGTCTTGATAAGGCTGCTTTAGTGGAGGCAGATTTAAAAAAGATATTGGCAGTAGAGCCTGATAACGTTGAATCTTTAAATGCCTTGGGATATACGCTGTTAAATCAGTCATCACGCTATGCAGATGCGGAATTGTATTTGCAAAGAGCTCTAAATTTAGAGCCAAATTCAGCGGTTGTGATTGATAGTTATGGTTGGTTGCAATTTAAGCTTGGTCATCCAGAAAAGGCCTTGAGTTATTTGCAGCAAGCTTATGAAAGACAGCAAGAGAACGAAATAGCTTCGCATCTCATTGAAGTATTGTCGAGTCTAGGTAGGCAAGGTGAGGCGAAAGAGTTGTTTGATAAAGCCATTAACGCAGCTCCAGATGATGAGTATTTACTTAATATAAAGCGCAGGCTGTTTCGCGGTGCTAATCAGTAATGCTTAAAAATAAAATGATACAGCTCGTTGTCGGTTTATTAGTCTTATTGGTTTCAGGATGTTCTTCTGTGCCGACAGTGCCAGAACCTCGTTATGAAACGCAAGCTAGACAGTCTTTATATAAGCTACAGCGATGGTCGTTTGATGGGCGATTGGCTATAACAGGGAAGAATGATGCATGGTCGGCCAGTGTTAATTGGGTTCATACGGTTAATGACGAGAAAATAAAATTAGCGGGACCTTTGGGGCAGGGTGCTACCTTTATTCAATTGAGTGGAAATTTGGTGACTATTGATAGGGGAGATAATAAGCCGCTAACATCAACGCAGCCAGAGCTCTTTATAAATCAGCAGTTGGGTTTGTTTGTTCCGGTGCAATCTTTGCGCTATTGGGTGGTGGGTGTGCCTGAACCGAGCAGTCGCTATAACTTGACACCTACTGGCTTTACGCAGGCTGGTTGGTTGATTGATTACAAACAAACGCAGCCGGTTGATAGTCGTGTTATGCCTTACAAAATTTCTGTTAGTAATGAGCAGCTCAAATTAAAATTAATTATAGATCAGTGGGTTTTAAATGATGCAACAGTTCAGTAATAAGATGGAGTGGGCGCAGAGATGGCCTGCACCTGCTAAATTAAATTTAATGTTACGCATCGTTGGGCAAAGGTCTGATGGTTATCATCTGTTGCAAACGGTATTTCAATTTATTGAGTTATGTGACTGGATTACTTTTCACCCAGTAAATGACGGTCGAGTGAGTCTTCAAAAAACGATTCCAGGTGTGGCAGAAGCTGATGACTTAACGGTAAGGGCAGCGCAGTTGTTAAAAGCTGTGACAGGATGTCAGTCAGGTGTTTGCATAGAGGTGGAAAAAAACTTGCCTATGGGCGGGGGGTTGGGAGGTGGTAGTTCCGATGCGGCAACAACCTTGGTCGTATTGAATCAATTGTGGGATTTGCAGTTATCTGTAGAGAAATTAATGGAGTTAGGGCTTGCTTTAGGTGCTGATGTACCAGTGTTTGTTTATGGCTATTCTGCTTGGGCTGAAGGTGTGGGTGAGAAATTAGAGAAAATATTCCCGGCAGAGCAGTGGGTTGTAGTTATAAAGCCAGATTGTCATGTGAATACAAAAGAAATTTTTTCTGCTAAAAATTTGACACGAGATAGTAAATCGATCAGAATAGCCGACTTTATAGCAGGTCAGCACCAAAACGATTGCGTTGAGGTTGTTTGTCAGAGTTACCCAGTAGTTAAAGAAGCTTTAGTTGATTTGTCTGCATTTGCAGAGGCAAGATTAACAGGAACAGGGGCTTGTGTATTTGCTCAATTTGATTCAGAGTCAGAGGCTTTAAATGCCTTTGAGTCACTAGAGTATAAGTGGCAGGTTTTTCTGAGCAAGGGAGTTAATGTATCTCCACTGACTTCAAAGCTTAATGAGTAATGCTATACCAATGAATAATTGGGTCGTCGCCAAGCGGTAAGGCACGGGGTTTTGATCTCCGCATACCAAGGTTCGAATCCTTGCGACCCAGCCATTTTTTATTTTTTAATTAAATTCGTATAGGAGTGCTTGAATGAACGACACCCCTATGATGGTGTTTTCTGGAAACGCTAACTTAGCTTTGTCTGAGGGTATCGTTAAGAAACTTAATATGCGCCTAGGAATGGCCACTGTCGGTAGATTTAGTGATGGAGAGATAGCTGTAGAAATTGAAGAAAATGTCCGTGGTAAGGATGTTTTTGTCATACAGCCGACTTGTTCCCCTACTAACGAGAATTTAATGGAATTATTGGTGATGATTGATGCCCTTAAAAGAGCTTCTGCATCACGGATTACTGCAGTATTACCTTACTACGGTTATGCTAGGCAAGACAGGCGTTCTCGATCAGCTCGTGTTCCTATCAGTGCTAAGCTAGTAGCAAAAATGATTGAGCAAGCAGGTGCTCACCGAGTTTTAACGGTTGATTTGCATGCTGATCAGATTCAGGGTTTCTTTGATATTCCTGTAGATAATGTTTATTCATCTCCTATACTTTTAGGTGATGTATGGCGTCAACAATATAAGGATTTAATTGTTGTTTCACCAGATGTTGGTGGTGTAGTTAGAGCGCGAGCCTTAGCTAAACGACTTGATGATGCAGATCTTGCTATTATTGATAAGCGTAGACCTAAAGCTAATGTTTCAGAGATTATGCATATCATCGGAGATGTCAACGGCAGAACCTGTGTTTTAATTGATGATTTAGTCGATACTGCCGGTACTTTATGTCACGCCGCTGCTGCACTAAAAAAGCACGGTGCTATAAAAGTTGTTGCTTATTGTACTCATGCTGTGTTGTCAGGTGCTGCTATGAAAAACATAAATGGATCTGAGCTTGATGAATTAGTTGTTACTGATACTATTCCGTTAAGTCAATTAGCTATTGAGTCAGGAAGAATTAGGCAGTTAAGTGTTGCAGAAATGCTGGCTGAGACCATAAGGCGTATAGCTGTAGGTGAATCAGTAAGTTCGCTTTACGTCGATTAACATAATTATAGATAGAATTTAATGTTCATACATACATTGTATGGGCTTCAGAAAAAGGGTGAGGAAAAATGTCTAACGTATTTGAATTTATTGCTGATAGTCGTGAATGTTCAGGTAAAAGTGCAGCAAGAAGAGCACGTCGTGCAGGTACTGTACCTGCTGTAATTTACGGTGGTCATAGTGAACCTCAAATGCTGGTTTTGAATCACAATGAAGTTATTAAGCATCTTGAGCATGAAGCGGTTTATTCGCATGTCTTAGATGTCACTATTGATGGTAAAACTGAAAAAGCTATTCTTAAAGGCGTACAACGTAATCCTGCAAGATTTCAAATTCAGCATTTAGATTTCTTAAGAGTAAATATGTCAGAAGTGGTAAAGGTTCATGTGCCTTTACATTTCACTAATGAACATACCTCAATAGGTGGAAAGAAAGGCGGTATTGCAGCTCATTCAATGGTTGATGTAGAAATTACTTGTTTACCTATGTTCTTGCCTGAATTTATTGAAGTAAATTTGGCTAACCTTGATATTGGTGCAACATTGCATTTGTCTGATCTAGTGTTGCCTACAGGTGTTGAGATTGTGGCTTTGGCTCAAGGTGCTGATCACAATTTGCCAGTTGCTTCTATGATGGCGTCAAAAGCTAGCAAAGATGACGCTGCTGCATAAAAATGATTAAACTGATAGTCGGTCTGGGTAATCCAGGTCGTCAGTACGAAAAGACCCGGCATAATGCCGGGTTTTTGTTTTTAGACGCCTTAGCAACTGAATTAGGCTGCGCTTGGGCTAATGAGTCTAGATTTCAAGGTTTGTTTTCAGAAGGCAGCGTTGCAAGCGGAAAAGTCATGCTGCTAAAGCCCGATACTTTTATGAATAGAAGTGGGTTATCTGTTGGAAAAGCCGCTAGATATTATAAATTACTGCCTGAAGAAATTCTGGTTGTTCATGATGAGTTAGATTTTAAGCCCGGTGTCGTTAAGCTCAAAAAAGAAGGCGGTCATGCCGGTCATAATGGCTTAAGAGATATTATTGCTCATCTAGGCTCTAAAGATTTTTATCGTTTAAGGTTAGGTATCGGTAGGCCACCTCCTGGAAAAGTGGTGGCAGACTTTGTATTGTCTACGCCATCTAAGCCAGAATTTGAATTATTGACTGAAGCATCTGATTATGGTCGAAGTTTCGTGGCCCAGATGGTTGCGGGCGATCTAGCTGCGGTAATGAATAAGCTAAATGCTACGAGTGGTGTTTAGGATGTGTCTGCGTTGACGGTTAAGATTTTATGAAGGTCGGGTTAGCGATAGTGTAACCCGACCTACTTAACTGCCCACAGCTAAGGATGTGAAAAAATCGTTTCACCTGTAGGGGCGGCAGATTCGCCCTTACAATTGCTTGGCTGTGGGCAGTCACCCTTGGGTGGGATAAATCGATTCAAACAATTGTCGCGATGCGACTGCATTATTTGTTTTTTAGTCCCCCCGAATTGCTGCGTAATATCTAATATTATTTATTCCTATCATACAAAACATAAGAGACTGTAATAATTACAGAGTCATTCATGGGCGTATTATCATGTTTGCTTGGTGTAAATCGCCACTTCCTTAAAGCATTAGTAGCTGAATCATCTAAAATCTTATGACCGCTACTGCGCAGTATCTCAACGCCTAAGCTTTCGCCTTTCGCCGAAACTTTTATTCGTACAATAACATCACCTTGGTAGCCAAGAAAAATTCCCATTTCTGGATATTCTGGACTCGGATTTCGAATGTCGCTGATTGGAAAGTTATCTTTAGCAGATGTTTTGCCTGGTGGAGGTATAACCATAGAGGCTGATACAGCTTGAGCCTTTTGCTCATCAGCTTGAACATTTACTTTTCTGGTTACTTGCTTAGTTGACTGTGTCTTTATAAGTTTTTCTATTTCCACTACATCAACTGGTTTTTCCTTTGCGGGAGCTGTTTTTTTTATTTCCGGCTTAGGAGTGGGTTTAGCTGTTGTAGGTGTTGGAATGGGCGGTGTTATCTTGCTAGGTTTCGATTTGTTTGAGTTGCTGCCAATTAAAGTAGCCTCTATTTTGAAAGGCATTGGTCCTTGAGTGGGCTCTGGGTGTTTTAGCCATGTTAAAAGCAGGGCGTGTAACAGTATGACCAAGGTGATAAAAAGTAGTGGTTCTATTTTTTTGAGCAGCACAATAGATTTTAATGTGAAAAATGATATTGTGTTATTTTATCAGTTTTGCTGCCGGTAATGACTTTAATAGATTTATTTGTTCTTTTGAGCTATCAAAATAAGGTGAGCGGTTAAGCTTTGCGATGGGCCCGTCCTAAGTTGATAGTCTAATTATTCAAGGCTAGTCGAAGGTGATGGTTATTCATCCTCGACTAGTCAATAGTTGTTAACGCTGAAGTTTATGGCCTCTATCCACAATGCTATCGATAGTGATAGGAATCAAAAACAGTGCTGCTACTAAAATAATAGTGTGTTGAAAGGGTTGGGTGTATTTGGCTTGTTCAATGCAATAAATCGCCAGTGCGCCTGTTAATAAGTAAAGCCAGTTCATGCTTTTTTTGCGTAGTAACTCATTGTGTAGAAAAAGTACGCCTAAACCTGTGCAGAGCAGCACTAAGAGAACAATCATGAAAGTAAGATAGCTAATATGCATATGAAACCTCTACTAATAGATTTAAAAAACGGCATCCAGCAGTGGGTGGATCCTTTGTGTGGCCCTAGGTGTTCGTTATTGAATAGGGCGATTAACTTATTTAAAGCAGAAGTCATGCCATTTATATTTGGTTATAAAAACAATTGGTTAAGTTTTTTTGTTGTGTGAGTGTGTTTTGAAATGGTGCGTAAACTCTATAGATGCGCACGAAAGCAGTGCAATTTTGTAGCGTCAATCAGGCTTTAGTGTTGTTGCTGTGGCTTTATAGAGCCGTAATTAATGCACAAATATTGAAATAAATAGTGAGTCTAATGAGCTGATAGTATTTTAGTACTACAGTAGTACGCCAACTCACCGTATAATAGCAAGTTATTTTAGTGATGGTTAGGTGTGGTTTATGCAAATTATTCAGGAAGCGCTCACGTTCGATGACGTTTTATTAGTGCCTGCGCATTCTACTGTGCTACCTCGTGATGTAGAAATGAAGACTCAGTTAACTCGTACTATTTCCCTTAATATTCCGTTGGTTTCAGCGGCTATGGATACGGTTACTGAAGCTAGACTTGCTATAGCGATTGCACAGGAAGGTGGTATCGGTATTATTCATAAAAACATGACGATAGAACAGCAAGCTAGAGAAGTTCGTCATGTTAAAAAATATGAGAGTGGGGTGATTAAAGATCCAATTACGGTTTCTCCTAATGTGAGTATCCGCGATGTCATTAAATTAACACGCGCAAAAAATATTTCTGGTGTACCAGTAGTTAATGGTGACGAATTAGTTGGTATTGTAACCAGTCGCGATTTACGCTTTGAAACACGTTATGATGAACCTGTTTCAATGGTGATGACACCTAAAGAGCGTTTAATAACTGTTAATGAAAATGCCGATCGTAAAGAAGTGGTGGCTTTATTACATAAACATCGCATCGAAAAAGTATTGGTTGTAAATTCCTCTTTTCATTTGCGCGGCATGATTACCGTAAAAGATATACAAAAAGCTAAAGATTATCCTCTGGCTTGCAAAGATGATTTAGAGCGTCTGCGTGTGGGTGCCGCAGTCGGAACAGGGCAGGGCACAGAAGATCGAGTAGCTGCCTTGGTTGAGGCTGGCGTAGACGTTATCATTGTTGATACAGCACATGGGCACTCACAAGGTGTCTTAGATAAGGTCCGTTGGGTTAAAGAAAATTATCCCTCAGTACAAGTTATTGGTGGCAATATTGCCACAGCTGAGGCAGCTTTAGCGTTGGTAGAGGCTGGTGCTGATGGCGTTAAAGTGGGTATTGGTCCTGGTTCTATTTGTACCACTCGCATAGTCGCTGGCGTGGGTGTGCCTCAGATTACAGCGGTAAGTAATGTCGCTGATGCCTTAAAAGGCACCGGTGTACCATTGATTGCTGATGGCGGTATTCGTTATTCTGGAGATGTTGCTAAAGCCTTAGCAGCGGGTGCTCATGCCGTGATGTTAGGTGGCATGTTTGCAGGTACAGAAGAAGCACCCGGCGAAGTTGAGTTATTCCAAGGACGATCGTATAAATCCTATCGTGGTATGGGCTCACTCGGTGCCATGGCTCAACAACAAGGTTCTAGCGATCGGTATTTTCAAGAAGCCGATTCTGTAGAAAAGCTGGTACCAGAAGGTATTGAAGGTCGAGTGCCTTATAAAGGTAGTTTACTAGCGGTTGTGCATCAACTACTCGGTGGTATTCGTGCCAGCATGGGTTATACAGGCAGCCAAACGATAGAAATTATGCATGATAAAGCACAGTTTGTACGAGTCACTAGTGCCGGTATGAGAGAAAGTCATGTTCACGATGTGACTATTACTAAAGAAGCCCCTAATTATCGAGCTGAATAACCAGTCTGTTCGGTTAGAGTTTTTCTAATGTTGTCATCAAATTAAAAGCAGTCTATTAACCCCACATTGTAATCTGCGCCTTTAGAAGGAGCAGATTACATCACTAAAAAGAGTTTCATTGTGACGCAACAAATAGCCCCTAATATCCATACCCATAAAATCCTAATCTTAGATTTCGGTTCGCAATACACCCAGTTAATCGCTAGGCGCATCCGTGAAATAGGTGTTTATTGTGAAATTAATTCCTGTGAATGCACTGAAGCTGAAATCAAAGCTTTTTCTCCAAATGGGATTATTTTGTCGGGTGGTCCCGATACCGTTACTGTTGGTGACACGCCGCGAGCACCGCAGAGTGTTTTTGAATTAGGTGTGCCAGTCTTAGGTATTTGTTACGGTATGCAGACTATGACCGAGCAAATGGGCGGTAAGGTAGAAAGTTCCGATCATCGTGAATTTGGTTATGCCCAAATTAGAGCGCGTGGCCATTCTAAGCTTTTAGTTGAGATAGAAGATCATTTATCTCCAGAAGGTTACGGCTTGCTGGATGTATGGATGAGTCATGGTGATAGAGTCGTTGAATTACCAGAGGGTTTTAAACTAATAGCAAGTTCTGATGGTGCACCGATTGCTGGCATAGCGAATGAAGAAAAAGATTTCTATGCCCTGCAATTTCATCCAGAAGTAACACACACAAAACAAGGCGGACGTATATTATCGCGCTTTGTCTTAGATATTTGTGGCTGTGAGGCGCTTTGGACGGCCAGTAATATCATTGAAGATAGTATAAAAGCCGTGCAAGAAAAAGTCGGTACTGATCACGTCATCTTAGGCTTATCGGGCGGCGTAGATTCATCGGTGGTTGCGGCCTTATTACATAAAGCCATTAAAGATCAGTTAACTTGCGTGTTTGTTGATACGGGTTTGCTACGTTTGCATGAAGGCGATCAAGTCATGGCGACCTTTGCAGAGCACATGGGCGTTAAAGTCATTAGAGTGAATGCAGCCCAGCGTTACTTTGATGCTTTAGAGGGTATTGATGATCCTGAGCAGAAGCGAAAAATTATCGGTAATTTATTTATAGAAATCTTCGATGAAGAAGCAGCAAAAATAACCAATGCTAAATGGTTAGCGCAAGGCACTATTTATCCCGATGTAATCGAGTCTGCCGGTTCTAAAAGCGGTAAGGCGCATTTGATTAAATCGCATCATAACGTAGGCGGCTTGCCAGAAAACATGCTCTTAAAGCTAGTTGAGCCTCTACGTGAGTTATTCAAAGATGAAGTCAGAAAGCTAGGCTTAGAGTTAGGTTTGCCGGCAGACATGGTGTTTCGTCATCCATTTCCAGGGCCTGGCTTAGGTGTAAGAATCTTAGGTCAAGTTAAAAAAGAATATGCTGATTTACTAAGGCTAGCCGATGCTATATTTATCGAAGAATTGTATCGTCACGACTTATACAACAAAGTCAGTCAAGCCTTTGCGGTGTTTTTACCAGTAAAATCAGTCGGAGTTATGGGTGATGGCAGGCGCTATGATTATGTGATTGCCATTCGAGCCGTTGAAACCATAGATTTTATGACCGCACGTTGGGCGCATTTGCCTTATGAATTCCTAGACTTAATATCACGTCGTATCATTAACGAAGTGCCCGGTATTTCTCGCGTAGCCTATGACATATCAGGCAAACCACCAGCGACAATAGAGTGGGAGTAGGCTGATTTTATAAGCAACTCGCAATCTGTAGGGTGTTCAGGCTAAACCTATTGCACCCTACGAGCTAATCGCTGAATCAATAGCAAGTCTTCCTGATAATTTCTAAAGCCTGATTTAACCGTGCTCTTTGGGTGCCAAAGTTAAGTCTAATAAAGTTGGCTAGACCAAATTGGCTACCAGGAGACGTTGCTAGTCCTGCCTCAAGCAATAGTTGGTGAGGATTTTGATAGTTAAGGTGACTGCAATCAATCCAAGCCAAATAACTAGCCTCCATCTTTCCGATACTGAGCTTATCTATGTCTGCAATAGTATTTTTAATGAGGTCGCGATTCACTCTCAGGTATTGAATCAGCTCTTGTCTCCATGGCTCACCGTCCTTTAGAGTCGCTAGGCTTGCTGTATAAGCGAATAGCGAGGGTGGAGCAATGGTTTCATTAAGGTTAAATTGCATGGCTTTTCGTAGTTTTGGATTTTCTGCTACTGCCCATGCTAAGCCAGTTCCAGGAAAGTTAAAGGTTTTATTGAAAGACATTAGGGTAACGGTTCTTAGAGATGTCTCCTTACTTAAGCTTGCGATTGGAATATGGCTTTTATATTCATCTAGTACCAGCCCTGCATGGATTTCATCCGAGCAAATCCATAAATCATGTTCAATGCAGAAATCCCCGAAAGCTCTCAATTCGAGTTCAGTAAAGACGGTAGAGCCAGGATTTTGAGGATTACATAATAAAGCTAGCTTAGTTTTATGAGTGACAAGGTTTGCTAAGCCGTCACTAGGTAAAACCCAGCGTTCATTTTCTAGCTGTAAATTCATCTGCTCAAATTGTCGGTTTGCGCTAGTGCAGGCAAGTTTAAAATGATGATAGATTGGATTGGGAAGGAGTACCTTTTCATCCTGCTGGGTCAGTTGTTGAACGGCAGTGTAAAGTCCTGAAACCACGCTAGGTAGTATCACTATCCAGTCTGGATCTATCTGCCAGTGATAGTGTTCTAATAAATACTTGGCAATGAGTTGATTTAATTCTAGTGGGGCGTGAGTGTAGCCATACACTCCATTTTGTACTCTTTTAGTGAGAGCTTCAATGACGCAAGGAGGCGATTGAAAGTCCATATCCGCCACCCAGAGTGGTAAGATTTTTTGGTGATCAAAAGTATCCCAGCGAAGCGAGTCGGTATCTAGGCGATTAGTCGGTGTGTCGAAATTAAAAGCCATACTTAGAAAGTTCCTGATGATTTATTTTTGGAATCAAAACTCATGAGTTTTGATTCCGATAATTGTTACTGCCCACAGTTAAGAGACAAAGCCACTCCTACAATTGAATTACTTCACAAATTAAATTATAGATTACAGCCGCAAATCGACCAATCAAAAACATTGAAGTTGACTGCCAAAAAAGTTTATTTAAAGCAAAGACCGCGGGTTAAATATTTTTGTCAGGAATTAGTAGGGTTATTCGGTATTAGAAGCTTTTACCTAAATTAGCTACAATCAAGCCTTTAATAGGTGCGCTAATATTTTCGATCCAACTATCTTTATTTAAAATTGCTATTATTCTAAATGATGTTATAAAAATCTTATGCAAATTAAAAAACCTCAACACTTATTCCAGCGAACCCCCCTACTAAATGGCAGTCATCCTGAGCATAAGCGAGAGGAAATCCGGAGCTATTTCCATGTTACTCTTGATCGCTATGAACAATTATTTGAGACTTTAGCCAATGAAGCTTATTTTAGTAAGCCGATAGCATTACGCCATCCTTTGATATTTTATCTGGGACATACAGCCACTTTTTTTGTTAATAAATTACTGATTTCTGGTCTCATCAAAGAACGTCTTAATCCTCGTCTTGAAGCTATGTTTGCAGTTGGCGTAGATGAGATGAGCTGGGATGATTTAAACGATAGCCATTATGACTGGCCCAGTGTTTCTGAAGTTATGACTTATCGTAACAGCGTTCGAGACTTAGTTGATGGTCTAATAACGACTACCCCATTACAGTTACCCATCGATTGGAATAGCCCTTGGTGGATTATTTTGATGGGCATAGAGCATGAAAGAATTCATTTAGAAACCTCCTCAGTTCTCATACGACAACATAAGCTTAGTTACCTTAAAAAACACCCAGCATGGCAGCCTCAGCTTAAAAGCGGTGCGGCTCCTCAAAATAAATTAGTGGATATTGCTGCTGCTAAGATCACGATAGGTATAGGCAAGGACACTGACTATTATGGTTGGGATAACGAGTTCGGCCATCATGACTGTGAGGTCAGTGCCTTTAAAGCAAGCCAGTTTTTGGTGAGTAATGCCGAGTTTCTGGGGTTTTTTGAGGCGGGTGGTTACCAGAATGACAGCTATTGGGAAAGCGAAGGCTTAGCTTGGAAAACTTACACTAAAGCCACTCAGCCAACCTTTTGGCTTAAAACAGATGAGAGTTGGGCTTTGCGATTGATGCTCGAAGAGATTGCGATGCCTTGGGATTGGCCAGTTGAAGTTAATTATCATGAAGCTAAGGCTTTTTGTAATTGGAAAAAAATAACTACAGGCTTACCCATAAGATTACCCACCGAAGATGAGTGGCAGAGCATGTATGATCAGTCCGGGCTAGATCAAATCCCTTGTGATAGTCCCGCTTTATCCAATATTCATTTAGACCATGGTGCGTCACCTTGCCCAGTTAATAGCTTTAGACATGGCAATCTTTACGATGTAACGGGTAATGTCTGGCAATGGACTGAAACGCCGATATATCCTTTCGAAGGTTTTGAAGTACATCCTTGTTATGACGACTTTACCGCGCCGACTTTCGATACCCGCCATAATTTAATTAAAGGTGGCTCTTGGATATCTACTGGTAACGAAACACTTGCAAGCGCACGATACGCATTTCGTCGCCATTTCTTTCAACATGCAGGGTTTCGTTATGTAGCAGCAGAGTCGGCTCTAAAATCTTCGTTATCTATTTATGAGACAGATAAACAGCTTTCTGAATATGCTGAATTTCATTATGGCGACCAATATTTCGGAGTCGATAATTTTCCAAAGAAAATTGCCGAACTGGCCATTGAGGCGATGGGCAATAAAACTATGGGCAATGCCTTAGATTTGGGTTGTGCAACAGGGCGCTCAAGCTTTGAGCTAGCTCGTCATTTCTCACAAGTAACAGGAATTGATTTTTCAGCTCGCTTCATTGATCTAGGCCTACAGTTAGCTGAACAAGGTATTGTGCGTTACATCCTAACTGATGAAGGTGAACTTGTTTCTTATCATGAGCGAAAATTATCTGATCTTCAACTCGATGGTTTGCAAAGTAAGGTTGCTTTTTTTCAAGGCGATGCTTGTAATCTCGTAAGCGACTAATTCTCCGCATATCCCAATCCCCCTCTAATCATGCCAGACTATCCTGAAACTAACTTTTAGGAAAACACCTATGGCATTAATAGAAAAAACAACCGAATCTAATTTCTGGGAACT
>TBL_comb47_HYPODRAFT_10001628_pt1 | contig 28949 bp, 22 predicted proteins | sample TroBogypolimnion_40_FD_10682 | JGI IMG/M metagenome (IMG submission 10682) | reverse complement strand
TCTCGCCGGCCGGGGCCGCTCGGCGACGAGGCGGATTGTTCTGCCGCAAGCCGGCGTTGGGCCGCCGCGTCGGCGAGCCATTGAATGCCGGCGGTGTGGCTGCCCAAATCGGCGACGATACCGGAGAAAATTTCCACCGCCTTCTTGAGTTGGAGCACGTTGCGCTGGCGCTGTTGCTGGTGGCGTGATAAGCGCGCCTTAATGGCATCATGAATCTCCAGCAATTCCGCTGGCTTGGACAGAAAATCATCGGCTCCGAGATTCATGGTTTGGCGGACCTGCGCGCGATCCGTGCAGGCGCTCAAGAAAATGACCGGAGTGTCGCCGAGGTTTTCGTCCTGCCGTAGTTTGGCGACCACCGTCTGGCCGTCCATGGTGGGCATGTCCAAGTCGCACAAAATCAAATCCGGCTTGTTGGCGACGGTTGCCGCCAGCCCTTGGGCACCGTCCGCCGCGCAAGAGACCTCAAAGCCCTGCCGCCGTAAATAAGTTCCCACGAGTTGATTCAACTGCGGATCATCATCAATGATTAAGATTTTGGGGGTAGACATGATATTTATTTTTTTCCACTAATTACATCTGAATTAAAAAAAGTCAACAGTTTCGTGCGTTTTCTTCCGTTGGCGAGGGTCGCTCGACCTCGTGCTTAACTTTGATGACGAAGTTCGCGTCTAAGCGTGTTTGCCTCAACGTAAGAACAGGATTTGGTCGCACCCCGCGAAGCGCGATTCGGATTTTTTGACGTCACCAATCCTTCACCGGTCGGCGCGTGTCGCGGGGTTTATTTTCCGGTTTCCATTGCAACAATTGCTCGTTGCCTTTCTGGGCATCCAGCAATCGCTTGGCTTCGTCGGGCGACATCTGGCCGGGCGCGGCGGCCTGGGCTTCGCCTTCGGGTTGGTCCGGTTTGTCCTTATCTTTTTTTTCCGCCTTGCTTTTTGGTTGATCCGGCTTTTTGTCCGGCTCGTCCTTTTTTTGGTCGGCGGTTTTTTGTTCGTCCGGCTTTTTCTGATCTTGCGATTTTTTATCCGGCTGGTCTTTCTGGCTGTCGGATTTCTGCTGCTGTTTGTCTTGCTGCGGTTGTTGCTGGGATTGCGATTGGTTCTGTTGTTGTTGATTTTGCTGAGATTGTTGCTGCTGACTCTGTTGTTTGAGCAACTCCTCCAGTTTTTTTAATTTATCGTCGTCGGGATATAATTTCCGGCCCATTGTCACAATGTCCTTGGCCTGCGCGACGTTGTTGGAAATGTAAAACTGCGCGCCGCTGTGGAAAAAATCCTCGGCGGGCGCCAGTTGCGCGCGGGCAGGCAGTTGGCAAAGCAGTAGCGCGCTAAGGCTGATGAGGAGTGGCAATCGCATCAATGTCCTTTAATTTTTTGGTGAATTCTTCAAACTGTTTCGCCGCGACCTGGTTTTGCATCAGGCTCTCCATGATCTCGACCGCGCGATGATAATTCCGCTCGCGCACGGCGGTGTCGGCGTCACCTTTTAGCCGGCGCATCAACTCGCGGAATTCCTTGATCTGCTCGACGCTTTTCCGGACAAACGCCAGATTGAACGCCGCGTCGGCATCCTGTTTGTCCAGCGCCACGGCGCGTTCATAAATCTTAATCACCGCCTCCCACGCGGTCTGCAACGCGTCCAGATCCTTCGCCGCTGCGCCTTGCCGGTATTGCGTGTTGCCCAGATTGTAAAATGCCTGCTCCTGCAATTTCAAATCCGGCGCCAGCGTCGCCGCTGAAAAATATTTCACCGCCGCCTCGTAGTTGGTGGCGCGGTACGCCGCGACGCCGGCGTTGAACACCAGCCGCAAATCGTTCGTCTGAATTTCCGCCAGCCGCGCGTATTCCGTCATCGCGTTGGTGAAATTGCCGGCCTGATAATTGCGCAAAGCATCTGCTGGCGCGGCGGTCAGCGCCGCCGGCAACCCGCATAAAACCAAGGCCAGCGCGGCCGTTTTGGCCAGCGTCGCGGCATTGGTTTTCGCTTCCCGCTTCCGTTCCGGCAACAACATTTCTGCCAGCAGCAGCAGAATCGCCGCCGCCAGCGGCCACTGAAATTGCTCATGATATCGCCGCACCAGTTTTTCCTTGGCCTCGGTTTTCGGCAGCGGTGCCAGCCCGCGGTCGTACAGCGTGTCCACCGTGTTGGCTCCGCGCAACGGCAGATAAAAACCGCCGGCTGCGGTGGCGATTTCCTGGAGCAGTGTTTCGTTCAATTTGGATTTTACGACCTGTCCCTGCTCGTCGCGGACGTAATCCGAATTGCCCTTGCCATCCGCCACTTGCACCAGCGTGCCTTCCGTCGAGCCGATGCCGACCGTGAAAATTTTCAAGCCTTCTTTCGCCGCATTTTGGGCGGCGGCGAGTGCGCCCTCGTCGTTGTCCTCGCCGTCGGTGAAGAGCACAAGCGCTTTGAAATGATTTTTTTCTTTGAACGCTGCAAGCGCGGTATTGATCGCCTCGGCCAGCGCTGTGCCGCCTTGCGGAATGGAATTAACATCCAGCACTTGCACGCTTTGCTGAAACGCCGTGTTGTCAATCGTCAGCGGACATTCCAAAAACGCATCGCCCGCAAAGGCCACGAGTCCCAGCCGATCTGTACCGGCGCGCTGCATCAATTCCAACGCGGCTAGTTTGGCGCGGCCCAGCCGGTTCGGCGCGATGTCCGTCGCGAGCATGGACTTGGAAGTGTCCACCGCCACGACGATGTCCAGCCCGCGCTGCTCGACTTCCTGCAAATCGAATCCGCGCTGCGGTCGCGCCAGCGCGAGCACCAGCATCGCCACGGCGGCGAGGACGAGGGCGAAGCGGATTTTTCGCCGCGCCGGCGAAAGGCCCACGGTTAGCGTTGCGAGTAGCCGGGCGTGTACAAATTGCGCCAGCAGTTTTTGCCGCACGCGCTGCGACCACCAGAATAGTCCTGCCAGCAGCGGCGGCAGCACCAGCAACCACCAGAGGATTTGGGGATGCTCGAATCTCATGGCAACCTCCGAAAAATAGTTTCGCCCAGCACCAGTTCCAACAGCAGCAGCGCCAGCCCGGCGCCGACGAACCAGCCGAACAGTTCTTTGTACTCGGTAAATTTGTTCACCGTCGCCTCGGTTTTTTCCAGCTTGTCAATTTCCGCGTAGATCTGACGGAATTTATCCGCGTTGTCGGCGCGATAATATTTTCCACCGGTCTGGTCGGCGATTTTTTGGAGCGTGGTTTCGTCCACATCCACCGGCACCATTTGATACACCTTGCGACCAAACATGTCGCGCGTCGGCATCGGCGCCTGCCCCTGTTCGCCGATACCGACGGTGTAAATCTTCACGCCGAACGCCGCCGCCGCCGCCGCCGCGCGCAGCGGCTCGGTGTTGCCGGAATTGTTTTGGCCGTCCGTGGCGAGGATGATGATTTTGCTTTTGGATTTCAAATCGCGCAGCCGATTCACCGCCGTCGTCAGCGCGTCGCCGATGGCGGTGGCATTTTCGTTGATCGCACCGATTTCCAGCCGCGCCAGATTTTCCTGCAAATAATCGTGGTCGAGCGTCAGCGGCGTGGCGATGTAAGCTTCGCGCGCGAACACGACCAGCCCAATGCGGTCGTTCGGCCGTTTATCAATGAAATCGCGCAACACCGACTTCGCCATGTTGAAGCGGTTAACGCGTTCGCCGCGCACTTCAAAATCCTCCGAAATCATACTGCCGGACAAATCCAGCGCAGCGACGATATCAATGCCGCTGGCTTTTACTTCCGTCGTGCTTTTCGTCAAGCGCGGCTGCGCCAGCGCCACGAGGAACAGCGCCAGCACCAGCCAGCGTAACGCGGCCAACAAATTGCCCGCCCGTGATCGCCGTGCGCGGGTCAGTCCCTCGACCAGTTTCACCGAGGAATACAAAAAGGCCGGCGGCTGGCCGCGGCGGCCCTTCAGCCACGCTGCCAGCGGCAGCAGCAGTAACAACAATAATAAAAATGGATGGGCGAAGGTCATTTCGTTTCAGGATTCTGGCGACCGACTTCCGGGTGGGCGACTTCCGCCGGCTTCGTTTCTTCGACCAAATTCACCGCCGCGCCGTGCAGTTCGCGCAGCTCTTTTTCGCCCGGCTCGTATTTGGCGAATTTCACCAGATCGCAACTGGCGAGAAAACCGCCGAGGCTTTCCTTCTGCGCTTTTGACAACAACGGCGTGCTGCTCAACTCGCGCAGAAATTCTTCCGTCGTCCGCTCCGGCGCGTGAAAATCAAACCGCTCTTCCAGATACGCCCGCGCCGTGTCGGACACCGCGATGACGAACGGCTTCGGCTGGCCGATGAGCGCGAGCGCGGCGGCCAATTTTTCTTGCGCGCGGAGGTGCGCCGGCACCGGCGGTGGCGGTACGATGTTCCGCTGGCGATTACGCCACCAGCGCCAAAGCAAAAACGCGGCGGTCGCGAGTGCCAGCACCGTGAGCAATTGCCATAGCCAAGTCCAGCCGCTGGGAATTTCCAGCAGGGGTTTGATGTCGCGGATGTCGCTGGCGACCGGCGCCGCATTGGCGACTTTGGGCAGTGTGGTGTTGGTGATCATCCGCGCAACCTCCGTTTCTCGCGGGTTTCAAAAAATTTCCCGAGCGCCGCGCCGTAAGGTTCGTCCGTCCGGAGTTGGATCGAGTCAATGCCGGACGACCGCAATTGCTTCGCCAGTTCGCCGCGCTGTTTTTCCTGCCGCAGCATAAAAGCGTCGCGGCTGCTGGCGTGCGCGGTATTCAGCTCCACCGTTTCGCCGGTCTCCGCATCCTGCAAAATCAGCCGGCCGAGCCGGGGCAGTTCCAATTCATAGCGGTCGGTGATTTGCACTGCCACCACGTCGTGCTTGCGATTCGCCATGCGCAGCGAGGTTTGCAGCGCTTTCGGCAACATGCCGCCGCCGGCGGGCGTGAGAAAATCCGACACCACCACCGTCACCGCCTTGTGCGCCTGCACGCGCAGGAAGAAATCCAGCGCCGCTTTCAAATCCGTACCGCGTCGCTTGGGCTCGAAGAACAGCACTTCGCGGATGACACGCAACACATGGCTGCGGCCTTTGCGCGGCGGAATAAATTTTTCCACTTCGTCGCTGAAAAGAATCAGGCCGACTTTGTCATTATTCCGAATCGCCGAGAACGCGAGCACGGAGGCGATCTCGGCGGCGAGTTCGCGCTTGGATTGGTCGCGCGAGCCGAACAGGCCCGAGCCGCTCACGTCCACGACGAGCATGAGCGTAAGTTCGCGTTCCTCGACGAACTTCTTGATGAACGGATGGTTCATCCGCGCGGTGACGTTCCAGTCAATCGCGCGCACGTCGTCGCCGGGCTGGTATTCGCGCACCTCGTCGAAGTTCATGCCCTGGCCCTTGAAGACGGAATGGTATTGGCCCGCGAGCGTTTCGGTCACGATGCGGTTCGTGCGCAGCTCGATCTGCCGGATTTTCTTGAGAATCTCGCGGGGAATCATGGGAAAAATTCAAATTGCGCGGCGCAACTGTCGGAGTAAATTAACTGCCATGAATAAGCATGAAATTGTTGAACACTTTTGCGAACTGCCATTCGCTGAAAAATGCGAAGTCATCATGTGCCTGCGCCAGGAATTCGGCGAATCAATGGGAACTGAATTCGTCGCGAGACTTAACGAAACAATTGTGCGGGTTTGCCTTAATCCAGAAAGAAAAATAATTTGGGATCGTGTCCACGCGGAACTAACGGAACGGGGAATTCTCCCGCCGTGCCCTGCAAAATAAATTCTGACAAGCTCGCTCGCTGTTTCCATTTTTTAATCTCGTTTGCATTACAATGTTTGCCTGAACAACCGGCAAAGAAAATGTTTTTCATTTAGTCAGCCCGCCGCCGGATTTGTTCAAATAAAACTTGACCTCCTGCCACCTCTGCCAGCAAAATTTTTCTCACGGCGTATGACTGAATTCTTAATAGGTGATGTGTCCGGCGCAACCGCGCAACCGCGCAACCGCGCAACCGCGCAACCGCGCAACCGCGCAATAAGCGGAATTGCCATTGCGTCGTTTGCCCCACCTCCGGGGCGCATAAAAACTCCTCCAACGACCTCAAACCCGGATTTCTGCTTCCGAAAAATGACCCCGACGACGTTCGGGGTATTTTTTTGCACCCAAGAAACCAGCCTCACGACGTTGGGCAGCTTTTTTTGCTCCCCCAAACCCAGCCTCACGACGTTTGCACCAATTCTTTGCTCCCCAAAATCTCGCGCGGGAACTTGCGGCGGATTTTCAGCTCCCCCAAAACCGACCTCACGACGTTTGGTCACTTTTTTTGCTCCAAAAAAACCGACAAAATGACAGCTAGAGCATTTGTTTTCAACAATTTAGGCAATAATTAACCAACACCACCGAAAAGGAGACAAATATGGCAGACAACAGCATCCCCACCAGTTATGACCCCATCGTCCAACTCCTCGAAGACGCCGCTGACGGCGCGCATACGCACGGCGCAGCCATCGGACTGGTGCATAATGACGAGGCTCATATCCGTGCCGACCTGATTGCCCTCGTGGGCAAACCTGCCGGGCCGGGTGGTGTGCCGCCAGCCGTGCCGGGATTCAAGTCGCTTTGGAACGCCGCGCAGACGAACAAGTCCACGAAGACCGCCGCGCTCCGCACTGCCCAAAGCAACGCCCGCCTGTATGTCCGCACTTGCATCCGCTCTCTTTTTCCCGTCCTCGGTGAAAGTTGGAATGCTGATTGGAATGCCGCCGGATTTACCGGCGGTTCGCTGGCCGTGCCTGCCAATCCCATGACGCTGCTCCAGCAGATGCGCGCCTATTATATTGCCAATCCCACACGCGAAAGCGTGGTGCAAGGAGTCAACTGCAACGCCGTTACTTGCGAAGCCACCGCGCAAGGCTTGAGCGACGCCGAATCAGCCAGCAACCAGAGCAACACCGATTCCGGCACGGCGCAAGCCAACTACCAGAACGGACTCAAAGCCGCCCGCGCCCGCCTCTCCGGTCTGCGCGACGAACTTTCCCAACTCATCAAAGATGATGACGACCGTTGGTATGCGTTTGGTTTTGATAAACCCAGCGACCCCAGCACTCCCGAAGTGCCCGCCAACCTGACCGCCGTTGCCGGTGCTGCTGGCAGCAAGACCGTGATTGCCGATTGGGATGACGCCCGCCGCGCCGACAGCTATCGCTTCCGCGCTGTGAACAAGGCGGACAACAAGGAAGTGGCGAATGAAATCGTTTCCGACAGTCAAATCAGCTTTGTGCTGGCCAAAGCCGCCGCCGGTGCGGCGGTGGTGCTGACTGTGACCGGACGCAATTCGGCTGGCGAAAGCCCGGCCAGCGACCCGGTGGAATTTACCGTGCCGTGAAAAGCCGCACTCTTTATGAAACAACAAATTCTGAAAGTCAGGATGGCCGATGGAAAGACCTACATCATTTCCAATACCAACACCAATTTTTGCATGGTTTTGGAAAACAATGTTGTCGGGATTGGCGTTCATGACCCGGATGTTTACACGGATACGAAGCGGCAGCTAAAAGACAGCATCCCAGAATCCTTGAGCAGCTTGGAGGCACACTTAAAAGAGGAGTTGAAAAGCAATCCAAATTCTTACGAAAGCAAAGATTTGGGGAAAATGCTTAAAGCCATCACTGAATTGATTCAGGAAAAGCGCACGGGTTAAAAATCAAATTTTGTAAAGCGGAGTCCAGAAACCGCAACAAACGGGGCGTATCCGAAAAGCCATAAGAGTAGGGAAAACAACTCAAAAATGAACATTATTACAGCGTTAGCAATGCTCGGAGAAAGCGTTCCTGCGGGCGATTCTCCTTCTCCCGTGAATGGGATTGTTGGACTGATTGTCATAGGCACAACCATATGGGTTTTCATTGATACTAAAAAAATTGGCGTTCAGAAGGGACAAATCAAAGGCATCTTAAACATGGGGCGAACAGGATGGACTTTGGCTACTTTCTTTCTTTGGATCATCGCGTTTCCGTGCTATTTGGCGAAGCGCGGTGAATACAAGCGCATCAACGGAAAATAATCCTACGAGCTTAAAAACGCTCTTCCCGCGAAGCGCACGATGAAAAAATCGAAATGGTTTTTTTGGAGTTTCGTCCCGTTTATTAATTTTGCGGCTTGGATTCACGCCGCAATCCGAACGGGGCGAAATTCATACTATTGGTTTGTTGCGCTCTACGCGCTTCCATTCACATTTGCTTTGGGCATGGGAATGGTCGAAGATGGTTTAGGGCTATCCAAACAGGCCATCGAAAAGGGAAACGATTGGGGAGGCATGGCTGCGGCGATATTGTGGATTGCAGGAATGATCCACGCCTTGCTGAAAAAGGATACTGTGGATCAACAAATCCAGGCCCATGAAATCGGCAAGGCGCAATCAGTTTTGGGTATGGAAAAATTGCCAGACAAAATCCCCGCTCCGCTGGGTAAATCCCCTCGACCACAGCCACACGAAACGACAACTCCCGCTCCTGCGCCCCAACCAATGCCTGCATCCACAGAGAAGGCCGCTAAAAAAGGAACAATACTCGATTACAGCATCCAGAAAAGCGAAGGCATCGTCAGCGGAGACGATAACAACCGCTACAAATTCGCCGGGGCGGAATGGAAGGCGTCTGGTGCGCCGACACGCGGGCAACGAGTAGATTTTGAAGTCGTTGATGGGCGTGCGGTGGATGTGTCTTAAAAGTGCCAAAATCGTTGAAACACAAACTCTAAACCAGCCAGATGAAAATACCATGAAAGGAACAATTCTTGATTTTAGTGTCCAAGCTGGCGAAGGCATCATCTCCGGCGACGATAATAATCGCTACAAGTTTCCAGGCACGGAGTGGAAGGCATCTGACGCGCCAGCACGCGGTCAACGGGTGGATTTTGATATTGCCAACGGACGCGCCACTGAAGTTTATCGAGAAATGGCAAAAGCGGTAATTGAGTCCCGCACTGAAAAACCATCGGAAATTGATCTCAAAGGGTTGCCGCCTTACTACCAAGAGGAGTTCAAGAAAATCTGGGAATCTGGCGAAGTTTACAAAGGGAAGTGGAATTGGGCTGCATTTCTCTTTGGTGGCTTTTGGGCTTTAACAAAAGGGACATGGCTTTCTGCGGTGATCAGTCTTGGCGCTGCTATACTCACCGGTGGTCTCGGCGGCGTCATTTACTGGTTCATATTCGGATTTCGGGGGAACTACATTTATTACACCCTTCACGCAAAAGGGAAACAGTTGGCGGCTTAATTTTCCAATCTAAACAATGAACCATTTTCAGCCATAGAAAGCCACAACACTATGAAAGGAACGATCCTAGATTTCAGCATCCAAGCCGGCGAAGGCATCATTTCTGGAGACGACAATAACCGCTACAAATTTGCAGGCTCGGAATGGAAAGCCGAGGATGCACCCACACGCGGGCAAAGGGTGGATTTCGATCAAGAAAACGGCTTGGCAATTCAGGTCTATCTGGAAATGCCCAAAACTGAACCCCGAACAGAACAGCAGCCTAATCAGAAAATTCAAAGTGCAGTTCCAAGGAATTCAGGAAGCCAAAACACAACCGAAGACAAGCTCCTGTTAGACCGCATCACAAAACGGTCTGCCACGCGCGACCGCATGGTTGCAAACAAAAAAGTCCGTGTAATCGTCTCTGCAATAATCGTCGGTTTAGGCTTGTTGTCATTGATTGGAACTCTTGCTGGAGGCAAGGAAGGAGTCCGCAATTCGTTGTCAGAAAATCTCAAATGGTCAAAAGAGGCGCGTGATGCTGGGCTTGCCGGCAGCGACTACGCAGCCGGGATGGTTGCTGACGTAACAGGGCTCACAGAACACGAATACATAAGCAGCATCGGAACGGCTGTGGGTTTTATGCTCTTTGGAGGTTTGATTTTTTTACGCTGGAAGCCGCTTTGGGAAGGATGGCCGTTCATGCGCGCCAAATCGTGGTTCGGTGTTGTGTTCTTTTTTATCGGCTTCATGACTTTAGTCACTGAAATTTGCCGGGGAGATCAAGGTGGCATTACCGGCGGCATTATATTTTCGGGAATTGGTATTTGGTTGTTTCGGTCAGGCATTTCAAAGACCAAAGCCATTGTTGGGCATTTGACGGCATAAATTATTTTCCCCAAAAAAAGTCGTCTCAGGGCACGGGCAGTTCATCAAAGATTTTCTGGATGACCGTTTCGCTGGTTTTTTCCTCGGCCTCGGCTTCGTAGGTGATGGCCACGCGGTGACGTAACACGTCCATGCCGATGCTTTTCACATCCTGCGGCGTCACGTAGCCGCGGCCTTTCAAGAATGCGTAAGCCTTGGCCGCCAGCGTCAGCGCGATGGTCGCGCGCGGCGACGCGCCGAGCTGGATGAAGTCCTTCACCGCGATCTTGTAATGGTCCGGGTCGCGCGTGGCACAGACGAGGTCCACGATGTAATCCTTCACCTTGTCGTCCACGTAAATGTCGTTGATGATTTCGCGGGCTTTCAGAATTTGCTGCGGCGTGACGACCGCGCTGCACGTCGGCTGGCCGGAAGTTTTTGCCATCGTCTCCAGAATCTGCCGTTCATCCGCGCGCGAGGGATAGCCGATTTTGAGCTTGAGCATGAAGCGGTCCACCTGCGCTTCGGGCAATGGATAGGTGCCTTCCTGCTCAATGGGATTCTGCGTCGCCAAAACGAGAAACGGTTCGTCGAGTTTGTAGGTCTGGTCGCCGATGGTGACCTGCTTTTCCTGCATGGCTTCGAGCAACGCGCTCTGCACCTTGGCGGGCGCGCGGTTGATTTCGTCGGCGAGGACGAGGTTAGCGAAGACCGGGCCTTTGCGCGTGGTGAAGCCGCCGGACTGCGGATTATAAATCTGCGTGCCGATGACGTCGGCGGGCAGCATGTCCGGCGTGAATTGCAGGCGCGAAAATTTCACGCTGATGCAGTTGGCCATGGATTTCACCGCGAGCGTCTTGGCGAGGCCGGGCACGCCTTCGAGGAGGACATGGCCGTTGGCCAGCAGACCGATGACCAGCCGCTCGGTCAGATATTGCTGGCCGACGATGACCTTGCCGAGTTCGTTAAACAGCGGATGCGTGAAGGCACTCGCTTCCTTCACCGCTTCGTTGATGGCGTTGATTCCTGTGCTCATATTTTTCTTAGCTGATTTTTCGTGGACGACATTCTGACCAATAGATTTATTTTGCGTTCAACCATTTTTGCAAAGGGCCGCGCCCCGCTCACGCGCCGGACAGCAGCGCAATCTGTTTCGCCGGCAGCCAGCCGGTTTTGCCCGCCGCATTCGCCACCTGCACCCAGTCTTCGTGGCGATCCAGCACGCGCAATTCTGCGCCATCGTGCGCCGCGAACGCGCTTTGCGCCTCGTCAAACGGACCGCTGCGCGCGGTCGCCTCGGCGGTGGTCACCACCGCGATGACCGTATTGAAATGATTCGTCGCCTGCCACGCCAGCACCGCGCCGGAAAAAATCGTCGCGACCACGGCCAGCCGCGTCGCCGTCCGCAATGACGGTGTCAGCGCCGGCCGGAGCAGCCGCACGATGAGCAGTCCACAGACGATCCAAAATAAACCGGCGGTGAGCAGCGTGCCTTCGTTCAGCGTGAGCGAGCCGAGCCAGTTTTGCCAGCGGCTTTCGCGCAGCGTCGCGCCTTGCACTTGGTTGCGCACAAAAGCCAAGTTCGCGCGCAACTCCGCATCGCGCGGCGATTCTTGCGCGGCTTGCACATACGCGGCGATGGCTTTGCCGAGGTGGCCGGATTTGAACTCCGCGTTGGCGTAGTTGAACCGGAGCGCCGGGGATTGCACGCCGGTTTGAAGAATTTTTTGATACGCGCCGGCGGCCTCGGGGAATTTTCCTTCGGCGTAAAGCTTGTTCGCAGCAGAAAAATCCGCCGACACATCCGCCGCGAACAAATGCAGCGACGTCACCAGCGCGGCGGCCAGCAGCAATAATTTTTTCACGATTGCACCTCCTGAAGTTCGCGCACCGTTTGCTCAAAGCGGGCGGCGACGGAAGTTAATTCGCCGCTGCCGCGCACCGGCGCGTAGCGCGCTTGGTTGCATAGCTGAAACAATTCGTGGAGCGATTCCAAAGTGGCCGCGCTGGCGCCCAGCCGAGCCAACCGCTCGCCCACGACGGATTCGGTGATGGCGGAGGCCGGACAATCCAGCCGCTCGCCCAGCTGCTCCTGCAACAGCCGGAACAGCAGCGCAAAAAACTCATCCGGCTGGTTTCCCGCCGCGAATTTCTTCAAATCATTCAGCCCCTCGCGCACGAGTTGCGCCACGGCGCGCTGCCGGCGTCGGCGCGGGTTGTTGGCCAGACTGTCGGCGCGCCGACGCCAAACGAACGCGGCGAGCAGCGCGAGCAAGGGCACCGTTTGCAAAGTCAAAAATGTCGGTTGCACCAGCAGTGGATTTGGTTGGTGCGTGAGCGTTCCCAGATTTTCCTTGATGGGCAGCAGGTCCGGCGGCAGCGGATTGTCGGCGGCGTTGTTTTTGGTCGCGGCCAGCGTGGGCAGCGGCGAGGTGCCGGCGGCCTTGATTTGCAACGGCACCGCCGCGTGAGTGACCGTGTGATATTGGCCGTCGTCGGGATTGAAGAAGGAAAACGTAAGCGCGGGCAGTTCGTGAACGTCGGCATTCTGCGGCGAAATAATTTGCTCAAACGTTTTGGTGCCCTGAAAACCAAACGGGTCGCTGTTTTCCTGCTTGGTCGTGGGCGGATAAGTTTTGAAATTATTCCACGCCGCCGGCACCGGCAGCGTGATCGCATCGAGCGCGCCGCGACCGGAAATCTGCACGCGCACGGTGATGGGATCACCGACGGTGACTGAGGTCGGCCCGGCGCTGGCGTTCAAGGTGAAATTGCCGATGGCGCCGCTGAAATCCGCCGGCTTGTTTTGCTCCGGCAGCGGCACTGACTGCACGGTGACCGGCTCGCTCGCGAGAGTGATTTGATGTTGTTCGCCCTGATTGAAAAACTGCCGGAAGAACGGATCGCCGCCCTGATTTTGCGACGGCATCACCAATACCGCCGAGGCCGTGAACGGTCCGAGCGTGAGCGGGCCGGGGCGGACAGCCGTCAGCGGCACGGCCAGCGGGATGACGGTGTATTCGCGGTTGCCCAATTGCACGCGGCGGCGCTGGTTTTGCAGTTCGGCAGTTTTGCCGGCGCTGAAACCATCGGTCGGCGAACTGGTCACTTGGAAATTAACAAAATTCTGAACGTCGTTGCGCAGATAAATTTCCAGCCGTCCAACCAGCGATTCACCGAGATAGACTTTGTTTTTCGGGAACACGAATTTCATGAACGCCGGCTCGCTGCCGGAATTCACGGCGGCCGCCGAAGGTGCGGCGGCGGTGGTCACGACTAGTTTAAGCGGCTCGGTGGCGAGGACTTGGCCGCCAACCTCCGCGCGCAACGGCGGGATGGTGAATTCACCCGCGCGCTGCGGCGTCACGGAAAAAGTCACAGTAACTGTTTGGCTGATCGCCCCATTGACGATGCTGAAATTCTGCGAGTTGCCCACCTGATTGAATTGCACCCCCGGCACCTGCGGCGTGGGCACCCGGCGGGCGGAACCACCTTCAAACGTCAGCGCGAGCGTGGCCGTTTCGCCCAACGTGAGGGCGTCGCGGTCCAGCGCGGCGGTGAATGTGGCGGCGTCCGCCACGCTGACGAGCAGCGCGGCGAGCAGCAGTGACAGCCATGTTTTTAAGGTGAACCGCATTTTTATTTCGTCCATTCTGACAAACGGAAGTCGGAAATGTTCACGATTTTTTTATCCGGCGAAAGCGCAAAATTTGGGTTTGCCGCGCCTCGTCCGGAAACGCATTATGCGCGGATGCACCTCGCAAAACTAGCCTCCATTTTGTCCACCGCCGTCCTGCTCGCGGCCAACCTGCCGGCGCAGACTCCGACGCACGCCTTTGCCATCGGCACGAATGATTTTCTGCTCGACGGCCAGCGCTTGCAAATCCGCTGCGGCGAAATCCACGCGGCGCGCGTGCCGATGGAATATTGGCGGCATCGGTTGCAAATGGCCAAGGCGATGGGCTTGAACACCGTTTGCGCGTATCTCTTTTGGAACTTGCACGAGCCACGGCCCGGCGAATATGTCTGGACCGGCCAGGCGGATGACGCGGAATTTTGCCGCATCGCGCAGGAGGAAGGCTTATGGGTGATTCTGCGGCCCGGCCCGTATGCCTGCGCCGAATGGGAAATGGGCGGCACACCATGGTGGCTGCTGAAACACGACGACATCAAACTCCGCACGCGCGATCCGCATTATATCAACGCCGTGAAATCTTATTTGAAGGAAGTCGGCCGCGTGCTCGGCCCGCTGCAAATCACGCACGGCGGTCCCATCATTATGGCGCAGGTGGAAAATGAATACGGCTTTTTCGGCAAGGATACGGGCTACATGGACGAAATCAGAAAAGCCTTGGTGGACGCGGGTTTTGACGTGCCACTGTTCCAATGCAATCCGCCGGACGTGATGCGCAACGGACTTCTGCCCAATTTGTTTCAGGCGGGAAATTTTGGCAGCGACGTGGAGAAAAATTTTGCCAAAGTGCGTAAAATTCAGCCGACCGGCCCGCTGATTTGCAGTGAATTTTATCCCGGCTGGTTCGACACCTGGGGCCAGCCGCATCACACCGGCAAGCCGGAAAATTATCTGCCCAATCTGGAGCGGATGCTCAAGCAGGATGCTTCCTTCAGCATTTACATGGCGCACGGCGGAACGACTTTTGGGTTGTGGTCCGGCTGCGACCGGCCGTTTAAACCCGACACATCGAGCTACGATTACGACGCGCCGATCAGCGAGGCTGGCTGGGCCACGCCGAAATTTTTCCAGACACGCGAACTGTTTTCCAAATTTCTTTTGCCCGGCGAAAAACTGCCGGAACCGCCCGCGCCCAATCCGGTCATCAGTTTTACGCCGGTGGAATTGAAAGAAGTTGCCCCGCTTTTTGCCAACTTGCCGGCGGCGATCCAAGATGAAATGCCGCGAAATATGGAGGCTTACGAGCAAGGTTACGGCTGCATTTTATATCGCACAAAAATTCCGGCGGGCGCGGCGGCGACGCTGGAAGCGGCGGCGATTCACGATTTTGGCTTTGTTTTCATTGATGGAAAACGCGTCGCCATTCTCGACCGCCGCAGCGCGAATGCGAAACTGCTGGTGCCCGCGCGGGAAAAAGAGGCACGATTGGATATTCTCGTCGAGCCGATGGGGCGCATCAATTTCGGTCCGGAAATGGCCGACCGCAAAGGATTGATCGCGCCGGTGAAACTCGGCGGCGAAGTCTTGAAGGGCTGGCAAATCTTCAATCTGCCGCTGGATGAAAAGATGCTAGCCGGTCTGAAATTCACTGAAAACAAAAACGACACCTCGGCCGCTGCTTTTTGGCGCGGCACGTTTCATCTCGAAAAAGCTGGCGACACTTTTTTAGATTTGCACCACTGGGGCAAAGGCGATTTGTGGGTGAACGGCCACTGCCTCGGACGCTATTGGAACATCGGTCCGTCGCAAACCGCCTATGCTCCGGGTTGCTGGCTGCGCGCCGGCGAGAATGAAGTTGTCATCCTTGATCTCACCGGGCCGGAAAATCCCGTTATTGCCGGCCTCGAAAAACCGGTGTTGAGCGAATTACATCCGGAAAAAGATTTTGCCAAAGGGCATCGGCCGGCGGTGAAATTACATCTGGCTGCCGCCACCCCGATTCACTCGGGCAGCTTTGCGCCGGGCGCGGACACGCAGGACATTAAATTTGCCGCGCCGGCCACCGGAAAATTTTTCTGTCTGGAATCACTGAACGCACAAGACGGCAAGCCTTACGCCGCCGTGGCGGAACTGGATTTGCTCGATGTCGGCGGGAATGCCATCAGCCACAACGGCTGGACGATTGCTTACGTTGACAGCGAGGAACGCACGGGCGAAGACGGTTCGGCGGAAAATGCGATTGACGGACAGACGGCGAATTTCTGGCACACGGAATGGCAGTCCGCCTCGCCGAACCATCCGCACCAACTGATCCTGAATCTTGGCAAGGCGCAAACGATCTCCGGCTTCCGCTACGTTCCGCGCCAAGGTCAGGAAACCGGCCGCATCAAGGATTACCGCATTTTTATTGGCGATAAATTGGTTTCGGTAAAATGACGGCGGCTCACGGGTGCGCCAGCGCGGTGATGGCCGCAAAGGCCGGCTTTGGCTGGCCCGCGCGGTCGAACACAAGCGGATAACTCGTGCGACCGGCCACCGGCCAATCATTGAGCCACGAGTCGCCGTCCGTCACGCCCCAAAATGTCACGCGCCCGATTTCGTTCCGGTGCTGAAGGAAAATGGCGAACAGCCGGGCGTAACGCTCGGTGAGTTTCTGCTGGACGGATTTCGGCAGGCCGTCGGCATACGGATCTAATTTGGTTTCGCTGCGGAACTTCTTTGCGACATCCGCCGACACGCTGCGGCTCGGATGCGGCAGCACGTCCAGATCGAGTTCGGTGATATTGACCTTCACGCCCAGTTGGGCAAAGGCGGAAATCGTCGTGTCCAGCTTGGAAGTGGTGGGCCATTCCAGATTGTAATGTCCCTGCAAACCCACAGCCGCAAGGTGCACGCCCTGCGCCTGAAGTTTTTTGATCAACGCCAGCGCGCCTTTGCGCTTGGCCCGGTTTTCCAGCGAGTAATCATTGTAATACAATTCCGCCTGCGGATCGGCCGCGTGGGCGAATTGATAAGCCTGAAGCAGAAAATCGTCGCCGATAATTTTTTGCCACGGCGACGGCCGCAGTGAGCCGTCCTCGGCCAATGCCTCGTTCACCACGTCCCAGCCTTTGACACGGCCGCGGTAGCGGCCGACCACGCTGAAAATGTGTTCGCGCATCCGCGCCAACAGCACCTCGCGGCTGACCGGATTGCCGGCGTCGTCTTGAAACACCCACGCCGGCGTCTGGCTGTGCCATACCAATGTGTGACCGATGGTGAACATCCCGTTTTTCTCGCCGAACTCAACATAGCGATCCGCCAGCGTGAAATCATACTGGCCCGGTGCCGGATGAATTTTTTCCCACTTTAAAACATTTTCGGGCGAAATCGTGTTGAACTGCCGTTTCACCAATCCAGCTTCGAGGCCATTCGATTCGCAAAACTGATCGGGATTCAGCGCCGCCCCGACCAGAAAGTTTGTTTGAAAAACGTCCTTTAGCGCCGGTTCCGCACGCAGATTGGCCGCCAGTAAAATTCCCGTCGTGAGCAGCAGCGTGGTAGTGATTGTTTTCATGGAGTGGTCCGTAGTTGCCGGCGAGCCGCCAGATCATCCGCCATCTGGAGGGTCATGCGTTTGTTGATTTTATAGGCGAGCAGCAAACCGGTGCAGATGGCAAACAGGATGCCCACCACAATGCCGCTGCACACGCGGAAGCCTTCCAGCGTCTGCGCTGTCGGCGGCTGCTTCGGATCGAAATTGAAAAAGCCTGCCATGATCCAGAGCAGCGAAGAGGACCCGAGCGCCAGCCCGGATTTCAAGGCGAAGCCGATGGTAGCGAACACAATGCCGGTGAACCGCCGGCCGGTTTTCCATTCGGAATAATCTGCCACGTCGGCATAAATTGCCCACACCAGCGGAATCGTCGGCGCGTAAACAATGGACCCCAACACCGTCAACGCCAACATGCCGATGACATTCGTCGGCGGGAGCAGATAAAACGCAAAGGCGCAGACCGTTGACAGCGCGAAGCCCGCGACCGCGATGGCTTTCTTCCCGAATTTTTGCGCGAGCGACGGCGAGAGCAAAATCACCACCATCGTCACCGCCGTCCCCACCATGTTGATGATGCTGTTGGCCACGTCCGCGACATTGGAGTCGGCCAAATTGTCGCGCGTGCCGTGGACGATGTAGCCGAGCCATTCCAGAATGCCGCCGGGCGCCGGTGCGCCCGGAACCAATGCGGGCGCGGTCAAACCAATTTTCTGCACGAAATCATACAATGCCGCCTTGTCCGCATAGTGATGGTAATAATTGTACAACGCGCCGCCCCGGAACGAGAGAATTGCAAAATGCACCAGCGTCATGAAAAACATCACCGCCCAAGGACTGTTTTTCAACAGGTCAGAAAAATCCTGCAGCGGCGAGGATTTTTCCGCGTTCACGGGCTGCACGCGTTCGCGCGTGGTGGCAAACGTGATGAGGAATAAAATCAAACACAGCACCGCCCACAGCGTCATCGTCAATTGCCAGCCGTGCTGCCGGTCATGGCCGACCGCGAATTTCGCGACCAGCGGCAGCGTGAAGCCGCCCACGATGAACTGCGCCGCGTTCACGGCGATGAACCGAAAGGAATTCAATTTCGCCCGCTCATTTACATCGCCGGTCATCACGCCGCCGAGCGCGGAATACGGCATGTTGTTCATCGAATAAAGCGTCATCAGCAGGATGTTGGTGATCGCGGCGTAAGCGATCATTGCGCCCATGCCCCAGCCGTGCGGGGTCGAGTAGGCCAGTACCATCACCACCGCCCACGGAAAAGCCGTCCACAAAATCCACGGCCGAAACCGGCCCCACCGCGTTTGCGTGCGGTCGGCCAGCACGCCCATGATCGGGTCAAAAAACGCATCCCACAAACGCGCCGCCAGCAAAATCGTGCCCGCCGCCGTGGCGCTGATGCCGAAGACATCCGTGTAAAAATTCGCCTGAAACAAAATCATCGTCATGAAGACGAAATTCGCCGCCGCATCGGCAGCGGAATAACCGGCCTTCTCAAAAAAAGATAATTTTTGATCGCTCGCGCTCATGTTATTTCAAGACCGTCAGCACGGTGGTTTGCAAATCGGCCGCGCGCGAGGAGTTGCCGATCATAATTTCGAACTCGCCCGGCTCGACGACGTATTGCATGTTCACATCCCAAAACGCCAGTGATTCCGCCGTGATTTCGAGTGCCACGGTTTTCGTTTCGCCCGGCGCCAGGAAAATTTTCGCGAAGCCTTTTAACTCCTTCACCGGTCGCGTCACGGAACTCACCCGGTCGCGGACGTACATTTGCACCACTTCCGTCCCGGCGCGGGCACCGGTGTTCGTCACCGCCACGAGCGCTTGCGTTGCGCCGGTGCGCTTGATTTTTGTTTTGGCCAGCCGGAGTTGGCTGAAACGAAACTGCGTGTAACTCAAGCCGAAGCCGAACGCGAACAGCGGCGAAACTTCGTCGAACAAATAGCCGCGCCGCGCCGATGGCTTGTGATTGTAAAACACCGGCAGATGGCCGACGGAACGCGGAATGGAAATCGGCAGCTTGCCGCCCGGATTGTGGTCGCCAAACAAAACGGCCGCGACCGCGTGACCGGCTTCCTGGCCGAGATACCAGCACTCCAAAATCGCCGGCGCAGTTTGCGCGGCGTAGTTGATCGAAATCGGCCGGCCGTTGAACAGCAGCACGATGACCGGCTTGCCGGTGGCGACGAGCGCGCGGAGCAAATCTTCCTGGCGTCCGAATAAATCCAGATTCGTGCGGTCGCCCATGTGATTGCGCGCCCACGCTTCTCGCGCGATTTGCTCGTTATCGCCGATGGCCAAAATGACCACGTCGGATTTTTTGGCGACCGCAACCGCAGCGGCGATTTGCTTCGCGTCGCTCGCCGGATCGCTCGGCGTGACGGCGTCCTGATTCCAAGAGCCACCCACCGTGATCTGGCAACCTTCCGCGTGGAGGATTTTCACCGGCCTTCCCGCGAGCCGCGCGCGGATACCGTCCAACACCGTGACTTTGTGCGGCGGCACGCCGCTGTAACCGCCGAGCAGGCCGCGATTCGCATTGGGACCAATAACGGCAATAGTTTTTAGCGTATCCGGATTCAGCGGCAGCAAGGCGTTTTCGTTTTTCAGCAACGTGATGGCCTCGCACGCAGCCCGCCGGGCAAGTTGCGAATGTTTTTCGCAGCCGACAATTTTCTCCGCGACGGCGGGATCCACAAACGGGTCGTCAAACAATCCGAGCTGGAATTTCCACAGCAGCATCGGCGCGATCAATTCGTCCAACTGCGCCTCTTTCAGAATTTTTTTGCGGACGAGTTCGGCGAGGTGCAAATAGCAATCCGGGTCGGGCAATTCAATGTTCACGCCCGCCTTCACCGCCAGCGCGGCGGCGGCTTTTTTGTCGGCGGCAACAAAATGACCGTGCGTGTCGGGCCGATGATGCAATTCCCAAATGGAATAATAATCCGAGACGACAAACCCTTTGAACCCCCATTCCTTTCGCAGCACGTCGCGCAGCAGCCATTCGCTCGCGTGCGAGGGCACCCCGTCAATCTCGTTGTAGCTGGCCATCACGCTGATGCAGCCGGCCTTTTGAATCGCCTCCTTGAACGGCTGCAAAAACGTCTCGCGCAGCACGCGCTCGGAAACATTCACCGGCGCGCAGTTCATGCCGGACTCCGGCTGGCCGTGCGCGGCGAAATGTTTCAGCGTGGCGAGCAGATTTTTTTTGCCGCGAAATTTCCGGTCGCCCTGAAACCCGCGCACGGCGGCGATGCCGAGTTGCGTGTTGAGAAACGGATCTTCGCCGTAAGTTTCCTCGACGCGGCCCCAGCGCGGATCGCGCGCCACATCCACGACCGGCGTGAGCGCTTGGTGCGCACCGCGCACGCGGGTTTCCTCGGCCGCCATCGCGTAAAGCGCCTCGACGAGCGCGGGATCAAAGGTGCCGCCGAGTGCAATGGGCTGCGGAAAACTCGTGGCGCCAATCGCGGCGTGGCCGTGCAGACATTCCTCGTGAAAAATCACGGGGATGCCCAGCCGCGAATGTTCGATGAAAAATTTCTGAATGGCATTGGTCAACTCCGCCGTCGCGCGCGGCGATTTACCGATGCCGGCGTCCGTCGGTTTGCTGCCCGCGTCGCTCGGTCGGCCCACCTGGCCGATGCCGTGGCCGTTTTTGAACGCGGCTTTCGCCTTGGGAAAATCAAAATTCCCCTCTGCATCCACCAGTTTGGCAGATTTTTCCTGCCAGACGCACATCATCTGCGCGGCTTTTTCGGCCAGCGACATGCGCGCCAGCAAGTCCTGCACGCGTTTTTCCGGGGACAGGGCAGGGTTTTGGTAAGGCAGTGGTTTCATCAATGAGTCGGTGGAGTATGCTGCTTCCCTCGGAAAAAGTCGCCTACCCGAAAAGGTAGTCCGCTTGCCGGCGGTTGGCAGGGGAACCCAAAAAACTTTTGGTTTCCGATTGACCGGCAACGCGGGTTATGACGAAATGATAGAACATAGTAATTTTGTTCCGATGCCGAGACCTCCCAGCAAAAATGGAAATGGCGTGCCGCGCACCGGCGCGAGCAAATACGACGCGCACCACAAGGTGCTCTCCCAGACTTATGGTGCCTTCGCCGACCTGCGCCGCGAGTTATCGGATTCCAAGACCACCGTCAACGAGCGCGAAGACATCCTGAAAAGTTTTGCCACCTGCCCGGATTCTCAGCGGTCCTGGCTGTTGCTGGAAGATTACTTCGAAAAAATTTCCCTCTCGCGCCGCGATTTTCCGGCGGCGGATTGGTGGCCGAAAATGCTCGCGGTCACCGGCAAGGCGCGCTTGGAGGAACTGGCCTTTCTGTTTCTCCGCGCCAAACGCTCCGTGCCGCCGGAACTGCAGCCGCACGCCAGTCTGGATCGTTTTGCCCGCGCCGAGGAAGCCGAGCAGGAACTGCGGCTCGTCAAAGAGTTGGAAAATTGGCTCGCCCCCGCCGCGCCGCTGCATCTCGACACGCCGCGCGCCACGCTGCGCGTGCTGTGCAAACCGCAGCCGGATGAATTGGAACCCTCGCGCTACCGGCTCGCGGTGCAATTTTTGCTGCTGCGTCCGCGCACCGGCGAAAAAGCCCGGTCGTTGCACGACCTCGTGGACCTCGTCGTCCGCGCCGCGCACGAGCAGGAATTATTCACGCCGTGGGACTGGGAATTTATCCAGTGGATTTACGATACGCATCGCGAACGCGCCGGGCACGAAACCACACTGTTGCTGGCCGATGCAGAATTATTGCAATGGCTTGCGCGCTGGGGCCACACGCAGCGCTTGGAATCCGCCGGGAACGGCAAGCCGCTCGGGTTTCATGGCCACATCGTCGCGCTGGCGCCGCATCTGGAAAACGGCAGTCAGGAACTTGCCTTCACGCATCGCATCACGCTGCCGGACGGCCAGACGCATTCGGTGGCGGACGCCAAGTTTTTTAATCGCCAATCGCCGGTTGCGCTGGTCGGCAACGAGTTTTTCCTGCTGCGCAACGCGCCGCCCGCCGGCGTCCTGAAACATCTCGCGCAAAAACCTTCCGTGCCGGTCCGCAAATTGAGTCATCGCCTGCTGCTGCACCTGCGCAAGTCGCAAGCCAACCAAGGCGTGGATTGGGAGCAACTGTGCGTGGCGCACGCCGCCGCGCCGCAATTTGTGTTTGAGCTGCTGGAAGACACGGTGCAACTGCGCTTGCTCGCGAAGAGTTTGCGCGACAAGAGCACTTGGTTTTGGAACGGACAGGAATGGACGCCGCACAATCGCGCGGTCAAGCCGGGGGAAAAACCGGAGATTCTCGACGATCCGCGTCTGGACCCGGCCATTCAATGGCTGCGCAAGCTCGATTGGTTCATGCAGGAATCCGGCCTGTGGATTGGCGATGCGAATGAAAATTTTCTTGGCGCACTCGCCGAGGCGTGGGCCACGCGGCCGGCGGAAGCAGAGTTTCTCGGCAACGCCGCGTTTCACCGGTTGTTCCTCACGCCGCACCGGCTCAAGCCGCGGCTGGTGGTTAAGGGCAGCGGCATTGACTGGCTCGCTGTTTCGGCGGAATGGGAAGCGGAGGGCATGAAGTTGTCCAAATCCGATCTCGAACGCCTCGCGGCCGCGACGAGCCGGTTTGTGAAGTTGCCTAACTCCGGCTGGGTGGAACTCGATACGCTCGCCGTGCAAGGCGCGCACGAAGCGATGGCGGAGATGGGCGTGGATGGCTTGATCGCCGTGCCGCAAAAAGTCGGGCTGGAGCACGTCGCGCATTTGGATGAAGAAGGCTTGACGCGGTTTGTGGATTCCCCGGAAGCGCAGGCGCTGCGCGAGCGGGTGCGGGATTTCAAAGGCGTGCCGGAGGCGCAACTGCCGCCGACGCTCCAGGCGGAATTGCGTCCGTATCAGAAAGACGGCTTTGATTTTCTGGTGCATCTCGTGCAGGTGAAGCTCGGCGGCATTTTGGCGGACGACATGGGGCTGGGAAAAACGCTCCAGACCTTAACGTGGCTGGCGTGGTTGAAAGAGCAAAACCAGAAAACCCCTAAGCCTTCGCTCGTCATTTGTCCGGCGTCCGTGTTGCACAACTGGCGGCGCGAGGCCGAACGTTTCACGCCCGGCATGAAAGTGCTCGTCCTCGAAAGCGGCGCCGCGCGGCATAATCTCCGCCGGCAGATTCCCGAGCACGACATCATCGTGACGAATTACGCTCTGCTGCGGCGCGATCTCGAAGAATTTCACAAGTTCGCCTTCCGTGCCGTTATTTTGGACGAAGCCCAGTTCATCAAGAATCCCGGTGCGCAGGTCACCCAATCCGTCAAGCAATTGAAATGCGAAAACAAGATTGCCCTCACCGGCACGCCGCTGGAAAACCGCCTGCTTGATTTATGGAGCATCGTTGATTTCATCCAGCCCGGCTACCTTGGCAATCAGGAGCATTTCCTCGACACCTACGAGCCGAAAGCTACCGGCGAAGACGGCGAAGCTATCCAGCGCATTGCGCGCAAACGCCTTTCGGCCAAACTCCGTCCGCTGCTTCTGCGCCGCCTCAAGAAACATGTCGCCAAGGATTTGCCCGAGCGCATCGAACAACGCCGCGATTGTCCGCTCGGTGACGAACAGCGCAAACTCTATCTCGCCGAACTCCGCCGCAGTCGCGAAACCATTCAGCAAGCCGTGGCGCAGCAGGGCCTTAACAAGAGCAAGATGCACGTCCTCGCCGCGCTCACCCGGCTCCGACAAGTCTGCTGCCATCCTTCCCTCGTTGGCAGCGACACTGCGAGCGGCAAGACCGAAACGCTTTTTGAATTGCTCGATTCCCTCGTGGCCGAAGGCCAGAAAGTGCTCGTCTTCTCCCAATTCGTTCAGATGTTGAACATCCTCGAACGCGAATGCCACGCGCGCAACATCCGCACCCACACGCTCACTGGCCAGACCAAAGATCGCCAAGCGGTGGTCAATGAATTCCAAAAGGATACCGGCGCCAGCGTTTTCCTGCTCAGTCTCCGCGCGGCGGGAACGGGTTTGAACCTCACCAACGCCAGTTATGTGGTGCTTTATGATCCCTGGTGGAATCCCGCCGTGGAAGCGCAGGCCATTGATCGTTCGCACCGCATCGGGCAGACGCAGACGGTGAATGCCTACCGCCTGATTGCGCCGGGCACCGTCGAGGAAAAGATTTGGGAACTGCAACAGAGCAAGGCGAAAACCATTGCCGATGTGTTGGGCGAAGAAGGCTTTGCGCGCAGCCTCACGGCGACGGATTTGGAATATCTTTTCTCCGAAGACTAATCGTTGCGGACGCTTGCGGCGGCGGCGCCGCGGTTGGCTCTTGCGCGCCACCACTTGACCAAACCGCCGGCGACGGTGCCGTAGAGGAGGCCCCACAACACGCCCAGCGCGATGTTTAAGGGCTTGTTCGGTTTCACCGGGTACAATCCCGGTTCCGCCTTGTCCGTAATCACCACCATCGAGTCCGCAACCATCCGCGCATCAATCCCCGGCTTGGCGGCATTGGCGGCGTGAACCACGCTGCTGCGATATTCCTGATAAGCTTCGGCCACGGCATTGGCCATTTGCGCCGCTTCCACTCGGTCATCGCTGTAGGCGGTAATGGCGATAAGCTTGGTACCGCGCACTGGCGCGAGGGAAAGGCGATTCTTTAGAATTTGCAGCGTCTCGGAGGACTTCAACGTTTCGCCATTAAAATATTTCCGGCCCCACGACACGTTCAGGTTCAGCTTATCAATGACGCGATCGAGGACGAGTTGCGATTGGATAATCTCGAACGTGGTCTGGATGAAGTGCGGGTCATAGGACACGCCATTCGTGTCAGGAACGACATCGGGTTCCACTTTAATGCGTGCGGTGCTGGCGTACGTTTCCGGCAAGATGAACGTCACGGCGGTGCTGATAATGACCGTAATGAGAAACACCGTGACGAACACCGGCCAGAAGGGCGACCGATGATTTGGCGAATTATTTTGGCCGGCGATGATAATGGGCGTAATGGTCATAAAAATAAAGGGAGCGCTGGCCAAAGCTTACGACCGGCGCCCGGTGACTGGCAATGCCGCATTCTTCGTCGCTCGCACGCACGCGACGGCAGGACGCGGTTTGGCCTAGGTGGCCATGTGTTGCACTGCGTCGCTGATGGCGGTGGCTTGGTTCTTGGAACCCATCACTTGCACGGTGAAGGAATAGAGCGTGCCCGGCGTGAGACCGGTGATCACCACATCGTGCGGGTCGGTGAACCAGCGATGCTGCGTGACGCCACCGGCCACGGGCGCGAAGGCGATGATATACACCCACGCATACGCCGCGACGGCTAATTCAAAGTTCAACGTGCCGGTACTGGCGTTGGTAATGCCGAGGATGGTACTCGCCGCAGGCTCTTTCGGGGTGTTTTTAATGTTCGCTACGTTAAAGCCGGAGGAGGCGATTTTGGCGGCATCGCCATTTGCGGTGAAATCCACATAATTAGCCAATTGATCCAACGCGGCCACCAAGGCGATACGCACGGCGTTCTTGGTCTGCGTGGTGGCCGGCGTATTATTTTCCGCAGTGGCGATGGCAGCATTGAAGCTATTCGCCTGCGTTGTTAAAGCCGCCGGTGTGATGGGGGGCGTGGTGAAGTTGCCATTGCCCAAGAGACAAGTGCCGATGTGCAAGCCAGTTTTGGCTAATTCTTTGTCGCCTTTATTGCCGTAATCCCGTGCTACCCAGTTTTTCATAAATAAACCTATGTTTGCATTATGAACCGCTGGCGGAGCCATCCGGCCCCGTCGGTGGGGTTCGTGGTACCGTTAAGAATTAACAGAAGCAGTTTAATTGTCAAGCAACGATATTACTATTGCGATGGCAAACCGAATTTTGGCCCCAGCAGAAGCCGTAAGCGCCTCGGCAGAAGGACTATTTGCCTTCGCCGCCGCAGCATCTGTGAATGCCAAAACGATTTCTGTGAATAGCGAAGTGGCTTCCGTGAATAGCGAAATGACTTTTGTGAATGCAAAAATGGCTCCGGTGAATAGCGGAGCCACTTTTGTAAATGCAGAAATGACTTTTGTGAATAGCGGAGCGACATCTGTAAATAGCGGAGCCGCATCTGTGAATGCCGAAGTGGCATCTGTAAATAGCGAAGTGGCATCTGCCTTTGCAAAAATGGCGGCGGTTAAGACTCTGGCGCGGGGCTACGGGGCAAAGACAAGGTAAATCAAGACTTTGTGGCCACCTACCTTCCCGCCGCCCATAAAGCGACGGGGTTAAGAAGCTTAGTCCGCATCCACGAGTTTCACGGCCCAAGCGGGATAGGGCTGGGTGCCTTTCATCGCGCGCCACAGAATGTGGTTGAGCACGTCTTCATTGCATTGGTCCGGCTGCGTGAGCGGCAGTCGCGCCGAGGCATAAGCATCGGCCCGCGCCGCGCCCGCCGCCACTTTCTTGGGCGCAGGATTTAATTGATCCAACGGCACTTGATTCGTGACCGCAACATACGGCGTGAAATCGGGCGTGGCGGTGAAGCAATCAAACATCGGCGTGGCGGTGGCGTCAAATTGGTTCATCGGCGGCAGCCCCAGCATCAACTCCATCGTGCGCAGCAAACTCGTGTGGTTGTATTGGGTATGCACGACGGCGTGACGTTTGGTGTAAGCGCTGATGACATACGCGGTGGTGCGGTAGCCGCTGACGTGATCCCAGCCATTCTGCGGATCGTCTTCAATGGCAATGACGCAAGTGTCTTTCCAGAATTTGCTGTGGCTGAGGGCGTCCACCACTTGGCCAAAAGCGAGATCGTTGTCGGCCACCTGCGCGGCGGGAGTGGGTTTGCCGGCGCCCGTACCGCTGGTGTGATCATTCGGTAGCCAAAAGAGCGTGAGCGCCGGGAGATTATCGTGTTGTTCGTAGTCTTTGAGCGCGCGGTTGAAAAAGGCGGCGCGGCGGACATCGGGCACGGACAAATCCCAACCGGGATAATTCGTCACCATAAACGGCCGGAGCGCGGCGATGTCGGGTTCCGCCGTGAAACCAATGGCGTCCGCGCCCGTGACAAAGTCCTGATAGGTGTCGGTGAAGGTGATCTTCTTTTTGTTCGCGGGATTTTTCCAATGCTTGGTGGTGGTGGTGAATTCACCGAAGTTGACCACGCTTTTGCCATGGGCCAAGGCATCGTCCCAAATGAATCCGGCCGGCGAATAAGCGAGCGCATCGCGGCCGCCTTCGCCGTCGCCGCCGCAGGGATAGCTGCGCGGCCAGCCGGCAAATTCGCGCTCGACGTAATCGGTAGCGAAACCGCTGTCGGCCCAGTTATGGCCGTCGGCGCTGAGGACGCCGCAGCAATAGGTATTGTCGAGCAAGGCGAATTGCTGGACGAACTGATGTTCGTTTGGCGTCACATGTTCCCCGAAAATGCAGAGGTCCGCCGCGCCATTGCCCGCCTGCACATCGCCAAGCACCTGATCGTAACTGCGATTTTCTTTGATGATGTAGATGACGTGTTTGAACACGCTAGGTTCGCCGGCGCGTTCCGGCACTGGCACGGGCGCGCGATCCAAACGCGGCGGGAGCTTCGCCTGCGCGAGCAGCGGGTAACGGAGATTCGCGAGCGCCAGCTGCGTCTGCGCGGCCAGCGCTGCCTTCGCGGGCACCGGGACCAACGACAACGTGCCGTTGTATTGATGCGTGTTGAAGCCCAAGCCCGTCGCGCCGCCCTTGGCCGCCTGCGGCTGCGTGGCAATATCCTTCAAATTAGCCACGCAAATCTGCGCGCGCCGCGCATCGAACTTCAGCGCGCTGGGAAACCAACCCACGGGAATCAGTCCCAGCAACTGCGTTTCGCGCGGCGCGAATTGAAACACCGCCACGGCATTTTGCGAAGCATTGGCCACGAACAATTTTTTGCCCGCCGCATCAAACGCCAGCGCATCCGGCTGCGCGCCGAACAAATCGCCGGGATTCACCCGCGCGCTGACCGTTTCGATCACCTCATCGCTGCGCGTATCCACTACGCTCAAGAAATCGCTGCCTGCGCTGGCCACGACCAGAAATTTGCCGTTCGGCGAGAGCGCCAGCGCGCAAGCGTGCGGACCGGTGATGATTTGCTTCGGCACCGCGACGCCCATCGGGGCCGCGAGGTCAATGACCGTCACCGAACCTTCGCTGGCCACGCTCCGCGCATCCACGCGCACCCGCGTGCCCTGGCCGGCAGGGCCAACTACGCACGCGGCCTCGGGCCGGCGTCCGCCCCAGTTGCTGACGTAAACTTTGTGGCCGGCCAGCACGACATCAAGCGGCGCCACGCCCGCGTCCCAGGTGCGCAAGACTTTTCCGTCCACCGCATCCAGTTCGAGCAGGCGATTGGACAAATTGCCGGCGACGTAAATTTTTTTGCCATCCGCCGCCACCGCGATGCCGGCGGGGATTTCCTCGTCGCGATTGGGCGCTTTGGCCGCCGGCAGCGCGAAGGCGACGAGCGGCGAAACATTTTGTTTGCGGTCCACGGCGAATACCTTCACGTCGCCGTTCACATTCGAAAGAAAAATCCGCGCGCCATCGGGCGAAAAAGCGAGGCCGCCAAAACTGATTTGCGCTTTGCTGTCCGGCGCGAGAATGGCGGTCGTCACCGCCGCGTGCTCGGAAACTTTATCGGCGGGAAACGCGACGTGTTGCAGCGTCTTGCTTGTGGCTGGATCGAGCACGAGCAATT
>TBL_comb47_HYPODRAFT_10001627_pt1 | contig 28957 bp, 27 predicted proteins | sample TroBogypolimnion_40_FD_10682 | JGI IMG/M metagenome (IMG submission 10682) | reverse complement strand
CTTCCACCGACGTCATGAGCATATCGAGTGACATCGTTTTGGAACTGATGGAAACGCAACCGACGTTTGCGCTCTACCTCACGCGCCTGATGGCCTGGCGGGTGCAAAAAACGTCTGAGATGCTGATGCTGATGAAATTCGGCAATCCCTGCCTACGGGTTGTGATGGGCTTATCCCAGTTTGCCGAAGCGCTTTTTTACCACTCGGACCGACCGCCGACGATTGGTTTTGGCCAAGGCGTGGAGATTCCGGTGAAACAAAAACTGCTGTCCGATCTGTGCGGCGTTTCCAGAACCATTTTTTCTGAATTCGTGCAAAAGCTCGCGGTCGCCGGTTGGCTAAAAATTTCCTACGGCAAGCTGGAAATCTTGTCCTTGCCCAACTGGCACCAATTTTCGCAAAAGCAGCGGGAGAGAAAGCTCAACGAAATGAACCCTTCGTTTGAGGAGATACTCAAAGAGCTCCAGGGCGAACCGGCTTAAAGAGCCACACTCCCTTCGGCCAACACGCCCTGGCTGGTGGGCGGCAACTAGAGGCCGACACCCGTTAAATGCTCGGAGTCGGAGTCATTCAGCTTGTCTTGAACGTAGTCATGAATCAAACGGATGCAATGGGTCACCACCGCATCGTCAAAGTGGCGGTGCTGCAACTTCAGTATTTCACTGATTTTCTCCAGTAGAACTATCGCCTGCTGTGACTCGACAGACAAAGTCCGGGGTGAGCTGAATTTCGTTGACATCAAATGGCTTCAAAAGATTGAAAACTGGGCCTGAACTGTTTACTCGCCAGCTAATGCCCTAGCTTGTTCCGCAATGCGCTTACGCATCCGCACTTTTGTTCGCCATTGAACAGATTTAGAAATATATTTTGCTCACCCTTCGCATTCCCAGGTCCTAAAACGGGATGTCGTCGTCCATGTCGTCAAAGCCGCTGGCCGGGCGCGGTGCCGGAGCCTGGCGGGCGGCGACAGGCGCTGCGGAGCGGGGTGCCGGGGCCGGACGGCGTGCCGGCGCGGGTGCGGAACGCTCATCACCACCGTCGCCACCATCGCTGGGGCCACCCATGCCTTCACGGCCGCCGAGCAGCTGCAGTTCGGTGGCCACGATGTCCACCGTGTTCTTTTCCACGCCGGCCTGGTCGGTGTATTTGCCGTACTTTAGGCGGCCTTCCACGTAAATGGGGCGGCCCTTGCGCACATACTCGCCGGCGATTTCGGCCAGGCGGTCGTAAAAGGTGACGCGGTGCCACTGGGTGTCTTCAATGGTTTCGCCGGTGTTCTTGTCCTTGCGGCGGCTGCTGGTGGCCACGCTGACGTTGGCCACGGCCTGGCCTGAGGGCAGGTAACGGATTTCGGGGTCGCGGCCGCAGTTGCCGACCAGAATGACTTTGTTAACGGATGCCATGTTTTTCTCCAGAATGTGGAGGAGATTATCCTGCCTTTGCAGACTGACTATCATGGACGGTTGTCTCCCACCCGGTCATTGCCTTGAATTCTCCTACCGACGCTCTCCCTCTAGATCCCGCCGACCAGGGTACGTACCTGGGCCGCGCCCTGCAGCAGCAAAGCATCAGCATCCGGGGGGCACGCACGCACAATCTCAAAAACATCGACCTCGACATCCCGCGCAACCAGCTGGTGGTGATCACGGGACTCTCCGGCTCCGGCAAGTCCAGCCTGGCCTTTGACACGCTGTACGCCGAAGGCCAGCGCCGCTATGTGGAAAGCCTGTCCACCTACGCGCGCCAGTTCCTGCAGGTGATGGACAAGCCCGATGTGGACATGATCGAGGGCCTGTCGCCCGCCATCTCCATCGAGCAGAAGGCCACCAGCCACAACCCACGCTCCACCGTGGGCACAGTGACCGAGATCCACGACTACCTGCGCCTGCTGTTTGCCCGCGCCGGCACGCCCTACTGCCCAGAACACCAGCTGCCGCTGCAAAGCCAGACCGTGAGCCAGATGGTGGACGCCGTGCTGGCGCTGCCCGAAGACACCCGGCTGATGATTCTGGCCCCGGTGGCGCGCGAAAAAAAGGGCGAGTTCCTGGATGTGTTTGCCGAGATGCAGGCCCAGGGCTATGTGCGCTTTCGGGTCAACGGTGCGGTGTTTGAATACGACGACCTGCCTAAGCTCAAAAAGACCGAGAAGCACGATATCGACGTGGTGATAGACCGCGTGAAGGTGCGGCCTGAAGCGCGCAACACGGTGGTGGCCGATGCCCAAAGCAGCGAAGCAGTGACGGCCACCGCTGCCCTGACCGCCGCACTCAACCCGGCCGCCGCCCCGGCGCCCGGCCTGCGCCAGCGCCTGGCCGAGAGCTTTGAGGCCGCGTTGCGCCTGGCCCAGGGCCGCGCCATTGCGCTGGAAATGGATTCGCCCAAAAACGCGGAAAGCGGCAAGCAGGCGGAGCATTTGTTCAACGCCAAGTTCGCCTGCCCGGTCTGCAACTACTCCATCAGCGAGCTGGAACCACGCCTGTTTTCCTTCAACTCGCCGGTGGGCGCCTGCCCCAGCTGCGACGGCCTGGGCCAGCAGGACTTTTTCGACCCCGAGCGCGTGGTGGCCTTCCCCACCCTGAGCCTGGCCAGCGGCGCCATCAAGGGCTGGGATAGGCGCAACGGCTATTACTTCTCGATGCTGGAGAGCTTGGCCAAGCACTACAAGTTTGATATCGACCAGGGCTTTGACACGCTGCCACCAGCCGTGCAGCAGGCGATTCTGCATGGCTCGGGCGAAGAAGAAATCAGGTTCCACTACGTGATTGATTCGGGCGCATCCCAGGGCAAGAAACTGGCCAAGAAGCATCCCTTCGAGGGCATCATCCCGAACATGCAGCGGCGCTACCGCGAGACCGATTCGGCCCTGGTGCGCGAAGACCTGGCGCGTCTGCGCAGCACCCAGCATTGCCCGGACTGCGATGGCAGCCGCCTGCGCATCGAGGCGCGCAACGTCAAAATCGGCGAAGGCGATCAGGCGCGCGCCATTTACGAGATCAGCCGCGCCACCCTGCGTGAGAGCTTTGCCTACTTCAACACCCTGACCATGTTTGGCTCGCGCGGCGAGATTGCGTCCAAGGTGATCCGCGAGGTGGGCCTGCGCCTGAAGTTTTTGAACGACGTGGGCCTGAACTACCTCAGCCTGGACCGCAGCGCCGAGACACTCAGCGGCGGTGAGTCGCAGCGCATCCGCCTGGCCAGCCAGATCGGCTCGGGCCTGACCGGCGTGATGTATGTGCTCGACGAGCCCAGCATCGGCCTGCACCAGCGCGACAACGACCGCCTGATCGAAACCTTGAAGCACCTGCGCGACATCGGCAACAGCGTGCTGGTGGTTGAGCACGACGAGGACATGATGCGCGCCGCCGACCATGTGATCGACATGGGGCCGGGCGCCGGCATCCACGGTGGGCGCGTGATTGCACAAGGCACGTTTGACGACGTCAAGGCCACGCCGGAATCGCTCACCGGGCAGTACCTGGCGGGTACGCTGAAGATCGAAGTGCCCAGGCGCCGCACGCCTTGGCTACCGACGGTACAAATCACCGCCGCCGAGAAAAAAATCGTCGCCAAGGGCGCACCGAGCAAGGCCGCCCTGGCCTGGGCCGAACGCCATGCCGCGCATCTGGCAACCCAGGGCGACCTGCAGGCGATCCGCATCATTGGCGCCAGCGGCCATAACCTGAAAAACGTGAGTGCCGATTTCCCGGTCGGCCTGCTGACCTGCGTCACCGGAGTCTCCGGCTCCGGCAAATCCACGCTGGTGAACGACACGCTGTATACGGCCGTTGCGCGCCAGCTGTATCGGGCGCATGACGAACCGGCACCGTTTGAGGCCATTGAGGGCATCGAGCATTTCGACAAGGTGATCAATGTCGACCAGTCGCCGATTGGCCGCACACCGCGCAGCAATCCGGCCACCTACACCGGCCTGTTCACTCCCATTCGAGAGCTGATGGCCGAGGTGCCGATGGCGCGTGAACGCGGCTACAGCGGCGGACGCTTCAGCTTCAACGTGGCCGGTGGACGCTGCGAGGCTTGCCAGGGCGACGGCATGGTCAAGGTGGAGATGCACTTTCTGCCCGACGTGTATGTGCCTTGCGACGTCTGCGCCGGCATGCGCTACAACCGCGAGACGCTCGAAGTCTTGTACAAGGGCAAGAACATCGCGCAGATTCTGGAGCTCACGGTCGAGGCCGCCTATGCCTTCTTCCAGGCCGTTCCCACCCTGGCGCGCAAGCTGCAAACCCTGCTCGATGTGGGCCTCAGCTACATCAAGCTCGGCCAGGCCGCCACCACCCTGTCGGGCGGCGAGGCGCAGCGCGTCAAGCTGGCGCTGGAGCTCTCCAAGCGTGACACCGGCCGCACGCTCTACATCCTGGACGAGCCCACCACCGGTCTGCACTTTGCCGACATTGCCTTGCTGCTGAAAGTCTTGCACCAGTTGCGCGACGCCGGCAACACCATCGTGGTGATCGAGCACAACCTGGACGTGATCAAGACCGCCGACTGGCTGATCGACATGGGGCCCGAAGGCGGCTCCGGTGGCGGCACCGTGGTGGGCGTGGGCACGCCAGAAACCATTGCGGCCAACCCGGCCAGCTTTACCGGGCGCTACTTGGCGAAGTTGCTAGGCTGAACCGCGTAGTTAGCAAGCGGCCGTGGTAACGAAGGCGCACTTTCATGCTCCGGTGCTGTCGGTTTGCAGCGCTAAGCCATGAAGCCCAGGTCCACCGGATAACCAGTCCCACCGAAATTTCCGATGCTCGGCAGCACGCCAGCCATCTCGCTGGCGCTCACGCCAAACCACTTTGCCAGGGTCGCGGCGTACTGGTCGACCGAAGTGCTGGGCAACAAACGGCCTTGGCCCACATGCCACTGGTTTTGCGGCAGATAGTTGCCGCCGGCATCCTTGGTGTCGGCCACACTGACCGGTGGGGCCGTGCCATAAAACTGCTGACCCTTGACCGCGCCACCCACCACAAAATGGTGGCTGCCCCAGCCATGGTCTGCGCCATCGCCGTTGGAGGCCAGGGTGCGACCAAAGTCGGACGCGGTAAAGGCCGTCACCTGCTTGGCAATGCCCATCTCGACGGTGGCAGCATGGAAGGCGGTCATGGCGTCGCTGACCTTTGCCAACAAGGGGCCGTGGTCGCGAATCAGGTTGTCGTGCAGATCAAAGCCACCCATGGACACCAGAAACACTTGGCGGCGCGCACCCAGCACCGTGCGACCCTTGATCAGACGCGCCACCATCTTGAGTTGCTGCGCCAGACTGTCGGTGGCAAAGACGGTGGTGGGTGGCGCTGCGGCCAAGGCGGAGGTGACCACGCCTTCGGCCGCCAAGGCCCGCGTGCTGACCTTGTTGTATTCGTTTTCCAGGATATGGCTGCGCTTTTGTTGCAGCAAGCTATTCATCGCGGCGCCGACGGCGCTGGAGCCGTACACGGAAGCGCCCGCAACGGCCGCGTTGATCTTGATGGCGCCACCGGTGCTCACCTGGTATTGCAGTGCCTGATTGCCGGATAAAAAGACGGCATTGCCGGTCACCGACATGCAGGAAAACGTGGCCGCCGTGTTCAAACTGAGCGCCAAGTCAGCCATGCTGCCACCCCATCCAATGGTCGAGCCTTCGGGCGAAGAGGACTGCCAGATGGATTGCTGGTCGTTGTGCGAAAACAGCTGGGGCGGGCGCGGATAGCTCACATGGTCGGCGCTGTTGTACTGGACGCGCGTCAGCGGTTTGACCAGGGTCCCCACGTTCAACTGCACCGCCGCCTGACCGCTGTTGAACAGGCCGGCCAGGGCCGTCATGCCGGGGTTCAAGGCAAATTGGCGCGACACCGACAGCGAATCCAGGGGCGCGCTTAGAGGGCCGAGCAACGTGGGTGCCAGCGCGCTCTGGCCCAGTGCGATGCCACCGGCGCTGCGCGCTGGGCCGCCACCGCGAATCGTGCTGTACAGGTCGTAGCTGGCATTGTCATAGGGCACGACGGTGTTGCCATAGTCGTTGCCGCCGTACAGAAAGATGCAGACCAGGGCCTTGTAGTCTCCCGCCGGGGCGTTAAAGGCGGCGGCTTCACCCATGGCCGCCAGGTTCAAGGCAAAGGGTAAGGCCGTGCCGCTCAGAGCCAGCTGGCCCGAGCGCTTGAGAAAGGCGCGGCGTGAGTGCAGGTCGGGTTGGAGCAAATGCATGGTGTTTCTTACTTTTGCACCAGATATTCAGCCGAGGCCATCACCAGCAGCACGGCCGCATAAACCCGGTTGAGTTGCTGCGCATTGCTGGCAAAAGGCATGGCATTCAGCGCGTTGACGATCAGCGTCTGGTTGGCGGCAGAAAGCTGGTCGGCGCACAGCAGCAGACTGATGCGCTTGAGCAAGGCCGCGCTGTCGGTTACCAGCGCCAGCTCGTTGGCATAGGCCGACTTGATATCGCCGCTATTGAGTCCGTTCTGAATCACCGACTGCAAAAAATTCAGATAGCCTCCGACACTGCTTTCGTTCACCAGTTGAAACTCGGGCGCCACAGCGCCCAGGCCCAGTGCGGTCGCTGGCGGCACATAGCCGGGTCTAAAGAAATTGAAAACTGTGGGCGAGCGCAGCGGGCTCTGGCCCAGCTGGGTTCCGGCATTGCTCAGGTCGCCCATCTTCCAGCTGCCGCTGGCTGAAGTCGCGCCAAAGGTTCGGCCCCACTGCACCAGGCGCAGCATGGGTTCGCGCAGCTTGCCAAATTGCGGGTCGCTTAAACCCGCAGTGCCGCGCGCCTCGTCGTCCAGCAGGATGGCGGCATAGACATGAGCCAGGCTGCCGCGCACTCCCGCACCGTTGTTGGCAAACACCGCAGCCACCCGAGCCACGTAAGCCGGGCTGGGGTTGCTGGTAACCAGGCGCTGGATCAGCTGCTTGCTGATAAAGGGCGCCGTATTTTGGTGGTTGAACAGCCGGTCCAGCGCCAGCTTCAGGCCCTCGACCGGTGTGGCCGTGCCGGGCACGGTGATGCCCAAAAAGGTCGAGTCCACGGTGGAGTGGTAGTTGCCCACCTGCAGCATGGGCAGGCGGGCAAAGTCGGTGCTGGAAATCGTGCGTGTGCCACCACCGGTTTGCGCAATCACGGTGTTCACGTTACCGCTCATGTCCAGGTCATAACCGGTAAACACCTGCGCCAGCATACTGACATCGCTAGCGCCATAGGTATCGATCTTGTTGCCGCTGCCATCCAGTTGCGGACTGCCGTCCGGATTCAGCAGCACCAAGCCGACGCTGAACAACTGCATCACCTCACGCGCATAGTTTTCGTCGGGCTGGGTACCCCGTCCATCGGCCTTCCTGCTGCCCTTGACGTTCAGGTAATAGCCCATGGCCACATTCAGCGTGATGGCACCCAGCAGGTCGCGGTAGTTGCCAAAGGCATGGCTATTGAGCGTGTCCCAGTAATGGGCGGCGGCATGGCTGCGCCAGTTGAAATTCAAACCCACCAGGGACACCACAAATATTTCCGACAAGGCCAGCGCCATGCGCTTGCGCGCCGCATCGGGCGCGGCCATGAGCTGGCTCCACACCATGTAGTCGCCGGGATAGCTGTTGTCGTAATAGTTGGCGCTGTTGTTGACGTCGCCATAGCCCTGGGCGTTGAGCCAGTCCCAGCCCAGCGTGCCAGATGCGGTGGCCACTTGGGTCTGAATCCAGGGCGCATAACCCTGCGCCTTGACGGCGGCAATCTCGGTGTCGGATGCAGAAAACTGCGCCTGCAATAAAAAGCGGCTGGCTTGCGCGTCGGTGACCGAGGACAGTTGCGTATAGCCGCTGGTGTTGAGAGTCACGGCGGCCCCGGGTATGACGGCGGTGGGCGCGCCACCAGCCCCACCGCCACACGCAGCCAGCGCAGTCGATGCCAGCGCGGCTATGCCCGGACCCGACCAGCTGACCTCATCGCTCTCAGGCCTGGAAATGGCACTGTTGCCTTTTGCATCCTGCAAGTCAATCCCCTGAACCCTCCAGAAGCGAAGGGATAGCGCAGCTTACGGGCAAACAGTGACAGCCCACACCGCTTTTGCAATTGCTTACAAACTCAAACCGCCTTGGCGCTGGGCCTCGCATTGACCTTGTCGCGCCAGGCCTGCAGGGCGTGCAGACCGGCTTCTGCGGGCACAAACTTCATCAGACCGCGTGCAAATTCCAGGCCGCAAAACGCGGTGATGTCGGCGATGGTGAAGCGCTCTCCGGCCATCCATTCCTGCTGTTGCAGCAAGCCATCAAACACGGTGGCCGTGGCCACCATCTTCTCGGCTTGTGATTTGCCGAAGTCGGAAAACTGCGGCTGCTCCAGCGCCACCAGACCGGGGTGCGTGTGGCGAATGGCGTTGGCGATTTGCGCCATCAGGGTCAGTTCCACGCGCCGGTCTGCCATCTCGATAAAGGCACGCTCGGTGGCGTCCACACCCATCAGATTCGGCTCTGGGTACAGGCCTTCGAGATAGGTGCAGATGGCGCGGGTTTCGGTCAGCACGCGGCCATCGTCCAGCTCCAGCGCGGGCACCTTGGCCAATGGACTTTTGACCAGAAACTCCGGCGTGCGGTGGCCACCAGCGTTCAAATCGATATTGCTCACTGCAATACCGGTGATGGCTTTTTCGGCGATGAACATCAGCACGCGGCGGGGGTTGGGTGCGCGGTGAGAAGAAAAGAGTTTCATGGCTTGCTTTGTCCCATTTCGATCATGCTGCGTGCTTCCAGCGAGAATTTGCGCGCCTGCTCTTCGTTATCGTTATGCGTCAGGTCCCGCGCCGNGGGCGGCGCCAGGATGCCGCGCTGCACGGCGGGCCTTGCGCGTATGGCTCCTATCCAGCGCTGCAAATGCGGCAACTCGTCCACCGCCACGCCCGACCACTTGTGCGTTCGCACCCAGGCCCAGTTGGCGATGTCGGCAATCGAGTAGTCACCGGCCAGGTATTCGTGGTCTTTGAGGTGGCCGTCGAGCACGCGAAACAGGCGGCGGCTTTCGCCCTGGTAACGGTCTATGGCGGCCTGAATCTTCTCGGGAAAGTAACGAAAAAACACATTCGCCTGGCCCATCATGGGGCCTATGCCACCCATCTGGAACATCAGCCACTGCAACACCAGCGAGCGGCCCTTCATGTCCGACGGTATAAGTTGACCGGTCTTCTCGGCCAGGTAAATGAGGATGGCACCGGACTCAAATACCGCGAAGTCATCTTCCGCGTGGTCGACGATGGCCGGGATACGGCCGTTCGGATTGATGGCCAAAAAGTCGGGCTGCTTCTGCTCGTTCTTGGCGAAGTCCAGAATCTTCAGCGTATAGGGCAACTCCAATTCCTCCAGCGCGATGGAGACCTTGTGGCCATTGGGAGTGGCGGCGGTATAGAGATCGATCATGGGTGTGGGTTCCTGCTTATGCGGTCTGGGCGGCACGCAACTGGTCGCGTGTGGCGATGGCGGCCGCTCTTGCGGCCTGCGCGAAGTCTGCACCACCGGAGGCGTACAACACGGCGCGCGAGGAATTGACCACAATCGGCGCCGTGGTTTCGCCGTTCGCTGCGCGGTACCCTGCCTTGACCGTGGCCACCGCATCACCGCCCTGCGCACCGACACCCGGAATCAGCAACGGCACGGTAGCTGCCACGGCACGCACGCGCTCAATCTCAGCGGGACGGGTGGCACCCACCACCAGCCCGAGCTGGCCGTTCAGATTCCACGGGCCCTGCACCAGGGACGCAATGTGTTCGAACAGCGTCGGCTGGCCCGGCAGATCGCTCAGGCGCTGGTTCTGCAAATCGTCGCCGCCGGGGTTGGAGGTGCGGCACAGCAAAAAGGCCCCCTTGCCGTGGTACTTCAGGTACGGCTGGACCGAGTCAAAACCCATGAAGGGCGAGAGCGTCACGCAGTCGGCGCCATAGCGCTCAAAGGCTTCCCTTGCGTATTGCTCGGCGGTGCTGCCGATGTCGCCGCGCTTGGCGTCCAGGATGATGGGCACCTGGGGCGCGGTGCGGCGCATGTGCTCCATCAGACGTTCGAGTTGGCCTTCCGCGCCGTGAGCGGCAAAGTAGGCAATCTGAGGCTTGAAGGCAATCACCAGGTCGGCTGTGGCGTCGACGATGGCCGCGCAAAAGTCGTAAATCTTGCTGGCGTCGCCCCTCATGGCGTCGGGAAATTTAGCCGGTTCCGGGTCCAGGCCCACACACAAAAGAGAGCCGTTGGTGCGCTCGGCCTGGCGCAGTTGTTCAATAAAAGTCATGGGCAAGATTATGGCCCTGCGAAGGGCTGGCGCTAGGTCTCGAGGGTAGCGGCAGCCAGGCACAAATCTGCCCAGGCCTTGGCCTTGTCGGCGCCGTTGCGCATCAACAGCTTAGGGTGGTAGCTGACGACGACGGGCGTGCCCTGGTAACTGTGTACGCTGCCACGCAGCTTACCCAAGGGTTGGGCGGCCAGCGCGGGAGTCTCGGCCAACAAGACCTGGTTGGCAAAGCGGCCCATGGCCAGAATCATCTTCGGCCTCACCAAGGCAATCTCGCGCTGCAGGTAGGCGGCACATTGCGCCAGCTCGGCGGCCTGCGGCACCACGCCATGGGCGGGGCGACACTTCAGCACATTGGTGACGTAGGCCCGTTGCGCAGCCGATGCGGACTGCAAGGCCAGCGCCGCCGCAGGAGTCTTGGGCGCCATCGGATTGGCGCGCTGCAGCCCCAGAGCTCGCAGCATATGGGCCAACAGCATGCCATCGGGTCCGGCGAACGGCGCACCGGCCCGGTCCTCGTCCTCATCCGGCGCATCGCCCACCACCATCCAGTCACATGGCAGCTGGCCTTCTGCGGGCGCCAGAAAGCTGGCGTGGCTGCGCCCGGCACACAGGCCGCAAGCCTGACAGTTGCGCACGCTGTCCGACAATGCCGTCCAGTCCAGTGAGGCGGCAATCGGCGCAACCTGCACACCGAGCGCAATCGGTGTCGATGTCGGAGCTGACGCTGCAAGCAGCGGGCTTAGCGGCTGGCGCACCACTGGCGGCGGCGCTTCGGCCGGCGCCAGAACGACCACACCCGTTTCAGGCAACCAGACGTGTACGCCCATCTCCTGCAGCATGGCGCGTTGGCGGGTATCAAGTTCAAGAGCCATGGGTGCGAGCTTAGCTCAGAGCCGCAGGCTCATGACGATGGCGTCTTCGCGCTTTCCGTGCTGTGCCGGGTAATATTCCTTGCGCAGACCGACGCGGCGATAACCGTGCGCTTCGTAGACGTGCAATGCACGCAGATTGCCCACGCGCACCTCCAGCCACAGCCACTCGGCGCCCTGGCCGCGCGCCCAAATGGCAAGCGCCTCCAGCAGCAGGCGCGACCAGCCCTGACCCTGGTACTCGGGCGCCACGGTGATGTTGAGCAGGTGCACCTCGTCCACGCCCTTCATGGCAACGAAGTAACCCAGCAAGTAACCGTCGGCCATCAACATCTGCGCCTGATAACCGCTGTGCAGCGCGTCGATAAAGTTGGCCCGCGACCAGGGCAAGGCATAGGCGCGGTTTTCCACCCGCAAGACCTCGTCCAGGCGGTCGGCCAACAGCGGCTCGAAGCGGGCCTCTGCGTGGTCAGATTCCAGCGGGGTGCTCATGAAATTAAAGGGCAGCGGCCAGCTGCGCGGCCTTGATGGCGGCGCGCTCGGCCGTGGTTTGCGCCACCTTGTCGCGGATATAGGTGGGCAAGGCCTGCTCGGCGGACACCGCCTTGCCGGTAGCCAACAACTGCGGCGCCAGGCGCAGCATGGCCGTGGCCTGGGGCAAGGCCGGAATGCGCGCCGCCGCCTCGGCCAAACCGGTCAAGCGCGTGCCATAAACGGCAAAGGCATTGCCTGCCGCCACCGCGTCCCCTGCGCTTGGTACCGGCAAGGCCACGGCTTCGGGCTTCACCAGGTGCGCCGCCTGCAACTCGGTCCAGAGGCCAGCCTCAAAGTAGAAAGTAGCCAGATAAATTTCGTCCATGCGCGCGTCCAGCAAGGCAGTGACCTGGCCAGTCGCCGCATCGCCCAAACCATGGTGGCGCGCCTCTTCGGCCACGGCCAACAGCGAATTCACCGGCAGCACCGGCACGCCCGCGCCAAAGGCCAAGCCCTGCGCCACGGCACAGGCCGTGCGCAGGCCGGTGAAGGAGCCGGGGCCGCAACCAAAGCAGATGGCATCGAGTTCACTCAAGGTCAGACCGGATTGGAGCATCAGCTCCAGCACCCCGGAAATCAGACCGGTGGACGCCTTGGCGCCACCCTCGCTCTGTTGCTGCCAGAGGCCTGCAGCGGCGCCGTCGTCGCGCGAAACGGCGATCGACATCGCATCGGTACTGGTATCAAAGGCCAGCAGTTTCATGATTTTTTGGCTCCGGCCTGGCGCACACCAAACACAATGCCCAGGGTCACCAGGGCCAGGCCGGTCATCACATTCCACGGCAGGGGCTCAGCCAGCACCAGCGCGGCGGACAGGGCAGACAGCCCAGGCACCACCGCGGTCAACATGGTGGAGCGTACCGGGCCGAAGGTGCGGATCATCATGTTGAAGCTGATGCCCGACACCACCACCGAGGCCACACCCTGCATCAGCATTTGCCAGAGCACATCGCGCAGGGGCGCCGTGAACACATGACCGGGCACGATGCCAGACCAGACCAGACCCGCATACGCCGGCACGTAGACAAAAAAGGCAAACACGGTGATGGCGGTGGTAGCGTGCACCGCCGGAAGACTGTGCCTTCGCACCAGCACGCTGTAACCGGACCAGCTAAGGGCACCCAGAATAAACAGCACATCACCGCGCCAGATGCCACTGCCATCAAATGCATGCAACAGACTGGCGCCACCCACCAGTAGATCGCCCGCCACAATGCACAGCAGGCCTATGGCGCGGCTGCCGCTGATGCGCTCACCCAGCAAAACCACGGCCAGCAGCGCGGTCCACAACGGCAGACTGCCGGGCAACAGCACCGAGGCATGGGCGGCGGGCGCATAAACAAAGCCGCTATAGGCGAACAGGCCGTACAAAATGCCGCCGAAGGTCCCGGTCAGCATCGTGATGTTCAGCGGTAGTGGGGAAAGGCCCCACATCGAACCTGCGCTGCGCATTTGTCCGGTATCACGCAACGCCGCACGCTGCGTTTGGGTCAACCAGCAGCCCAGAGGCAGCATCACCAGCCCGGCGCCTAGCAATCGGGCAAACACGATGTCGAACGCCGTCAGCGTGGGTGCGCGTGCCGGGTCGGCCGAGGCCCGCGCCACCACAATAAAGGCCGTCCAGATCAACACCGTCACCAGCGCTGCCAGCAGACCTACCACTTTGGGTGAGAGGCGCGGCATGGCGCCGGGCAAGGCAGAGGTGGTGGTGAGTGACATGCAGCGATTATCGGGGCTAGCGCGTTGCCGCCCGGGATAATGGCCACATGTTGTATCGACTCCTGTGCCCCGCACTGCTGGTCTCCTGTCATGCGTTTGCCGCAGCGGGTAGCGCCATTCCTGCCGAAGTGGATGCAGCCCTGGCCCGCGCCAAAATACCGCGCGAAGCCGTGGCGCTGCTGGTGCTGGACGCGGATGCGAGCAACGCGGCCCCGCGCCTGACTCACCGCGCCCAGGTGCCCATGAACCCGGCCTCGGTGATGAAACTGAGCACCACCATTGCCGCGCTCGACCTGCTGGGCCCGGCCTATTCCTGGAGCACGCCGGTCTATGTGGACGGGCCGGTGCAGGGCGGCACGCTCGCTGGCAACGTCTATATCAAGGGACAAGGCGACCCCAAGCTGGTGCTGGAAAAGCTGTGGCTGCTGCTGCGCCGGCTGCAGGGCATGGGCATACACAGCATTGCCGGTGACATCGTGTTGGACCGCAGCGCCTTCGAAGTACCTGACACCAATCCGGCGAGCTTTGACGGCGAGCCGCTGCGCCCCTACAACGCCGCGCCCGATGCACTGCTGATCAACTTCAAGGCGGTGGTGATGACGTTCACTCCGGACCGTGGCGGCAACAGCGCCCAGGTGCAGTTTGACCCGCCGCTGTTTGGCGTGCAGATGCAGGCCAGCGTGCCCTTGGGCAATGGCGACTGTGGAGACTACCGGGGCGCGCTCAAGGCTGATTTTTCGGACGCCAAGCGCATCCGCTTTGGTGGCAGCTATGCGGCGAGTTGCGGTGAAAAAATCTGGCCGGTGGCCTATGCCGACCCAAGCGGCTATGGCGTGCGTGCCGTGCAGGGACTGTGGCTGGACATGGGTGGGAAGCTCAGCGGCAGCGTGCGCTATGGCACGGTCCCTGTAGCCCTGGCTGCGGGCAAACCAGCGTTTGAAGTGAGCTCCGCGCCGCTGGCAGAAATCATCCGAGACATCAACAAATACAGCAACAACGTGATGGCGCAGCAGGTGTTCCTGACCCTTGGGCGGGTCGTGGCAGCGAGCGCCATGGGTGCTAATGGCGAAGTTCCGGCAAGCGATGCACCGCCGAGCAGCGGCAGCTTTACAGCCTCCCAGGCCGTGCTGCAACGCTGGTGGAAGGAGCGCATCGGCGACTCCGAGATGCCGGTATGGGACAACGGCTCCGGTCTGTCGCGCCAGGAACGTATCAGCGCGCAGGGCCTGGCACGCCTGCTGCAAGTGGCCTGGCGCTCGCCCACCATGTCGGAGCTGATGAGTTCACTGCCGATCAGCGGCGTGGACGGCACGCTCAAGCGCTTCAAATCGAAAACGGTGGGGAGCGCCCATCTCAAGACCGGCACGCTCAGCAACGCCCTGGCCCGCGCAGGCTACGTGGACGGCGCCAGCGGTAAGCGCTATGTGCTGGTGGCCCTGATCAACCACGCCAATGCCAACACCGATGCCGCCCGCGCCGTGATGGAGACGCTGGTGGATTGGACCGCGAGGGATAACTGAATTTCGCCGCCGGGCCGCCCCAAGGCGAAACGCACCCCCGTGGGGGGCAGTGCAGCACACGAAGTGGCAGCGTGGGGGCACTTATCTTCAGGCTGCGGCGCGCTGCAGCCGATCGCGCACGCCGTCCCACGCCACGTCGTCGGGCGGTGTTTCCACCCAGATCAGCTTGACGCGCAGGGCATCGAACTCGCGCAGCACCGAGAACAACTCGTGTGCCGTCACGGCCGCATCGGAGGGCATGCGGCGCAGCTCGATCTGGCACGCGGAGGATTTCAGCGGCACGCGCGAATAAATGGCAATCGTCTTGCCCGGCGCGGCCGACTTGCCTACGTCGTTGCCCAGCAGGTCCAGCGCCTGCTGCAAGGCTTGGGCGTCCATCAGGCGCACGGTGGCGTTGGGCGCGTAATGCGACTCCAGTGTGCCGGAGGCGCGCGGCGCAACTTGTCCCTGGGCCTCCAGCAATTCCAATTCTTCCGGCGAAATCAGCTTACGGCCGCAAGCTGCCGCCACCTGTTCGCTGGTGATGGCACCCGGACGCAACAGCACCGGGGCACCCCGCGTGCAGTCGATGATGGTGGACTCAATGCCCACCTCGCAGGGCCCGCCATCCAGAATCAGCAACTCCGGTCTATCGTTAAACTCATCTGCCACATGGCGGGCCGTGGTTGGACTGATACGGCCAAAACGGTTGGCACTGGGCGCTGCCACGCCCCAGACTACCGGCTCGTCCGCCGTGGGCTGGCGCAGGGCGGCCAGCACGGCTTGGGCCACCGGGTGCGCCGGGCAGCGCAGACCAATGGTGTTCTGGCCACCGGCCGCCACAGCGCCCACGCCTTCGCGGCGCGGCAGGATCAAAGTCAGTGGCCCCGGCCAGAAGGCCGACATCAGCTGCTGGGCAAACGAGGGCACGCGACCTGCGTAATGCGCCACGCCCGACATGCCGCCGTCAAAGGCCGCTACATGCACGATCAGCGGATGGTCGGCGGGCCGACCCTTGGCGTCGAAAATGGCGGCAACAGCGGTGGCATTGTCAGCGTCCGCCCCCAGGCCGTAGACGGTCTCGGTGGGCAGGCCGATCAGCTTGCCGGCACGCAGAGCCTGAGCGGCCGCGCCAATCGCCTCCGGCGCGAACTCCACACCATCGGCAAACACATAGGCGGACACGATCATGGTGCGGCCCTTTCAAAAAAGTTAAAAGGCTTGTTAAAAAGCGTCGATGCCCAGAATCTGTGCGGCCTGCCGGGCCGTGCTGCGCACCTGTTCTATCGTGCTGCCGGTGATGTTCAAGTGGCCCATCTTGCGGCCCTTGGCTGCGCGCAACTTGCCATACAGATGCAAATGCGTGCCCGGCAGGGCCAGCACTTTTGCCCAGGGCGGCACGCCACCCTCGGGCCAGAGGTCGCCCAACAGATTGAGCATGATGGCCGGGCTGTGCTGACGCGGCTGCACCAGCGGCAGATTGGCCAGGGTGCGCACCTGCAGCTCGAACTGCGACAGGTCGCAGGCATCCATGCTGTAGTGGCCGCTGTTGTGCGGACGCGGTGCCATCTCGTTCACCACCAGGCCGCCCAGGCCCAGTGCCGCCGGGTCGGCCTCATCCAGCACAAAGAACTCCACGCACAGCACGCCGACATAACTCAGTTCTTCGGCAATCGACTTGGCGGCGGCAATGGCGCGCTCGGCCAAGGCGTCTGGCACGTTGCCCGGATACACCTCGGTCACCGCCAGGATGCCTTCCCGGTGCAGATTGCGCTGCAGAGGCAGATTCACGCTGTCGCCATTGGACGCGCGCGCCACGATGACCGAGCATTCCAGTTGCAGCGGTAGCATTTTTTCCAGCACGCACGGGCTTTGCTGCATATGGCCCCAAGCCTCGGCCAGCTCGGCGCGGTTCGTCACGCGCGCCTGGCCCTTGCCGTCGTAGCCCATGCGGGCGGTTTTCAAAATGCCTGGAAAGAGATGGGCACCCACGCTCGCTAGTTGCTCCGCTGTATCGATCACGGCGTATGGCGCGCAGGGCACGCCGCAGCGCACAAAGTGGGCCTTCTCTGCCGCGCGGTCCTGTGCTATTGCCACGCAAGCGGCGGCTGGTGATACCGGGCGGGTCTTGGCCAGCTCGGCCAGCGCCGGTGCCGGCACATTCTCGAACTCGGTGGTGATGGCCTGGCACAGCAGGCCCAGGCGCTCCAGCCCCACCGGATCGGTGTAGCTGGTTTGGATATGGTGGTGGCTAACGCGCCCGGCCGGGCTCAGTGGATCCGGGTCCAGCACAGCGGTGAAAAAGCCCATGCGCTGGGCCGCGTGCACAAACATGCGGCCCAACTGGCCGCCGCCCATGACGCCCAGCGTCATTTCTTTTGATCCGCCCAGCGTCATTTCTTTTGATCCGCCGAGTGTGATTTCCTTTGATCCGCCCAAGGCATTCAACTCAACCATCACGCAGCACTGCCGGTGATGGGCAACAGCATATCGGTGGCGGCCTGGGTCTGGTCGCGCCTAAAGGCCTCGAGCTCCAGGCGCAGATCGCTATTCTCATTGGCCAGCAGCGCAATCGCAAACAGGGCGGCATTGGCGGCACCGGCGTTGCCGATGGCAAAGGTGGCCACCGGAATGCCCTTGGGCATTTGCACGATGCTGTGCAGGGAATCCACGCCCTGCAAATGCTTGCTGGCCACCGGCACGCCCAGCACCGGCACCGTGGTCTTGGCGGCAAGCATGCCCGGCAAATGGGCGGCACCGCCGGCGCCCGCAATGATGGCCTTCAGGCCGCGGCCCGCAGCGGCTTCGGCGTAGGCGAACATGGCATCGGGCATGCGGTGGGCCGAAACCACCTTCGCTTCAAAGCCTATGCCAAACTGTTGGAGAATCTGCACTGCATGTTGCATGGTGTCCCAATCGGAACTGGAACCCATGACGACGCCTACTTGGATGGTTTTCATCCCCGAATTTTACGTTTTACCCAGAGCCTGTATCCATGATCAACGTCACCATTGAAAACTTCGACGCCGAAGTCGTCGCCGCCTCGCACCAGATCCCCGTATTGCTGGACTTCTGGGCGCCCTGGTGCGGCCCCTGCAAGGTGATTGGCCCGCTGCTGGAAAAGGTCGAGGAGGAATACGCCGGGCGCTTCAAGCTGGTGAAGATCGACTCCGACCAGCAGCAGGAACTCAGCCAGGCCTTTGGCATCCGCAGCATCCCGACCTGCGTGCTGATGATGGACGGCAAGCCAGTAGACGGCTTTATGGGCGCCGTGCCCGAGAGCCAGCTCAAGACCTTTCTGGACAAACACCTGCCCGCAGCAGCGGAACTTGAAGCCATAGAGGAGATGGACGAGGCCCAGGCCCTGCTGGAGGCAGGCGACCCGCAGGCGGCGCTGAACAAGCTGCACTCGGCCCTCAGCGCCGACCCCGGCAACGACGATGCGCGCTATGACTATGTGCGCCTGCTGATCGAAAACAACCTGCTCGAAGATGCCGAAGCGGCACTGGAGCCAGCCCTCAAGGCCATTCCGCGCCAGCTCCGCTTTGAGGCGCTGGAGCAGTTTCTCCATGCCATCCAGTTTGTGGACAGCGACCAGCGCGGCACCTGGACACCGGAGCAATTTGACACCCTGATCGCCACCAACAAGCGCGACTTCGACACCCGCCTGGCCAAGGCCCGCGTGTTAATGGTGGGCGGCGACTGGACCGGCGCCATGGACGAGTTGCTGGAGATTGTGATGCGCGACAAGGCCTGGAACAACGCCGTGCCGCGCAAGACCTTTGTGGCGATTCTGGAACTGCTGACCCCACCCAAGCCCAAGGTCGATCCGGCCGCTGCGGGCAAGAGCGCCGGTGGCATCGAGCTGATGGGCAAGGTCGTAGCCGAGCAGGACCCGCAGGCGCAACTGGTGGCGGCCTACCGGCGCAAGCTCAGCATGGCGCTGAACTGATATTGTTTTTAATCAACGCATAGGATTTTTCGTCGCCGCTTTGGTGTTTACCCTCTCTCTGAAAACGAGAGAGCATAGGATGATTGGTTTTTAAATAGCACGGTCGTTCTATTTTCAGAACAGTCATCAGGAGACGTCGAATGAAATTCACACAATCAAGCTGGGCCGCGGTTGCGGCGGCGCTTATGGTCGCAGCCTGCGGCGGTGGGGGCAACGGTAACCAGTCGCCCAAATTGGCTATCACTTCGATGGTCACCTTTGGCGACAGCCTATCGGATGTCGGCAACGCGAATGTTGGAACAGTGAAGGCACTTGGTGGAGGGCTATGGGCGGTGAACTCAGCCACTGCAAAAAACTGGACTGCCTATGTGGCTGCTCAGTATGGACTGTCCGCCCCCTGTGCGGCACAGACCGGATTGACGCCATCATCGGCTCTGACGTCGAAAGGCTTCGTTGGCGAGGCAATTACCAACAACACTAGCTGCCTGAACTATGCCCAAGGCAGTTCGAGAGTGACTAGCACCTACGGGCCGCATAGCGTTGCCTTACGCGATTTCATCAATGTGGCGACAAGCTCTACCGTTGGTGACACCACGGAACCTTTGGGGTTAACTGCGCTACCCATCACTAAACAGATTGACCTTCACCTCGCCTCGCACAAATTTACTGGCAATGAACTTGTCACGGTGTTGGCAGGTGCCAATGACATTTTCATGAACCTTAACGGCGTCAGCAGCGCAGCCGCCGGTGGCGCTACTGCCGGCGGTGCAGCAGTCTTGGCTGGATGGCCAATCTCGGTACAGGCGGCGGTGGCGGCCGGTGGAGCGGCAGCAACGACAGCAGCAAGTGCCGCAGCATTGGCAGCGCTCAACACCTCGGCGGATGAACTCGCTGGATACATCAAGGACAAAATCATCTCTCCCGGGGCCAAATATGTCGTTGTACTAAATGTCCCGGACGTCAGCACTTCGCCTTACGCATTGTCGATGCCAACTGCCATCCCGCTCATCAGTCTGATGGTTACAACGTTCAATTCGCGCCTGCAATCCGATTTAGCAGGGTTATCTGGAGTGCACATGGTTGATGCCTATACCAACGGAAGAGACGAAGTAGCCAATCCAGCGCAATACGGCCTAACTAACGTAACGACTCCGGCGTGCAGTACCACCAGCACGGCAAACCCCTTAGCAGGCACATCGCTGACGTGTACCACGCTTTCAACGGTTCCTGGAGACACAAGCCATTACCTGTTTTCGGACAGTGTTCACTTCACTCCTTTTGAATATCAATTTATTGGCGAGTTGGTCAATAAAGAATTGCTGCTGGCTGGCTGGCTGTAAAGAACCAAAGGAAGAACTATCATGAAACATCAATTGAAGTTTGCTTTCGCAGCCACACTGGTTGTGTTGGCGCACACCGCTTGCGCACAATCTGCGGGCGACTGGATGGTACGAGGTGGCTACAGTACGATTGCGCCGCAGGTCAGCAGCGGAAATTTGACTGCTCCAAGCCTGAGCGGGACAAAGGGCGGTGTCGACTCGGCCAGCCAGGTTGGCGGAGGCCTGACGTACATGTACACAGATAACCTGTCCGTTGACTTGCCTGTTTTCTTGCCCTTCAAGCACAATTTGAACGGTGCAGGTGCGATTGCCGGCGTAGGCAAGATTGGCGAAGTGTCCGCTTTGCCGGCAACCATTTTCCTGCAATATCGTTTCCTTGAGCCACACAGCACCTTCCGACCATACGTTGGCATAGGCCCAACGTATGCTTACTTTTTCAACGAAACGGGTAGTGGTGCACTGACCGCAATGACCAACCCCGGCGGCACACCCACTACCTTGAAGGTAGATAGTCAGTGGACCTACACAGTACAGATCGGCGCAACATTCGCATTTAACGAGCATTGGTTTGCTGATGTGTTCTATGCAAACACGCCGCTAAAAACCAAGGAAAGTCTTTCCACTGGGCAGACGTTGGACATCACCTTAGACCCCACAACATATGGCATTGCTATAGGTTACAAGTTCTAAAGAACCCAATCAAAGCGAAGGCCACGACCGTCAAGGGTAGTGGCCTTTTTTGGCCTTTACGCGGTCAGTCGCTGCAGCGCTTCCTGGTATTTGGCTGCCGTCTTGGCAATCACCGCGTCGGGCACGCGGGGAGCGGGCGGGGTCTTGCTCCAGGGCTTGCCGTCCACCTGGGCCTGCTCCAGCCAGTCGCGCACAAACTGCTTGTCGTAGCTGGGCGGGTTGGTACCTTCCTGATAGCTTTCCTGCGGCCAGAAGCGCGAGGAATCTGGCGTCAGAACCTCGTCCATGAGGGTCAGCGTGCCGTCCTGGTCCAGGCCGAACTCGAACTTGGTGTCGGCAATGATGATGCCCTTGGTGAGCGCGAACGCGGCCGCAGTCTGGTAGATGCGGATGCTCAAATCTCGGATTTGCGTGGCCAGTTCCAGGCCGATCATCTCCACGGTTTGCTCGAAGGTGATGTTCTCGTCGTGGTCGCCCACAGCGGCCTTGGCAGCCGGCGTGTAGATCGGCTCGGGCAGCTTGGAGGCGTTCTTTAAACCGGGCGGCAATTGCACGCCACAGACGGCGCTGTTTTCCTGGTATTCCTTCCAGCCGCTGCCGGCCAGATAGCCGCGCACCACGGCCTCTACCGGCAGGGGTTTGAGGCGCTTGACCAGCATGGAGCGGCCGGTGACCTGCGCCACTTCGGAGGGCAGCACCACGCTCTCGGGCGCATCGCCGGTCAGATGATTGGGGCAGATGTTGGCGCCGTTGGGGCCGAGTTTCTCAAACCAGAACAGCGCCATTTGCGTCAGCAGCGCGCCCTTCCCCGGAATCGGCTCGCCCATGATGACGTCGAAGGCGGACAAGCGGTCGCTGGCCACCATCAGGATGCGGTCGTCGCCCACCGCGTAGTTGTCGCGCACCTTGCCGCGGGCGAGCAGGGGCAGGGAAAGGGAAGAGGTATGTACTACAGCGTTCATGGCATCCTGAAAGTAAAAAGCCCACCGCAACCCCAATGGGTCACGGCGAGCTTAGGATTATCGCAAAGCGCGAGGCGCTGCTTTGTTATTGGACAACCTGGGCCAGTTCACCCTTGGCGTAGCGCGCTGCAACCACCGACAGGCTGTCGCCCTTGATCTTGCTGCCCTGGCCTTCGCAGCCGAACTCGACGTAGCGCTGTTTGCAAATGCCCATAGCGGCTTCGCGGGCCGGCTTGAGCCAGTCGCGGGCGTCGAACTTTTCGGGGTTCTCGGCCATGAACTTGCGCACGGCGGCGGTCATGGCCAGACGGATGTCGGTGTCGATATTGATCTTGCGCACGCCGTATTGAATGGCCTTCTGGATTTCTTCCACCGGCACGCCGTAGGTTTCCTTCATCTTGCCACCGTACTGGTTGATGATGGCCAGCAGGTCTTGCGGCACGCTGGAAGAACCGTGCATCACCAGGTGGGTGTTGGGCAGACGTTTGTGGATTTCCATCACGCGGTCGATCGCCAGGATGTCGCCCGTGGGCTTGCGCGTGAACTTGTAGGCGCCGTGGCTGGTGCCGATGGCAATCGCCAGCGCATCGAGCTGGGTGCGTTGCACGAATTCGGCGGCCTGCTCGGGGTTGGTGAGCATCTGCTCGCGCGTCATGGTGGCGTCGGTGCCGTGGCCGTCTTCCTTGTCGCCCTTCATGGTTTCCAGGCTGCCCAGGCAACCGAGTTCGCCTTCGACGGTGACGCCGCTGGCGTGGGCCATTTCGACCACCTTGCGGGTGACTTCGACGTTGTACTCAAAGCTGGCAATGGTCTTGCCGTCGCCTTCCAGGCTGCCGTCCATCATCACCGAGCTAAAGCCCAGACCGATGGCGCCCTTGCAGATGTCGGGGCTCTGGCCATGGTCCTGGTGCATCACCAAAGGAATATGCGGATAGGCTTCGATCGCGGCCAGAATCAGGTGCTTGATAAAGGCTTCACCGGCGTACTTGCGGGCACCCGCGCTGGCTTGCAGAATGACGGGCGCGCCCACCGAGTCGGCGGCGGCCATGACGGCCTGCACCTGCTCCAGATTGTTGACGTTGAAAGCCGGAATGCCGTAGCCGTTGACTGCTGCATGGTCCAGCAATTCGCGCATGGAAACGAGTGCCATTGTTAACCCCAGGAAGTTGAATAGTGAGCGCGGCCACGCTTGGTAACCACTTGGTAACTTTTACCCAAAGCGATTCTAACGCTGCACCCTTGCAATCAGGCAAGGCCTCATCTCGCCACCCTGCCCCAACTCAACAAACCAAGCTTCGATCAGCCCACGCGGCAGATCTTGAGCATATTGGTTCCGCCCGGCGCGCCCATGGGTTCGCCACAGGTAATCGCATAGACGTCTCCGCTTTGCACAATGCCGCGCGCCTTGAGATGGGCCTCGGCTTGCTGCAGCGCGGTGTCGCGGTCGGCGCTGGTGTCAATGAAGAGCGGGCGCACATTGCGGTACAGCGCCATCTTGCGCTGCGAGGCCACCTTGGAGGTCAGCGCATAAATCGGCACGCGGATCAGGTGGCGGCTCATCCACAAGGCGGTGGAGCCGCTGTCGGTCATGGCCACAATCGCCTTGGCACCCAGGTGGTGGGCGGTAAACAGGGCGCCCATGGCAATGGTCTGGTCGATGCGGTCAAAGGTCTTGCCGCTGAAATCGGCTTCAAGCTCGAAGTTTTCCTCAGCCTCGGCGGCATGGCAGATCTTGGCCATTTCTACAATCGTTTCCAGCGGGTACTTGCCGGCTGCAGTTTCGGCCGAAAGCATCACCGCGTCGGTGCCGTCCAGCACGGCATTGGCCACATCGCTGACCTCGGCGCGGGTGGGCACCGGGTTGGTGATCATCGACTCCATCATTTGCGTGGCGGTGATCACCACGCGGTCGTGTTCGCGTGCCAGCTTGATCATGCGTTTTTGCAGACCGGGCACCAGTGCATTGCCGACTTCCACCGCCAGGTCGCCACGCGCGACCATGATGCCGTCGCTGGCCAGCAGAATTTCCAGCAGCTTCGGAATCGCCTCGGCACGTTCGATCTTGGCGATCAGGGCGGGCTTGTGGCCGTATTCGTGGGCCGCCACATTGCACAGTTGGCGCGCCATTTCCATGTCGGTGGCGTTCTTGGGAAAGCTCACCGCCACATAGTCGGCCTGAAAGCTCATCGCCGTGCGGATGTCGTCCATGTCCTTGGCGGTCAGAGCCGGGGCGGTGAGGCCACCACCCTGCTTGTTGATGCCCTTGTTATTGGACAGTTCGCCGCCTAGCTTGACGGTGGTGTGCACCTGCTCGCCCTTGACCGCGTCGACCGTAATGACGATCAGGCCGTCGTTGAGCAGCAGCACATCGCCGGCCTTCACTTCGCGCGGCAGTTCCTTGTAATCCAGGCCGACGGCGTCAATGTCGCCGAGCTCGACGCGTTGCCCATCCAGAATGAATTTCTGGCCCGGCTCCAGAAACACCCGGCCCTCGGCAAACTTGCCGACGCGGATCTTGGGGCCTTGCAGGTCGGCCATGATGGCCACTTCGCGCCCGGCGCGTTTGGCGGCCTCGCGCACCAAGCGGGCGCGGTCTATATGGTCCTGCGCCTTGCCGTGGCTGAAGTTCAGGCGCACCACGTTGACGCCCGCTCGGATCATCTGCTCCAGCAGAGCCGGATCGCTGGAGGCTGGGCCCAGGGTGGCAACAATTTTGGTGGCGCGACGTGGCATGGAACTGTCTCCTTGAAATAATCGTTAGATTTTCACACGGATAGGGCCTGTGTGCGGTTACATCGCTGCATCATTCAGGCGGTAGGCGTGCGACAATATATTTAACCTATTTAAGCGCGCAATGCCACTTTCAGCCATACCGTCACCCGTTGATGGCAAGCCATTGCCTGACGATGCGTCTGCGCCGCTCACTCTGGACGCCGCCAGCGCGATTGCGCTGATGGACGACAGCACCGAGCTGTACCAGGAAATCGCCCAGGCCTATTTGCAGGAAATTGCAGAGCTATGGTCTACCCTGGAGCGCATGCTGGAGCACTCCCAACTGGGCGACGCCACGCGGACCCTCCACACCTTCAAGGGCCTGTCGCTGACGGTGGGCGCAAACTACTTGTCCGAGATCTGTAAGCAGTGCGAATCGAAAATGAAGTCTCTGCCCGGCCAGACGCTGGACGCCAGCGTCCGTGTGTCCATGAAGGAGGCTTTGGAAACTGCGGTGGCACAAACCCAGGTGGCATTGCTTGCCGTTCTGGCAGCCCTGGATTGCGGCGCCACACCGAATCAACAAGCGCCCGTCACGCCAGCACCGGATCTGCTGGCAGATATGTACCGCTTGCGGGCCCTGCTGGCAGACTCCGACATGCAGGCGCTGGATCTGCACGCCAGCCTGTGTCTGCGCTATCCTGCCCGCCAGGACGCATTGCTCAAGCTGAGTCAAGCTATCAAAATTTTCGATTTTGCGCGAGCTGTGGTTCAATGTGACGAACTGATTCACAACATCAACCACACAAGCAGATGATTGACCTTGGGACACCGGTAGCAGACATGCTCAACAGCGCGCAAGGCAGGCCTAAGCTGCTGCTGGTGGACGACCAGCCCATCAACATCCAGGTGATGTACCGCTGCTTCGCCGGCGACTTCCAGGTCTTCATGGCCACCAACGGCGAGCAAGCGCTGGGTCTGTGCAAAAGCAACCCGCCCGATCTGATCCTGCTGGACGTGGTGATGCCGGGAATGGACGGCTTTGAGGTCTGCAAGCGACTCAAGGCCGACGAGAGCACCCGCCATATTCCGGTTATTTTTGTCACGGCGCATACCGATCCAGCCCAGGAGACCCATGGACTGAGCCTCGGCGCGGTGGACTTTATTGCCAAGCCCATCAATCCTGACGTGGTGCGGGCCAGGGTAAAAACCCATTTAACGCTGAAGTTCCAGTCTGATCTGCTGCGCAAGCTGGTGTTTCTGGATGGCCTGACCGGGGTCTTCAACAGGCGCTACTTTGACCAGCAGATTTCCACCGAATGGGCCCGCTCGTCGCGCAACAACACACCCTTGTCGCTGATCCTGCTCGATGTCGATCATTTCAAACTGTTTAACGACCGCTACGGCCACCAGGCCGGGGACGATGCCCTGCGGGTGATCTCGGATGCGCTCAAGTCCTGCCTGCGCCGCCCGGCCGATCTGGTGGCCCGCTACGGTGGCGAAGAGTTCGCCTGCATCCTGCCTGAGACGTCGTTTGAGGACGCCTTGGTGATTGCCCACGAGCTGGAGACCAGGGTCCGCAATCTGGCCATTCCCCATGCAGACTCCGATGCCAGCACTATCGTCACCATCAGCCTGGGCCTGGCCACCCGTGTCGCCAATACCAGCAGCGATGTCAGCGAGCTGATCGGCCTGGCCGACAGACTGCTGTACGAGGCCAAGCACTCCGGCCGGGCCCGCGTCTGCAGCGGCTTGCTGACCGGCTAGGCTCTAGAATCAAATTGCAGAATCGCGCGGGCGATCTGCTCCAGCGGCAGAATGTCGTCCACCGCTTGCAGCTTGATGGCCTCCTTGGGCATGCCAAACACCACGCAGGTCTCCTCATTTTGGGCAATGGTGCGGGCCCCAAGGTCGTGCATGGCCTTCATGCCGCGTGCGCCGTCATCGCCCATACCGGTCATGATGATGCCCAGGGCGTCGCGCCCCGCTACCTCGGCCGCTGACTTGAACAGCACGTCCACCGAGGGCTTGTGGCGGTTGACCGGCGGACCATCCATCACATGCACGTAATACTGGCCGGCGGCCTTGCGCAGCTGCATATGCAGACCACCGGGGGCAATCAATGCCAGGCCACGCTCGAGCCGGTCGCCATCCTTGGCCTCGCGCACCTGCATGGCACACAGGCCGTTGAGGCGCTGGGCATACATGGCGGTGAATTTCTCGGGCATGTGCTGGGTGATGGCAATGCCCGGGGCGTCACCAGGCAAGCTGGTCAGCACCAGTTCCAGGGCCTGCGTGCCGCCGGTGGAACTGCCAATCACCACCGGCTTGTTCATGGCAAAGGCATGAACCGATGACAGCACCGGTGCGCGTGCCACGGCCACTTTGCCGACGGCCGTATCGGGCAGACTGCCACGGGCCCGTGGGCGGGCGCGGGCGGCGGTCTTGAGCGCCAGAATCATGTCGCGACGCGAGTCGTCCAGATATTGCTTGAGCCCCAGCTTGGGCTTGGCCATCACCGAGATCGCTCCGGCCGACAAGGCCTCCAGAGCCACCCGGCTGCCCTCGGTGGACAGGGTGGAACAGATCACCGTGGGAATCGGGTGGGTGGACATGATCTGGCGCAAAAAGGTCAGGCCATCCATGCCCGGCATTTCAATGTCCAGCAACAGCACATCGGGCGCGGTCCGTCGAATCGCCTCCATTGCCAGCAATGGATTGGGCGCGCTGCCCACCAGTTCGATATCCGGGCTGTCGGCCAGCATATGAGCCAACGCCTGTCGCACGATGGCCGAGTCATCGACCACAAAAACCTTAACGACCATGGGCTGTGCCTTGTTCTGGAAATACTGTTTCTACCACGGGGTCCTGCGGACCCACGGTCCAACTCAGCTTGCGGTAGCCATTGCCACCCAGACAGTGGTCCGAAACCGACACGCCGTGCTCTTCAAGATAATGCAGGACCCACTCCACATTGCTGGCACCCACGTGTTTTTCGCGAAACAAGTGCGGAAACATATTGCCCCCGCCAAACACATAGGCTTCGCACATGCGCGGGTTAATGCCCTTGGCCCGCAATTGGGTGAACATTTCGTGCATGGCGGCCACGCCATAGGCGGTGTTGTGGCGGTTCACGGCGTTGGGCGTGCCCACGTGCACGATGTGGCACATGGCGCCCACGGTGCGCCTGGGATCGGTCAGCACCACCGACACGCAGGAGCCCAGCAGGGTCTTGAACTGGTCGCCCGCCTGGCCAAGCGCCACATCACCGGGCATCAGTTCGAGGGGCCCGGCGACCGGCTTGGTCAGGGGTTTTTTAATCAGGGTAGCCATTAGTTCAGTTTACGGAAGGCGCCCGGAATAACGGTCTGCAGCGGCGTCTTGCAAGGCACGCGCCCCTCGGCTGTACCCAGAAAAAACAGGCCACCGGGTTTGAGCAGGGCCAGCACCCGGTCCACCACGTCGACCTTGGTGGCGGGGTCAAAATAGATCAGCACATTGCGCAAAAAGATCACGTCAAACGGCCCCAGGCCGCTGAACGGTTTGCACAGATTGAGTTGGCCAAATTGCACGCGCTGGCGAATCTTGTCCTGCATCAGCACCTGCCCCTCGGATTCCCCCTCACCGCGCAGGCAGTAGCGGCGCAAGCGCTCGGGGGGCACGGCGCGCAAGCGGTCCTGCGGATACACCGCCTCCTTGGCGCTGAGCAGCACCCGGTGGCTGATGTCGGTGGCCAGAATCGACCAGTCCGGCCCGATGCGGCCCGACACCTGCAAGTCGTTCATCAGCATGGCGGTGCTATAGGCCTCGTCGCCAAAAGAGCTGGCAGCACTCCAGACCGAGAGCGCCGCCTTGTTGGCAAAGTTGGGCAGCTCCTGCTGCAACAGGTCGTAGTGCTTGGGTTCGCGGAAAAAATAGGTTTCGTTGGTGGTCAACAGATCCACCGCCATCTGAAACTCGGCCGCCTGCGATTCGTCCGCCAGAATCGCAATGTAGTCCTCAAACCCGGTCAGCCCAAGCTTCTGGATGCGCGGTGCCAGGCGCGAATGAATGAGCGACTTTTTGGACGCGTTATACGACAGGCCAACCGCCTCGTACATGAGGTCCGCAATGTGCTGAAACTCCCGGTCACTGAATGCTAGATTGGCCAATGCTTGCCTTGTGTGAATACCTTCAATAGGGGCGGAAGCTGCCAGCGCCGCGCACCGGCGCCGCACTCAGCTTGGACGTCAGACGCGGGGCGCTGGCACGGCGTTCTGTGGAGAGTGCGCGCGTGGCAGGCAAGACGGCCTTTGCCGCACCGGTCTTGAAGAAGCCAATGCTTTCTTGCAACTGCTCGGCCTGGCCGCTGAGCTCTTCGCTGGTGGCAGCCAGCTGTTCCGAGGCCGACGCGTTTTGCTGCGTGGCCTTGCTGAGTTGCCCCATGGC
>TBL_comb47_HYPODRAFT_10001626_pt1 | contig 28963 bp, 17 predicted proteins | sample TroBogypolimnion_40_FD_10682 | JGI IMG/M metagenome (IMG submission 10682) | reverse complement strand
CTCGTTTTAGCTTGAAATCGAAAACCCGAAATTATATTAAACCTCAGAAACCGGAACCTGGGTTCAGAACGACTGGCTTACTCAGAACCCCCGGGTGTCTTTTCTCCATGAGTCAACGGGTGGACGCCAAGCGCGTTGGCTCTAGCCACGGCTTGGCTTTGAGGATGGCGCTTGCCGGTGAGATAGTCGCGGTATTCTTCCTCGGTGCAGATAAAGCGTCTGTTCTCCGGCGTCTTGGGGATGAAAAACTGGGCGACCTGGAGATTGGCTAGGGTGCGTAATCGCCAGAGGTCCTTCCGCTGGGTGATTTCCTCGAACTGAGCCCGCTTGTTGGCGTAGTCCTCGGGCGTGTGGTCGGGCAGGTCAGCAAGTGTGGCGTAGTGCTGCGAAACGGGCTGGAGTTCCTGGCGGACGGTCTGAGCAAGGTCGAGCTTGATCTGTTCGGTGACTTTGGCCGCTTCCTCACGCTGCTCTTTGTTGGCCTTGCGAAAACCGGAGGCAAGGGCTTTATCGTCAACCGGCAGCGTCTTGAATGCCTCGTCTGGAATCCCACGTTCAAGTTCATTCTCGTGCGCCAGGCCGACGATTGCATTCCCACATTTGACGTGGTGATCCAGGAAATTCAAGCTCTCGCCTGGGACATGAGCTTCGAGCCACAGTGCGACTTTGCACAATTCGACGGCAAGGGGATTTACATCCACTCCATAGATGCAGTGGCGGATGACATCACGAACGGCCTCACGGAAGGCGGAGGGTGAAGGCTGGTCCTCACCTGTGCGAACGATGGCGAGTTCGGTGGCAATTCGACGGGCAGCATTGAGGAGGATGTGACCACTTCCGCAGGCCAGATCCAGCACACGGATGGAGAGCAGCGCCTTCTCCTTGTCCTTCTCCTTCAGCTTCTCCTCGATGACGTAATCCAGCGAGTGGTGGATGAGTGGGTGAGTCAGTTCCTCGGGCGTGTAATGCGATTGGGTGTCGTCTGTGCTTTCATGGAGTTCAAAACTGGGACGGTCTCCGTTGGGCAGGAAGACCGGTTCACGTTTGAGCAGACCCTCATAAACGGAGCCGAATTCCTCGACGTTCAGGGCACCGTAATTGACCCGTATCCACTGCTTGTTGTCAGGATGCTGGAACAGGCTGAGATTGCGGAAGCTGGTGAGGAGAACTTCGTTGTCCAGTTCAGCGTCCTGGAGGTGACCAATGGATCGCTCGTTAAAGAGGTCGCCAGCCAAAGGGACAACCCCAATCTTGTGGCCAGGGCTTCCCGCTTCAAACAGGCGAAAAGTCGAGTTGAGCCCGCACCAGGCATCCTCGAAATGCTTATCGGCAAAACAGCGTTTCTCACCCAGCTTGCGAAGGCGTTGGATGCTGTAGTAGCGGTAGTAAATTTGCCGTTGCTTCCGGTTCCCCTTCCTCGGGTAAACCAGATCACGCTCCTCAATGACCATCAGGAAGAGAATCCGGTAGATAAGGCGCAGGAGCCATTGGTAAAGGTCCTTGGGTTTGACATCGCCAGCTTCAACGGCATCACGAAGAGCCTGGTTGCTGGCGTGGGCTAGAAAGCCGTTAGCCAAGGCGATGATTGATTTCTCAACAGCAGCGCTGAGACCATCACGAATACGGGAGCCGGATTCCAGCGAGTCCTGGTGGTAACGTTCGATGATGCTCTCGGCACCCGCATCCTGCTTGAGAGGCATCCGGGAGACGTGAACTAGACGATACAGGAGAGCGAAATCCGGGAAGATCTCCTCCTCCATCATGCGCTCCAGGTCAAATTCCAGGTAGGAGAGCTTGATGAGCCGACTGCTGTCACGGAGAAGCCGAAGCTGCTGGCCATTGGTGACGATGGCGTAAAGGTGCTCCGTGAGGTTCAAGTATTCCTGTACCAACGCATGGGGCGACATCCTTGGCCCGCTGTCTTCACGCTTCTTGTCCAGGCTATCCCGGTAGCCCATGATATGGACCACGAACTGGTCACGGGACGGTAAACGATGGCTGAGGAAGTAATTCTTGCCAAGGACCTCTTCGCCCTTCCGAGCCAGCTCAAGCTGATACCCGAGCAGGCCCAAAAGTGGCACCACCCAGAAATTGCGAGTTTCCGTCGTGGCGGAAACGCCCTCCTTCGTGGCTTCGAATTTGCGCCGGAAGATGCGCCAGAGGTCCTGAGCATCCGCCCACGCACGGACTATCTCATCCTTCACCTTAGCATCAGCAAGGAGCCCGAAATCTGAGGGCTTCTGACCAGCCACCTCGCCTTGCTCGATCTTTTCAAGGATGTCAGCGGCCAGGATGCTACCTTCAACGCGGATGCAGGGATATTTCACATGAATGATCAGTTAGGATGATGAATCCGCTGATTCCACATTTGCATCCTCATACTTTCGCTCCGCTGCCTGGACCGCAGCATTCCGGATGCAGTTGCGAATAAACGTTCGCCCTTTGCCCGTGCAAGAAAAGCGAGGACGTTGCTCGTTGCAAAGTAATCGAACGTGCCGCCCCAGGTTCGTTCGGACCAAGTAGCTTAAGACCACGCCGTCGCTGCGTTCGATGATCGGCTTGAGCCGTTCCAAATGTAGATTCCAGCTCGAATTCCAACCCGGCACATGGTATTCCAAGTGAAGCCCGGGAAGTTCCTTTTCGAAGAACGTTCTTAAGTATTGCCCATATTCACGTTGCGTTTCATCACCTCCGATATAAACGATAGACACCCGAATTCCATTGCGGAGATACTTTTCTCCCGCTCTGACCGTGCCGGGTTCCTCCTTCGACACCTCGCCGGGTAGCAGAGCTCTGAGTTTCTCCAACTCGATGCTCTCCTGTTTCAAGGTGGCTAAATGCTCCAGTGCATTCGCTGCCTCGACAAGCTGGTCTGGTGCACCGCCCGCCCGCAGTCGGTAAAATCGACGGCGAAGTAGATCTGCTGCCTCCTCAAGCCTACCGAGAGCCTCCCAAATTCGAAGGAGCAGAGTCTCGACATCCAACTCCTCCCAAACGGGCGAGTAATTCGCCGGGCAACTCAGAAATTCCACGAAGTCGGCCTGCAAGGACGGGCTCCGTTTTACCAGATGTTCCAAATGGTCCAATGCAAGCTCCGTCTGATCGTAGCAACACGCTTTCAGCGAGTCCTTAGCAAGTTGCTTCAGGTCCTGCCAAAGTTCGGAAAGCGCAATCTTCTCACCCAAGAGCCAATCAAGGTATGCCTGCCGCAATTCACGACTCGTGGCCAGCACACCGCTTTCCCGCAGAGCCAAGTAAGACTGTCGGCCCTGACAATTCAGCACGTGCCGCCCCACTTGCTCGGCTAATATTGCGTCATCAGACAATACAGCCGCTTGCAAGCAACGAGACCAAAACTCAATTGGGAACTCGGTTCGTGAGGTTACGACTTGCTTCAGCAGATCGGCAACGTAAACAAGGAAACCCGCGCTGGAGCTTTCGAGCAAGCTGACCAGGAGGACGAACTTGTTCCAGGTGAGCAGGCCGCCCTCAGTGTATGCCTCCTCGTCTCCGAGCATGCCTTCCAATGATACCTGAAAGTGCGCCGCCGAGGTGCTAGCCTCCTTCGGACCTCGTAGGAAATTCATCATTCCAAGGCAGAAATGAGCATTGGTTGCCTTTTCGCCGTGATTTTTCACGGCCTGAATGAAGTTGTTTTCGCCCTTTGAGAGTGCATCCAGCAATGCGCTGAGGGACCGATGTTTCGAAGTCGTTGGCAGAATCCCTGTAAGAGAGCGAAAACCTCCAGCAATTAGGCCCAAATCGGCCAATACGTGGGGCAGTGCTTCCCGTCCGTCAGTTGTAATCAGGGCCTCAAGGGACTGTTTGGCCTTGGCGAAGTCCCCCTTTGATTGGGCGATTTGGGCCAGTTTACGAAGAGTCGCAAAGAGCATATTGACGGTGAATTCCCCATGGCCACTTAAATCGTGAGGTGCAGAAGTGCAGCGCAAACACGCTCGTAACAGAAGCGTCGCCTCAGCAGTCTCCCCACGTCTGACCCGGGCGGCCCCATCCTCGTAAAGCTTCGACATGAGGCTCACAAGATGGTCCGTCCTCAGCCTGACGGAGTGGTTTTCGACCAACTGGACTGCCAGACTCACTTCCTCACCTTCGAGCAGGAATCTGTAAAGGTGAGGCAGTAACATCGAGCCACAGCGAGAATCCTCATTCGCAATTAACTCGCTGAAGAGATCTCGCTGCTGTTTGATCAAAACAAGACATTGTTCGGGTTTGCCGTTTCGTAGCAAACCGAAGAGCACTCCGGTCAAGTACCAGATCCTCCGTATGTGATTCTCACCCCGCTGTTCGAAGCTGGGCTCTTTGCCGAAGAGAGCGTGAAAATACCCTCGGTGAAAACAACGGTGTAGGCGCTGTTGGCTAAGAGCGATGACCTCCTCAGTTAGGTCCTCCAGTTGGTCCGGACTGAGTGAGCCTTCGGTTTGCAAAGCACTTCCAACCGCAGCGTGTATCAAAATGTTGTCCAGCGTTGTGAATTCTTCGTTGTCCTCTGGTTCAGCAGACACTGGCGGACCTTTAGCCCCAGCGTTAGCTTCTGGTGAAAGCCCACAAACGAGAGCCTGGAGGTCCAAGGCGCTGGTTTTCAGGGCAGCGGGAAGCCCTGCCCAGAAGTCACTGCCAGAGCCAGACATCGCCAGGAAGGACAAATAGAGCCCGACCTCATGTGAAGGAAACGCCTTTTGAATAGCCGTTATCCCTTTCAAGAACGAATCGCTGGTCGGAGGGGGAGAGTGTTTCAAGATTATTCCCCTCTCATGCGGTATGCCTTGGACCGTCAAAAACTCAAGAACCAGGGGATAATGATGCTCAAGCAGGTATGTCCCGATGACCTTCACCATGAATGGGCGAAGTTCCGGTCTTAGCATATTCGACTGGAGCGCAATCGCCTTCTCTTCTTTGGATTTGCGGCTGATTGACACCGGCCGAAATCTCATCGCCTTTGCGAGAGCGTTTATCGTGTCGTCACGAGCCTCTAGGGCGAATGGGTGATTGGAGGACAAAAAATCACGGGCAACCGCAAGTTGCTCATCTTCCGTAAAGGAGCTCCACATTTCTGGATAATCAGGAAGCATGGCCGGTATCTCTTTCATTCAAGGTAGGCAGCCTGGAGCATTATATAGAAGCTGGGCATAGCAAATGCTTGTCTGGCTCTTTCGTATTCACGTGGTTGGTAAGAGGATGTAAATGCCCATCACATCCATCGGCAGCACCGGATGAACCACTTGGAACTGCTTCTGGTCCATTAACTGGCTGAACCGTTCATGAGCTTTGACCAGGTTCTGGGAGCGTTTTTCAGCCACCGCATCCATGTCAGCCTGGAGGCCTGCGATCAACTTCAGCTCATTTTCGAGAAAACTGGCTCGGGCCTCAGGAGTGAGGTTGGCCGATGGGCGGGCAGTTCCAATCAGCGTGGCAGCTTGTTCGAAGTCGAGGAAATCCTTTTGGGCCGGTGCACCACGGTAGCCCCAGACCAGCATTTCCTCGGCCACGATCTTGTTCTTACCCTTCTTCTCCTCGATCACGTTCCGACAGCGAAGCAGCAGGATGGTGGTCTTGATGCTTACTTCACGGCAACGAATCACAGCGGACCTGGCGGCACCATGGCCATTATGTGAAATGCTGTTGGCCATCATCAACTGGCAAAGCTGCTCAACAAACGGATGGTTGCGGCCGAGGTAGAGGTAATCCTCTGGGGTGGGCGACTCGAAGCTGACAAGGAGCCTGTCCTCACCAGGCAAAACCGTCTTGAGTACGTATGGGAGATTGGCAGTAAAGAGGCGATACCCCTTCTTGTCACGCTCAATTTGGACACCGAGAACATTGTTCAGGGATGATGTAACGAAGCTCTCAACGGCCTGGGGATTGCCGATGGCCAGATCCACTTCCTTGAGGTCGGCTTCGATTTCGTTGGCCTTGATGGCGTGCTGGGCGAAGATACTGCGGGATGCCTTCTCCCGCTGCTCTGCTTCGGCGAGCTTTTGGCTGACCTTGAGCTTTGCCTTCTTGGCCTCGTCGAATTCCTCAAAGTCGAACTCCGGATGGTCATCCTTGACCTTGACGGAGACCTTGCGGTCAGGGTTCAGGAGCAGGGCATGGGCAATGGTGTCGATGATGCTCTTGCTGTCCTCGGGAAACGGGATGGTGATGCCAGTGGAACGGCGAATCTCACGAATCTTGCGCAGGATCACATCCAGAACCACGCCGTCAATCGGATTATCTTTCCCGTAGAGCAGGCCCGCTTTGACCATGATGGTTCCATCGGGCATCAGCTTGCCTGTCTGACCAAAGCGGTCCACCCGACCCTCACGCTGTTCCAGGCGATTGGGGTTCCAGGGCAAATCGTAGTGAAGGACGGACGTGAAATGCTTTTGGAGGTTGATACCTTCGCTCAGGCAGTCCGTGGCCACCAGGATCCTTTGCTGGGCCTTTTCCATTCCATCCACCCTCTGCTTGCGAACCTCATCCGGGTCCTCGCTGGTAACAACCTGAAGGTCGAGTTTCGGATATTTGGCCTTCAGCAGTGGCGCAAGTTGGGCTCCCACGTATTTGGCGGTGGCGATGTAGCGACAGAAAATGACCGGGTTGAACTTCTGCCGCAAAAGATCATCCACGACCTGGAAGGCGGCGAACAGCTTCTGGTCATCTTTGGGGTTGCCCAGCGCCCTGAGCTGGCTGGCCAATTGGCGCAATTGGCCAAGTTGGTGCTGGGTCCATTCACGTTTCTGCATGACCTGCTTTGGCGTGAAGTCCGATTCAAAGCCCGGTTCTGTGTCGTGGACTGGATTCTCCTGCTCGCCGTTGTCAGAGGGAGCGTCATCGCTTGGTGAGAGCTCGCTCAGCCGGTTCTCCAGCATCTCCACCCCGGCATCCGGGCTGGACATCACACCCCGCAGCAGACCCAGCGCCGTCCAATACTGAACTCGCTTTTGGCCAGGCTGCGTGCTCTCGCCTGAAACCAACTTGCGAGCGAAATTGAGAATATCGTTGAAGAATGCGGCATACCTTGGTGAAAGGTCGTAACCAAATTCCTTGGGATCACGCTTGGGGAATGGGGTGTCTTCACCCAGCCACTTTTCGACATCACCACGCTTGCGCTGAACGAAGTGCTTCGCCAGTTCACGGCGCTGGGTGTGGGAAGAGCTTGGAAGGTCCAGGATTTCAAACTCCGGCTTCAAGAGCCCCAACAACGATTGGAACTCCTCTGGCTTGCCGCTGTGCGGGGTGGCTGTCAGCATGACCAGGTGCTGGTTCGGCTTCTGAGAGAGCCGGTGCAGCAAATTGTGCCGAAGCTGCTGGCTGGTGGAGGCACCGGCAGGTCTGGCGCAAGAATGCGCTTCGTCAACCACCACCATCTCCGGGCACTGCTGGAAGAAAACGTCACGCCTGCTCTCGTTCTTGATGTAGTCAATGGAGATGATTTGGAACGGGTAGTAATCGTAAACGCTGGCATCGCCCTGAATCTCCCGGTCCAGTCGAGCCTGGGTATTGGAGCGAATGATGACGGCATCCAGGTCCAGCTTATCCTTAATCTCGTCCTGCCATTGTTCGCAGAGGTGAGGAAGGCAGACGACGGCAAAGCGGTTAATCCGGCGACGTTCCAGTAACTCACGCAGGATCAGCAGCGCCTCGACCGTCTTGCCCACGCCCACGTCATCGGCGACCAGAAGGCGAACGACCTCCTGCTGCAATGCCATAATGAGCGGCACCATTTGATAGGAGCGTGGACGGAAGGAGAGTTTGGCCAGTGAACGAAAGGGACCAGCCCCATTCCTGAACGAAAGCCTGGCGGCGTCAAACAGTAGGCGGGCTGTGCCAACATCCCCAAGATCCTCACGAGACGGATGGGGAAACTGGGCGAGCTTGGGCTGATCTTTGCCGAATTGGAGCGGCAGGTAAACTCCGGTGACCTCTTCCTCGGAGCCACCCAAGGGCTTCACCACCAGCAAATCAGGATCATCAGATGGAAGGACCACCCAATCCCTGTTGCGCAGGCTGACCAATGTGCCTGGAGTGAACGCCATTTATTTCACCTTCCTGAAAATGTCTGGACGGGAGGCAATCCGCTCTGCCAGGTCGTCCTTGTAGTAATAAACGAACACCTCGTGGCCCAGGTTAAGGATGCTCTGGCGTTTCTGCTCGTCATCCACCTTTACCGCTGCGTCGTCGTGAGGAGTACCATCGCAGAAAACCCAGACGTTGTGATGGTAGTAGAAGTCCGGTTGCACGAACAGGCCATCAACGCACTTTTGAGCGGCATCAGGCAGGCGAAGACCCAGACCGTGAAGATAATCCAGGAATTTCCTCTCGGTGCTGGAATTGGGGTCCAGGTGGCGCAGCAACGTCCGGTATTGATCCTCGTGGTTCTTAAAGTTGGGATTGGTGAGCAGTTCGACCTTGCAGACTTGAAGCTTCTTGAGGGCGTCCTGGATCAGGTGCCGGTCAACGATTTTGTGGTCCCGCTGATTATAGTAGCTGAGCAGATCGTCGTAAGAGGCCGGTCCCTTGTATTCGGGTTCATCGAACCGGCAGACCTTGATGGCTTCCTCGATGACCTTGCGGAAGATGGTGGGGTCTTCCACGAATTGGCTGAGGATGCCCAAACTACCCTCAGCGGCCTCGAATAGCAGGATATTGGGCTGCTCCGGATCTCCCATTGAAACCACGTCGAGTTCCCTGGATTCAATCTGGAACACGTTTTCGATGGCACGTTTCAGGGCGTATTGCAGGGTTATGACGCCATCGGGTGTCAGGGCCAAGGTCTTGATTGGCTCGATGTAAAGGGCATCGGCCGTGTTGGTGGTAAATAACTTCACTCGCCGCACGGGTTCGGAGCCCTCCACATCACCAACCTGGGCATCACGTTTCCATTCACCGGAGACCAAGCCCATTGGAAAACCCTCTGCTGGTCGAGACCGCCAGCGTCGATTTACGTACACCAACCTGGCCGCCGGGACATGGCGGATGTTCAGGAACTTCTCCTGGTCATTCTTGACGAGGCACTTCCTGACTCGGTCCATGTTGTCAGGATCGACGGCGAAGTAGGTTTCGATCAGGAAGCCCCTCGACACCCGTTCCTCTTCCTCGCAGGAGATCCGGTCACGCTTTTCTGCCCTGGTCTCGGTCATCTCGATCAAGTCCAGGAGGTGCTCTTTGTTGGCGTTATCGTGCAGACTGGCTCCTGAGAATGGGCAGATCTCTAAGTCCTTCTGGTCGCCCGTGAGGTAGTAGCCTGAATGATTGCTGACCTTGGCCTCCTGCAAACTGCTCTCGGCGTCCTGGACCACAAGCTGGCGGATCTCATATTTCTGCCCGTTGTAATAAATGATGTTCTGCGGACCAAACTCCCGCAGAGCGATGGCCCTGGGACGAGAGATGTATTCGCCACCGGTGTCATCGGTTTGAACGAAGGTGCGCAGTGGGAGCCTGGTAAAATTGTAGCCAGGCAGGAATCCCTCCGATGCCAGGTAACGATAGGGGTAGAACTCGGTGAGTTGGCGGGACTTCTCGGACAGGGTATTTCTAAGCAAGTCCAACTGCCGGGTAGCCTGGTCCTGGTTACGCTTCTCCCGGCGATATTCCTGGCTGCCCAGCGTGTGCTTGCCACTTTCGATGGCTGCCGTTGCCTTTGTGAGAGTGGCCCTGGCAGCGCGATAAAGACGACGCCAACGTTCGAGGGAGGCATCAAGATGGTCCACTACGTGCGACAGGTGCTGGTCAATCCACTGGTCAGAATACCAGTGGCTGTGGTTAGCCGATAGCTCACCGTAGAAGTCATGAATAGCCCGCTTGAAGGCGTTCTTGATGTTTTGGAAGGTAGCGTCCGAAACCGCCAGGGACGATTTCACCTTCTCCACCAGCGGCAGGTCTTGCTTGCTCTCGTCAATAAGGTCACGGATGGATTCGTCCAATTGGGTCAGGCCCACCTCGGAGAGAAAGAGGGCGTTGAGGTGTGAGTTGAGCAATTCCTGGTTGAACAAATCCAACTTCGGAGCCACGACCGCACCAGCCACCAAACTCGGTTGGTGTTTGAAATAGTGGCGGTCGTGGTTGGAATATGAGGAGCAATACGTGAAAACCAGAGCAGCCTGCCCACTGCGACCAGCACGCCCACCACGCTGAGCATAGTTCGCGGGGTTGGGAGGTGCATTACGCATGTGGACGACGCTCAGGTTGCGGATGTCGATGCCCAGCTCCATCGTGGGCGAACAGAACAACGAGCTGATCTTGCCCTCCCGGAAGTCATCCTCGCGCTGGATGCGGACATCTGTGGTCAACTGGCCAGTGTGATCCTCACCCCGCAGCCGTTTTGCCTTCGAGAAATCCCGCAGGTAGATGCCCTGGAAGAACAGGTTGGGTTTCCGTTGCTGCTCCTTATAGGACCGCTGCTTGACCATGTCTGGCTTCACGGTGGTCTTGTCGCCGGTCCTCCAGATGATCTTGTCCAAACGAAGCTGGTAGATCCTCACCTCTTTCTTGGACTCGCTCTTGGCGGTCTTGGATTTGAGGAAATCCGCCGCTTCCAGTTTCTCCAACAGCGCCGTGATGAAGATCCGATAATTCTCACCCTTCAAATTAAGGGCGGGGTTGGTCTTCCTGGCAAAGTCGCGCAGATATTTCCCCAAGGTGCTCGCCGGTCCCATGCTCTTGGTGAAGACCTTGGTGAAACGAGCCAAGGTGTCGATTCTAAGGAAGTAGGGGTCATGCAACTCCTCTCCCTCGTCCAGCTTCCATGGTATTTTGAGGCGCTCACGGATTTCTTTCTCCCCTTCCTTCAACTTTGTTTGGGTAAGGTAGTTCTCGCTGTAGAGCGCATATTCCAAACGAAAGAAATCCAGGACGTTGCCCAGCAGCTCAGCGCGGGCAACCGGATCAAGTTCGTTCAGCAAAGGAACGGTTTTCCAGGCTTCGGTTGCCTCGGCCACCTCCTGCAAATCAGCATACTCGATCCTCAGCAAGGCACACTGCTCAAGATTGGGGAGCACCAGACGCCAACCACGCCTCAAATCGTAGAGGGCACGATAGACCAGGTATTTCTGGAGTGCTTCCTCGTATTGGCGCCGAACGGTTGGGAACTCAGGCTCTTTCTCCCGGTTGGCATATTCGATGAACGGAAGGTTGATGGCCTTGAAAATGGCCTCGCCAAGGCTGGCGTAGGTGAGCCTTTGGGCGGGAGATTGCTCCAAGGCTGTGCAGATGCCAGCCCTCAAACGGATGACCTGAAGGAAATCGTTAAAATGGCCAGCTTGGAGAGCCGCATCCTGACGATTGTCGGTAAAGCTCAGGAGTTTTTGATCCTTGAGCGGAAAACCATGCGCCTCAAGCTGCGTGAGTATCGAGAAAGCCGTGATCGTAGTTGAGGTGCTGCGGCCTTCGTGGCCAAGTTGCGTCAGCTTGGTGCCTTCCTTGGTCTTGGTGTCGAAGAACGTGCCACAGGTTGGATCGAAAAGAAGTGGGGCACGCATAAACCACGCCTCGAACTTCAGAGGATCGGCTTCTGAGTAATTGCCCAGCTCGTCGAAATAGATCTTGGACGGCAACCAGGGACGATATTCCTTGCGTGGCTCCAGGAGTCCATGCTTGGTCTCGCGCACCCAACTCTCAGGGAGCATTTCGAGATCTTCATCCGGATTCCAAACATCCTCCCCAATGATCAGGTAACCGTCAGCAGCGTCCTCATCATCTTCTGTCGTGGCCCGGAACTCTCGTGGCTCAAGCTTTCTGGTGGCGGGATTCTTGCTGACGCAGATGTAGGCATGCCCGGAGCCTCGGCTGAAAACATTTGGGAAAATGGGCTTCTTGTTGGCCTCGTCAGCCTGGTAAACGGCAGCTTCCAGAGTGATCTTACGGTGTTCGTCTTGGTCGAGCGTGGTGTAAACCGCTCCTGTCTGGGAGAAAAACTGGTGGAGCTTGAACGGCAGGAAGGTGTAACGCTTGTCAGCGAGCTGCTCATTGACGCGGGTAATCCACGTCAGCAGACCCTTGAGGTGCTGCTCACAGACCCCCGCTCCAAGACCTGAATCCTCTACCAACTGGCCCACGATCTCCGAAAAACGCAATGGCCGGTTGCGCACCAAAGTTCCTTCCTTCTCAGCCAGCGCCACTTTGCTTTCCAACCAGACTGCGGTTGCGTGGCCCTTGAGCACCCCTTGATCGTTGGTAATGTCGATGCCTGCTTCGATGGCGGCGGTCAACTTGGATTGAGGAGGAACCTGGCCCTCGAAGTTGAATGATCTCACCAAGGTTTCACCGACGACCTGTTCCGTGGTGAACGGTTTGGCAAACAGCTTCGAGGCCACCGCTGCCACCGCCTGCTTTTGCTGCTCAATGGTGCCGCCCGAGACCATGGTGGCTGAGGTCCCAATGCAGGTGACCTGGCACCGGCACTTCGACTTGACGCGCCGAATCAACATGGCCACGTCCGCACCCTGGCGGCCTCGGTACGTGTGCAACTCGTCGAAAACCAGAAATCTGAGCTGCGAGTAGATGGAATCTCGAACCTGCCTCTCTTTGATCCGGGTCAGGATCAACTCGAGCATCATGTAGTTGGTCAGCAGGATATCGGGCGGGTTGTCACGGATTTTCACCCGTTGCTCTTCCTTCTCCTGCCCCGTGTATTGCCCATAGCTGATGGGGAACTGCTTGCCGGTGCTGTCCTCGTAGTTCGCCTTGAACTTCTGGAACTCCTCAAACTGGGAGTTGATCAGGGCGTTCATTGGGTAAACGATCACGGCCCGGATGCCCTGTGGTTGGGGATTCCGGAGGAGGTGCTGGAAGATGCTGGCGATGTAGGTGAGCGATTTGCCTGAACCGGTGCCTGAGGTGACGGCGAAGTCCCTGTAAGCGCATCCCAGCCTCATGGCCTCGACCTGGTGCCTGAAGACCCTAAACCCTTTGAAAATGTCGTTGAACTCAGGACAGAGCTTCTCCTGTTTCACCACCGGCTCGATCCCACCAGCGACCTCGAACGCAGGATTGAACTGGATTAAGGGCTCAGGCCAAAGCCGCCCCTTGTCGAGTTCGGTTTCGACGGCACTTCGGATGGCCGCGTCCTTGATGTTGATGAAGCTGCGGATGTAGGACTTGTAGTCGGCGACGATTTGAGAATGGATTTGGAAAATGTCCATACCGCCCTCAGGTCATGGATTCCTCCAAGCCTCGCCAGAAGCCCAAGGCTGCTCCAAGCACGAACTGCCCTCCCGGGAGGGCTTTTCCCGGCGCCCTGCACGCTGGCCATCATCTTTTGAACTGTCGCTCATGCTCGAACCGGCTCGCCCGCACCGATTTGTTCGGGATCGCCTTGCCAGTTGTAATCATTTTTTCTCCAGGATGCACACAAAAACTCAACGAGCGACCTTCCGCCACGCCAGGGCTTGTTGGAAGAACATCGAAATCCACTCCTTGGCGGCAATCAGGTCCTCTTCTGATCCGCCCTTCAGCTCCAATTTGCCGTCGAGATACTTGATCAATCGAGCCTGGCCGAAATACGCCATCACCTCGCCTTCATCCTCGAACCTGGTGGTCATGTTCCCCCGGTTGGCTGGGAGTTGCGGTTGCTCGCTGGTGGCCGTGCTGGTGGGGTGGTTGAAGAACTTCGAGATGTGGAATCCGGCCCCACCTCGGTTTGGTTCATGAAAATGGCACCGTTCCTCTCCTCGTCGCCAGCCATGTTCAGGGCCAGCTTCCGGTAGCGGCGACCCCGGAACTCAAAATGGCCGCCGATGGGGATTTCCTGGAATTGGACGGCTGGCGGCATGGATTTGTGGGACGGGTGGTTCTTGGCCTTGTCCGTTCGATCCTCACTCCGCATGGGCCTGGCCGCTCAAGTCCCCCAAGGCATGAACGGCAGCCAGACGCACTTTCAAGGCCCAGGGGTGGTTGCTGGTTCCTGACGGCAACCGCTCCAACTCCCTCAACGCTTCATCCGCTTGCCCCAGTTTCAGCCAGAATTCAGCCGACCCGACCAGCACCGCGTCCTCAAGCGGAAGGTTGGCCCGGTCGCTCCCGAGCACGTCACCAGCCGAAACACCGGGACCGAATCGTGGGCTGCTGCATGGTACCCAGGAGAACTGCGGCAATTCCAGGGGCAGTTCATCTTGGCAATACCACGAACTCCCATCCTCCTCCACCTGCCGGATTGCCAACCGCAGCAACCGTCGGCAGGCTCCCAGGATTCCAGTTCCGGCCTTCATTCTGGCGTGATGTCGTTTTTTCATGCTCAGATTATCGCAGATGGGGTGGGTCAATGGCTGTCCACCCCTCCGAATGCTTGCGAAAACTTGGCGACCAGAATTCATCGAAAAAACAGCCGCTGCGGGCATTTGTTGGTCCTCAAAGCGTTTCCGTGGCAGCCAACGATTCGAGCTGGGTGGAGATGTCCCGATAATTGCCGTTCAGGAAACGGACCACCTTCCCATTTTCCAGCAGCCGTTTGATGTAGGCACAGGCGCAGGTCAGGTTCAGCATGTTCTCGCCGTACGAGCCCTCGATGGCTTTGAGGTCGTGTTCAAGGGATTCCATTTCCTGCTCCATCTTGCCGATTTCCTCGGGCGACAACCCTGGCTTGGCCTTCGGCTCGGCCCGGTTTGCCAGTTGGTCCTTCCGGGTGCCCAGCACCAGCGCCTCAGCATACCCGGTCGTGAAGTTGTTGGTGCTCACCATCAGCTCGGCGATTTCGATCTGGCGCACCCCAGTCACCTTCTTCAGCAACCGGATGGCCTTTGGGGAAATGCTCTTGGCCTTGAGGAGGTCAGCCGCCTCCGGGTTAATGCCGTCCAAGAGCGACATGGAAGCCTTCACATCCCGAACCGACATGTTCAAGACCGCCGCGATTCGTTCTGGGCTCACGCCGCTGTTGACCGCCTTGACGATCATCTTGTGCTCCTGGATTGGGTTCAGGCGGTTTACCCGGGCGTTGTACGTGAAGCTCTCGTCATCCGTGGCAATGATGCAGTCGACCTCCGTCGCGCCCAGGTCTTTCAGGGCAAAGTAACGGAGATGCCCTTCGAGCAGCAGGTATTTGCCGCCATCCCCTTTCTGCGGATACACGACGAGGGGTTCGACCAACCCGATTTCTTTGAGCGAGGTGACGATCATCTGGTACCGCGTGGTCTTCTTCTGCGACTCCTTCATCTGCCGCACAGGGAGGATCACGGCGAGCGTAAGCCGGACCTTCCTCATTTCGAACGCCAGCTTCGGGTTGCTCATGCGGCCTCCTTACGCTTGTCGCCGAGCTTGTCCCAGAGGTATTTGGGCATTTCCGAAAGGGACTCAGCCCGCAGCAGGGTCACGAAATTCTCATCGGCCAGGAGTTTGCTGAAGGCCGTCACGATGAAAACCAGTTTCGCTTCGCAGAGCTTGGCTTTTCTTATCATCACCTTTTGTTTCTGGCTCTCCCGGCGGTACGCATTTACCAGGCTCTCCACGCTGGTCAACCTCGTGGCCGGGCCTGGAGCCCTGCCGCGTTGCTTCCCGATGAATCGTCGTTGATCCATGATTCGCCTCACCATGCGGATGGAAAACTGGTTGAGCTGCTTGCTTTCGTAGGCTTTCAGCAACTCGCGCTGCGTCTCGGCACCATCCGTCTTCGCAATGTCCATGGCCACGCCCAGAGGAATCCGCCCATCCACCGCAGCATCCACCAGCCGTTCCTCCCCGGCATTCTTCAGGGTGATGAGGCCTGCGACGAGTGGTTGGTCAATGTCCAGCTTCTTCCCGATCTCGACGTTGCTGTAGCCCTGTCCCTTGAGCCGCTCGATTTCATTCATCAGCGCCAGCGGGGACCGAAACCGCCGCGCCATGTTCTCGACCAGGCTGCGGAGCAACCGGTCCTCCTTCGAGATTTCCACCACGATGGCCGGGATTTCTTTATGCCCCAGCGCCAGAAACGCCTCGATCCTGCCCTGCCCGCAAACCAGGTCGTACCCGGGGCCCTCCGCTTCGTCGGTGGATCGCAGGCTCACCTGGATCGGCTTCTTCAGCCCCAGGTTCTTGATGCTCTGGACTATCAGTTGGAATTTCTTGGGGTCACGATGGCGCGGGTTCAGGATGCGAATCCGGTCAATCGGGACCATGATGATTTCGTCGTTCATGCTGCTTCCTTGATTTTGATGCGTTCAGCCAGGCCGAAGAAGTAGTCCAGCGTCTCGAAACGGTAGGCGTCCAGGTAGATGCCATTTTCTTCGGCCAGGCGCAGGTTTTCCCAGGTCATGTCGATGGCTGGGAGGATGTAGTAGTCACGGATGGCCTCGTTGGTGGAGTCCATGCGAGCGGCGATGGTGATGTCGGGCTTCAGGCCAGCGTCCAGACGAATCAGCCACCGGGACAAGCCAGTGCCGGTGGTGGTATGGCGGCAGAGCACGATAGAGACCCGCAGCTCGTTGTTGAGGCGGAGGAGTTGGGTTTCCTCGTCCCAGGTCGCCAACCCACCCACTGCCTGGACCTGCTGGATTACGGAGGCAACGATTCCCGGGTGCTGTTGGCGGAGCTTACGATTGACCTCGATGAAGCTGTAATCGATGTGCGGGTCGTAGCCAATCAACCGGTATGCCGAGACCAGGCTGCCAAACCGGTGCCTGAACGCCGAACTGGATGGAAGGTCCGCGGCCTCGTCAATCAGGATACCGCTGATCTTGCCGTGGTTTTTCATGAGCCCTCGCAACTTCTCCAGCATCTCCTCGTTGGTGAGCTTCTGGCTCCGGGCCAGGATGATCTCGCGGGCCTTGAAAAACGCTGCCGGTTCGATAATGCCTCGGAAAACGCGATCTGCCCGAATCCACATCTCCGGCGGATTGACCACGTGCTTCCGTTTCAATTTGAACGAGGTCCGGTGGTACACGTTGTTGCCGATGTATTTCTCGTTCGTGAGGACCTGGTGAACCGTACCCCTGGTCCATGGTCGGCCGAAATCCGTCACGGTGCCCTTGGCGTTCAGGGCTGCGGCAATTTCCGATTCCACCTTCCCTTCGGTCAGGAAGGCGTCGTAAATCCACTGCACCGTCTTGACCTCCTCCTCGGGTCCCGGAACCAGCACCACCCGATCCGTTTGCAGGCTCTTGTGCTCTCCCATTTTCAGCATCGCCTTGTGCTCACCGTTTTGGTCCACCAGCATCCGGCGCAACCCAAATCCGGCTGTGCCGCCCTGCTTGTAGCCGAGTTGAATCAGGCGGCAAGCTCCACGGAATACCTTGGAAGAAAGCTCCCGGCTGTATTCACCGGCCATGGCCCGCTTCACGCCCTTGACGATGGTGGAGACCGGGCTGCCGTCGTTCTCGAACTGCTCGGCGCAATAATGGACCGCCACCCCAGCCTGCTTGCAGATGTATTCGTAGTAGGCGCTTTCGTCCGCATCCTGGAACCGCCCCCACCGGCTGACATCGTAAACGAGGATGCACGCGAAGTTGATTTCCCCTTTCTGCACGTCCTCGATCATCCGGGCCAACGAGTCGCGCCCCTGGATGTTCAGCCCGCTCTTGCCCTCGTCCGAGTATTCCTTGACGATCTCCATGCCCCGGCGCTTGGCATACTCCCGGATGGCGTCCATCTGGTTGCTGGTGGAGTATTGCTGGTGCTCCGTGGACATCCTGACATAGGCGGCAGCAGGAATCGGCGTGGGTTCTGGGGCACCGCTGGTCATGATACGAGCGCAGGCCGTTTGATGGGCTCTTTCTGTTCCGCTTTTCCGAGCTGGATTTTCACGCCTTTCATTATCAGCGAGCGGATCTTTTCCTCCACGAAATCTTGTAACGCACACCCGTAAAGGTCCGCTATCAGACCGTATATCAATGGGTTACGACTGACGGAATCTTGTACGACATCTTGTAACGGGGCGGCTTGGGATTGAACCTGGGATCGCTTGCCACCGTCCGGAGGAGTTGCACGCCATTGTCTGACTCGACCGCGGCCCTTTGATTTTCGGAAATGATCCGGGTTGTTTGCGACCCAGATTTGTTGGCTGAGGGTCTTGCTGGCTTTGCGGCATTCGGGTTTCTGGCAAAACCGCTGACGCTTTCGATTTCGCCAATTCGGAACGAATGGCTGTTTGCAGTTGAGGCATATAAGTCCGGTTGTTTTTTTCTTCATCCCATCACCAGACCGACTCGGCCCCGAACTGCAAAGGGACGCCAGAACATCTCATGGCCCTGGTAAACGGTGGCTGACATTTCTCCGGGACGATTCCTCTTTGAGCTTCATGAAGAGCCCACGAACGGTTAAGATCCCGCACGTCAGCATGAAGCCAACGTCACTTCTGGTCCTCGCGGTCACCTTTTGCCTGGCCCAAACCCTGATGGCCAGCGACAAGTTTCCTCCCTTCCTGTATGCGGCAGAAGGGGCACAGAAGATCATCCGGTATGGCTCAAACGGCGAGGCGGTTTGGGATTATCCGGCTCCGATGGCCCGTGACGTCTGGGCCCTGCCAAACGGAAATGTCCTGTTCTGCTTCAACCGGGATTACGACGGCGCGAGGCACGACAACCCGAGTGGCGTGATGGAGGTGACGCCGGCCAAGCAGGTGGTGTTCTCGTTTTCAACCACGGGGCAGGTTTGGTCTTGTCAACGGCTCCTCGATCGCAACACGCTGGTCGGGGCAGCTAGTCAGGGGAGGTTGCTCGTGGTCAACCAAGAGGGCAAAATCGTCAAGACCATCCCGTTGCTCAACCCACCAGGCCACAGTTGCCTTCGGAATGCGCGCCAACTTCCCAACGGCCATTTTCTGGTGGCCGAAGAATCCGCCCACGCAGCCCGTGAGTACAGCGCCGAGGGCAAGTTGGTCCGGGAGATCCAGTTGTCGTTCGCTCCATATTCCGTCGTGCGCTTGGAGAACGGGAACACGGTCATCTGCGGCCAACAATCCATGGTGGAAGTGGACCCGGCTAACAAAATCATCTGGTCGGTGGAGGGAAAGGACTTACCGGAGGTGGGGATTCGTTGGTTTGCCGGTATCCAGGTCCTCCCCAACGGCGACATCTTCGTCTGCAATGCTGGTGGCCGGGTTCCGTTTTTCGAGTTGGCCAGGGACAAGCGGATCGTCTGGCAAAACCCAGGCGGCATGACCATCCCACTTGGGCATGGCGTTCAAAGGCTGGATGTTGATGGTCCGGTGTGGAGGTGATCGAACTTGGCCGCGCTGGTGCCCGGTGGCCAGCAAGAAATGGCCTTACCGAAACTCCGTCGACGGAGCGCATGACGGCGGATTCTTTATCACCAACGACGGGGTGGAGTAGTGGAGCTCAAAACCAATTTGGACTGCAATGAACAGCCGCAAACAGCAGTGAGACTACTGAACCTGCTAGCAGTTTGCTAGCAGTTTAGCCATTCCAACGACATTGCGACGTTGATAAAACCATTGATTTCACGAGTCCAAAGCTATCTACCATTCACGATCACCCTGATATTACAGGTCTGAATTGACCTGATATGCACGAAACCCTTGATTCTATTGGCCGAAGTGGAGGTTGGAGCGGGTGATGGGAATCGAACCCACGTGACCAGCTTGGAAGGCTGGAGCTCTACCATTGAGCTACACCCGCGCTAGGAGGAATAGTATCGCGCCGGCCGGGATTGTCAACCGCTGACTCGGGTATTGTGCATACAAATGTACATATTCGTCTTGTGGGGCGCGGCGGCGGCGTGATAAATCTTCTCGGGTATGGATGCTTCTGTGCGAGTCGACCCGGACAGCGCGGTGCCGCTGCATGTGCAGGTGGAGCAGATCGTTCGCGACCTGGCCCGGCGTCCCGATAGCTGGAGTGGCGGGCTCCTGCCGGACGAAGTCATGCTGGCCAACCACCTCGGCGTCAGCCGTGGCACGGTGCGCACGGCCCTCACGCGCCTGGTGCAGGAAGGCCTGCTGGAGCGGCGGGCCGGGGTGGGCACGCGCGTCGTGCAGCGCCAGATTGAATCGGGCATCGGCGAGTGGCGCAGCTTCTCCCGCGAGATGGCCAAGAAGGGCATCAAGGTGGAGAACCTGCGTCAGGNGTACGCCTTGGTCGAAGCCACCCGAGAGGTGGCCGACGGGCTCCGCATCGAACCGGGGGGCAAAGTGCCCCGACTGGATCGCGTGCGCGGTTGGGACGGATTGCCCGTGTTGCACAGCCGTTCCTGGTTTCATCCCCGGCTCGGGCTGACCGGGCAGGAGAGCTTCAAGAAACCGCTTTACGAAGTGCTGCGCACGCAGACGGGCGTGGTGGCGGACCACGCCCACGAGTCGTTCAAAGCCGTGGCGGCCGCGGCGGACATGGCCCGGCTGCTGGATCTGAAGAAGGACGAACCGCTCCTGTTGCGCCGGCACGTCGTGTTCGACGCCGGCGACCGCGCTATCGAGTTATGCGAGGTCCACTACGTCAGCTCCCGCTTCACGCTCACGGTGGAAATGCGCCGGGCCGGCGTGCTCCGGCGGGCTTTCACCTTGATCGAGTTGTTGGTGGTGATCGCCATCATCGCGATCCTGGCTGCGATGTTGTTGCCCGCGCTGGCCAAGGCCAAAGGCAAGGCCAGGCGCATCCAGTGTATCAACAACCAACATCAGATTGGACTGGCCTTCCACATGTATGCCAACGACTCCCGGGACTGGTTCCCGGTTACCGATGGCTGGGGTGCCACGGGCGGACAGTTACCGCCCACGCCGGATCTCGCGGGCAATGCCGCCGATTACGGTGGCCAGGTTCCGCAAACCAATCGGCCGCTCAACGTTTACGTGGGTAACATCAATACGTTTCACTGTCCGGCGGATGCGGGCGACCCGCTCAATCCCCTCGCGAAAACTTGCTGGGACGGGTGGGGGACCAGCTATTTGCCGGAGTGGTCCGGCGATTTCGACCGGGTCAAATACGTCACTGGCGCCGCCGGGAATTACAGCTTTTCCTCGCCGGCCGATGCGCCCATCAAGTCGTCCGACATTGCCGTTCGACCGACCAACAAAATTATCCAGGGCGACTGGAACTGGCATTACAACCGGGTTACCACCGGCGCCTCGGCGATTTGGCACAATTATTCCGGTGACCGCCGTGAGGCGATGCTTTTTGGCGATAGTCACGTCGAGTTCTTCCAATTCCCGTCCGATGCCCTCGATGCCAACGGCGCTGCGCCCGATCCTAACTACTTCTTCTGGTAAAAGCCGATCAAACTGAAAAAATGAAAACTAGATCTCGATTCATCGCCCGCCTGGCGGTTTGCCTGGCCGTGGGACTCGTCCAAACTGCTGCCGTTCGGGCCGCCGACCACCGGTTTCTTTGGGAGATCGGCCAGGCCGACACCAATAATGCGGAATTTGCCCTGGCCCCGGGAGGATACTCCAAGTATAGCGCGGACGCCTTCTACGTCGTTGGCCGCTCGGACGCCAAGGAGGCTTGGCCCTACGTGCATCCCGGTCCGGCGGACGGCTGGGCGGGCAGTCGCGAGCACGTCTTCACCATCCTTTTTGGTGTGAAGGGAACGGCGTCGGCGGGGACGTGCAAACTTCTGGTTGACCTGCTCGACACTCAAAACTCGTCGCCGCCGAAGCTGCAGATCACGGTGAATGGGCAGGCCTTTGACCGGCAGATGCCCGCCGGGGCAGGGGACGCCTCGGTTCGGGGCGAGCCCGCCAAAGGCAAACCGCACCACTTTGCCATCGAGTTTCCCACCTCTCTGCTGAAGACCGGCAACAACAATATCGACATCGCCAACGTCGCCGGGAGTTGGATGCTCTATGATCGCGTGGCCCTGGAAGCCCCCGCGGCGGTCGAATCCGCCGCCGTCGAAGGCGGTATCGTGCTGCGTTCGGTCCAGGCGCAACCGGCGCTGATCGAGCGCGACGGTAAGCTCTTCGAGCCCGTGACCGTGTCGGTGGTCTACCTGGGCGAACCGACCGAGGCTTCGGTGCGCGTCGGCGGCACGGAACTCAGCCGGGTTCCATTGCGCGGCGGTGGCCAGACCTTCGAGACGCTCGCGCCCGCTGTGGACGAAGACAAGGAAGTGACCATCGAGTTGATGGCCGGCGGCAAGCCTTTGGCGAGCCATGCGGTTACCCTCAAACCGGTGCGCCACTGGACGGTTTACATCTTGATGCACTCGCATGTGGACATCGGCTACACCGACATCCAGCCGAAAATCGCCGCCAAGCAGGCCCACAACGTCGCGCGTGCCCTCGANCTGATTCCCGAAACCAAGGACTATCCCGCCGACGCCCGCTTCCGCTGGAACCTCGAGGTACATTGGACCTACGAGCAGTTCTGGACCAACGCGACCCCCGAGCAAAAGCGCGGGTTCGAACAGGCGGTGCATGACGGCTATATCGGGCTGGATGGGATGTACGGGAACCTGCTCACGGGCATTTCCCGCGGTGAGGAACTGGTCCACCAACTCGCCTTTTCTCAGGAACTCGGGCGCCGTTGCGGCGTGACCGTCGATTCGATGATGATCAGCGACGTGCCCGGCCTGACCTGGGGTCTGATCCCGGCGTTGACCCAAGCCGGCGTGAAGTACATCTCCGACGGGCCCAATTTTGTGGATCGGATTGGCTGGACGCGCGTGACTTGGGAGGACAAACCGTTTTATTGGCTGGCACCCAACGGCAAAGACAAGGTCCTTTATTGGGCCCCTTATTTCGGCTACGCCTTCGGCCACACGGTGGACAAAGTGACGGACGCCATCCAAACCGACTTGAAACAACTCGAGGAGAACGGTTACCCCTACGATCTCGTTCAGGTGCGCTGGTCCAAGGGAGATAACGGCAGCGCCGATGAACGCGTCACTACCCAGGTGCGCGACTGGAATGCCAAATATGCCTGGCCGCACTTGGTGGTGGCTACGACCAGCCGCATGTTCCACGACTTCGAGCAGCGTTACGCCGCCAAGATTCCCACCTTCCGCGGCGATTTCACCCCCTACTGGGAAGACGGCGCACCGTCATCCGCCCGCGAGACCGCCTTGAACCGTCACTCGGCGGACCGGCTCTCGCAAGCCGAGACCCTCTGGGCCTTGCTCAACCCGACCGCCTTCCCCGCCGCCGATTTCGCCGAAGCGTGGAAAGACGCCGCCCTCTACAGCGAACATACCTGGGGCGCCCATAACAGTGTGAGCCAGCCGGACCTCGATTTCGTCAAGATGCAGTGGAAATACAAACAGGCGTACGCCCTCGGGGCGGATGCCATCTCGCGCGCGGTGCTTGAGAAGATCACTGGAGCTGGCACTGCCGCCGCCGGGGCTTCCCCGACGCAGTTCGACGTCTTCAACACCGCCTCCTGGCCGCGCACGGACCTAGTCACTCTCCCCAAGGAAACGCCGGGTGGGCGGGTGAAGGATGCGGCGGGGCGGCCGGTCCCCTCGCAACGGCTCGGTAGCGGCGAGTTGGTCTTTCTGGCGTCGGACGTGCCGGCGTTGGGCGCGAAGCGTTACCTCGTTGAAGCCGGAGCGTCTCCCGTCGCCATGAGCGCCCGCGCCGAGGGCGTTACTCTCACCACGCCGCGATTCACGGTGAAGCTCGACCAGACCAGCGGCGCCATTGGCTCCTTGCGCCAGCAGGGGCTCGAGGCCGAATTGGTGGACGGCCAACTCAATCGCTACCTCTATCTCCCCGGCTCCGATCTCAAGGACGTCAAACCCAATGGCCCGGTCCAGATCACCGTTAAGGAAGCCGGCCCGTTGGTGGCCTCGTTGCTGGTGACCTCGGACGCGCCCGGTTGTCGCCAACTGTTGCGCGAGGTGCGGGTGGTCGAGGGACTCGACCGCATCGAGATCATCGACCAGGTGGACAAGCTGCCCCTACGCACCATCGATGGGCTCCACTTTGGTTTCGAGTTCAACGTGCCCAGCCCGGTCGTCCATATGAACAGCCCGATGGCGGTGTTCGAGCCGGAAAAAGACCAGCTTCCGGGGGCGTGTAAGAACTGGTTTTCCATCGAACGCTGGNTGGACGTGGCCAACGCCCAATACGGCGTGACCTGGGCGACGGTGGACGCGCCGCTGGTCGAGATGGGCGGCCTGACCGCGAACCTGTTGCGCTCGCAGCCCAATCCCGCCGCCTACCTCAAGACCATCAAGGCTTCCTCGAAGCTCTATTCCTGGGTGATGAACAATCACTGGCACACCAATTACCGGGCCGATCAGGAAGGTAACACCACCTTCCGCTACGCCATTCGGCCGCACCATGGCTACGACCCGGTTGCCGCCGCCCGTTTCGGCCTCGAGGCCAGCGAACCCCTCATCGTCGCGCCCGCTGCCGGCAGCGCTCCGCCGGTCCCGTTGGTCCAGATCGAGCCTGCCGGCGTGATCGTCACCGCCCTCAAGCCCAGCGAGGACGGAAAGGCCTGGATCATCCGCCTGTTCGGCGCTTCCGGCCAAGACCAATCCGCCCGGCTTGTCTGGAGCAAACCCGTCTCTGTCAGCTACAGCGACGTCGGCGAGCAGCCGGGCAAAAAAGCGCCCGAGACCATCCCCGTTGCGGGTTGGAGCCTGGTCACCTTGCGCGCCGATCGGCTGTGAACGACTGGCCGGCAGCGGGCATTGCCAAAAGCCGTCGAGGGGTCCACCAACCCCTCGGGGCCGTTTTGGGGCCGAAAGCCGCTATTCTCTTGGTTCTCGGCCTGTTCCTCCTGGGATCCGGCGCGGCTATCGCCCATCCCATCTCCCTCAGCAGCGCCTCCGTCGAGGTGAGCAGCAACCTGATCTCGGCTCGCATTGAAGTGATGTGCGAGGATTTCGTGATGCTCTATGGGTATACCCCGGACCAGGACAATTACATCTCCCGCGCCAACCTCCAGGAGGGCATGAGCAAGCACGGCGAGTTGTTGCTGCGCGACTTCATGATCCGAGACCGCGAGGGACAGTTGCTGTCGGGCAAAGTGGAGCGCGTCGAGTCAGCCCCGATCCCCGAGCGGGGCGTCCTGGTCGAGGACCTGATGCAGACCAAGGTGAGGTTCCACCTGGTCTACCCGGCAGCCAAGCCGCCCGAATACCTTACCTTCCAACAGAAAATTGGCACCGCCGGCGGTTCATTCCTCCCCTCGGTAGTCCAATTGACCGTGAACCAGGCCGGGGGGGAAGCGCGGCCCACGGTGGCCTTGACCGGTGAGGGGGAGGTTCAGACTTATGAATTCGACTGGTCAGGCGCGTCGCCGCCGGCTCAGGCGCCCGCTTCCGCCAACCCGGCGGCCCCGAGCAACATGGGCATCGAAAGCTACGGCGCCGTCTATGCCTTCCTCTACATTGAGCCGGCCGAAGTGCGCGTCGAGATTCTGATGCCCTTATTGACGCTGGAGACCTGGACCGGACTGCCGCGCAAAGACCGCAACTTCCTCGAGGTCGCGGAACAACAGGCCGCACTGCCGATGATGAAAGAGTTCTTCGGCGGCCATAACAAAGTCGTGGTGGATGGCCTCGAGGTGGCGCCGGTCGTGGCCCGGCTCGAGTTTTACGGTGTGGATTTCAAGGACTTCGCCGTGGCGGCGGAACCGCGCCGTCTCAGCGCCTGGACCGCGCGCGTGGGCGCCATCCTGACCTACAGCACCAAGGGCCTGCCTCGGCAGGTCGATGTCACTTGGGATTTGTTCAACGATCGTGTGCGCACGGCGCGCGCCGCGGTCTTCGCGGGTGAGGAGGGGAAGCGCCTCCGTTTCACTGGTTATGAGCCGACCATGACCTGGAAGAACCCCGGCACCCCGGGCCTGCCCGAGATTGCGCCCGTGCGGGCCACCGATCCGGACGATCGCACCCGCGCCACCATCGCGGAGACACTGTTGAAGAACATCTACCGCGCGTTTGATTACCGCGACGAAAAGGTGATCTATGATGCGCTCGCCCGCAGTGTCCGCGGCGAGTTGTTGGCGGAAACCTATCTTAAGATCCACGAAGGTCTGCTGATGCAGGAGCAAGGCGGCGCGATCGCCCGCGTCCAGTTGGTCGAACCGCTGGAGACTCGCGTCACCAACCCGAAAGCGGGGGCTTACACCGCCCAGGTCAAGTGGCGGGTCACCGGTACCGTCGAACACTGGGGGCACATCCACACGCGCATCAACGCCTATGAGGCCGCACTCGGCATCCGTCGCGACGCCGGCCAATGGAGCATCACCGCGCTGGACGTGGCCCGACAGGAGCGCGTCGGCTATTATCTCAAGGTGCGAAAATTCTGATGATGATCGAGGTCGAGAAGCTCGTTTTTCGTTATCCGCATTCGACGTTCACGCTGCGTGTGCCTGAGTTGTCGGTGGCGGAGGGCGAGAAGGTCGCCCTGGCCGGCCCCAGCGGTTCTGGCAAGACCACCCTCCTTCACTTGCTCGCCGGCATCCTGCTGCCGGACGAGGGCAGGATTGTGGTCGGCGGGGTCCAACCACCGCGGCTGGGCGACGGTGCCCGGCGCGCCTTCCGCATCGGCCAGTTGGGACTCGTCTTCCAGGACTTCCAACTCCTCGAATACCTCGACGTGTTCGAGAATATCCTGCTGCCCTACCGCATCCATCCCGCGCTGACGCTCACGGCGGCCGTGCGCGAGCGCGCCCGGCAACTGGCGCGCGAGACCGGCATTGACCACCGCCTGTCCCACCGGCCCGGGCGCCTCTCCCAAGGCGAAAAGCAGCGTACGGCTCTCTGCCGTGCCTTGCTGCCGCAGCCGCTTTGCCTGCTCGCGGACGAACCGACCGGCAGCCTGGATCCGGCCGCCAAGACGCGCGTTCTCGAAATACTCTTCGAGCAATGCACCCGGGCGCGCGCCACTTTGCTGATGGTCACTCATGACACCGGCCTGCTCGGCCGATTCGACCGGGCCATCCATCTCGCGGAGGTCTCCCGATGAGGCAGGTTGTCTTCCTTGCCTGGCAGTCGCTTCGGTTCCACCGGCTGCAATCGGCCATCCTCATCTTTGGCCTCGCCGTCACGCTCTACCTGCCCTTGGCCGTCAATGGACTGGTCGCTCGTTACCAGGCATCACTGCTGCAACGCGCCGGCGCCACTCCGCTGGTGGCCGGCGGCCTCGGCAGCCGGTTCGACCTCGTCCTCCATGCGCTCTACTTTCGGGGCCACGTGCCGCGCCTCCTCAAAATGGCGGATGTCCAGGCCCTCCGTGATACGGGCTACGCCGAGCCCATCCCCTTATACGTCCGTTTCACCGCCCGGCATGCGCCCCTCGTCGGCACCACCTTGGACTATTTCGCGTTCCGGCAACTCCCGCTCGCCCGCGGCGAACCACTCCTTCAGTTGGGTGACTGCGTGCTGGGGGCGGAGGTGGCCGCCACCCTCAACCTGGGCCCCGGGGATCGCCTCCTGACCGACCCCGAGAACGTCTTCGATCTGGCGGGCTCCTATCCGGTTAGCCTGCGTGTCATGGGGGTCCTCGCCCCAGGCCACACCCCGGATGATCGCGCGGTCTTCGTCGACCTGAAGACCACCTGGCTCATCGAGGGCCTGGCTCACGGCCATTCCGACGTCACCGGCACCAACACCGATGCGAACGTCGTCCTGGACCGCACGGCGACCAATGTGACGGCCAACGCGGCCCTGGTTGAATTCACTGAAGTCACCGCGGAGAACCTGGCGAGTTTCCATTTCCACGGTGACCCCGGGGACTTCCCGGTCTCGGCCATCCTCCCCATCCCCCGCGACGAAAAATCTGCCACTCTCCTGCGGGGCCGCTACCAGGTCCCCGATGCCACCGTGCAAATCCTCGTCCCGCGGGGCGTGGTCGAGGAACTGCTGGGCCTGGTCTTTCGCATCAAGCGATTCTTTGATGCCAATGCGGCCCTCGTGGGCACCGCTACCGCCGCCTTCCTGCTGTTGGTGGTGTTGTTATCTTTGCGCCTGCGACGACCCGAGCTGGAAACCCTGTTCCGCCTCGGTTGCGCCCGCGGCCTGACCACGCGGCTCGTGGCCGTCGAACTCACTGGGCTCGCCTTGGTGAGCGCCGTCGTCGCGTTGACGGCCGCGCAAATCACCTGGGCCCTGGTTTCGTTATGGTGAAACTCCCCCTCATCGCCCGTCTCGGTCTGGCCTCTTTCCTGTCCCTGGTCTTCACCGCCTGCCGTCCCCCCGCCGCCGCCTCATCGTCCACGGTTCCCGCGCGTCGTCCGGTGGTTTGTACCACCAGTTATCCTCTTTTCTACTTCGCCCAACGTCTGGCCGGTGATCGTGCCACGGTCCGGTTTCCCGCGCCCGCCAACGAAGACCCGGCCTTTTGGCGGCCCAGCCGGGACATCGTTCGGCAATACCAACGCGCCGACCTCATCCTGCTCAACGGCGCGGATTTCGAGAAATGGGTCAATACCACCTCCTTGCCGCTCGCTCCACAGGTGGACACTGCCGCCGGGTTTAAACAGGACTGGCTGATGTTCCCCGAGGTCATCACCCATAGCCACGGCCCCCATGGCGCCCATAGCCACGGCGCTATCGATTTCAACACCTGGCTCGACCCATTGCTGGCCCTCCGGCAGGCTGACGCCGTGGCGGACGCCCTCCGGCGGCTCCTCCCGGGAGCCGGCGCGGAACTCGAACAGCGCCGCCAGCAATTACGCCGCGACCTCCTCGCCCTGGACCAGGAACTCCGCGGTCTTTCGACGCGCCTGGCCAGCCAGCCCCTCCTGGCCTCGCACCCGGTTTACGGCTACCTGGCGCACCGCTACGGTTGGAATCTGGCCAGTGTCCATTGGGAACCGGACGAACCGGTCACGGATGCCCAATGGGTCGCCTTCGATGCCTTGCGCGCCCGGCATTCCGGGACCTTGATGCTCTGGGAAGAACAGCCGCTTCCCGCCGTCGGCGCCGGACTGCGAGCGCGCCATGTTCTGCCCGTCGTCTTTTGGACCTGTGGCAACCGCCCTGTCCATGGTGACTACCTCCAGGCCATGGAGCAGAACCTCGACACGCTTCGCGCCGCGCTCGCTTCCGCGGCGGCGGCCAACCCGGCCTTCCGCGGCGGTCCTGAGGGCACTGAAAAAACCGGCAAATGACACCTCACTTGGAACGTCAACCCCCGATCGCTGAA
>TBL_comb47_HYPODRAFT_10001625_pt1 | contig 28970 bp, 29 predicted proteins | sample TroBogypolimnion_40_FD_10682 | JGI IMG/M metagenome (IMG submission 10682) | reverse complement strand
CAAGTACTCCATGTCGGGGGAGTAGTCAAAGAGGTAGTGCACGATGCCAGGTCGCTGGTGCACGCAGTCACCCGCTTTGACCAAGGTGGGCTTGTCCTCGTACATGAAGCGCGCCCAGCCCTTGAGCATGTAGACAATTTGAAACTGGGCCACATGGTAATGCCAACCCGTACCGTCGGTGGGTGGTAAGTTGGCCTTGGCAATATGGGCAATCACTTGACCGTGGGTGGCCTTGGCAACGCCCAAGTCTTTGTAGACAAAGAAGTCTCTCAAGCCGCCTGGCAAAAAGTGACTGTCCTCGGCTTTGACGTGGGAGAAGTCGCTCTCTGGGGTCAAAGGGGTCAGAGAGGTGCTAGGGTCGGGTGGCAAAACTGCGGTCAGGGTATTCATTTAAAACTCCACTTCTAGTTCAACGATGTCCTCGGGCTCGGCTCTTGCGGCCTGGATCCACTCAAGAACCGCAGGCATCTTCAAGATCTGCTGGCAATAGGCCTCGCACACCGGGTCCATGGCCACACCGTAGGTGCGCACACGCGTGACCACCGGCGCGAACATCGCATCGGCCAAGGTCGCTTTTTTGCCAAACAAGTACGGGCCCTTGTAGGTTTTTAAACAAGAGGTCCAGATTTCAAATACCCTATCCAAATCCGATGCCGCCTTGGCCCATACCTTGAAGCCCTTGAACTGCGCTTTGATATTCATGGGCAAGGAGGCTCGCATCGCTGAAAATCCCGAATGCATCTCCCCGCACACTGCACGACAATGGGCACGGTGCACAGCGTTGGACGGCAGGAGTCCCGCTTTTGGTGCAACCTCGTTCAAGTACTCCCCGATGGCCAAGGTGTCCCAGACCTTGACTTTGCCGTGGTTCAAGCACGGCACCAAGATCGAAGGCGAGAGCAACAAAAGCTCTGCGCGGGCATGCTCAGAGTCAGTCTCCACCCTCACTTCTTCGAAGGGCAGGCCTGACATTTTGAGCATGAGCCAGCCTCGCATCGACCAAGATGAATAGTTCTTGCTGCTGAGGGTCAAAGTGGTGGTGCTCATTGCGGTGGTGTCTCCTGCTGACATCGGCTGACGTCTGCTGACTTTCTGGCTCGCAAAAAATATGCCAAACGAGGCACAGCTTTTGCTTGACGAAACACTGCACTGGAATCGCTTTGAAGAGTCGAATCTCGTGCACGACCCGCAAGCCCACCCCAAGACAAGGCCATGCCGTGATGTATCAGCAATTTGACAACCTCGCTCGCCTGCGTCAACCCTGGCGAGACTTCTCTGAGGCCTCCAAAGACTGGTTGCGCCACTGGCGGAGATTCTCGGACAGCCCGCTCATGCGAAAGTGTCTGGGCCTGCATGAGCAGGCCGCGCTCTTGGGCTTTACCCATCAGAGAGAAGCATTTGACATCCAGCCCGTGGTGGATGCCAAGGGCTTTGCCCACTCGGTCGAGCAAGAAGAGGTCTGGCGGACCGACTTTTGTCATTTGCTGCGCTTTAAAAAGGCGTTCAGCCAGCACGAGCCGCGTGTTCTCTTGGTGGCCCCCATGTCGGGTCACTTCGCAACACTCTTGCGCGGCACCATCCAAGCCTTGGTGCAAGACCACGAGGTCTTTGTGACCGACTGGATCAACATCCGAGACATCCCTCCTCGGGCCGGTGACTTCGATCTTGACAGCTACACCGAGCAGTTGATCGTGATGCTGCAGCACTTGGGGCCAGGGTGCCATTTGGTTGGCGTGTGCCAACCCACGGTGTCATGTTTGGTGGCAACGGCTGTGATGTCGGCAAGCCAAGATCCTTGCCTGCCCATCAGCCTCACCTTGATGGCGGGCCCCATCGATACGCGGCAAAACCCCACCCGGGTCAATGACTTGGCCAAGAGCAAAAGCATCGAGTGGTTCAAAGAGAATTTGGTGAGCATTGTGCCCTTGGGCTATGCCGGTGCGGGGCGCGAGGTCTACCCAGGTTTTGTGCAAGTGGGGGCATTTTTGAACATGAATTTGGAGCGTCACCAAAACTCCCTCAAGCGCCTCTATGAATTGCGTGGCTTGGGCCAAGACCAAGAGGCACAGCCCATCTATGACTTTTACAAAGAGTATTTTGCCGTGATGGATTTACCGGGCAAGTTTTACTTGGAGACGGTGAAAGAGATTTTTCAAGACCACGCCCTGCCTTTGGGAAACATGCGCTTCAAGGGTGAGCGGGTGCAACCTCAGCTCATCAAAAAACCATTTCTATTGACCATCGAAGGCGAGCGCGACGACATCTGTGGACTGGGCCAAACCATGGCCGCCCAGGATCTGTGCTCAGGCATCCCGGCCTGGAAAAAAACCCATCACCTGCAAGCCGGGGTCGGGCACTACGGGGTTTTCAGTGGCCAGCGCTGGAGCACACAAATATATCCGGTGGTGAGGCACCACATTCAAAACGCACAGTCCCTGTTGAGTTAAGGCCGGCTTTCCATCTTGGACCTTGTTCGACCCTGTTGATGGGCCTAGGTTTGTGCTGATTTTTTAAACCCATTGCGCAAAAGAACGGTTCTCGAGTGCGCGCCGCCTCAACTCGCTCACAGCCTCCAAGACGCCTTGAGCGCTGGGATTGACCACACGGGCACACCACGGCGTGTCGTGGTAAGAGGCGGGTTGGTCAATGACAAACCACACGAGTGTGGGTACTTTGAGCGCCACAGCCATGTGGTATGGCCCCGAGTCGGTGCTCACAAAACATTCACAAGACACGATCAAACCACTCAAATCCTCTAGCGTGCCCGTGCCCGCAGCATTGCACAGGCGTGGCGCGCTCAGAGCAGCAACGGGCTGCTCATCCAAAACTGGGTCGAATGCTTGGCTAAGTGCTTGGCTAAGTGCTTGGCTGAATGCTTGGCTGAATGCTTGGCTGAATTTTTCAATGAAGTCCTCGTTGACCTCTCGCTCAAAGGGCGCCCCAGTGAGCACCAAGTCAAAGTCATGGTGCTGAGCCAAAGCGACCAGGCTTTGCACCAAATCGGCCATGGGGGGTCGTTTGCCCAAAGCGTCGGGTGTGCCGCACCCGATGTTGAGCCCCCAAAGGGGCCGCTTGGGGCCAGATCCCACCTGCGGAAATGCAGCGCTGAGCAGCGCTTGCGCTCGCGCCAAAGACGCCGCACCGGCCTGCAACTCGATGGGGGTCTCTTGGCGCCGAAGCCCCAGGGCGGCGAGCACCACAAAGTCGCGCAGGGTGTAGTCCATGGGCGCACTCAAGCCCTCTTGCCGCATGAAACGGGTCAAGCTCACTGAGCTTTGACGATAGAAACACCCCCTGGGCCAAAACTGATTCACCCCCAAGGTTTGAACAGCATGAAGGCAGGAAGCGGCGGGAAGGGAACGCTGGCCCGCGCGCTTTTGCCCCTGACCCATCGCGCGTTGCAACTGCCAGGTCAGCCACGCGGTTCTCAAGCCATTCATCTCAAAATCAATGATCCAGTCGATGCCCTGCTGCTCACAGACCTCAAGGGCTTGCTGGAAGATCCGAGACATCGGCACACGCTTGGCGCTGGGCGCCTGCGGTGAGCCTTCGCGCAAGGTGATGAAGTGCGCGCTGCTGAGCAAATGGTGTGCGGCAATCAAGTCTTGGGTGGGGTAGCCGGGGTGTTTGCTTAAAAAAAGCAGATGCAACTCGACCCCCGGCCAAGCGTTATTCATGACCCGCCAAGCCGCTGAACTTCTGAGCAAATCGCCCACCCCCAGGCTGTGGGACTTGATCATCAAGACATGCCGTGGCGACACTTGGGGCTCAACCATGACCTTCCCGCCCAGTGGGGTGCGCGCGCTGTGAACTCTCCAAGACCGCACGGTAGACCGCCTCTTGCGCCAGGCACACGCTCTCCCAGTCGTGCGCTTGGGACCAGGACCAAGCGCGCTCAGCCATGGGTGCGCCCACCGCAGGATCGAGCAGCGCTTGAATGGCCTGGCTCAGTTGCGCGACATCTTCGGGGTTCGGTAACACCCAGGCCTCTTGGCCGTGCGTCAAATGGCTTGAGATCCCACAAAACTCTGGCGCACTCACCACCACGGGGCGCGCCCAAGACATGGCTTCGAGCACCACCATGCCAAAGGTGTCCTCCAAGGTGGGGTGAACCAAGACGTCACAAGCCCAATAGGCGGGCGCCACCTCACTGAGCGGCCCCAGCCAAGCAACGCGTGAGGCCACCCCATAAGACTGCGCCAAAGCGCGCGCGCTCGCACTGAGGGCACCCCGACCGACCACCATCAAACCCACACTCGAGGGCAACAGGGCCAAGGCCTTGAGGAGGGCGGGCAGGCCTTTTTTCTGGTCATCGTGGCCGACCCAGAGCAGCCAGTGGGACAGCGGCGAGCCCTTTGTCAAGTCAAGAAGCCCCAAGGACACTCGGGCGCGCGCGCTCAGGTCACTTGACCTCAAAAAGTCTGTATGGAAGGTCGATTCGGTGCAGGCGTGTTCGCCAACACCCGCAACAGCTCGGGGCCGCAAAACCTCGCTCCAGGCGATGATCTCGGGTGTTGGGCAAGACCGTTCTTGCTCTTTCCTTTGTTCTTGTTGCCACCAGGCGAATGCGCCCGAAACGCCCGGCATCAGGGTGTGAAGACGCTCAGTCCCGATGGGGAAGTGGCCAAGGAGTTGCTCAGTGAGCGACGCCGACACGCTGGTGATGTGGCGGTGGGGGTGGTGAGGGCCGACATCGAGCCGGGCGTGCTCGAGCCACAAATAGCTCATCAAGCGTGGACTGAGCAACACGCCCAGCCATTTGAAACAATGGGACACGGCGGCGCGCACGCTGGGTCGCGAGAGGTTGACCCACCAAGGAGCGCTGCTTTTTTTGAGCGCGAAATAATGGATCCAAACCGGCAAGACGTGCACCGTTTGCACTTCACCGTGCCAGGTGTTTTCATGGGCGTGCACGATGTCAAAACCACTTTGAGTGGCAACCCAAGTCTGCCAGGCATACCACCATTGGTTGACAAAGCGCGGGCGAGTGAAGGGCTTGCTGATGCGGTGGTAGTGCACATTGGGCCAATGGTGCTCAATCGTCTGGGCAAACACATGCACCTCGTGGCGAGACGACAAGCCCTCCACCAAGGACATGGCGTAGTGCTCTGCCCCGCCGGCCTTGGGCGAGAAATCGCGGGTGAGCACCGCAATCTTCAAGCCGAACCCACTTGATCAGGCGATTGAGGGCGAAGCGCCCAATGGGCCCCATGGGCCCCATGGCGATCTTCGTGGCGCGTCAAAATTTTGAGCAAAAACTGCGTCCAGTGGGTCGAGCGCACCACCGGTACTCTTGCAAGGGCAAACCACTCCATGGGCTCACGCGCGCCGATGCGCTGGCGAGAACGCACCGTGGTGGTGGCGGCGGCGTAACCCGCCTCCTCAACCCAGGATTGATGCGTGGCATTGAACTCGCCATAGGGATAACAAAACTGCGTCACTGCTTGGCCCAAGAGGTCTTCGAGCTCGGCTTTGGAGCGGCCGATTTCCTCACGCGCGACCACGTCGCTGCTTTGCAGCAAGCGCACATGGTGACGGGTGTGAGAGCCCACCTCTTGGCCCGCACGCGCCCAAGTTTGGAGTTCGCTTGCATTCATCAAGTCGCTTTTGGGCACCCCAATGGCTTGATCCCATGCATTGCTTTGCCCGAGCATTTGCGACACGGCATAGACCGTGGAAGTGAATCCCATTCGCGTCAAGACGGGCAAAGCCTGGGTCAAATTGTTGAGGTAACCATCGTCAAAGGTGATTCCCACCACCCGGCCAGTCTTGTCGCCGCGCAGATACGGCATCAACTCGCTCATGGACAGGCCCTGGTAGCCCAGGCGATAAAGCCACGCCATTTGCGACTCAAAGTGGGTCACGGGCACCGACAACGAACGAAAGGGCGAGGGACTCGCCGGGGGCGTTGCGATTTGGTGGTAGGTCAAGATCGGAATCACCGCTACGGTCCCCTCACATGAGCACGATGTCAAACTGCTCTTGCCCCATTTGCGCGTCCACTTGCAAGGAGATGGGCTTGCCGATGAAGTCCGAGAGGGCCGCCAAATGCTCTCGCTCCTCATCGAGCAAGAGTTCAATGACGGCACTGCACGCGAGGATGCGAAACTCCTTGGGGTTGAATTGCCGAGCTTCGCGCAAAATCTCGCGCAAAACATCATAGGCCACCGATCGGGCCGTCTTCACATAGCCTTTGCCCGTACAAACTGAACAGGGCTCGCAAAGCAGTGCACCCAAGGATTCGCGCGTGCGCTTTCGCGTCATCTCCACAAGCCCCAGGGTTGAGAAGCCACTCACCATGGTTTTGACGCGGTCTCTTTGAAGATGTTTGCTGAATTCTTCAAGCACCCCTTGGCGGTGCTCGGCGCTGTCCATGTCGATGAAGTCGGCGATGATGATGCCGCCCAGGTTCCTCAGGCGCAATTGTCTGGCAATGGCGCCGGCCGCTTCCAAATTGGTTTTGAACACCGTTTCTTCAAAGTTGCGGTGCCCGACAAAGCCACCCGTGTTGACGTCCACCGTGGTCATCGCCTCGGTTTGGTCGATGATCAAATAGCCCCCCGACTTCAAGTCCACCCGCCGCCCCAAAGCCCGGGCCATGTCCTCTTCAATCCCAAAGAGGTCAAAGATCGGGCGCTCGCCTTTGTAGTGCACGAGTTGACTGACGGCGGCGGGCATGAAAGTCTCACCAAACTCGAGCAAGGCCTCAAACTGCTCGCGTGAATCAATGCGGATGCTTTGGGTCGATTCACCCGTCAAGTCTCTGAGCACGCGTTTGAGCAAGTTCAAATCTTGGTGCAGCTCGCTCATGGGCGGCAGCCTCGTGCTCTTTTCTCGAATGCCGTCCCAAGTTTTTTTCAAATAGGCCAAGTCCTGCGAGAGTTCCGCGTCACTGGCGTCCTCGCCATTGGTGCGCAAAATAAATCCCCCGGCCTGGCCTGGATCAAAACTTTTCTGCACCAAGTGCTGCAAGCGCGTCTTGAGCGACTCCCTTTGCGCCAAAGGAATTTTTTGCGACACGCCAATGTGCTGGTCTTGGGGCAAGAACACCAAAAAGCGCCCGGCAATGCTGATTTGGGTCGACAACCTGGCACCCTTGGTGCCAATCGGGTCCTTGATCACCTGCACCAAAAGGGTCTGGCCTTCAAAGACTTGTTTTTCAATGGGTACCAACTGCACGGGCTCTTTGGCATCGGTTTCGGCGTGGCGTTGGTTCACGCTTGAGAGCAAATCGGCCACGTGCAAAAACGCCGCCTTCTCCAGCCCAATGTCAATGAAGGCCGATTGCATCCCCGGGAGCACACGCGCAACGCGTCCCAAGTAGACATTGCTCACGATCCCACGCGCCAAGGTGCGCTCGAGGTGGATCTCTTGCAAGGCACCCCCTTCCACCACCGCGACTCGGGTTTCATGGGGGGACCAATTGATCAAGATGTCTTGTTGCATAGTCGGGAATAATAACCGCAAAGCCGCAATGTGGCCTCGGGGCCCATTGGGCATGCGCGGCCCTGAAGGCCGCGCTTAGGTTTTGCGGCGTTTCACGAAATCGTCAAGGAGCGCGGCGGTCTCAAACAAGGGCAACCCCATGATGCCAGAGTAGCTGCCGCGAATCTCCTCAATGAAGGCCGCGGCCAAACCTTGTACGGCATAGCCCCCGGCCTTGCCCCGCCACTCCTCGGTTTGAACATAGCACTCCAAGACGCGGGCTTGAAGCGGTGCAAAGGTCACCCAAGAGCGCGAGAGTCGCTGATCAAAGGTTTTCAAATCTCCCACCACCACGCTGGTGTAGACGCGGTGGGTGCGCCCCGAGAGAGCGCCCAGCATGGTCTTGGCCTCTTGGGGGGTTCGCGGTTTACCCAAAATGCCCCCATTGAGCACCACGGTTGTGTCGGCACAAAGGATGGGAGAGCTCGCACGATAGGCCACCCCCAAAGCACGGGCTGATCGGCGGGCGAGGTGAAACTTCAAGCGCGTCACGCGCTGCACGTAGGCCAAGGCGCCCTCGCCCGCCTGGGCGCGCTCGAGGTCTTCCAAAGCCTCGGACAAGGTGAGGGCCTGAGGCTTCGTGGGGGAGAGGGGTGTTTCACCCAAAGTTGCCCTCTTCCTTGAAAAGCCAGGCAATGCGGCAAAGGCCGACAATGCCGACAATTCCGACAAGTTCCCCAAGTCCGCCAAAGACTGGGGCAGCAGCAACTCAAAGTCCCAGTCTAGTTGAGTGAGCAGTTCTTGGCGACGCGGGCTTTGAGAAGCGAGGTAGACCGTGGGCTTGGGGCCCTGCTGGGTGGATAAAGGGCGACCCATGGCGTCACTCCCGGTGGTAAGGGTGGGCGCTTTGGATGGACCAAGCGCGGTAGAGTTGTTCGATAAGAAGGACCCGAGCCATGGCGTGGGGCAAGGTCATGTCCGACAGGCGCATCAACTGCCGAGCCTCGAGTTTAAAGGCGGCATCCAAGCCGTCAGGCCCACCAATCACAAAGGCGATGTCGGCGAACTCAAGGGACCAGCCTTGAATGGCTTTGGACAAGGCCACGGTGGTGTAGGTTTTCCCACGCTCGTCCAACGCCACGACGCATGCACCCTGAGGAAGAGCTTGGCGCAGTCGCTCGGCTTCTTGGGCCATGAGCTTGGGTGCGGGCTCGCCTTCACGGGCCTGGGTTTTGACAGTCTTGAGGGTGACCCGCCAGTCCGGCGGGAAGCGCTTGTGAAAGTCCTCAAAGGCCTCTTGCGCCCAATGGGGCATTCTCTGCCCAACGGCAATCACCCACAGCCTCATGGGGCCACTAGCTCGCGCGCTTGCGTGTGGCCGCTGGCTTAGAGGCTGATTTTGCAGCCGATTTTGCAGCTGGCCTGGTCATGGATTTGACCGCGCTCGAGGGGTGAGGCTTGGCGCTGGCTCTAGGAGTCGCTTTGGAGGCCGACTTTGGAGCTGTTTTTGCAGCTGTTTTTGCAGCTTTTTTTACAGCTGGTTTTGCAGTTGGTTTTACAGTTGGTTTTACAGCCGTCTTTACAACAGTCTTGGGGACGGACTTGGGCGCGGCTTTGGGTGCTGATTTGGGTGCTGATTTGGGTGCGGCTTTGGGCTTTTCTTTCTCCAAATACTGGGTCACTTTTTGTGCTCGCTGGGTGCTGGTGAAACGCCGAGCCGCATTGTTGGCCGCGGCCTTTTTGGCAGCGGTTTTTTCCGCACTCACTTGCGCGCTGGCGCTGGAGGTGTTGGTGCTCTTTTTGGCCGCGGTCTTGGGCTTGGGCTCTTCGGCCTTGGCGACCACGGGTTTGGGCGTGCCAAACTTCAATCGGACCGGCTTGTCGCCCCAAATTTCCTCCAAGTGGTAGTACTGTCGAATCGAGGGCTGCATGATGTGGGCCACTGCCGCACCACAGTCGACAATGATCCACTCACCATTGTCTTCACCCTCGATGCGCGGTTTGGCAAAACCGTGCTTGCGCACCTGGTCTCGCACGCTCGCGGCCAAGGCCTTGGTTTGTCGATTCGAGGTGCCGCTGGCAATGATCACCCGCTCAAAGAGGGAGGACAAGTGTTCGGTATTGAAGACACTGATGTCTTGCGCTTTGACGTCTTCCAAAGCATCGACCATCACACGTTGGAGTTTTTGTACGTCTTTTTTTTCTGCAGTTTCAGTCATGAATTCGAGCGGTAAAGTCCCTGTTGTTGAATGTAGCGTAGCACTGAATCAGGGATCAGTGAGCTCACGTCTTGTCCTTGGCCGATGGCTTGGCGCACCTGGGTGGCACTGAGCTCAAACGGCCCACAGCGCAAGTCAATGAAGCGCCCCAAGGCCTCATTGTGCCATTGATGCGCCAGCCCAGCGCGTTTGGCGACCACAAGACGGGCCAATTGGCGTATTTCGTCGTGGTTTTTCCACGTTTCGAACTTTTGCGCTTGATCTTGCCCCATGATCACAAAAAATTCAGCGCCTGGGTACTCGCCTTGAAGGGCGTGCAAGGTGTTGATGGTGTAGCTTGGGGACTCGCTTTTGATCTCGCGCTCATCGACCAACACGCGACAACCCACAGGTTTGGCGTGCTCGAGCAGCGCTTCAAAGGCCAAGCGCACCATGCACAAGCGGTGCTCGGCTGAGGTCAGAACACCCGGCTTGTGCCAAGCCATGCCCGTGGGCACGAGATGGAGCACATCCAGACCCAGTTGCGCTGCGGCCGTTTGCGCCAATTCGACGTGCATGCGGTGCGGTGGATCAAACGCCCCGCCAAAGAGTCCCACCCTCAAGTCGACCCCCCTGTCAAAGGGGGGGTGATGAAGGGCAAACGGTCAAATCCAATCACGGCGGGGCAAAAAGTCAGTGAGCAGCGCCTCTTCTGGCGAGCCCACTGGGTTTTGCTGCTGGTAAGACCATGAGACCAAGGGCGGCATGGAGAGCAAAATCGACTCGGTGCGCCCCCCCGATTGCAGCCCAAAATGCGTGCCTCGGTCCCAGACCAAATTGAATTCCACGTACCTGCCGCGGCGGTAGAGTTGGTGCGCCCGCTCTCGCTGCGTGTAGGGCGTCGCGTGGCGCTTGTGCACGATGGGCAAATAGGCTGGGAGAAATGAGTCCCCAACCGACTTCAGCATCTCAAAACTGCGCTCCAAACCAAGCTCACAAAAGTCATCAAAAAAAATCCCGCCCACGCCCCGCGCTTCGCCACGATGCTTCAAGAAAAAATACTCATCGCACCACTTCTTAAAGCGCGGATAAAGTTCTGCGCCAAAGGGCGCCAAAGCATCTCGGCACGAGGTGTGAAAGGCCACCGCGTCTTCTTTGAACCCATAGCAAGGCGTCAAGTCCATGCCCCCGCCAAACCAGCCCACCGAGGCGTGGTCCTCGCCTGTTGGGGTGGCCCAGAGCATGCGCACATTCATGTGCACGATAGGCACATAGGGGTTTAGAGGATGAAAGACCAATGACACGCCCATGGCCTCAAAGGAGGCACCACTCAGCTCCGGACGGTTGTGGGTGGCCGAGGGCGGCAGCGACGGCCCCCTCACGTGGGAGAAGCCGCAACCGGCTCGCTCAAAAATTGATCCACCTTCCAAGATCTGCGTGACGCCGTCGCCTTGCAAGGCCTCGTGGGGCGCTTTGTGCCAAGCGTCAACGGTAAAGGTGCCGCCGTCGAGTTCGCTCAACGCTTTAACAATGCGTTGCTGCAAAGACAATAAATACGTCCTCACGCGCAGGTTCAAATCGGGGGTGGAGGCGGTTTGATCACTCATGAAAAAGAGTTTAACTGATCCTGAAGTAGAGAGCGCCTTGGTGCGCGGTGACTCGGGCAAACGCTGAGACGCGAATTGGAAAAAAACAACTCAAAGAGCGCCCCATGGGCTGGCCCCGAAGCTCACCCTCTGAGGCTCTCAGTGGGAGACGCGGTCCTTGACCTGCCAGACAATGGGGGCAGCCAACTCGGGGTGCTTGCCCTGAACGCCGGCATAGACCGCTGCCACGCGTCGGTTGTCCCAAGCCATATCCCCCGAGAGTTTCAAAAAGCTCGTGAAGGTCACCCGTTTTTTAGCATAGTCGAGTTCCACCAAACCCAGCGGCAACCCCGCCTCCAAAGCAATTTGATAAAACCCACTGCGCCAAGCCGGTACATAAGCGCGTGTGCCCTCCGGCGTCAACCCCAACCACAAGGGCTTACCGGCGTTTTGATGCTCCAAAAAGGTCTGCACGATTTGACCCACGACGCCTTGGGGGGAGCGGCGGTCCACCGCCAAGCCCCCCACGTACCGCAGCCACCGACCCATGAGCGGGATCTTGAACAAACTGTCTTTGGCCATGAAGCGCGCAGGCACCCCAATGGCCCACTTGGCCAGGATCATGATGACAAAATCCCAGTTGCTGGTGTGGGGATAAACAATGGCCACCCCACAGGGCCCCGGAAAACCATTGCTCTCGAGTTGCCAGCCCATCGCCTTGAGCACCCAAGCCGCCCAGGGCCTGGCGGTGTCTTGAAAGTGAAGGGGCGCTGAATTTTGCGCTGGAACTTGAGCCTCGGCTTGAAAATCGTTCATGAAAAAGGGATCAAAAAATGGCGCTCAAGAATCGGGCGAGTGTCTTCGCGCGTGCTCAGTGCTTGGCTCGCCAGCCAATATCGGTTCTGTGCTGCTCGCCCTCAAAATGGATCTTGTCAACCAGCTCATAAGCCGATTGGCTCGCCTGGGCCACGTTTTCACCCAGGGCGCAAACGCACAGGACCCGGCCACCCGCGGTGAGCCAATGACCCGCTTCACGCCGCGTTCCTGCATGAAACACCTGGGTGCTGTCGCCACCCAGCGGCAAACTGGCCAGCACGTCGCCCACGCGAACCTTCTCTGGGTAGCCGTGCGCGGCCATCACCACCCCTAGGCTCACGCGGCGGTCCCACACGAGCTCGATGTCGTCAAGGGGATGGGCGCTTTGCATGACCTCGCTGTGCCCCATGCCCAGAGACGGGAACTGCTCCAAGGTGTGCGGCGCATGGGGCTCAGCACTGGCCGCCCACAACACCTCAAACCAATCGCTTTTGAGCCGCATCATCATCGGCTGGGTCTCGGGGTCCCCCAGCCTCGTGTTGAACTCCAAGGTGTGCACGTCTCCCTTGGGGCCGATCATGAGGCCGGCGTACAAAAAACCAGTGAACGGCATGCCCTCGCTCATCATGCCCTTCAAGGTCGGTTGAATGATCTCGCGCATCACCCGGGCGTGAACTGCCGGCGTCACCACCCCAGCGGGCGAATAGGCCCCCATGCCACCGGTGTTGGGGCCAAGATCCTTGTCCAAGAGCCGTTTGTGGTCTTGGGAGGTCGCCAAGGGCAATGCCGACAAGCCATGGCACAGCACCATGAAAGAGGCCTCTTCGCCTTCTAAAAAGGCTTCAATGACCACCCGCGCTTCACCTCCTTGGGGCACCACGACCTGGGCGTTGGTACTGAGCATGTGATCGATGGCCGCATGGGCTTGCCCCAAGTTCTCGGCCACCACCACACCTTTGCCCGCGGCCAATCCATCGGCCTTGACCACAATGGGGGCGCCCAGGCGCTCCACATAGGCGTGGGCGAGGCTGGCATCGGAGAAGGTCTCAAAAGCGGCCGTGGGAATCTTGTGGCGCTTCATGAAGGCTTTGGAAAACGCCTTGGAGCTCTCGAGCTGGGCGGCCGCACGGGTCGGCCCGACAATGCGCAGACCCGCATCGCGCCACACATCCACCACCCCTTCAGACAGCGGTCCCTCGGGACCCACCACGGTCAAATCAATGGCGTGCTCAAGAGCCCAGTGCTTTAAATCCTGCACATCGCTCAAGGGCACATTTTGCATTTTGGGGTCACTCGCCGTGCCACCGTTGCCGGGGGCCACATAGACGCATTGAAGCTTGGGGGACTGGGCGATTTTCCAGGCCAAGGCGTGTTCACGCCCGCCAGAACCGATGACGAGCACTTTCATAGTTGGGCGTTGTGGTAGACCTCTTGCACGTCGTCGAGCTCCTCCAAGGCGTCCAAGATTTTTTGCATTTTCACCGTGTCTTCTTCGCTCAACTCAATGGCATTGTCCGCGCGAAAGGTCACCTCGGCCAATTCTGGCGAGAAGCCCGCGGCTTGCAAGGCATTTCTAACGCTCTCGAAGTCGTGTGGCTGGGTGAGCACCTCGATCACGCCGTCGGTTGAGACAATCACATCATCGGCCCCCGCTTCCAAGGCACACTCGAGCACGCGATCCTCAGACGTGCCCGGCGCGAAGAGCATCAAGCCGCAGTGCTTGAATTGAAAGGAGACCGAGCCCTCGGTGCCCAAGTTGCCCCCGTGCTTGCTAAACGCATGCCTCACCTCAGCCACCGTTCTCACCTTGTTGTCGGTCATGGTGTCGACAATGATGGCCGCGCCCGAAATACCATAGCCCTCGTAGCGAATCTCTTCGTAACTGACCCCTTCGAGCTGACCGGTGGCCTTGTCGATGTTTCTCTTGATGGTGTCGGCCGGCATATTGGCCGCTTTGGCTTTTTCGACGGCCAATCGCAGGCGTGGGTTGGTGCCCAAATCGGGGCCGCCCGCGCGCGCCGAGACCATGATCTCACGAATGACACGGGTCCAGACCTTGCCGCGTTTTTCGTCTTGGCGGCCTTTGCGGTGCTGGATATTGGCCCATTTACTGTGTCCTGCCACGGGTAACCCTTGGTTGAGCGTTGCACGCAAGGCTTCACGACCTGCACGCGAGACGCATGAATAGAAAACGCCATTTTATCCCCATAAAAAAAACCCATGGGTTTTGGGCCATGGGCTTTTCTTGTCGAGGGGCGGGCCAGCATGCACCCTCCCCAAGACTCCAGGTTGGGGGCTTTAGCTCGCCGCGGCCTCTTCGGGCTCGGTGGGCTCGGACTTGGACGCGCGCGTGTCCTTCTTGGGCAAAGGCGTGATGTCGAGCACCACTTCACCTTTGTCGTCGACGTCCACATTCAAACGCCCGCCATCGATCAAGCGACCAAAGAGGAGCTCGTCGGCCAAAGCGCGGCGGATGGTGTCTTGGATCAAGCGCTGCATGGGTCTGGCGCCCATCAAGGGATCAAAGCCCTTTTTGGCCAAGTGCGCTCGGATCTTATCGGTGAAGGTGACTTCGACTTTCTTCTCGGCCAACTGGGTCTCGAGTTGCAAGAGGAATTTATCGACCACGCGCATGATGATTTGCTCGTCAAGTGCCTTGAAACTCACGATGGCGTCCAAGCGGTTCCTGAACTCGGGCGTGAACATGCGCTTGATGTCGACCATCTCGTCGCCAGACTCGCGGATATTGGTAAACCCCATGACGGACTTGTTCATGGCCTCGGCACCGGCGTTGGTGGTCATGATGATGATCACGTTGCGGAAATCCGCCTTGCGACCATTGTTGTCGGTGAGGGTGCCGTGGTCCATGACTTGGAGGAGCACATTGAAGATGTCCGGATGGGCTTTCTCAATCTCATCGAGCAGCAACACGCAATGGGGCTTTTTGGTGATGGCCTCGGTGAGGAGTCCGCCTTGGTCAAAGCCCACATAGCCCGGAGGCGCACCGATCATGCGTGAGACGGCATGGCGCTCCATGTACTCGGACATGTCAAAGCGAATGAGCTCGATGCCCATGATGTAGGCGAGTTGCTTGGCCGCTTCGGTCTTGCCGACACCGGTGGGGCCACTGAACAAGAAAGCCCCAATGGGCTTGTCGGCTTTGCCAAGCCCTGAGCGGGCCATCTTGACCGAGGCGGCGAGCACCTCCAAGGCCTTGTCTTGACCGAACACAACGCTTTTCAAATCGCGCTCGAGCGTTTGCAGCTTGCCGCGATCGTCATTGGAGACGTTGGCCGGCGGGATGCGCGCAATTTTGGCGACGATGTCTTCGATCTCGGTTTTGCTGATGGTTTTTTTGCGCTTGGAAACTGGCAAAATGCGTTGCGCTGCGCCCGCTTCATCGATCACGTCAATGGCCTTGTCGGGTAAATGGCGGTCGTTGATGTACTTGGCACTGAGCTCGGCAGCGGCTTGCAAAGCGGCCAAAGCGTACTTCACGTTGTGGTGCTCTTCAAAGCGCGACTTGAGCCCTTTGAGGATGTCGACGGTTTGCTCCACCGTGGGCTCGACCACATCGATCTTTTGAAAACGCCTTGAGAGCGCCGCATCCTTTTCGAAAATACCGCGGTACTCGCTAAAGGTCGTGGCACCAATGCATTTGAGTTGGCCTGAGCTCAGTGCGGGTTTGAGCAAATTGGAGGCGTCCAAGGTGCCCCCCGAAGCAGCACCGGCACCAATCAAGGTGTGGATTTCATCAATGAAGAGGATGGCGTTGGGGCGGTCTTTCAAGGATTTCAAGACGCCTTTCAATCGCTGCTCAAAGTCACCGCGGTATTTGGTGCCTGCAAGCAAAGCGCCCATGTCAAGCGAAAACACCTGGGACTCGGCCAAAATCTCGGGCACATCTTTTTGCGTGATGCGCCAAGCCAAACCTTCGGCAATGGCGGTCTTACCGACACCAGCCTCGCCCACCAAGAGCGGGTTGTTTTTTCTTCTGCGACACAAAATTTGGATGACGCGCTCGACCTCGTAGTCGCGCCCGATCAAGGGGTCAATCTTGCCGTCCTTGGCCAGCTGGTTCAAGTTTTGCGTGAACTGCTCGAGCACCGAGGCTTTTTCATTTTTCTCGGCCCCCTCCTCCACGTCTTGTGGAGAGCTCTCTTGGGGCTTGGTTGGTTCAGGCGGATCGGTCTTTTTGATGCCGTGGGCGATGAAATTGACCACATCCAAGCGAGTCACCCCTTGCTGGTGCAAATAGTAAACGGCGTGGGAGTCTTTTTCCCCAAAAATCGCCACCAACACATTGGCACCGGTCACTTCCTTTTTACCATTGCCCGTGGACTGCACGTGCATGATGGCGCGCTGGATCACTCGCTGAAAGCCCAAGGTGGGCTGGGTGTCGACCTCTTCACTGCCGGCAACTTGCGGGGTGTTGTCTTTGATGAAGTTGCTCAGAGACTTTCTCAAATCATCCAAATTGGCCGAACAAGCTCTGAGCACCTCAGCGGCCGACGGGTTGTCCAGGAGAGCGAGCAACAAGTGCTCGACCGTGATGAATTCATGGCGCTGCTGGCGGGCCTCGACAAAGGCCATGTGCAAGCTGACTTCTAATTCTTGGGCAATCATCTCTTCATCCTTTACGCTTGCAATAAATTAAACCACTTCTCAGGGAAAAAGCAAAAGTGCGGGTCTTAGGAATACTTTTTTATTCAAGCCCCGATCTGCCTTTTCATCGTCACCGCCGGCCCCATCAGCACAGCCGCGGTTTTTTATTCTTTTTCACCATTGACTTCAATTCCCCTTAAGCTTTCAAGCCTTGGAAGATGAAGCGCTTCGATCACTCTCAGTGCCCCTAAAGCTCTCATTAAGCTCCCCTTGAGCCCCCCTTGAGCCTATTGGCTTCTCTCTTCATTGGAGCCAACCTGGGGCAAGACCGGCCGGGAGATCAAACAATCAAACAATCAAACAATCAAACAATCAAACAATCAATCAAACAATCAATCAAACAATCAAACAATCAATCAATCAATCAATCAATCAATCAATCGGCTCAGCCAAGCACTGCAAAGGGTGGCCGTGCTTTTTGGCCGCTTCCGCGACTTGGTCAACCTTCGTGGCGGCCACATCCTTGCTGTAGACCCCACACACCCCTTTGCCATCCAGGTGGATTTTTAACATGATTTGGGTCGCTTGTTCACGATCCTTGCTAAAAAATTCCTGCAAGACCATCACCACAAACTCCATGGGGGTGAAGTCATCGTTGAGCATCACCACTTGGTACATCTGTGGGGGTTGGGTCTTTTGGGTTCTTCTCTCAAGGACCACCGAGTTGCCGTCGTCCGAGTCGGGCAACTGAATTTTGGGGTTGGGGGTTTGACTGGCCATGACTGACATTCTATCGATCCAAAAGAAGCCCATAGGCGTCTCACGCCTTTTGTTGCAAAAATTTTACAGCTCGCCCAAGCCATTGAGCAAGGGTGACGCGAGCATTGTCCAAGTGTTACGCCAGCGTTACGCAAGCATGACTGCACCTAGAGGCCTCCAAGTCAGCCACGGCGTGCCGCCAGAAAAAGGCCTCTGCCGGCATGATTGAGCACACATTAGAGCTCGATAGGAGCTCAAAACAAGGCTAAAAAAAACACCCAACAGACACCCAAAACAACGCTCAACACAAAGACCATGCCATGAAAAATGAAGTCTTGATTCTCACACTTTACGCCTGTGATTGCACACCGGCTCATGCAAAGACCTTGAATTGAGAGCTCCAGGTTTTCGACTCACTCAGACCTCAAGGCTTGACGACATGAAGACGTGACAGACCTCTCACTCCTAGGTCAGGGCATTGAGACTCAGTTCAAGGGGTGGGGGTGGACTTATTTTTTTGAACGCGAAGGCGCCCACAAAAGTTCATTCACAAGTGCCTGCACAAGTGGATCACAAGTTCTTGATGATCACTTGACCAAAGGCCGAACAACTCACCTGGGTGGCGCCTGGGAGCAAGCGGGCAAAGTCGTAAGTGACTTGCTTGGTGAGGATGGCTTTGCCCATGGCTTGAATGATCAAATCCGCCGCCTCGACCCAGCCAATGTGGCGAAGCATCATTTCTGCGCACAAAATCGATGAGCTCGGGTTCACATAGTCCTTGCCCGCATATTTGGGGGCTGAGCCATGGGTGGCCTCAAAACATGCCACCGTGTCGGACAAATTGGCCGAGGGTGCAATGCCACTTCCCCCCACTTGGGCGGCCAAGGCATCGGTGATGTAGTCGCCATTCAAGTTCAAGGTGGCAATGACGCTGTACTCCTTGGGACGCAACAAAATTTGCTGTAAAAAGGAGTCAGCAATCACATCTTTGATGATGATCTCGCGCCCGGTTTTGGGGTTTTTAAGGGCGCACCAAGGACCGCCATCGATCGGCAGCGCACCAAACTCATTTTTCGCCAAGGCGTAGCCCCAGTCCCGAAAAGCACCCTCGGTGAACTTCATGATGTTGCCTTTGTGCACAAAGGTGACACTCGCGCGGTCGTTGGCAATGGCATACTCAATGGCCTTTCTCACCAAACGCTCACTGCCTTCTTGTGACACGGGTTTGACCCCGATGCCGCACATCTGTGGAAACCGGATCTGGGTCACACCGAGCGTGTGGGTCAAAAATTCAATGAGCTGCTGCGCCTCAGGCGAGCCAGGCGAAAACTCAATTCCCGCATAAATGTCCTCCGAATTCTCACGAAAGATCACCATATTGGTTTTCTCGGGCTCCTTGAGTGGTGAGGGCACGCCTGGAAAGTACTGAACTGGGCGCAAAGAGACGTACAAATCGAGCGCTTGGCGCAGCGCCATATTGAGCGAGCGCATCCCTCCGCCCACCGGTGTGGCCAAGGGGCCTTTGACAAACACCACATGGCGGGCAAGTGCCTCCAAGGTCTCTTGTGGCAAGCCTTCGCCCTCACCATAGAGCGCGATCGCCTTGTCGCCGGCGTAGACCTGCATCCAATGAATTTTCTTTCTTCCGACATAGGCTTTTTGCACGGCCGCGTCCACGACCTTGAGCATCACTGGCGTGATGTCCACCCCAATGCCGTCGCCCTCAATATAAGGGATGATGGGCTCGTGCGGCACATTGAGCGTGTGGTCGGCATTGAGTTTGATGGTCTGGCCTGCGGCGGGGACTTGGATGTGTTGGTATAGGGTCATCTGTTGCTTCCAAAGTTAAGCGCAAAGGCCCCCCTAGCAAAGAGTCTGCGCAATTGCCAGTATGATCCCAAAATCTGAACTGCGCCACTCCACACTAACACCTAGATCGTCGCTTGGAGAAACCCAACAAGGGGAGCTTGGGTCGCAAGGGTTGGAGCCGTTCAGCACTCAAGCGCCCCAAATTCGAAAAGCCGCACGTCGCACACTTGGGGAATTTAAAGTTGAACACCGCCACGAAACTCCCCATGTACGCCCTTGATGACCTTGATGACCTTGACACGAAACAGCCCTTGCTCGGGTGTTTTTCCCCTTGTGCAAACCGCCCACCCCAGAGCGAGGCGCAACACGGCCCTCGGGCATGGCTTGGCCTTTTTGCGCAGTGCCTTGCTCTTTTGGGTTTGTGTGTGGGCCTGTTTGGAGCCTTGAGCGCTCGTGCGCAAGACCTGCCCCAACTCAACTTACCCCGGGTGAGCATCACCGCAGGCTTTTATCAAATCGACGCCCAAGTCGCCCAAACCCCAGAGCAGCGTGAGGTCGGCCTCATGTTTCGGCAAACCATGCCCCAGCATGAGGGGATGATTTTTGTCTTTGATGAGCCTGCCATGCAATGCTTTTGGATGAAAAACACCCATCTGCCTTTGAGTGCGGCCTTCATTGCCGACAACGGCGAGATCGTCAACATCGAGGACATGAAGCCCTACAGCACCAACAGCCACTGCTCGGCGCGGGCGGTGCGTTTTGTGCTGGAGATGCAACAGGGTTGGTTTGCCAAGAAAAATCTCAAATCAGGCTTTAAACTGTCCGCCCCGATCTTTCAAAAATAAGGACAACGCCTCGCCAAAAGACCAAAGCCTGCAGGGTTGAGACCAGAACAAAAAAGTTCTCGGTCACCGAGCAGGCTTATTGCGTTTTGGCACAGACGCGACAAGGATTGGACTTGGGGCCTTTGTGCAAACGGTTATCTTGAAACTGNAGTCCTGGGTCTTGGGTCTTGGGTATTGGGTCTTGACGCAAAGCCCCCAAGCCCATTCTCGTTGTGCTTAGGCGAAGTTTTTCTCAGCAAAATGCCAGTTCACCAAGTGGTCCAAAAATGTTTCTACAAACTTGGGACGCATATTTCGGTAGTCAATGTAGTAGGCATGCTCCCACACGTCCACGGTGAGCAAGGCTTTGTCTGCGGTGGTGAGCGGGGTCCCAGCGGCACCCATGTTGACAATGTCCACGCTGCCATCGGCTTTTTTCACAAGCCACGTCCAGCCTGAACCAAAGTTGCCCACCGCTGATTTCACAAAGGCTTCCTTGAAAGCCGAATAACTGCCCCACTTGGCCGTGATGGCCGCGGCCAAGGGGCCTGTGGGCTCGCCGCCGCCTTGGGGCTTCATGCAATTCCAAAAGAAAGTATGGTTCCAAATCTGGGCAGAATTGTTGTAAATGCCACCCGATGATTTCTTAATGATCTCTTCAAGACCGAGGTGTTCGAATTCGGTGCCTTTTTGCAAGTTGTTCAAATTCACAACATACGCGTTGTGGTGCTTGCCATGGTGAAACTCAAGGGTCTCTTTGGAGTAGTGAGGAGCCAAGGCATCGATGGCAAAAGGCAGGCTGGGCAAGTGGTGTTCCATGAGGTCAATTTCCTTGAAAAAATGTGGCAATCAAAACAGAAACAAGAGTTTATAGCAAATTGGCGACTCGCGCATGGGCCCAGTCTTTCCAAGTGCTTTAATTTTCCCGATTTTGAACCGCGAGCACGCTCAACTCGAGCCGTGCGTGCGACAAGGACGCTTGGATGCGCTCTCCTGGGTTTAGCCCCCGGCCATCAACGATCGGTTTGCCTGAGGCGTCACTGAGCCAGGCATAACCGCGCTCGAGCACCAAGGCCGGGTCGAGGAGTCCAAGCCTCAATTGAGCCTGCTCCAAGGCCCGGTGTGCCCGCGCCAACTGCTCGCGCCAAGCGCGCGCATGGCGATCGGACCATTGTGCCAAGTCGTGCTCGGCGTCCTTGGTGGACAAACGCAGACTGGGTAGCAAGCGCTGAGACAACAGCCCCAAGCGGGCTTGCTGCTTGGACAAAAAGGTGGAGGGTCGCCCAAGACGAACATGCAAACGGTCCAGTGTTTGACCCCGATCGTCAAGAGCTGACTCCATGACCGCAATCAACTCATCCCTCAAGGCCGCCAAAGAGTCGAGCAACACCTCTTGCGAGACCGCACACAACTCGGCAGCGGCCGTGGGTGTGGGGGCCCGCAAGTCTGCACAAAAGTCCGCGATGGTGAAGTCCGTCTCATGCCCCACCCCACTGATGAGGGGAACAGGGCTCAGGCGGATGGTTCTGGCCAGATGCTCATCGTTAAAGCACCACAGGTCTTCCATGGAGCCCCCGCCTCGGACCAACAAAATCACCCCCAAGTCGTCTCTCTCGTAGAGACTTTTGAGCGCAGCGCTGAGCGACAGCGCTGCTTGCTGGCCTTGCACCACCGAGTTGGCCACGACGACCGGAATGTGGGGCACTCGGCGCTTCAAAGCAGAGAGCACATCGTGCAAGGCCGCCGCTTGCAGCGAGGTGACAACGCCAATGCCTTTGGGTGTCGGGTTGGCCTCGCGCTTGAGCGCCGCATCAAACAAGCCCTCGGCCTCCAAGAGCGCTTTGATGCGCAAGAATTCTTCAAACAAATTGCCCCGACCTTTAAGGCGAACGCTCTCGACCACCATTTGCAATTCGCCCCGGGCACTGTAGACACCAAGGCGTCCCTCGGCCACGATCTCGTCGCCCTCCTTTAAGTCGCGCGACAAAGCAGACGCCGCGCGTTTAAAAAACGCACAGCGCAGTTGACCCGTGGTGTCCTTCAAGGTGAAGTAACAATGCCCGCTGGACGCGCGCGTGAAGCCCGAAACCTCGCCCTGAACCGCAACGGGATTGAACCGAGCACTCAAAGCATCAGACACCGCAAGGCACAGCGCCCCAACTGCCCAGACAGGCCTTGTGTTTGCTTGTGTTTGGGGGTAATGCGTCGTGTTCATGCGCTTTTCAAGGGTGATGTTCTCAAGTTAAGGGAGGCTCAAGTGCTCTCAACGGCTCGCCCAGTCAAAACCGTTGCAATTCAACAGCCACATGACAAGTCATTGATTTTAAATGATTTTTTACTGCTTAAATTATGAACGATTTAAGACAAGCCCCTATTGGCGCGGGTTTTAGCCCCCTCCTCACAGACTTATCCACAAAGTTGTCCACTTTTTCTGTGAGCAGTGTAAAGCCTTCTGAGTTCGAAGGATAATGGCGTTTTGCCGATTTTGAAAAGCCGACAAAGACCCTCAACGTCCTCAACGCCCTCATCAACCCAGACACTGAAAGACGCTCCATTGTTCTCCATCCTACAAGCGGCGGGTTGGCCGATTTGGCCTTTGCTCATTTGCTCCGTGCTGTCTCTTGCCGTCATCATCGAGCGCGCGGTGAAATTGCGTCGCACCAACATTGCCCCCACCGGGCTGCTGGAGGCCTTTTTGCCAAGCTTGGGGCCAAGAGATCGCCTAAAGGGCAATGAGGGCCATGAGCGCAATGAGCTCGAACTCCTCACCCTCAAAGAGTCCTCGAGCCTGGGTGCCATCCTCGCCTTGACCTACCACTTGCACCAAGCGCAGCATCGCGCGCCGTCCTTTGCCAAAAACACCTTGGACGCCAAGGCCTGGGAGCAAGAGGTGAGGTTTCAAATGGAGGGCTTGGGTCAACAACTCGTCAACGATTTGAACCTTTACTTGAGCACCCTCTCCACCATCGCCTCGGTGGCCCCGCTCCTGGGGCTCCTCGGCACGGTGCTGGGCATGATCGACATCTTTGCCTCGCAAAGCGCCATCGCGAGTCAACCCATTGAGCTCAGTATGGGCATCTCAATGGCACTCTACAACACCGCCATGGGCTTGGTGGTGGCCATCCCGTCCCTCATTGCGTGGCGATTTTTTCGTGCGCGCGTGGACCTCTTTGTGGGCGAGCTCGAGCGCGCCGCTGAGAGCGCCGTGCAAACCTTGCTCAAACTCAACGACTTGTAAGCACTGCCCCTTTGCACCATGAAATTCAAGCACCACGCCTCGCCTGAGCCTGAGATCAACTTGATCCCTTTTATTGATGTGCTCTTGGTCATTTTGATTTTCTTGATGCTCTCCACGAGCTTTAGCAAAAGTGCTCTGCTCGCCATCCGTTTGCCCAAAGCGCAGTCGGCGCAGACCCCGCAAAAAGCCCCCACGTTATCGCTCCAAATATCCGCATCGGGAGACTTCTATGTGCAAGACCAGCCCATTGCCCACCTCGACCCTCAGGCCAAGAACCCTTCCGTGTCTGCTTTGAGCGCTCAAGTGGCTGCAGCACTGCAAGCGGCCAGCTCCGGCAACGATCAAACAATGGTGATCATCTCCGCCGACGCCTTGGCCCAGCACCAATGGATCATCTTGGCGCTGCAAGCCGCGCAAAGCGCCAAGTTTGATCGCATCGCCTTTGCCACCGATGCCCCCCCGGCGCTCTCAGGTGGGGGCCAAACCGAGGCTCAACCGAGTGAAAAAGGGCCATGACACGCAGCGTGGCCCAAGCCCAACGCTCGATCAAGGCCGCTCTTGAGGCTGGGCTACAAAACGCCTGGCGCGTGCGCGGTGTGTGGGCCTGCACCCTGTGGCCGCTCGCCAAGCTGGTCTGGTGGGCTCACCTCACGCTTGAGCGTTGGCGCAAACCACCTCAACTTGAAAAATCTCGCCTTGGCGTGCCCTTGGTGGTGGTGGGCAATGTTTATGTCGGGGGGGTCGGCAAAACCCCCATCGTCGTGGCTTTGGTGGAGCACTTGCAGTCTCAGGGTCTACAAATTGGCGTGATCGCCAGGGGCTACGGCACTGCCGTGTCTGGCGAGCAAGTGCTCGAGCCTGGCGGGCATGCGAGCCGCTTTGGCGATGAGCCCGCACTGATCCAAGAGCGCACCGGTGTGCCGCTCGTGGTCGGGGTCGACCGCTTGCGAGCCGCGCAACTGTTGTTGGCGCGCTTTCCCAAAACCGAGGTCATCGTGAGCGACGACGGACTGCAGCGTTTGAAACACTGTGCCGATGCGGTCCTGTGCGTCTTTGATGAACGCGGCGTCGGAAACGGCTGGACCCTGCCCGCAGGCCCGCTGCGTGAGCCTTGGCCGCGCAAGCTCGCTGCCCACACCCGCGAGTGGGTGATTCACTCCCAAGTGATCGCGCCAGGCCCGCGCTCACCCCTCACCAACGTTTCTGAGCAGGTTGCGCCCACCTTGACTCCGGGCTTTGTGGCCAAGCGGCGCTTAAGGGATGTGGCGCGCAACGCCAAAGGCGAGACGCTTGACCTGCGCGAAAGGTCGTCACGGGGATTGGGGCACCCAGGCGGCTCCATCGTGGCCTTGGCCGGCATTGCCAAGCCAGCACAATTCTTTGCCATGCTGTGCGCCATGGGTCTTGAGCTCGCTGCCACGCTTTGCGCCAGCGACCATGCCAGCGCCAGCGAGTTGATGGGATTGCTAAAGACGGTCATGAGACCAGGGGAACCCGAGCCCACCGTGCTTTGCACACAAAAAGACGCCCAAAAGCTCTGGACGGTGTTTCCAAAGGCCTGGAGTGTGTCGCTCGAGGTCACCCTAGACCCGCTATTTTTAGAACAATTTGATTTGCTACTGCACGAGAGGCTATCATCGCCCCATGGACACGAAACTCATTGAACTGCTGGTTTGCCCTGTCACCAAGGGCCCTTTGACGCTTGACGCGGTGCGCCAAGAATTGATCTCCAAAAGCGCGCGCTTGGCCTACCCCATTCGCGATGGCATTCCAATTTTGCTCGAACTCGAAGCGCGCACCTTGAGCGATGAGGAGTGTGAGCGTTGAGTCAGGACTGCGTGTTCACGGTCATTATTCCTGCGCGACTGGCGTCAAGCCGCTTACCTTCAAAGCCTTTGGCCGACATCCATGGCCTACCGATGGTGGTGCGGGTGGCGCAGCAAGCGCAAAAGTCTCACGCAACGCGCGTGGTGGTCGCCGCCGACGATGAGCGCGTGCTCGAGGCCTGCCTGGCCCACCAGGTGCAATGTGTCTTGACCGATCGCCACCACCCGTCGGGCTCAGACCGCTTGGCTCAGGCCTGTCAACTGCTCGGTTTGGCGGGACGCGACATCGTCATCAATGTGCAAGGCGACGAACCCATGATCGAGCCCGAACTCATCAACGCCGTGGCCCAACTCCTCCAGACGCACCCCGACTGCCCCATGGGCACGGTGGCCCACGAGATCGACAAAATGGAGGATTTTTTAAGCCCCCATGTGGTCAAGGTGGTGCTCAACCACCACGCCCAGGCGCTTTACTTCAGCCGAGCCACCATTCCGTTTTGGCGCGATGCACCACAAAACCTCTCTCAAAACGCTTTGCAAGACTCGCCGCACGCCAACCCCGCTTTGGCCACGCCCAAGCCTTTGCGGCACGTTGGCCTGTATGCCTACCGCGCTGAATTTTTGGCGCTTTACCCCCAATTGAGCCCAAGCCCCTTGGAGCAAGTGGAGTCCTTGGAGCAGTTGCGCGTACTCTGGCACGGCCACCCGATTGCAGTGCATGTGAGCAGCCTCCAGTGTGCCTTGGGGGTAGACACCCCTGAAGACCTCCAGCGAGTGCGTCGTCTGTTGTCGTGAAGCGCTAGCGCCAAGACAGCTCACTGGGTTTGGGTTTGGGTTTGGGCATGGCGTTTGACCTAGGGTTGGGGATTGAGCCTTGGCTTTGATGAACAAAAGTCATGCTATCCTTGCACACAACGGCAGCAAACCCTGGGCAAATAAAACTTGGTTTGAGCCCTTGGGCTGGCCTCAAGCCTGCAGGCACAACCCCTTATAAGAAAGAGAATGATCGACATGAGACTGATTTTGTTAGGTGCACCCGGCGCGGGCAAAGGTACACAGGCCACGTTCATTTGCCAGCACTATGGCATCCCACAAATCTCAACGGGCGACATGCTTCGCGCGGCCGTGAAGGCAGGCACTCCGCTCGGGCTGGAAGCCAAAAAAGTCATGGATTCAGGCGCCTTGGTGAGCGACGACATCATCATTGGCTTGGTCAAAGAGAGAATTTTGCAAAGTGACTGCAAGGCTGGGTTTTTATTTGACGGCTTTCCCCGCACACTGCCCCAGGCCGATGCGATGAAGGCGGCCGGTGTGCATTTGGACTACGTCCTTGAAATCGACGTGCCTTTTGCCGACATCATTGAGCGCATGAGTGGGCGGCGGGTGCACCTCGCCAGCGGTCGCACTTACCACCTCAAATTCAATCCCCCTAAAACCGCAGGCTTGGACGATGTCACCCAAGAGCCTTTGATCCAGCGAGAAGACGACCAGGTAGAAACGGTCAAAAAACGCTTGGATGTCTACTCCTCCCAAACCCGCCCCTTGGTGGACTATTACTCGCAATGGAGCCAGTCGCACGAGCCCCATGCCCCCCACTACCGCGCCATCAGCGGCGTGGGCAGCGTGGAAGAAATCAAGGTGCGTGCCTTCAACGCCTTGACCAGCTGAAGTCGTTCAAACGGCAGCTGTGGCGTTGAATCAGCAGCGCAATCGCACAGCTTGCCCTACTCGGCCTTCTCGGCCTTTTCAACCATCAAGTGCAACGCCAGTGCAATTCTGGCATTCAACGGACTGAGTCGACTAAAACCAATCACGCCCTGCTCACCTTGTTCGTCAAGCAAAGGGTGGCCCTTGCAAGCCTCGTGACCCCAGGGCACGCGAGAGGTGAACACCACGGTCACGCCCAGCCGCATCAAGCGCAACAAGGGCTCGCGCAAAGACTCGGCCCAGGTGCCCGACCCTGTGCCCGACACCACCAGGCCTTGCAAACGAGCCAGGGCCTGTGGGTGGTCTAGAACCCCTTGATCCGAGTGACTGGGCTGATCCGCCTGCTTCTCTTTCGTCTCTTTCGTCTCTTTCGTCTCTTTCGTCTTGAGACTGAACTCCAACTGTTGCAGCAAAGCGAGCACGACCCCGCCAGGCTCAACGCCGGCATGGCTCATCACCACTTCCACACGTGGCCAATGGGACTTAGACAACACCTGCGTGAGGCTGGGTCTGGCAAAGGGCCAAACATCGACAAGCTTCGCGAGTGACCCTGGCCAGTGCGACTGTGGGTTCATCGCCTGCGTGCCGCTGGCCTTGGATTCAAAGGCGTTCAAGCTTGTGGCATTCATCTTTTGAACATCGGCGCCAGGGTGCAGCTGGCCAGCCATCACCACCCAGACACCGCCAAGTCGCTCTTTCATCAAGCGCTCAAGCGTCGTGAAGGCATCTTTCAGATTTTTCGAGCCATCACTGTCGTGAGCGTCAAAAGCACGCATGGCCCCGGTGAGCACCACTGGCTTGTCTTGGGGCATCAACCAAGACAACAAAAAAGCCGTCTCCTCCAAGGTGTCCGTGCCGTGGGTGATCAAAATGCCCTGGATTTCAGGATCAGCCCAATGCAAGGCCAAGCGCGCCAAGAGTTTTTGCCAGTGCACGACCCCCAGGTCTTTGCTGTCGATTTGGCAGACCTGGTGGGCTTGCCACTCAAAGTGTGGCTTCAAGCCCACATCCAGCGAACTCGCCAAGAGGGTCTCGATAGAGACCTCTGCCGCTTTGTACTCACCCAACGCTTTTGGCCCCACCGCTCGACCTGCAATCGTGCCGCCGGTGCCCAAAACAGCAATTTTTTGCGAAAAAGATGATTTCATGTCTTGATTTTTTAAAGGAACTGATTAAAAATACAGATACTGTACGCAAAAACAGACCCCACTCACGTTCAAGGGAGCCTTCATGATAAAAGAATTCAAACTCACCGATCGTCAACAAGAAATTCTTGATTTGATCAAAAAAAGCATTTCTCAAACAGGCTCCCCCCCCACGCGAGCGGAGATCGCTGAGATTTTGGGCTTCAAATCGGCCAATGCCGCCGAAGACCATTTGCGCGCTTTGGCCAAAAAGGGTGTGATTGAACTCGTGAGCGGGCGCTCCAGAGGCATCCGCTTGACCGACACCTCAGCGGCTTTGAGCTTCACCTCTCACTTCAAACAAGCCATGTTACCCCTAGAAGGCTTGGCCCAGTTGACCCTGCCGCTCATTGGCCGCGTTGCTGCGGGCTCTCCCATTTTGGCGCAGGAGCATGTCGACCAAACCTACTACGTTGAAGAAAGCCTCTTCAACAAGAAGCCCGATTATTTGCTCAAAGTGCGCGGCATGTCCATGCGCGACATTGGCATCATGGACGGCGACTTGCTTGCTGTGAAAGCAACCAAGGACGCCAAAAACGGACAAATTGTGGTGGCCCGCATTGGAGACGAAGTGACTGTCAAGCGCTTTCAACGCCTCAACGACCGCATCGAATTGCAAGCCGAAAACCCCGACTACCAGACCATCATTGTCGAGCCCGGCGAAGCCTTTGAAATTGAAGGCTTGGCCGTGGGTTTGATTCGCAACACCATGCTGATGTAAGGACAACCCATTATGAGCCTCACCCTTTTTACCCTCTTCAAACTGTTCCAATTGGGCACCCACAAAGCGAGCCACACCCGTGCGGAGCCTCTCCAGGCCTCAAAGCCCAGGACTCGCGCTGAAGACAGTGACCTACCCAACAATGCATCCCCATTGAATGATCAAACCAAGAGCAAACGGGTGGAGCCCAGCACCTTGAGCCTGCACAAGGCCAGGCCACTCACCGCATTTCAAGTCCAAGCCATCGAAGGCGCTTTGGGCAAACCCATGCA